>WNFE01000481.1_pt1 | contig 28071 bp, 25 predicted proteins | sample 5400451 | NCBI WGS metagenome assembly WNFE01 (sample SAMN13153344, study PRJNA577476) | soil metagenome | isolation source: 200 cm saprolite under Douglas fir tree site 2 hole 2 | place: USA:California | collected 2015-04-18
CGGTCGAGGGCCCGGGCGATCTCCTCCCGGTAGGCAGCGATGGCGGCCGCGGTCTCGCCGTACTTGCGCTTGACGCTGCCGATGGCGTCGAGGCGCTCGTCGATCTGCCTCAGGCGGTCGGGATCCAGGACGGCCCGGTCGCGCAGCCCGCGAGCCCGCGCGACGGCATCCTCCACATAGGCCTGCGCGCCCTCGAGCGCCTCGATGGGCGTGGTCACGTCGGGGTCGAAGCGCGAGAGCTCGCGAAGCAGCGACGCGGCGCGGCCGATTCCTGCGCCTGCCGCATGCGGGTCCTCGTGCAGGAGCTCCATGACCTCCTGGAGGCCGGCGTAGATCCGCTCCGCGTTCTGGAGCCTCCGGCGCTCCCCGCGAAGCTCGTCCTCCTCGCCTTCGCGGAGCTGGACGGCGTCGATCTCCGAGATCTCCCAGCGGTAGAGCTCCTCCTTGCGGGCGCCTTCCCGGGCGTCGTCGCGCAGGCGGGCCAGCTCGGCGCGCGCCGTTTCCCAGCGCCGCCAGAGCGCGGCCAGCTTCGCCCGCGTCTCCTCGCACCCGGCGAAGCGATCCAGGACGTCGAGCTGACGCGCGGGCTCCATGAGCCGCTGGTGCTCGTGCTGGCCGTGGATCTCCACCAGGAGGTCACCGAGCCGCTCGAGGAGCGCGACCGTCGCGGCCGAGTCGTTGACGAACACGCGGTGCCGTCCCGACCGCGCGAGCTCCCGCTTGACGACGAGCTGGCCGTCGGGAGCGGCGTGTCCCGCCTCGTCGAGCGCCGCGGCCACCGGGCCCGTCGCGCACACGTCGAACACGGCCTCCACCGAGGCGGACTCGGCCCCGGTGCGGATGAGGTCCGGCTGGGCGCGGGCGCCGCGGACGAGAAGGAGGGCGTCGATGACGATGGACTTGCCGGCCCCCGTCTCGCCGGTGAGGACGTTCAGGCCTGGCGCGAAGACGACGCGCGCCTCCTCCAGCACGGCCAGGTTCCGGATGGCGAGCTCGCGCAGCATCGCGGACCCCATGCTACGCCGCTGGGTTGACCCGGCTCAACGCGTATCCCCGCGGGCACAGGCCCGGTTCACCGGCGCCCCACCCTAGCGCTCTCCCCACTTGAGCTTGGTGCGGAGCACCGAGAAAAAGTGCTTCTGCGGAAAGCGGAGGAGCCGTATGCGCGCCGTCGCCTGGAAGATCGCCACCACGTCGGCCTCCTTGAGCGCGAAGCCGACCTGGCCGTCGAGCGTCAGCATCACGTCCTGGTCTGACTGGAGCGTCACCTCGATGCGCTGGTCGGCGGGCAGGACGATGGGACGGTTCGTGAGCGTGTGGGAGCAGATCGGCGTCAGCACCACCGCGGGCATGGTCGGGAAAACGATGGGACCGCCGGCCGACAGGCCGTAGGCCGTCGATCCCGTCGGCGTCGAGATGATGAGACCGTCGGCGCGGTAGGCGGTGGCGAACTGCCCGTCCACCGAGACAGCCAGGTTGATGATGCGACTCATCGCCGACTTGGTGATGACGACGTCATTGAGGGCCACGTAGTCCGACAAGCGTTCGCCGTGGCGCCACACCTGCGCGGCCAGCATCACGCGCTCCTCGATCACGAGCCCGCCCGCGAGGAAAGCCTCCAGGGCCGGGAAGAGCTCCTCCTTGGTCAGCGCCGTGAGAAAGCCCAAGCCGCCGAGGTTCACGCCGAGTATGGGCACGCCGAGGTCGCCCACGAGCCGCGCCATCGAGAGAAGGGTGCCGTCGCCGCCGAGCACCAGCAGCAGGTCCACCTGCGCCGGCAGGTCGGGCTTGCGCGCCGTCGCCGCCTGCGCGTCCGGGCAGAGCCCCGCCGTCTCTTTCTCGAGGACCGGTTGGACCCCGCGGTCGGCGCACCAGGCGAGCAGCCGCTCAACGACCGCGGGGGCATCATGCCGGTCGGTCTTGGCGATGACACCGATTCGTTTCATACGGGGATTCTCTTCATGCAGGCTCGGGGGATTCCGCCGCTTTGGCGATCAGTGCGTCGAGGTCGGGGGCGGTCCGGCCCGAGCGCGTCAGGTGAAGGAAGAACTCGCGGTTGCCCTTGGGCCCCTTGAGCGGCGATGCCGTCACGCCGCGCACGTGCCAGCCGTGCAGCACACAGAAGCGGGCGACGCGGGAGACCACCGTCCGATGGTGGGCGGCGTCCCGAACCACGCCGCCCTTGCCGACCAGTCCCTTGCCGATCTCGAACTGCGGCTTGACCAGCGCCACCGCCTCCCCGTCGTGCGTCAGCACTGCAAAGACGGAGGGCAAGACCTTCTCGAGGGAGATGAACGATATGTCGAGCGTGGCCAGCGCCGGTGAGTCCGGGAAGGCGTCCGGGGCCAGCTGCCGGGCGTTCGTCTTTTCCATGACCACGACGCGCCCGTCCGCCCGAAGCGAGGCGTCGAGCTGCCCCTGTCCCACGTCTACCGCGTATACGCGGGTGGCGCCGGCCTCGAGGAGGCAATGCGTGAAGCCGCCCGTGGAGGCGCCGACGTCGATGCAGACACGCCCCTTGGGCGAGACGGAGAAGGCGTCGAGGGCGTGGACGAGCTTGTCTCCACCCCGGCTGACGAACTTCGGGCGCGCGGTCACGCGCAGGTCGGCGCCGGGGGCGACGAGGACGCCCGGCTTGTCCACGCGCTTTCCGTCGACGGTGACGGCGCCGGCCAGCAGGAGGCGCGCCGCCTTTTCCCGGCTGTCGCACAGGCCCCGCGCCACCAGGGCCACGTCTATGCGCTCCTTGACCTTCGCCTGACCGGCACCCGCAGCCCGGCTCTTCGACTCCGGTACCACCCCGGAAAGCGGCTTCTTCATCGTCGCCTTCTTCACGCAGGCTCCTTTCTCCAACCCGTGATGCGGTCGCGGAACTCTTCCGCCAGCCGCTGGGCACGATCCCGATTGGCCGCCTCCGCGACCACATGAAACGTCGCTCGGTCCGCGTCCGGAATCGCCGCCACCCAGTCATCACCCATGCTCACGCGCACACCCTCGATCAGCTCGACATCGCTCCCCTTGGTCGCGGCGATGAGGCGCCGCATCACCGCGCCTTTGCGCTCGTCCGGGCACGGGACTTCCAGCCGCACGATATGGCTCTCGGGAATGGTGCTGGCGAGCTGGTGCAGGCGGACGTCGAGTCGGGCCATCATCTCGAGAGTCCGCACCACCGCCGACATGCCGTCGAACGCCGGGTGGAAGCTGGGGAAGATCAACCCACCCAACTCTTCACCGACCAGCGCGACGTCAGGCGCCAGCGCGGCCTCGGTCAACGCCCGCGCCGTCCCGCGAGAGCGTGTCACCTGGAACCCGTGCTCCTCGGCCAACCGCTCGATGGCGCGGGAGGCGGTGACCGGGATCACGATGCGACTGGGCGGCCGCGTGCGCATCACCAGGAGCGCTACCAGGGCCAGCGCCAGATCGCCCGCGACGATCTCGCCCTTCTCGTCCACCAGGAAGACCTTCTCCCCTCCGGTGTCGAGGAGCACCCCGAGGTCCGCGCCGAGGGTGCGCACGATGTTCGACAGCTGGTGCAGCGAGCGTTGAAACTCCTCCGAGGTCTTGGAGATCTTCGTCTCGTCCAGGTAGGCGTTGAGGGCGATGACCTCGACCCCGAGCGCGCCCAGCACGGAAGGAAAGATCGACGACGCCGAGCCGAAGGCGTAGTCGAGCACCATCCGCAGGCCGGCCCGGCGGATCACGTCGCGGTCCACGGAGCTGAGCAGTCCGTCCCGGTAGCGATCCGTGCCCGCGTGCGGAAAGGACAGGGTTCCGATGCCGTCCATCGGGGCGCGCTCGAAGTCTTCCATGAAGAAGAGCCGCTCCATCGCCTTTTCCCGGTCCGGAGCCACTTCGAGGCCGCGCGAGTCGAAGAACTTCAGGTCGAGCAGGTTGGGATGGTAGGGCGACTTCCGCACGTGGGTGCCGCCGGCCAGGCCCAGCGCGGCGACCTGGTAGCGCACCACCGGGATCGGGGCCACCCCCAAATCCTGCACCTCCACACCCACGGAGAGGAGACCCGACATGAGCGCCCGGTTGATCATTCGCGAAGCCTTGTGGTGGTCGCGGCTCGTGATCATGACCCGCCGCCTGCCGACGATGGCCCCGCACGCGGCGCCGAGCTTGGCCGCGAACTCGGGCGTGACCTCGATGTTGGCGAGCCCCGAGACGCCGTAGCGGCCGAAGAGCGACCGGCTCCACCGCTCGCCCCAGACGAGACTCATGGCCAGCGTCGCGCCGTCCTCGACTTCCTTGTATGGCCAGACCTTGACGTTGGCCTTGACGACGCTGCCCTCGCCGATCCGGCAAAAGTCGGCGATGACGACGCCCTCCGCCAGGAAGGCGTTCGCGCGCACGACGCTCTTGCGCCCGATCACGGCTTCCTTGACCACGGCGCCCGGGCCGATTTCCACTCCGTCCCAGAGAACGCTGCCCTCGACGTCGGCGCCCGCCTGAATGGCGGTCTCCGGACCGATGACCGAGTTGGCGACGCGCGTCCCGGCCGCCACCTGCGCCCCGCGACCGACGATGACGGAGCCCGAGAGCCGTGCCGAGGGGTCCACGCGGGCACCTTCGTCGAGCCACACCGAATGGCCGTCGGTGACTTCCCGCCTCCCCGGGAGATCCACCCCCACCTTGCCCTGGAGGAGATCGAGGTGCGCCGTCCGGTACTCGGTCAGGTCGCCCACGTCGCGCCAATAGCCCGCCGCGACATGACCCCACAGCGGCCGCCCGCCGGCAAGCAGCGCCGGGAGCAGTTCCTTGCCAAAGTCGTAGGGGCGGCCGGCGGGAATGGCCGGAAACACCGAGGGCTCGAGAAGGTAGATGCCCGTGTTGATCGTGTCGCTGAAGACCTCTCCCCAGGACGGCTTCTCGAGGAACCGGAGCACCCGTCCCTCCTCGTCGGTGATCACGATCCCGTATGCGAGCGGCTGTTCCACTCGGGTCAGCACCATCGTCGCTTCGGCGGCCCGTTCCCTGTGGAAGGCCGCGGCCCGAGCGAGGTCGATGTCCGTAAGAACGTCCGCCGACACGACCAGGACCGGCTCATCCGTATCACCGACCGCGAACTTCACGGCCCCGGCTGTCCCGAGGTCGGCGGTCGGGGTGACATAGGTCATCTTCACGCCCCATCGGCCGCCGTCGCCGAAATAGGAGGTGATGCTGTCCGGCAGGAAATAGAGCAGGACTGAGAGGTCGGTGAAGCCATGCCTCTTCAGCAGCCGGACCATGTGCTCCATGATAGGAATGTTGCCGACGGGCACGAGGGGCTTGGGGAGATGGGCGGTCAGGGGCCGCAGGCGCGTTCCGAACCCTCCGGCCATCACGACTGCCTTCACGAGCTGATCTCCAAGGGAATGGAAGGGGTTTCCGACACGCCACCGATTCTACCGAAGTATAGCGGAAATGCCCGAAAGCCGGAACTTACCAGGAGCGGCTCGGACCCCGGGCCCAGGGATCGCGCGGGCGCAGGACGAAGAGCAGAGCCATGCCGGTGAGGAATCCTCCGAGGTGGGCGAACCAGGCTGTCTCTCCCCCGGCAGCCTCCCCGCGCGGAACCGCCCAGGTCGCCAGGCCGGACAGGAACTGGACGAGGAACCAGAAGCCGAGGACGAAGACGGCCGGGATGCGCACGAGCCGGACGAAGAAGCCAAAGATGATCAGGGTCAGCACGTTCGCCCTTGGAAAGAGGAGCAGGTAGGCGCCGAGCACTCCCGCTACCGCCCCGCTCGCCCCGATCATGGGCACCGACGACGCGGCGCTGAGGGCAACCTGCGCCGCGGCCGCGGCCACGCCGGAGACGAAGTAGAACACCACGAAGCGGCCGTGGCCCAGGGTGTCCTCGACGTTGTTGCCGAAGATCCAGAGGTAGAGCATGTTGCCGCCCACGTGGAGAATTCCCCCGTGGAGGAACATCGAGGTCAACACCGTCAACACCGGGGGCAGCAGCCCTCCGCCGGAGGCGCAGTCCCCGGTCAGGCGGCAGGGCACGAGCCCAAACTCGAAGACGAAGTCGCGGGCGGCCCGAACGCCGTCGGGCGAACCAGCGCCCTGAAGGGAGACCTGGTAGAGGAAGATCAGCACATTGAGGGCGATGAGTCCGCACGTGACGAACGGTGTGGTCCGGCTCGGGATGTCGTCTTTGAGGGGGAACACTCAGGTGAACCCCGCGGCCTACCGCGGCGCCGGCTCGAGCCTGACGACGGTGGGCGCGCTCAAGTAGGTCCTGGCGACCCGCTGGACGTCGTCCACGGTCACGGCCTCCACCGCCCTCGCGTAGGCTGCCGCGAAGCCCTGCCCGACCCCCGCGGTTTCGAAGAAGGCCGCATACCACGCGAGTCGCGCGTTCGTCCTGCGGTCGAGGTCGAATTGGCCGAGCAGATAGCGCTTGGCCCGGGTGAGCTCGGCCTCGGAGAGGCGCTCGACTCCCATGCGCTCGATCTGCCGCTGCATGGCCTCCTCGGACCGTTGGGCATTGACCGGCGCGGTGCCGATGTACGCGACGAGGAAGCTCTGACCGATCCGCGACGGATACATGGCGCCGGTCGAATAGGCCAGTCCCTGGCGATCCCGCAGCTCACCGAAGAGCCGTCCCGACATGCCGCCTCCCAGGGCCGTCTGGAGCACCTTCACTGCCGCATAGTCGGGATGGCCGATCGGCGGAGCGAGGAATCCCATCAGGATCTGGGCCTGCGCGGCCGGTCGAGTCAGGACAGCCCGGTCGTGGGCGGCCAGGGCAGCCGGCAGCGGGATTTCCGCGCCGCCTTCGCCAGCCGGGACGGTCGCGAAGAGCCGGGACACCTCGGCGGCGACGTCGGCTACACGTACGTCCCCGCTCACCGAAACCACCATGCGGCCTCCCCGATAGAAGCGACGGTAGTGCGCGAGCAGGGTTTCGCGATCCAGCCGCGCAACGACCTCGTCGCGCCCGAGGATTGGCACCCCGTATGGGTGACCCGGGAAGAGCCGGGCCATGAGAGCGTCGTACGTGAACTGGAACGGCTGGTCACGGCGATTCCGAAGCCCGCTGCCGACGGTCCGGCGCTCGTTGTCGATCTCCTCGGGTGGCAGAGTGGGATTGAGCGCGACGTCGGCCATGAGCTCCAAGAGGCCACGCCAGTATCGCCCGAGCGCTGTTCCCCGAATCTCGGAATAGTCCACGTCGCCGGATGCGCTGAGGCTCCCGCCCATGCGCTCGGCCTCGTCCGCGATGGCCAACGCCGACCGGGTGGCAGTGCCCTTGACCAGGACGTTCTGCAGCAGGTTGCTGATGCCCGCTGTCTCCTCGCGCTCCCACCGGCTGCCCACGCGGACAAGGATGACGACCGCTACCGCGGGCGAGGCGGCGCTCTCCTGGACGAGCAGGGTCAGGCCGCTATCGAGCTGGCGGCGAATGACCTCGGCATGCGCGGAGACAACCGGGTGAAAGAGCGCCCACGCACACGCCGCCACCAGGATAGCCGTCCTCGCCGACCGCGCGCTCACGGGGCCGATCCCTTGGGCATGAGCGCGAGCCTGACGTAGTCGTCGGTCAGGTAGCGAAGGGCCGCCGCCTGGACCTCGCGGGTCGAGACCGAGCGCAGGCGATCCAGATACTCGCGGTCACCCGCGAGGCTCCATACGGTTTCCGCGCGCCCATAGGCGAGCGCGAGGCCTTCGACGGTCTCCCGGCCAAAGACGCGCTCGGCTTCGAACGCCGTGACCGCTCGCTCCAATTCCTCGCCGGTGACGCCATTTTCCCGGATGCGACGGATCTCTCGGAGCGCCTCGGATTCGGCGGCGTCGATGTCCTTCGGCTCGAGCTGGGCGATCACCGTGACCACTCCGCCTCCCTGGAGCGGTCCGTACCCGGCGCTGATCGTCGAGACCAGCTTGCCGCGCTCGCGTAGCGCCTGGTTGAGGCGCGATGTGCGGGAACCCCCGAGGATGTGGGCGAGGATCTCCACCGCATACATGTCGCGATCACCCACCGCGGGCGCTCCCCAGGCGAGGCCGAGGTATGCCTGCCTTTCCGCCCTCCCGATGGTGAGTCGTCGGGGGCTCGGGGTTGGGGGCGGACCCGGCAGCGTCTTGCGCGCATACCCGGTCGAGGGCACGCCGCCGAAGGCCCGCGCCACCACGCCGCGGATCTCGCCCGCGTCCACGGCACCCGCAACCACCAGGGTCATGTTCTCCGGGACATAGTGTCGTTTGTAGTAGCCCCTGAGGCTCTCGCGGGTCGCCGCCCTGAGAGCGGCGGGATCTCCCAGGACCGGAAAACCGTACGGGTATCCCGTGAAAGCATTTTCATAGAGCCGGCGCCCGAGAAAGGATCGAGGGTTGTCCTCTCCGAGCCGCACCTCCTCGAAGACGACCTCGCGCTCCCGGCCGAGCTCCTCCGGATCGAAGCGCGAGTTGAACGCCATGTCCGCAAGCACTTCGATGCCCCGGGCCGCGCGGGGCGACGGGAGCAACATGTAGTAATAGGTGTAGTCGAGCGAGGTGCCGGCGTTGGTCCGTCCCCCGACGCCCTCGACCTCCCGGTCCACGAAGCCGGCCCCGAGTGTCTCCGTTCCCTTGAAGAGCATGTGCTCGGCGAAGTGGGAGAAGCCGCGCTCCGACGGCGCTTCGTCCCGGCCACCCACGCCTACCCAGAGCTGGAGGGCGACCGTCTTGCTGGTGTAGTGCTCCTGGATGATCAGGCGGAAGCCGTTCGGGAGGACCTCGCGACTGAGAGGCGGCAGCGGGGAGGACCGCCCGGAATCCCGTCCCGCGCAGCCACTCAGGAGGCTCGCGGCTATCGTTGCCACCGCTAAGAGCGCGCCTCCCGTCCCCTTCATACGCGCTGAAGCGTAGCAGAGTCGAGCGCAGGAGGCTAGACGAGCCGCGCCCGCAGCCGGGACGACGCGAAATCCACCAGCATCACCATGGCCACGAGCACCAGCAGCACCGTCGATGCCGCGGGGTAGTTCAGCAGTCTCAGGTAGGTCTGGATGTAGAAGCCGATACCTCCCGCGCCGACAAAGCCGAGGACGGCCGCCGCGCGGATATTGGTTTCGAAGCGGTAGAGTGTGAAGGAGAGGAACTGCGGCACGAGCTGCGGAACCACGCCCCATCTCAGCACCTGTAGCCGTGTGGCGCCCACCGCCTCGACCGCTTCCACGGGAAGCGGGTCCATAGCCTCGATGGCTTCGGAGTAGAGCTTCGCGAGCACGGTCGCGGTGTACACCACCACCGCCAGCACGCCGGGAAATGGCCCCAGCCCTACCGCGGCCACGAAGAAGAGCGCGTAGACCAGCGTGTCCATCGCTCGGAAGACGTTGAGGGCGCTGCGAGTCCAATAGAAGGCCCACCGCGGAGCCGTGTTCCTGGCCGCCGCGAACGCGACGGGGAGCGCCAGCACGGCGCCCACGACTGTCCCGACCACTGCGATCTGAAGCGTCTGCAACGCTCCCCGGAGCGCCTGGCCGAGCACGCTCGGGTCGGGTGGCAGCATGCGCCCGACAAAATCGAGCATGAAAGGAATGCCTTCGACCAGCCGTCCCGGAGACACCTCCGTGGACCACGCCGACCAGATGAAGGCGGCGGCAATCGCCAATCCGCCGGCCCAACGCGACGCGGGACTCACGGCCGCTCGTCGCCCCCGTCGCCGTTCCGCTCTTTATCGAAGATGGCCTCGGCCGCCGACGGAGTCAGACCCGCGGCGGGGCCGTCGTGGACGACCCGTCCCGCCCGAAGCCCGACGATCCGGTCGCCGTACGTGATTGCCAGATCGAGCACGTGCAGCGAGGCGATCACGGTCAGGCCATCCTCGCGATTGATGTCGCGCAGGAGCTCCATCACCGAGCGGGACAGGGCGGGGTCCAGGCTCGACATGGGCTCGTCGGCCAGGAGCACGAGGGGCTCCTGCACGAGCGCGCGGGCGATGGCAACCCGCTGCTGCTGACCACCCGACAGGGTGTCCGCGCGCTGGCCTTCGACCCCGTCCAGCCCGACGCGCTTCAGGGTGCGGCGCGCCCGCTCGAGATCCCCGGCTCGAAAGCGCCCGAGCAGCGAGCGCCACAGGTCCACGCGGGACAGGGTCCCGACAAGAACGTTGTCGAGGACACTCAGCCGTTTGAGCAGGTTGAACTGCTGGAAGACGAAGCCTACCCGTGCCCGAACGCTCCGAAGGCCTTGGTGGGAGGCGCCCGTCACCGGCCGGCCGTCGATGCGCACGGTACCCGCGGTGGGGATCACGAGGCCATTGAGGCAACGGAGGAAGGTCGACTTGCCAGCGCCGCTCGACCCGATGAGGGCGACGAACTCTCCGGCTTCAACGTCGAGCGTGACGCCGTCGAGCCCAACGGTCCCGCTGGGATAACGCTTGGAAAGCTCCCGGACCCGGATCACCCGCGCCGCCCGGCGGTGAGATGGAAGTGGAGGTGGTAGACGACCTGCCCGCCTTCGGGCCCCGTATTGCACGAGAGGCGGTAACCCCGCTCGCCATAGCCGGCCCGCTCCGCCAGGAGTCTCGCCACGCGGACGCAATGTCCCACGACCGCGTCGTCGCCGGGCTCGAGCCGCGCGATCGACTCGATGTGTCGCTTGGGGATGATCAACAGGTGGACCGGCGCCTTGGGGTAGAGGTCCTTGAAAGCGAGAACCAGGTCGTCGTCGTATTCGATGTCGGCCGGACTCTCCCGGGCGACGATGCGGCAGAAGACGCAGCCACCGCTCACCGCCCGCGCTGCCTCGTGTATACTCGGCTCGGTGGCCGCGTGCGGCCCAGACGATTCATTTTGGGATCAGATATTCACAGACTATGTCGCCAAGGAGACCGGGATGGGCACCTGCCCCAAGTGCAAACTCAGGATCCGCAAGAACGGCAATCACACCAAGCTCGGGTCCATCTGGTACCACAAGATGTGTCCCGCGAAGCCGGCCCGCGCCGCCAAGTAGCTTGTTCCCACCATCGTAAGCTGGGCTGATCGTAGCATGCGCTCGTAGCATTCAACTGAAGAAGTAGCGCGACTCAGGCGCGTCTTTTTACCGCCGGCGCTCGAGATTCATGTCTATTCGCTTCAAGCGCTGGAGATCGGCGCCGAGCTTCACCGCCTCGGTCTTCAACCGCGTGGCCTCGGCCTCACGCGTCACGAGCTCGGCCTCACGGGCCTCCAGCTCGGTCAAGGCGGCCTGCCACGTCCGGGCTTCCGATTCCCACTCGCTGGTTGGATAGTCCGTGAGCAGCCGAGCGAATGCCTGCCGAGCCGCGCGGTAGTCACGCAGCCCGCTGGCGGGATCCACGTACAGCCGCGCGAGACTGTGGAGTGCCCTCGCATGCACGGCGTCTCGTGCTGCTTCAGCGACGATCCGAGCGTAGAGATCACGGGCTGCGCTCGGTTGCCCCTCGCGGACCAACTCGTCCGCCCGCCCCACCAGCTGCGCGGCCTCCGATGGAGCCTCACGCTTCTCGCGGAACCAGTCGACCGTGCCGCATCCCGTGCACAGGACGCCCAGCGTCAGCGCCACGACGAGACGCCTCATACGCCCTGCGCCGTCTTCGGGAGACGGACAACGAAGCACGTGCCCTTCCCTTCCTCGCTGTCGACACTGATCGAGCCGCCGTGGGCTTCGACCAGGCCCTTGACGATGGCCAGGCCGAGCCCGGAGCCGTTGCGGCCCTGGTGCGCCTCCTGGTAGGGCTCGAAGATACGGTTGAGATCCGCGGCGGGAATTCCCGGCCCGCTGTCCCGCACCGTCAGCTCGACATCCGCGGCCGCATCGGTGACCGCGACGTGCACCGACCCGCCCTTCGGAGTGAACTTGATCGCATTGCCGACCAGGTTGAGAAGCAGCTGTGTCAGCGCCTCCTCATCAGCCGCGATGACGACGCCGTCTCCCGCCGTCGTCTGCTCCAGGCGCAGACCCTCCTGCTCCGCCTGGGGACCGAGCACATCCAGGGCCCGGGCGACGACCTTGTCAAGCTCGACGGGCTGCCGCACGAGGGGGAACACGCCCGCCCGAAGGCGATTGAGGTCCAGGATCCGAGTCACCAGGCTGAGTAGACGGTCGACGCTGTCGTCGATCGACTGGACCCATTGGCGTTGCCTGGCATCCAGGACATCCCGCGCCCGCAGCAGAACAAGCTGGGCCGAGGCGCGGATGGCCGTGAGCGGATTCCGGAGTTCATGCGAGATCTGGGAGAAGAACTGCTGCTTGAGCTGTTCGACTTCTCGCAACTCGAGAGCCATGCGATTGAAGGACCGAGTCAAGTCCCCGATCTCGTCCCGCGTTTCCACCGGGAGCGGCTCCTCGAAGCTCCCGTCCGCCACCCGCCCGGTCGCCGAGGACAGCCGGCGAATCGATCGCGTCAAGCGGAAGGCGAGAAAGCCCGTCGCGCCGACGGCGGCGAGAAGGCTGACGCTCAAGGTGACGAGAATCGTGGTCCACGTGCGGGACTCGAGCGCCCGGACCGCCGTCTGCGCCTGGGCCACCTCGGCCGAGGTCGCCTCGGTCAGCTGGCTCAATGCCTGGTCCAATCGCTCGGCCGCCGATCGCGCCGGCCCTTCGGACAGGCGCAGGGCCCGCGCCGTCTCGCCCCGGCTCAGCAGGGCGCGCTCCTTGTCGACCAGCTGCCCGTATGTCGCGAGGGCGGCGACGGCCTCACGGTAGCTCTTCTCTTCGGCGGGCGATCTGAGCAGGACTTCCAGGCGCTCGAGGTCCGCTGCCGCCCGAGCTGCGCGCTCTTTCAAGAGCTGCCCGTACGCTCGGTCCCGAAGGACAAGATAGCGCGCTTCGATGCGGAGCAGCCGTGGGACGATTTCCTCGAGAGACACCTCGAGCTGCAGGGCGGGGAGAGAACGGTCCGTGATGTCGCGATGGGCGCGGACCAGATGGCCCACGGCAAGCAGACTCCACCCGGCGACGCCGACCAGGGCCAGGATGACCACGGTCGATGCGGCGAAAATCTTGGACGCAAGGCGCATGCTCTCTATTGAGCAAACGCTGAGCCAGCCATAACTAGCGGGAAAATAACGTCACCGTGTCCCCAGGCCTCCAGCACCTTTCGGAAACTGTCAGTCGTGTGACCGGTTCTGGCTAACGCGGGGGAATCCCTGCGACGGCGCCCGGTGGTTTGGGAATGGAGAGCGTGGAGGAGACCGAAGGGGATTTGCCCGGGACTGCGCCAGTCACCCCCGGGTGGTCGACCGGTTGAACACCTACGCGAGCCTAAGGGCTCCCGCGCCGCCCGGCTCAATCTTCAAATCGCGACACGCTCTCTGGGCGACGATGCAGATGGTCGGTCTCGTCCTGACCCGAGGCGAACCCCCGCACGATCCACCGCCCGAAAAAGAACACTCCCCAGGGAAGCCAGACCACAATCAACACGACAATAGCCAGGGGTCTTGACGTCGACAACGGCACCGGAATAGGTCGCGGGGAGTCATAGTAGTCGCCAAGCTCGCGGAGTATCAACCCCGCTTCTCTCTGACCCGATGCTTCGCCCTTGAGGGCTTGCCCGCGCGTAAACAGCATGGAATTGCGGCCCGAGGCCGACGGAATGTACAGATGCGTGATCAGCTTGCCCGATTCTCTATGGAGGTAGCTCGGGGGATCCGCGGGCAGGAGGGTGACCTCAACGTTGTCGCCGATCTTCACGTCGGAAAGAGCCGCCCACTTGCCGGGATCGGTGCCGAGGAGGTTTTCGGCGATCTGCGTGTCTGTCAAATCGGCGAACTCTCGATGCGCGGCCCGAAGAGAGCGAAGAGCACTCCGCCTCTTGAGACCCTTCTCGATCGCAGCGGGCGCGGACCGGTCGAGCATCTCCTTAATCTGCTGGTCACTGAATTGCAGAGGGAACCGAACGATACCAAGTTGCGCGACGTAGACATCAAGATAGCTGGAGAGTGTGGGGCGGGTCGCCTCGTCCCATGCCGTCCTCTCCTCCCTCCACATGTACGCAACGGCCAGCACGCCGACGACGAGAATGGCCAGAGAGAGCGCCCACGCCAGTCGCTGGAACCCGCGTTCCAGGGTGAAGCGTCGCCGTCTCCTTAGTGGCATGCTGCCTGGGCTCCTTGCGCTCAGGTTTGCCGCTGCGGCCTACTTCAACGGGTACGAAGCGATCGGTGTGACCACCGCGCCGGCAAGCAACGATAACAGGCGCCTCAAGATGTCTGCAGGATCCATGGCGAGGTCATCGTAGCCGATGCATCCAGCATTGGCCAACAAGAGCACATTGATCGCGCCCGGCGAGCCGCCGACGGACCCCTCGACGCTAGGAGGCCGTGAGGGTCAACTACGCGATATGTTGCGAGAAAAGTTCACGGGCGCCCATAGGTCGCCCCCGGCGAAGAGGCCGGAAGGCGTACGAAGACTGTGCGTGGTCCTCCCCGACTCGCTGCAGCCGGAGGGTGTCGGGCCAAACGACGAAATCGATCTTTCGGGGTGGCGCCAACGCCTAAGTATCAGGTTCGATTGGGCGAGCAGGACTGGCTCAAGGCTTGCCCCCAAGGAAGACTAGTGGTGGAACCCCGCCTTCAGACAGGTTGCCCTGGGGAAATGAACCCGATTCCAGCGATTCGGCGCATCGATGTCGAGCCCGATGAGATTCCCCCGGCCAGCGCTCCAAGGCCTTGGAACGGCTTCGGCGCCATGGTCGGGCTCGTACGAGAGCTGCGTGAACGTCTGGCAGACCGTTCTGGCGCCGCCGCGCATCCCACGTGGTTTCTGCGCCTCGACCCGGATATCGAGCGCTCGTACGGCCGGGTCGACTTCGCTGTCGATCACCACCGAGGGCTTGTCGACGAGCTCCGGGCGCACGGCGATCCATTCGGGATCCACGTGCACTACCACCGCTGGGACGAGCGACGACAGGTTGTGTACTCCGATCACGCCAATGTGGACTGGATCACGCACTGTTTCGACGTCGCTGCGGACGCTTTCAAGCGGTGCTTCGGCGAGCCAGCGCGTCGGTCCAGTCAGGGGGGATACTTTCTGCACGACAGTGTCGTGGATCGCGCGGTCGCCGCCGGCATCGAAGTGGACGTTACCGCGGAACCTGGTCATCGCGCGAAGAGCGCAGACCCCTCCTTCGGCGACTATGCAACGGCCCCATCATCTGATTTTCGGGACTTTCCTCGTCGCCCCTACTATCCATCGCAAAGCGCCCTTGGCGCACCCGCGAGATCCTTGGCCACCTCGCGCCCGATCCTGATGGTGCCCCTTACATCCTACGACTATCAGACCGCCCTGACCCCATGGCCGAGACGAATCGCCAAGAGAGAGCTGCTGCGCCCGCGTCAGTACCTCCCGCTCAATCCATGGAAGGCGTGGCCGCACCCGAAAACCTACTGGGATCTCGTCGCGCGAGCGGCGGGCGAGGGCCCTGCGCGCTATATCGCGCTTGCCGTTCGGACTGACGGGCCGGACTCGCCGACACATCGTCACGCGCGGGAGCTCCTCGAGTATCTGCCGAACCACGCCATCGCCCGCCGGTTGCGCCTTCGTCGATCCCCTGTCACCCCAGATCAGGGCCCTCGCCCATCCGGCAATCGGTATTGATCGCACGTGAAGCGGCAAGGTCGAGACCACGAGAACCGGGAATGTCACCTAAGTCGCTACAACCAGACGGGACCCTGGCGCAACTGGGGTCGATTGCGCCAGGGTAACCCGCTGATTTTTCAGATGGTGGAGGGTAAGGGATTCGAACCCTCGACCTCGGCGTTGCGAACGCCGCGCTCTCCCAACTGAGCTAACCCCCCGAAGCTGCATTCAGAAACAGCCCCGCCATTCTACCCGCGCCGTCCCGCGCCTACAAGCGCTTCGGCGCGCGGAGAAGGGGCGCGCCCTCAGGCCTTGGGCGCCTGGCTCTCCCCGAGCGCACGCAACAGCGGCGCGAAAAGATCGATCGGCAGCGGGAAGAAGGTCGTGGTGTTCCGTTCCGAGGCGATCTCGCGCATGGTCTGGAGATAGCGGAGCTGGACCGCGATCGGGAAGCGGGTCAGGACGTCGGCCGCCTCGGCGAGCTTGGCCGCGGCCTGGAACTCGCCCTCAGCGTTGATGACCTTGGCCCGCCGCTCGCGCTCGGCCTCCGCCTGTTTCGACATCGCGCGTTGCATGTCCTGGGGCAGGTCCACGTTCTTCACCTCGACGGCGGCCACCTTCACGCCCCACGGGTTCGTGTGCTGGTCGATGATGCGCGTCAGCTCTTCGTTGATCTTCTCGCGCGAGGCCAGCAGGTCGTCGAGCTCCTGTTGACCGAGCACGCTCCTGAGCGTCGTCTGCGCCATCTGGGATGTCGCGTAGAGGTAGTCCTCGACGCTGATCACGGCCTTGTTGGCGTCGAGCACCCGGAAGAAGATGACGGCGTTGACCTTGACCGAGACGTTGTCCCGCGTGATCACGTCCTGCGGCGGCACGTCCATGACGACGGTGCGCAGGCTCACCTTGACCATCTTGTCGACGAAGGGGATCAGCAGGAGGAGACCAGGACCGGAGCCGTCACCGCCGGGATTGACGATGGCGGGCGCCTGCCGGCCGAAGCGGAAGATGACGGCCCGCTCGTATTCGCGGAGGATGCGCACGGCATTCAGCAGGACGAAGAACGCGATGATGACGACCGGGATCAGCCCCAGCGTCCAGTCCAGACCAAGCATCGTGGGAGCCTCCTAGGGAGTTTGGGCCCTGTCGCCCGCGCGGCTGACCCTGAGAGTCAGCCCATCCACCGCCGTCACGCGCACTTTTTCGCCGGCCGGAATCGCCCCGCCTTCGGCGACGGCGCGCCAAATCTCTCCGTCCACATTCACCTGTCCCTCGGGCCCGAGCTCCCCGCGCGCCACCGCCAGGCGGCCCACCATGCCTTGAGCGCCGGTGACCTGGGGCCGCCTCATCGCCCTCACGCCCGCCGACACGGCCCAGACGAAGAGGCCCGCCGTCGCGCCCACGGTCGGGATGATGACGGCCCAGGAGACGCGAAAGCCGACCTCGGGCGCGTCGTAGAGCATGAAGGAGCCCAACACCATTGAGATGACGCCCCCGATGGTGAGCACCCCATGACTCGCGATCTTAATCTCAGCGATCAGGAGCGCGATTCCGAACAGGATCAGCAACACGCCCGCCCAGTTGATCGGGAGGCTCTGGAAGGCGAAGAAGGCCAGGATCAGCGAGATGCCGCCGATGACGCCCGGCAAAACCACGCCGGGGTTCTGCAGCTCGAAGAAGATCCCGAGCATGCCGACCATCATCAGGATATAAGCGATGTTGGGATCGGTGATGAGGGCCAGAAAGCGGTCGCGGAACCGTATCTCGATGCGCTTGACGGGCGCATCCCGCGTCTGGAGCGTCACCACGCCGCGCGCGGTCTTGACCACACGCCCGTCCACCTTGGCCAGAAGGTCCTGGAGGTTGTCCGCGACGAGATCCACGACCTTGAGCTTGACTGCCTCCCGCTCCGTCACCGAGACCGAGGAGCGCACGGCCTTCTCCGCCCACTCGACGTTGCGTCCCCGCTCGGCGGCCAGGCTCCGGGCGAAGGCGGCCGCGTCGTTGGCGACCTTCTTGCTCATCTCCTTGCCCATGTCGCCGCCGCCCGCGGTTACCGGATGCGCCGCGCCGATATTGGTGGCCGGCGCCATGGCTGCCACGTGCGCCGCCATGGTGATGAAGACCCCCGCCGAGGCCGCCCGCGCTCCCGTCGGCGCGACGTAGACGATGACGGGAATGCCGGCGTTGAGGATGGTCTGCGCCATGGTTCGCATGGAGCGCTCGAGGCCGCCGGGAGTATTGAGTTGGACGACGAGGGCCTGCGCCCCGTCGGCCTGGGCGCGCTCCACGGCCATCGTCAGCAGCCGGTCGGTGATCGGGGTGATGGCGCCGTCGAGATCGATCAGCGAGACAGGCTGGGCCGCGGTGGCAGGAGTCGCCGCCCCGGCCAGAGCCGCCAACAGCAGCAGTGCGCCAGCTACAGCGGTCCTGCGCATGTCACCCTCGCTCGCTTGGGAAACTCCGGGGACCCGGATCAGAGCGCGCCGCGAAGGTCGCCAACAGCCTCGGCGAGGCGCTCGATCTCGGCGGGCGTATTGTAGACCGAAAAGCTCGCCCGGAGCGTGCCCACGATGCCGAGGCGCTTCATAAGCGGCTGGGCGCAGTGGTGGCCCGCGCGCACGGCGATGCCCCGTTCGTCCAGCAGCGCGGCGCCGTCGTGCGGGTGCAGCCCTTCCACGTTGAACGCCACGACCGCGCCCTTGATCTCCGCGTTGCGGGGGCCGTAGATCGTCACGCCCGGAATGCGCGCGAGCGCGTCGAGACAGCGCGCCGTCAGGCCGCGCTCGTAGGCCGCCACGCGCTCCATGCCGAGCTTGTCGAGGTATTCGACGGCCGCGTGAATGCCGACGGCGCCCGCTATCGGCGGCGTCCCGGGCTCGAAGCGCCAGGGCAGATCGTTCCACTGCGCGTGGTCGATCCAGACTTCCTTGATCATCTCTCCCCCGCCCCACGCCGGCTCGAGACGCCCGAGCGTCGCGCGGCGGCCGTACAGCACGCCGATGCCCGTCGGCCCCAGCATCTTGTGCCCCGAGAAGACGTAGAAGTCGGGCGCCATCGAATCCAGATCCAGCGGCAGGTGCGGGGCGCCCTGGGCGCCGTCCAGCAGCACGAGGGCGCCCGCCTCCCGCGCGCGCCGGATGATCTCGGCGACGGGATTGATGGTGCCGAGAACGTTCGACACGTGGGCCAGGGCCACCACGCGCGTGCGCGGAGACAGGAGCTTGGCAAAAGCCTCCATGTCGAGGAATCCCTCGCCGATCACGGGAACGGCGCGAAGCGTGGCGCCCCGATCGCGGCACACCATCTGCCACGGGATCAGGTTCGAGTGGTGCTCCATCTCGCTGACAAGGATCTCGTCGCCGGGGCCGAGCGTCCGGCCCACGGCCTGCGCGACGAGGTTGATCGCCTCCGTCGTGCCGCGGGTGAAGACGATCTCCTCCCGCGAGGCCGCGCCCACGAAAGCGCGCACCGCGTCGCGGGCCGCCTCGTAGAGCTCGGTCGCTTCCTCGCCCAGCGTGTGAATGGATCGGTGGACGTTGGCGTGGCTCCGCTCGTAGTAGCGGGAGACGGCCTCGATCACCTGGCGCGGCTTCTGGCTCGAGGCCGCCGAGTCGAGGTATGCCAGCGGCGCGCCGTTCACCACCCGTCCCAGGATCGGGAAATCAGGCCGGCAGCTCTCGCCGGGGGCGCTCACCGCGCGACCTCCCGTCCCTCGAGCGCCCCCTGGAGCACCGTCAGGGGCAGCGTGACGCACTTCATCCGGGACGGCCTCACGTCGGCCTGCAGCCGCTCGAGCAGGTCCGCCGTAGTCACGGCCGAGACGAAGTCGACGGGTCGCCCGATCACGCTCTCGAGCAGGACATCGGCCGAAGCCGCGCAGATGGCGCAGCTGTCGCCGTGATGGCGGGCGTCCGTCACCTTGCCGGCGGCGATCCGGCACTCGATGCGGATCCTGTCGCCGCAGAGCGGGTTGACGTCCTCGAAGCTCGCGTCGGCCCCGGGCAGGCTGCCGCGGTAGCGCGGCGCCCTGAATCGCTCACGGATGACGCTGCTGTAAACCACGCACCTACTCCGGCAGCTCGCCGCGCGCCGCGCTCGGACGGTACGGCGGGAAGCGCCAGGCGCTGTCCCGCGACAAGAGGCCCCCGTGCCCGAGGCCCGCCAGCTCGCCCGCGCCGATCTCCTCGCCGGCCAGGAAGCGCGGAAGCACGAGGTCGAAGGCCGTGGCCTGGGAGAACATGCCGCAGGCGGGCATGCCCAGTACTGGCCGCTGGCGCCAGCGCGCCAGCCAGAGCAGGCTGCCGGGATGCGCCGGCACGCCGTGGCGGACCATCTCGCCGCCCGCCCGCCGCAATCCCTCGAAAATCGGATCGAGGGGGTCCAGCGACGCCGCCCCCGCCGCAATGATCAGCTCGGCCCCGTCCTTGGCGAGCCCTTCGAACGCCGACTCCACCCCCGCGGCATCCTCCTCACAATAGCGGACCGGGAGGAGCCGGGAGCCGAGCCAGTCCACCTTCTCCCCGAGGGCCTTCTCGAAACGCGCGCGATGACTGGGCTCGAGCGTGGCCCGCGTCAGCGCGCCGATCACCCGCGCGCCGAAAGGTTTCACCGTCACGAGTCCGCCGGCAGTCCGGGCACGCTCCTCGGCCTCCTTGACGAGCGACTCGGCGATGGCCAACGGCGAGATCTTGGCGCGGGCCACGGCCTCTCCCTGGTCGACGGGCTGGAGATCGTAGAGCGTGTAGACCGCGAGGCCTTCCTGAGCATTTACCCTGACGAGCGCGTCCGCGCGAACCCGCAGCAGGCCGCGGCGCGTCGCCGTCAGCGTCCATTGCCCGCCGCCATACCCTTTGACGGCGACGCCGTCACCGGCCGAGGCCCGGGAGAGCCTGGCGCCCGCGGGCTCCTCATGGATATCGCCGGGCGCGAGCTCGAGAAGATGGATTTCCCGCCATGGTAGTCCGAGGAGGCGCGCTGTCGCCGCCGCGTCGAGCACGAGTCCCTTTTCGAGAGCGATCTTTCCATCGGCGCCGCGCACGTCGTGGCAGAGGACCCGCCCCTCGAGTACCGAGGCCGTCGCGCCCTCGCGTGTGACAGCGATGGGCTTCACCTGGATCCCCGCTTGACCTTCTCGCTGAGCGGGAGGCCCGTGGCGTTTCGCTGGACCGCGAGCACTTCGGCCAGGACCGCCAGCGCGATCTCCGGCGCCGACTGGGCGCCCAGATCGAGGCCGATGGGCACGTGCACCCGCGCGAGCGCGTCTTCCGTCACGCCGTCCTCGCGAAGAAGGTCGAGGATGGCCTTGCCGCGCCGGCTCGATCCCAGCAGGCCGACATAGCCCACGGGCGTGGCAAGCGCGTGACGGAGCACCGGCAAATCGTACTTGTAGTCGTGCGCCACCAGGATCAGCGCCGTGGAGGGGACGAGAGGAACGCCCTGGACCAGCTCCGACGGGATGCCGATCTTGAGCTCGTCGACGTCGGGGAAGCGCTCACGCGTCGCGAAGCGGGGGCGCCCGTCGATGACCACGGTTTTGAAGCCCAGGACGCGAGCGAGGGTGACGAGCGGCATGGCGACGTGGCCGGCGCCGACCACGAGGAGGATGGACGCCGGCACGAAGACCTCGGCGAAGACCCGTGTGCCCTCGATAGTGAGGGTCCCGGACTTGCCGGCCTTAATCGCCGCGGCGCCCTCGACGACGGCCGCGGCATCGAGGGACGCCTCCCCGAGCGTGCCCTCGCGCGCGCCGGTGTCGAGGAGGAGCATCTTGGCGCCGTTGGGCGATCGGTCACCGTCGGGCGCCTGGAGTCGCGTGAGCACGGCCCCGCGCCCGCCGGCCTCCGCGTGCACCCGAAGCTTCTCGTAGACTGCCAGCGTCTCGTCCGCGGGCTTCTCCAGGTCAACGGGCTCCACGAAGACCTCGATCGTGCCGCCGCAGGTGAGGCCGATCTCCCACGCCTCCTCGTCGCCCAGGTCGAGCTCGAGCAGGCGGGGTCGCTGGGCCGCGAGCACCGAGGCGGACTCCTCGATCACCTGGGCGTCGACGCAGCCCCCGATGGTGACTGAGCCCAGCACGCGGCCGCCCTCGCCCACGAGCATCTTGGCGCCTTCCTTGCGCGGAGTCGTCCCGCGCGTATTGACGAGGGTCGCCAGCGCCACCTTGCCTTCGGCGCTCCGCAGCCTGTCCAGGTGCTCGAAGAGCTCGCTCATCGTACGTTGAGATGCCCGGCGAGCTCCCGAAGACTCGCCAGATTGTGCGCCGCGGCGAAATGGTCGACGAGGGGCAGCGCTGCCGCCATGCCGCGCGTCAGCGGCTCATAGGAGGGATTGCCGAGCAACGGGTTGAGCCAGATGACCCGGGCGGCGCGCCGCTTGAGCGCCAGCATCTCCTTTGCCAGGACCTCGGGCTCGCCGGTGTCCCAGCCGTCCGAGAGGACCAGTACGATGGTGCGCCGATCCACGAGGCGGCCCCACGTCTGGTTGAACTCCCGGATCGACTCCCCGATGCGCGTGCCTCCGGACCAATCCCGCACTTCGGTCAAGCGCCGAAGCGCCCTCTTGTAGGACGGCCCGCGGAGAAGGTCCGAGACGCGGGTCAGCCGCGTCGCGAAGGTAAAGGTCTCCACCCGCCCGAAGACGTTCTGGAGCGCGTAGAGGAACTGGAGCAGGAAGCGGCTGTAGAGATCCATCGAGCCGGAGACGTCGCAGAGGAGCACGAGGCGGACCTTGCGGCGGCGGCGGGCGCGGCGGCGCAGCTCGATGATCTCGCCCTTCATGAGGTTGGCCCGCATGCTGCGGCGGAGATCGATCATGCCCCCGCGTCGCGTTGGCTTGCGCCTCCGGCTCACCCGGCGCGCGAGCCGCTTGGCGATCTGCACCGTCAGCCGCGCCACCTCGTCCAGCTGCTCGGCGGGAAAGGTCGAGAAGTCCTGCTCCATCAGCGCCTCGCGGTCGGAGAGGCCGGGCACTTCCAGGGGCTCGTCGTCGGTGGCCTCGCCCGGGTCGTTCCAGTCGTCGAGCGCCATCCGCGCCTGCCTCTCCGGCGCTGTCTCGAGGGGAGCGGCTTCAGGGGCATCGTCCTGCTCCTTCTGCTGGACGGCAGCGACCAGGCCGTCGAGACCCTGGCCCTCATCGGCGTGGAATTTCCAGAATGCTTCGAAGCACCGGTCGAACGCGGGCTGCTCCTCGATCCGGCTCATGAGGACCGTCTGCAGCGTCAGGTAGACTTCGGCGCGGTCCATCAGGTCCACGGCCTCGAGGGCCCTGACGGCGTCCATGAGGGCGGAGGTGGTGACCTGCAGGCCCGAGGCGCGCAGCATGCCGCCGAAGGTCAGCATGGCGCGCAGGAGATCGCGAGGTGCCGCCATCGCGTCAGCTCTGGGCGGCGACGAAGCGGCCTATGCCGCCCGAGGCGAGCTCCCGCTTGAGACGCTGGATGTCATCGACGTCCTTGACCACGCAGCCGAGCGTCTCCGCCACGAGCGTCTCGTCGAGGTGGTCCGCGTGAAGCGAGGACAGCGCTTGGGCCCAGTCGAGCGTCTCGGCGATGCCCGGCACCTTGGAGAGCCGGAGCGTCCGCGTCGTCTCCATGAAGCGCGAGATCTCCTTGGCCAGGCGCTCGTTGACCCCGGGAACCTTGCGCGTGAGAATCCTCACTTCCTTCTCGAAGCCGGGAAAGCCTATCCACAGGTAGAGGCAGCGGCGGCGGAGCGCGTCCGACAGCTCGCGGACGCGGTTGGACGTGAGGATGACATACGGAGGCTGGGTCGCCTTGATGGTGCCGATCTCGGGGATCGTCACCTGAAAGTCCGAGAGCACCTCGAGAAGGAAGGCCTCGAACTCCTCATCCGCCCGGTCGATCTCGTCGATCAGGAGCACCGGCGGCGTGCCCGTCGCGCTGATGGCCTGCAGCAGTGGCCGCCTGATGAGAAAGGGCGGCGAGAAGATGGCCGCCTCCTTCTCCGACATCGTGTGCGGCGTGCTCTCCTCGAGCTTGATGTGCAGGAGCTGCTTGGGATAGTTCCACTCGTACAGCGCCTGGGCGGCGTCGAGCCCCTCGTAGCACTGGAGGCGAATGAGGCTTGTTCCGAGCATCTTGGCCATCACCTTTGCGATCTCGGTCTTCCCCACGCCGGCGTGCCCCTCGATGAGGAGCGGCTTCTTGAGCGTCATGGCCAGGTGGACGGACGTCGCGATGGCCGGGTCCGTGACGTAGTCGGCCGACTCCATCATCTCGTGGATCTTCTTGATCTCGGCTCTCATGGTCTTCTCAGTTTACCTCGGGTCAGCGGTTTACCGCGGATGATCAGGGGTTCGCAGGCTCTCGTAGTCCTCCGGTGTATCGATGTCCCGGGGCATGGGGAAGCCGATATCGACGACGGCAAGGCGCGACGGGTCCCGCTCGATGACGGCGCGAGCGCCTCGGTCGCCGCTGAGCGTCAGGAGCTCCGCGAAGACAGATGCGGCGAAGAGAACCGGGTTGCCGAGGCCGTCGGCATACCGGGGCGCCGCGATGACTTTCCCCGGCGCTTTGATCGCTTCGATCAGCGCCGGTATGACGTCCGCCCGCACGCCCGGCTGGTCGCCCAAGGCGATGAGGACGGCATCCGTTCCGGCCGGGAGCGCGCTCACGCCGGCAGCGACCGAGGATGCCTGCCCCGACTCGGGTGCGGGATTGACCGCGATCTGCACGTCGAGTCCCGCGAGCGTGCGCGCCAGCGCTTCGTTCTCGGGGCCGGTGACCACGAGCACCCGGCGGATCCCGGCTTCGATCACGCCTTCGACGACATGTCGGATCACGGGTTTGCCCCGAAGCTCGAGCAGGAGCTTGGGACGCCCCATCCGGCGCGAGAGTCCGGCGGCGAGCACGATAGCGGCCGTCACCACGTGCCCAAAAACGTGCGCCCCGCGGACGGTAATCCGCGGGGCGCGTTGTGTTCGCCCCGGTTCACTTCTTGGCGGCCGCTGCCTCCATGGCTCTCTTGGCGAAGACTCTCAGCAGGTGCTGCTTGTACTCGACGGAGCCCTGGAGGTCGGCCTGGACGTCCACGCCCTCCGCCGCCTTCTCGGCCGCCGCCTGGATAGAGGCGGCGTCGGCAGCCTTGCCGCTTATGGCGGCCTCGACTCCCTTGGCCCTGGTGGCCTTGGTGCCCGCGCCCGTGATGCCGATACTCGCCTTCGAGATCTTGCCTCCGTCCACGGTCACCACGGCAGCGACGCCGACCACGGCGAAGCGGGAAGCCGGATGAGGGAACTTGGCGTAGGCGCTCTTCACGTTGGCCCCAGCGGCCGGGACGCGGATTTCCGTAAGAATCTCATCCTCTGCCAGCGCAGTCGTCAGAAGCCCCTTGAAGAAATCGTCAGCCTTGATGGTGCGCTTGCCCTTGGGTCCCTCAGCCACCAGCTCGAAGCCCAAGGCTATCGCGGCAGCCGGCCAGTCGGCGGCCGGATCAGCGTGCGCGAGGCTGCCGCCGATCGTTCCCATGTTGCGCACCATCGGATCGCCGATGTGCCCGGCGACCTCAGGCAAAAGCGGGCACTTGGTCTTCAGAAGAGCGGAGGATTCGATGGCGTAGTGCGTGGTCATGGCGCCGATGACGAGGGTGCCGCCTTCCTCCTTGATCCCGGCCAGGCCCGCGACCTTGCCGAGGTCGATGAGGTGCTTGGGCTGGGCGAGACGAAGCTTCATCGCCGGCAGCAGGCTGTGACCGCCGGCCAGGAGCTTGGCGTCGTCTTTGTACTTGGCCAGGAGGTCGACTGCCTCCTTGACCGTGCCGGCCTTGTGGTACTCGAACTGGGCTGGATACATGGGCGTCTCCCTTACTTCTTCGATTTGGCGGCCTGGACGGTCTTCCAGACCCGCTCAGGCGTGAGCGGCATGGTTTCGATGTGGTCGATGCCGAAGCCTGACAGGGCATCGACGACGGCATTGACGACGGCCGGCGTGGAAGCAATCGTCCCCGTCTCTCCCGCGCCCTTGATGCCGAGCGGGTTGACCGGCGTCGGCGTCTCCGTGCGCCCGGTCTCGTACATCGGCAGCATGTCGGCCTTCGGCAGCGCGTAGTCCATCATGCTTCCGGACACCAGCTGTCCTGACTCCTCGTCGTACACGGCCCCTTCCCAGAGGGCTTGAGCCACGCCCTGGGCGATCCCGCCGTGGACCATGCCGTCCACGATCATGGGGTTGATCACGTTGCCGACGTCGTCCACGGCAATGTAGCGCACGATCTTCACGTGGCCGGTGTCGCCATCGACCTCGACGACGCAGGCGTGAGCCCCGAACGGGAAGCAGAAGTTCGACGGATCGTAAAAGCTCGTTTCCTCGAGCCCGGGCTCGAGACCATCCGGATAGTTGTGAGGCACGTAGGCGGTCAGGGCCACCGCGCCCCAGGGCACCGCCTTGCCAGGAGCGCCGCGGACCTGAAACTGGCCGCCGACGTACTCGATGTCGCCGGCGGAGGCCTCGAGGAGATGCGCCGCGATCTTTTTCCCCTTCTCCTTGATCTTGTTGGCCGACATGTGCAGCGCGGTGCCGCCGACCGAAGCCGAGCGGCTGCCGTAGGTGCCCATGCCGAACGGGATCGCGCCTGTGTCGCCGTGGACGACCTCGACCTGGTCCATCGGCATCTGGAGCTCGTCCGCCACGAGCTGGGCGAACGTGGTCTCGTGCCCCTGGCCGTGCGAGTGCGAGCCCGTGTAAACCGTCACCCCACCCGTCGGATGCACGCGGACCTTTCCGGACTCGTACAACCCCGCGCCGGCGCCGAGTGCACCCACGAGCTTGGAGGGCGCGATGGAACACGCCTCGATGTACGTCGAAAACCCGACGCCGAGATAGCGGCCCTTCTTGCGCGCTTCGGCCTGCTCGGCGCGGAACTTCTTGTAGTCGAACATCTGGAGGAGCTTATCGAACGCGCCCGCGTAGTCGCCGCTGTCGTAGGCGACCGCCACGTGCGTCTGGTACGCGCCCGAGAACTTGGGAATGAAGTTCTTCTTCCGCACCTCCGCGGGGTCCATCTTGAGGGCGGCCGCCGCCGCGTCGATCATCCGCTCGAGGACGTAGCAGGCCTCGGGCCTGCCTGCGCCCCGGTACGCGTCCACCGCGGTGGTGTTCGTGAACACCCCGGTGACCTCGCACTTGATGGCGCCCATGACATAGACGCCATTCAGGAGCGTGCCGTAGAGGAAGGTGGGGACCGCGGGGGCGAAGGTCGACAGGTACGCGCCCAGGTTCGCCGTGGTCTTGACGTGGAGACCCAGGATCTTGCCGTCCTTGGACATCGCCATCGCCGCGTCGGTGACGTGGTCTCGCCCCTGGGCGTCGGTCATGTACGCTTCCCGGCGCGTCGAAGTCCAACGGACGGGCCGCTTGATCTGGCGCGACGCCCATGAGCAGACGACTTCCTCGTTGTAGAGGAAGATCTTGGAGCCGAATGCGCCGCCCACATCCGGAGCGATGACTCGCACCTTGTGCTCCGGAATGCCGAGAACGAAGGCGCACATGAGGAGGCGATGCACGTGCGGGTTCTGCGACGTGACCCAGAGCGTCAGGTCGCCGGTGGACTCCTCGAAGCGCGCGACGCAGGCCCGCGGCTCCATCGCGTTGGCGACCAGCCGCTGGTTGACGATCCGCTTCTTGACGACCACGTCTGCGCTCTTGAACGCGGCGTCGATATCGCCGCCCCCGAGCTCCCATTTGAATGCGACGTTCCCCGGCGCGCCCGCGTGAATGAGGGCGGCGCCCGTCTGGCCGGCCGCTGCGGTTGCCGTCACCGAGGGCTTCACGTCCCAGTCCACGACCACGAGCTCGGCGGCGTCGAGAGCGGCGTCCTGGCTTTCTGCAATCACGACCGCGACGGGATCGCCGACGTGGCGGGCGACGTCGGAGGTCAACGGCATGTGAGGGACCATGGTCAAGTCCTGCACGACCCCGGGGATGTTCTTGCCTTTGTTCAGGTCCCATCCGCAGGGCAGCGAGTTGACGCCGGTCATGTCCTTGCCGGTGAAGACCGCCACCACGCCCGGGTGCTTGAGGGCTTTCGACGTGTCGATCTTACGGATCCCGGCGTGCGAATGAGGGCTCCGCACGAAAGCCGCGTAGGTCATGCCGGGCAGCTTGAGGTCGTCCGTGTAGTTGCCCTTGCCGGTGATGAAGCGCGGATCCTCGCGCCGCTTGATGCTGGCGCCCATCAGCTTTGCGGTGGCCATGATCGCGCCTCCCTACTTCCCCGCCATCGTCTCGGCGGCGTGCTGGATGGCCTTGACGATGTTGTGGTAGCCCGTGCAGCGGCACAGGTTGCCTTCGAGCTGATGACGGATCTGCTCTTCCGTCGGCTTGGGGTAGCGCTGGATGAGCTGCGCCGCCGACATGATCATGCCGGGAGTGCAGAAGCCGCACTGCAGGCCGTGCTTCTCCCAGAAGCCCTCCTGGATCGGGTGGAGCTTGCCGTCCTTGGCCATCCCCTCGATGGTCCCGATCTGGGCGCCGTCGGCCTGCACCGCCAGCATGGTGCAGGACTTCACCGCCAGGCCGTTGAGATTGATGGTGCAGGCGCCGCACTGGCT
>WNFE01000482.1_pt1 | contig 28062 bp, 23 predicted proteins | sample 5400451 | NCBI WGS metagenome assembly WNFE01 (sample SAMN13153344, study PRJNA577476) | soil metagenome | isolation source: 200 cm saprolite under Douglas fir tree site 2 hole 2 | place: USA:California | collected 2015-04-18
GGCTGCTCCACATTACCCCAGGGCCAGAGACGGCCATCCGGTCCTCGCATGGCCTTCTCCCACTCCGCCTCAGTTGGAAGCCGCTTCCCTTTCCAATGGCAATAGGCCTCCGCATCCTCCCATGACACGTAGACCACAGGCTGATTGATGCCTTGCATCTTGCCCATGTTCTTGGCGTAGCGGGCAGGAGGACCCGACTTACGATGTCCGGTCGCATCGACAAATTGCTGGTATTGAAAGTTGGTCACTTCGTACCGATCAATGGCAAACGCATCCAGCACCAGCGTGCGCTGCGGCTGTTCATCGAACCCCCCTTGATCGGTCCCACGGATGAAGGGTCCTGCCGGAATCGAGACCATTTCTTCCCGAACTGGCTCTTCACGAGACACCTGAGAGGGATCGAAAGGCTGTGATGGGGTTGAATCCGTGGAATCAACAGGAGACTCTTCAAACGGGGTCAGCGTGGTGCCGCGGAGGATCCCCATGATGGGAATCGCAGCAAATGCAAGGACGGCAAGAAGAAACAAGACCTTGAATTTGGTTTCGAGCATGTCTATTTTGGCTCTGTGGGGCTGTCGCCAACCTCCATATCACCTGCACAGCGAAACCCGATCGTAATATCCGTCCGCCAATGCTTCGCAGCAAATCGCTTGGATAGCCGAGTATTATGCTCGGTCTCTCGCCACGACCCTCCGCGCACGACCTTGAAATCTCCGGTTTCCGGCCCTTTCGGATCGCGGTAGGGCGCTTTCTGGTAGTAGTGTTCATCGTACGAATCCGCGACCCATTCCGCGACGTTCCCGGTCATGTCATAGATTCCGTAGGGGCTTAGCCCGGTCTCGAACGATCCAGGAGGCGCGAGATACCGAAACCCGTCCTCACTCCCATCCACATTGGCATTGGCGCGGCCGTTCATGAAGGTCTCGCCCCACGCGTACTTCCGCTTTCCCTCACCACGGCCGGCTTTTTCCCATTCCGCTTCAGTGGGAAGGCGCTTTCCCGCCCATTTGCAATAGGCCACCGCCTCGTCCCATGACATGCTCATCGCCGCAAACTCTGGCTGCAGCAGCTTGGATTGATCGTCTTCAAACACTTCGATCTTGGGCAGTGGCCGCTTGGTCATTTTGGCGAACCGGGCATATTCCTCTTGCGATACCTCCTTCCTGTCGAGATAGAACGCCTTGAGATACACTTGACGCTCCGGCACCTCATCCGGGTCGCCATCTTTGCTGCCCATGATGAACGGGCCTTCGGGAATCTGCACCATTTCTCGGCCTTCATCGCCTATCTTCGTTTTATACATGGAATAATCCAGCGAGGGTGCACTGCTCGGCGCAGGGCGAGCTTCGGTCTTGATCGACAAGGCCAATGCTTTCATCTGCTTCGCCTTGTAGGACTCATAGAGCAGCAAACTAATCATCAGGACGAACGCCCCAAAGACAAACACGATCGAGCCGATGAGCACTCCCCTATTTTCCATCGCGTCTCATGCTCCTCCACTTGTGCGTGACACAAAGGGATCGACCGGCTCGGATGCAGCTTTCTTTGCCGCGCGCATATCCAGCAACATCGAGATCTGCACACCGAGAAATCCACCCATGGCGGCACCGGCCCCCGCGCCCACGGATATTCTCTCCGGACCGCCAATGAACCAGGCAAGCGCCCCGCCTAACAGAGTTCCCACCAATATACTCACCAGGAAACGCCGCCCACCCATAAACCCGATGACTCCGCCAAGCACCAGCCCTGCCCCACTTGCAAGCGGCATGATGCCGCCCCCCATAATGAGCCCGATGAGCGTCCCGACGGTTCCCATCACGGCCACGCCGAACAGGACATCAATCACCTTCGAAATCGCAGCTTGTTTCGTGTCGGACTCGCTCATGTTAACAATGGTCCATTTTTCTAGCGTCCTGCACTCGCGACCATCGAACCAAAATCGATTTCTACGCCAGGCCCGGCGATGATCGAGATGCCCCAGGCTTTGGCAGCTGGTTCATGCTGGTGAATCCGTTTGAAATCTTCGTAGACGTTCACCCGTTCCTCAAACCACTGACCGACATTCTTCATGCCGCTTTGCACCACGATCTCCGAGCCGCTGAACATGCCTCCTTCGGTCAGCGTGCCCTCGGGCTTGGTGGCACTCCAGACATACTTCGTAAACACAGGAATGAACATCAGATCGATATCCAGTGAGGCATAGATTGCCGCGATAGGCTCAGTGTCCGGCGTAGCTTTTTGCAGGCGCCAACGCCAGGTGAGGACTGGAAAGGCCTTCGGGTCCCAATCGATCTTCTTTTTCTTGATCCTCTGTCCCGCATCCTTCGCCGCTAGAAAATTCACCCCGTTCTCCGTCTGGACCTTATACGCATCCCGCCCCTTGGATTCGCTTCGTTGACTTTCATTATCCCAATTCGAGGGAAATCCATCCGCTTCTTTCGCCTGAAAATCCTCTAGGACCAAGGATTGGCTTTGGGCTGAGACCGCACCCTGCATCAGGAAGCCCCCACACACCACCAGCCCGACCACGAGACATCTCCGGATCATCACCCCTCGACTCATACTCCTCTACCCCTTTCGGTTTTTAGCAGGCTCCGGAAAAACCATTCTGGCACGGTGGAAATTCAATGGCCCGCACATCTAGGACAACAAAAGAGCCGCGTGCAGGATGCTCAAAAAGGCCGACCAGCAAGGCCGCAGCGAGCGAAGAGGCGAGGCGTACGCTTCGGTACGTTGAGCTTCTGAGCGATGCGAGAACGAAGCTGGCGGACTTTTTCAGCATCCTGTTAGGCCTCTTGCGACGACGGCGGCGCCAACACCCTCGCGTTCTCCTCGGCCAACTCTTCTCCCATCACAGGCAACTGGTCACGCTGAGACACCCAGAATAGGGTGAGTACCGCGACCCAGAACACCATCATATTGAGCGTCACCATCTTCGCAGCAAACGCGAAGTCCGGCGTAAAGGCCCAGGGAGAGACATCGGCCATCAACTCACTCACATGCCACGCCAACCGTCCGGAGGAACGGATATAGCCCATGAGACCCATGACCCACGAAAATGCAGCAGCCAATCCGAATAGGCCCACCATGGCTCTGAGGGAAATCTTTCCCCACTGGACCGGCCCGTGGAGGAGCGCCCCTTTGAGCATCATGCGATTGATCACCACACCGACCACAAGGACCGTCAACGTGGTCGCAGCCTGCGGCGACGACAGCCCGACGCGGAGCTTCGCCGGCAGATAGTACCCATACACTGAGAGCCAGATAATGTTGAGCGCCCCCAGGAGGAACAGCGCGCCGATGAGGATATTCCCTTTCTTGACCCAGGACACGACCATCGTTCGATTGGCGCGACGGTAATACATGAAACTCATGGCGGTCACGAGAATCATGATGTTGATCGCGCCGTTCTTCGCAGACATCACTCCGTAGTTGCCGACCACGGGATGTGACGCTCCGCCCATCGCCTTCACTTCACCGGCCGACATAAAGACGGTGTGGGGCGTCAGCCAAATAAACAGAGCCAACATAAACACCCCGAGCAGCAATTGATAATAGGGCTGATATCGTTCCCCTCCACGAAGGCGTGCCATACTCTGCCACAGGTAAAAGTTCACTCCGAGGAAGAGAACGCCGATCAAGAGGGCCTGCACCACAAAGAGCCAGGTGAGTAATCCACCCATCATCGTCACGCCCATACTCTGGCTGAACGCGTAGACCGATCGCATCAACCAGTAGCCGGCAAAGGGCATCGGTAACAGCGCGCAGACCGTGACAAACAGAAAGACGTGCCCCACCCAGTCGAAATAGGCGCGCGCTTGTTCAGTCTTGCTGGTGAAAAATCGATAGCAGGCATAGGCCAACACCACCGCGCCACCGGACATAATGTCTGCCAGGAAGCGATGGACATTCAATGGATTCCACAGGGCCGAATGGAGCAAATGCCATCCGTTCCCCAAAAACCGCCCTTGCGCATCGACACCGGCCGGAGCCATCATGAAGGCCGACCAGGCGTTCGCCAAGAGCAGCAGTGCCGTCCCAAACACGTTGGTCAACAGGCCGATCGATGCGTGACCCCACTTCAAGGCCGGCTCAGCCATCCGGTTCCAGCTATAGTAATAGGTGACGAGTAGCAGCGATTCTCCGACAAACACGAACGCATAGACCGGCATAAAAACCTTGAACGTCCCGCCCATGTACTTCATGAAGCTGGGATAGAAATAGAGAAACATCCCCAGCATGAGGCCCCCGACCACGGCCGTCACCGACAGGGCGAGGAGGGCGACTTTTGCCAAATCCCGCGCAAGGCCATCATAGCGAAGTGCGAGTGCGGGCTTTCTGCTGCTGAGTCCCAGAAATTCCAGCAACACACAAAAGATCGGCAACGCGAGAACAAACCCTCCGAAGTAGGTGTGTTGTTGCGTGACGAACCACACGAGCAATCGACTATCGAACGACCCGATGCGCGGGTAGACGGTCTCTTGGGGAGAAGGAGCCGGCGGTCCCTGGGGGGTCCCTGGTGTCTTGAAATACAGATCGGTGGTGCCCTCGGCAAAGGATTGGCTATAAAGGCCCCAGCTAACCCCCGAGACCGCGAGAACAACAAGTAGCAGAACAGAATACCCGACCACTCCGTATGCTCTCTTCTTCATGACCATACTCTTAGCAGGCTGCGGAGAAACTATGTTGGCGTGCTAGAACTTCGAGGATCCGCACGTGTAACACAACAGGAGAACACTCCCGCAGGATAGCCGAGCGAGACAGGCGGGACGAGCGAGACGAGGTGGGAATCCAATCTGTCCACGTCGCGCCTTTCTCGCATGTCTCGCGCTTCACGCGGCACGGTCTGTGGTTGCTGGCGGACTTTTTCAGCATCCTGTTAGACCTTCGAGCCAGAACCAGCCGTCATTGAGACGCCTGCTCCGGTTGACTTGCCAAGAATTCCCATGACGAAGGGGCATCGGAGCAAGGCACTCGACATCGTGTGTCCCTGTTGTTCTTCTACATGCCGGCGAAACCCGAGATAGTAACAATACAGCGCCATCACGCCTGTCACGAATCCGCCACCGACCATGGCATAGGAAGTGGGAATTCCAGGCTGTCGCAGGAGGAAAATCACACATCCTACCGCCACCAGATAGTACGTCGCGGCAAAGGAGAGCCCAGGCCACCACCAATATTTGAGCAATTCGCTCGCCTTCGTCTGTAACAGCCCTTGGATCCATGACGCCTGTGGACGAAGCCCACCTAAGTAGGCACAGAGAGCGACCCCACCCCCCAGCACCGACACAGCGGACAGCTGGACAAGGGCCGCGCCCTGATTCGCCTCGACGAGGTGCCCCAGCGACGCGCCCAGTGCACCGACGACGAGACCAACTGCGACCCAGGGAGCAAGTTCCATCGCATGATTGCCCACCATCGTGCGGAGGGCCGCCCCATCGGGAAACGTCGGAAATGGACGGCCCATGAGGGCCACTTTCCGCACGTGACCAATCTCAAAGGCGTCGCGCGCGACAGCCGTACAGGAAATGATGATGGCCATCATGGCCGGCCCATCCGGATGTTTGAGATAGTCATACCCGACGAGCCAGAGCAGCGCCAAGACCAACAGAGACAACTGAACCCCATACACAAACCCAATCCAGCCCCCGAGCCATATCTGTAAACGGCTCCCATCCTCTCGAAGGATCCTCCCCCACGCAGTGGCCCGACCGACGCGATAGGCTAACAGCGCCGTCACCAACGCGACAAGACCGCTGACCATCAACAGCACGATCGGTTCCGAGAGCGGCAACAGAAGCTTGGCGAACCGATAGACAGCGAACGCCACCAACCCAAGCACAAACATGACGATCCGCTTTTGCCTGCGCACAGCGTCTTCTGTGACCGCCAGACTGAGGCTGGGTAATACTCGTAACGCCATTCGATGCAACATATTTATTCCGTTAGGCGTGAAACGTGAGGCGTAAGGTGACTGGGCCTCCGTTGTTCTTGCCTTACCCCTAACGCCTCACCCATTACGTCTTCCGGGCGCCCATCCCGAAATAGCGCGCCTTCACTTCTTCCATCAGCGCGACGGTGATGCGCGTCTCATCGCGATCGGCCGCGGTCCGCTCTAATTCAATGCGTGCCATGGCACGTACCGGCGCCGGCACCTTGTCCAATCGACGTTCCGCTTCAGGTTCCCACTCGATGCGTTCACCGGTTCGTGGACGGAGCAACGTGTCGTAGGTGATGACTCGTTCTCCTCTCACCCCAACGTCTTGTTCGACCTCCCCGCGCACGAGCGGGGCAAGGTACGGAGGCATGCGATCCAGCCGATGGATCGCATCATCGGTCCACATCACCCGATCGACCAGCCCACCGGGTTGACCAGCAGGAACATCGGTCCCTACTTTTAGCCCGCAGCCGCAACATTCCGTCCGAATGAACCACTGGGGCGTCCCATCATCGTACGAACGTTCTTCTATCCCCTCGGTATGCATCCAGCGACCGCAGCCACAGGTCAGCATGGTGAAGCACCGTGAGACGTGAAGCGTGAGGCGTGAAGCGTCTCGGAGCGCGTGATCATCCGCCATCTCTGCATTGCGTGCGCATCACTCGTCACAGATCATCCATCACTTATCCGATCTTGCCTGGATACAGGATGTAGAGCATCGTGTAGGTGGTAGTTCCGGTCACAAACAGAATGCAGTAGATGGTCATCGTAAAACGTCCAAGTGTTCGGTGGCGTTGCCCGCCGTCCGGCCACAGACGCTGAATCGTCATTTCCACGGCGAACACAATCGCGATAAGGGCGAGAAATCCAACCCACACAATGAGCCGTCCCATCCGAAAACGATCTGCCGTCACCAGATACAGCAAGTACACCGCCACCGGCACGCAGAGGGCACCGAAGATCATACCAATCTTCCCCCAGGTCGTCTGAAGGACGCGATCGCTCAGGATCCGTCGCCCTTGCTCGATCAACTGGGCACGGAACCCCAGCACAATCATGTAGACCGCCATGACCAACCCAATGACCACAAGAATGATATGAGTAATTAGGAGAGGGATGAACACATTATGGTAGAGTGCTTCAGATCCACCGAACCCCTCTTTTCCTTCAAAGGCCAACACGCCTAATTGACGAAATAAATAGTAGCTTATGAAGAACGCCAACATGGCGATCATCCCGCTCAACATCATCCAGTGATGAGCATCCGCCCGACGTCTCCGCGCCTGAATCCAGCCGATCACGAAGAGCCCCGTAAAGACCGTCGCCATGAGCTGACTCATGTCCGCCCCGACCGTGGCGTGGGTGCCAAAAAACCCCGGCTGTTTCAGCCATTCAAGCATGATGCTCCTTCTCGCGCGGCCACCTCTCAGGCCTGACCAGACTTCGTACCCTGCACGACCGCTGACGGTTCCAACTCTGTCACGGCTGGAAAGCCGGCTTCTCTCATCCACTGGATCGTATCTGCCGTCTTATAGCAGCCGCCTCGTTCCGTGTTCACCAGAATGTGGACCGCGAACGCGGTGGTCCAGGCCGGACCGGTTCCTGCCTCATTTAAGAACCGATCCTTGATGACCAACCGGCCGCCGGGTGCCAAATGGGCCCAGACCCTCTTCACCAATGCCGCATTCGTTGAAAAGTCTTGATAGTGCAGGATGTCAGACATTAGGACCACATCGTAGGGTCCTCCGAGTCCATCCTTGTTAAAATCGCCAGGAAGCAACGCAATCCTCGATTCCAAACCTGCTTCTTTCACCGTTCGTTCCGTGAGTCGGAGCGTCGCAGGCAAATCGAATACCGTCGCAGTCAGCTCTGGATAGGCTTGGCAGAAAGCAATCGCGTTTGTCCCGGCTCCGCCTCCCAAATCCAGGAATCGCACCGGCCCACTCAGCTGGAGCCGCTTGGCAAAGTCTGGCCCGCTCTGCTGTCCGATCCGATGGAGTACCGCCAGCACGTTGCTGCCTAAATCAGGGTCGGTCTCAAAGACGTGCCGGTCGACCGACCGCTGTCCCGTGCGAATTGTCTGCTCCAGTTTGCCCCAGTTGTCCCATTCTGCATCGTGAAGCAAAAGGAGATGCCCGACATATTGGGCAGAGTTGCGGACCAGATGAGTGGCCGCAGCCGTCGAATTCCCATAGGAATCCCCGTCCTTCTCCAACAGTCGCATCGCGACAAGGGCATTCAACAGCAGTCCTAGTGTCTGCCCATCGACACCGAGACGACCGGCCACGTCGTGGAGGGTTTTCCGCTTCCCATCCAAGGCAGAAAACACATCCAGTCTGACAGCCGTGAGCAGGATTTTAGTCTCCCAGTAGTACCCAAGCTGGAAGATTTCTGCGAGCGAAATTTCTCGTGACACACCACTTCCCTCAAGCAAATAGCTTTGAAACTTAGTATCTTACCTAGATCGGAAACTGAAAGGCAAGGCAGCTGACGCGGCGCGGCAGGCGGCACAAACACAAAGGGCAGCGGATTGCTCCGCTGCCCTTTGATTGCGGGTTACCCCGCTCATTCAAATACTAGCTTACTTGATTTCAGCCTTGAGGTTGGCAGTCCCGCCATCAGCCACATCGACCTCAAACTCCACTTTCTTGCCTTTGGCGGCGAAAGGATGCCAGGCCACCACCTTGTGCTTGCCGGCCGGTACATCCTTGATCTCGAAGGAGCCATCGTCCTTCGCGACCGCAAAGTGCGGACTCGACACCGGGAGAAAGAAGCCCTGCATGAACTCATGCTGGTCGCACTGCAAACGATAGTAGCCATCCTTCTCTGCACCGCCACGGAACATCACCGGCTTATCGAGCTTGTCACCCTTCTTGGCCAGACCAATGTTGAATCCGGTGGCCGAGCTGGTGCCCTTCACGGTGAAGCTGTGGGGGTTGTGCAACACGCCTTGCACCGACTTTGGGTCATCGGCATCGGCATCATGATTTTCGACGTGGAAGTTCTTGGTGTTGACCACGATACCGCTGAAGGGCAGGAACTCGCAGAATTCCGCAACCACGTCAGTGCCCTGATACCCATCGACGAAGGCCTTATCTTCGACGTCAATTACGGCGACCACCGCGTTCTTCAGGCCACCATCCTTACCGACTTCGATGGTCTTCAAGAGCCGCTTATCCCCATCTATCAATTCCTTGTGTGGGTTCTTGGGACAAAACTTGGGGTTTGGGAACTTCGAGAATAAAAATTCCTTTTGCTCGGCCTTGCCCGCATAGGTCACCTTGCCGGAAATGCTCCCGCCTGCAAACGAGGTGAGAGGCGCCGCGACAAACGCGACGGCTGCCACACCCAATACCGCTGATAACACACTCTGTCTCATGTGACTGCCTCCTTGTTATGAACAAACAATCGCTCAGTTTATTTTATTCTGTCGTTCCTTTATCTCCTACCACCAGCCTTGAGGGGAAATGGGAATGTATTCCGCCCTGGTGACTCGATCGCAAATGAGATCCGCCTTGGCGAGGCTCGTCTCAGAAAGAGTTTATATACAAAAGTCTACCGTATCCTGTCAATCTGAAACAAGAGGGTGAAAAAGCCCGTTTGGCACCTATTTCTTCAGTGGCACTAGGTGAAGCAGCGCCCCTGCCGCGGTGGCCCGGACGGCATCATTCGTGTCGTGGAGGGCTTCCTTCAGGAGGGGAATAAGTTCACGGTCCCCAACGTGCCCGAGAGATCGAAGCGCCACAATCTTCGGACCGGGAAGCGGGTCAGCCGTCAAGCTTGTTAACAGGGCGATCGCACCGGGGGCGTTGGCCTTGGTCGCCTTCCCAAGGGCATAGGCCACAGAAGCACGCATAGCCATATCGTTCTGTTGGGCCAGCGATTGTGCGGTGGCGGCTACCGTCGAGTAGGGCTGGCCAAGCTGGAGCAACGCGGCAATCGCTGAGGCACGCACAGTAAAGTTGCCGTCACTGAGCGCCCGATCGAGTGCCGGCACCGACTCTGGTCCTCCCAATTCTGCCAGGCTCCCCGCCGCAGATTCGCGGACGGCAGGCACAGGATCTTTCAGTAACTGCTCAATCTGTCCCCGCGCCTCTTTGTGCCCGAGATGCCCCAGCCCCCGGGCCGCAGCCCCACGAACAGAAGGCTGCTTGTAGGTCAACGCCTCCATCATGATAGGGGCACCACGCTGGTCTTTCAATTCGGCTATCATGCGAATCGCGTCGGCTCGATCCTCAGGATTCGGCGACACTGCGGCCTGCTGCAATTCGGTCCAAACCTCTTTCTTGCCAAGCCTGATCAGCGCGCCATACGCCGCGATACGAACTATAGTGAGCTCGTCCTTGGTAGCTGATTCGACTAACGACATGACTCCTGGATCTCCCGTTCGGCCAAGTGCTTTCACCACGCGCGCCTTCACCAACCCTGCTTGATCATCAATCGCCGCGCGCAATTTCATCGATTTCCGCCCCGCCTCGGATCGACCGAGCCCCTCGACGGCGAGAGCACGGACTGGTCCAGATCCATCGCTCAAACCATCCTCAAAATAGGGGACGACATCGTCAGAATCCACCTCTTTGAGCGCCGTGTAGGCCGCCCCGCGCATTTGTTCACGCATGTCCTTCACCATGATGACGATGAACCCCAGCGCCACCTCTTGAAGGAGAGACACATCATCTTGCTTGAGCGCGAATTCCAGCTTGTCGTACTCGCCGAGTGCGTCCTTGGGGTTACCAAGTTTGAGAAAGGAACGGATCTTAAGCCGGCGAACGTCTGGAGCGACACTCTGTTCCTTCTCCAGCTTGGCCAACTGCTCAAGCACCTGTTCGTACTGTTGCTTGTCGAACGCCTCTTGCGCGTCCTTGGGTACAGATGAGGTGGTCCCGGCAGCCAACAGCGACTGATCCACTCCACTCAATAAATAGAACCAGGCAACTGCAACTGCGGCCAGCAAATTCCAACGACACAAACGCCTGTGCATGATCAGTTCATTCATCGTCTTCCTACCCTCGTCCTTGCGGCACAGGCGCCGTCATGCTTTTTCTGTATCCCTGTGGCTCCTCAAAATAATAGGCCGGCTGAGGCGACAGTCTGAACCGTTCATACTCAAACGACCACTCCCGATCCCGGCTGACGAGCTTCAACACCACTCCTGTATCCAGATCCACCCATTCGTAGAACCGCTCGACTCGACCATGATGGTCTGTCTGAACTTCGAAGAGTTGGGTTGCACGACCAGCCGTCGTCGCGTCGCCAACCAGGATTCGGTCCCGCTCCCCCGGTAATGCGGGGCGAATCTGGAGTAGATCATCGGGGTCCAGCCCTGTCACCAAGAGTTCCTTCTGTTGCGCCAGCAGATACCAGGTCTCCGATTTATCCAACCGGATGATTTCGATTGCCGCATGTCCACGCTCGGTTCGAATGGCATACTTGTACTCCAGCCGCAAACGGTCTCCCTTCGCAAATACTTGCGCATGGTATTGCCGCCCCTTGACGGTCTTGACCAGCGAACCGGAGAACTCTATCGAGGGAATGGCTCCGTCATCAGCCGCCGCAGAACACGGCATCACTTCCTGCCCCACCCACAGGACAAGCCCGAGGCAGAGCCCCCACCTGCAGGCTTTCTCACCCAAGGGAATGGACATGGGCGCTCAGTGTTGATGCTCGACGAGTGGCTGGATTTCGACTGAGTAGCCCAGCGTGTCTGGGCCGAAGCGGGGATTGTCCATCACCTTGAAGGCAGGACGGTTCCCCTTAGGAGCGAGGAGGGAGAGATGTTCGACCAGCTTGCCGTCGGACTGGATCGTGGCCCTCCTCGTGACGCCCGGACCAGTCTGAGGATGCCATACTACCAGCTGATAGGTCCCGGGCGGGACGTTCTCGATGGTGAAACCCCCGTTCGCATCGGTCAGCGCGTAGTAGGGATTGTTGACGGCCATCGCCCAACTTTCCATGTAGGCGTGGAAGCCGCACTGCATGTAGAACGTGCACCGCCCTTTGTTCAAATAGAGCGGCCCGACCAACGACTTACCCGGTGCATGGTTGTGCATCGCATGGATGTCGCCCCGGTGGTGCTGATGATTCATGACCAAGGGCGTATTGAACAACACGCGCGCGCCGGCTTCGATCGAGGTCTCGTAGCATTGGATATCGTGCATGACCGGATCCCTATTGATGACTTCCACCGCATGACCGTTCCGAACGATGGTCATGAAGGGGGCAAACTGGCAATCCCCCGCTTCGATCAGGGGGACGGGCAGCTCGAATGGTTTGCTCGCGTCAACGCCTTCCAACAAAACGAGGGCATCCTTCAACCCACCCTGTTGACTCACCACGAAATCATGAAGGAGTCGCCAACTTCGTCCATTGGAAATACGCCCACAGTAGGCTTGATCGGGAAACGTGATGAGGTTGAAGCCTTTGGGCTCCGGCACGGCACCATTGAGTGTGATTGCACCTTCAACCGTCCCGCCATGCTGAACAGCAATCACGTCGTAGGCGAACGACGGCCACGCACCAATCGTCACGGCCGCGAGCATTCCTGCCGCCACCATGAAGTTTCTGATCCACGTTGTCATCGTTTTACCTTTCACCTTTAACGCCTCACGGCTCCTGCAGTTCCAGGGTCGGCTTGATATCGATGGATTTACCCAGTGCGCCCAGTCCAAAGTGAGGGTTGTCCTCGATCTCATGGGCGGAACGGTGTCCCTTGGGGGATTCGAATACAAAATCGGCTTTGACCATCTGCTTAGCCGGAACCGTCACTTTTTTTTCCGTCATCGTACCCACGCCAGGATGCCACGCCGCCAATGTGTAGTCCCCGGGAGGCACGTCACGAAGCGAGAAGGTCCCATCGGCCTGCGTGACGGCATAATATGGATTGTCGACGACCAACCCCCAGCTTTCCATATAGGCATGGAATCCGCATTGCGTGAAAAAAATCCGGCGGCCTTTCGTCATACGAATGACTTCCTTCATCGGCTGACCCGCCAGGTGTTCGTGGCTGTCGGCCCCGACATTGTGCTTGTGATGCGGGTTCATGGGCAACGGTGTGTTAAACAACACCCGGGGGCCGAGATGAGAGGTTTCATAGGCCTGAATATCATGAAACACGGGATCCATGTTCACGACATTCACCTCCGATCGATCCTTGACCTCGATGACAAACGGAAGCAACCGGCAGTCCCTCGCTTCAATCGTCGGCGGCTCGAACTTAAACGGCTTCCCTTTGGTCGCGTCCGTCAGCAGCACCACAGCACCTTGTAACCCGCCATCCCGCGCGAGGGTAAACTCGTGCAGGATGCGCCAGCCCGTCCCCGTTGAAATCCTCCCGCAATAGACGGGATCGGGAAACGTGATCAGGTTGAACCCTTTGGGCGTGGGCTTCGGTCCCACCATCGTCACCTTCCCGACGATCGTCCCTCCCTCGGTCACCTGAATCTCATCATAGGCCCAGACAGTCGAGGCCCCCATCAGCAGCACCGCACAGAACATGAAAGACAGCACTCTCATGAGTCCTCCGAAATTCAGCATGAAATTGTCAGAGTTATCACGGTCGGCATCGTACCAAAAGGATGTACCAAGAAAAAGGAGGAAGCCGTTGGCCTCCCCCTTCTCCTGATTCGCCACATCCTGCGAACAGCAGGGCGCTCGATCTTACTTCGCTGCGACCGGGATGACCTGCGCCGGTTGCTCAACCGACGCACTCTTCGTCCCTGCACCGGCGCCAGCGAGAGGCAGCAAGCGCGTATCGCCGGAAGGCAACACACGCACATAGCCCCACTGCCCGGACTGGGAGTATGGCAACCGCTGGTTGCTATACACATAGTCGCCAGGAAGACGGTACGGTCCGCCGGCCGAAGGCAGGAACGCATCGAGCACTTCCGAACCAGCAAACTCGACCACACTGATCATGTCCGCGCCGCGCATGAAAGGCTCGATCGGCCACTCATGCTTTTCGACGCTGAACATCCCGTTCTGCTCATTGCTCGCCCCGATCACATGGATGCGCACCGGATCGCCAGAATGCGCTTCGATGAGTGGAGTGGCTGGGTCCTCCGGCTTGTCCGCCTTGCAAGGCTGGAACATCTTGCCCAGCGAGCAACCCTGTTCTTCGCGATACTTATACGGCTCCGACCGATAGTTGACACCGGTCAGACCCGCCACATTTTGCACATACGGCATGAAGCTCGTGCCGATGATGTTGTCTTCGTCTTGGAAGAACAACGCGACGTCGCGATAATTGGCTCTCATTTCGTTGCCCGGCACCGAGCGATCGATGATCACGTCGGCAGCCCAAGCATTCTTGTTCGTGAGATCGGCCCCAGTTTTCGGATCCCGATACTTGGACCCTTTCGGACCGACCACCACGGCTCCAAACAAGCCGTTGCGTGGATTCGACATCACGTTGCCCCAATCCCACACCAACGACGTGGTTTCACCGGTGAATGGATCCGCGTAGTAGGTATAGGTCCGCTCGGCGCCGGGAGCAATCGTCTGATCGCCTGGATTGTTACCGACGTTGGCGCCCATCGAATCCTTCGGATCGAAGGCCAAGCCAATCGCGGAGAAGGAGGCCTTGCTCTCCTTCATCTTGTTCTTCAGACTAACCTTGACGCAATCGCCGACATTCACACGAAGCGTGAGCGGCATCGGGTGCGCACCGCTCGCCACCTTCGCGGTATCTTCTTCTAAGGCATAGATCTTAGCCTCGGGATTGCTGATTTGGATCCTCCGTTCAAAGTCCACCTCGATGGACTCCGGCGCCTTGGCGTTGAACTTCATGGCCGGATAATCCAAGGCCACGACGTTGAAGTTCTTCACCGGCGCGTCAGCCGGACAGACCGGCAACGCTTTGGGAATCTCGCCCTTGATCGAGAAGCCGGCCGGGAGCTTCTTCAGATCGGCCTGCTCCTTGTCGTAGACGCGGATGATGCCCCACGCCCCTTCAGAGAACTTCGACGAACGACCGTTGAAGTGGATGTAGTCACCCGCTTGCAACCGCGGTCCACCGGCTTGCGGCACCACGAGGTCGTAGCGCTCCGCAATCCCGATGTGCATCGAATTCTTCCGATTCGCATCGCCGGCATACCGTTCACTCAAGAAGGTATGGCCCGAGATGGTCCAGGTCATCGTCTCGTTCATCAGCGTGTGCAGGAGACGAAATACCATCGTATCTCCTGTGTAGGCACGCAGCAACGGCGTATAGGGATCGCCATGGATCTGGCTGTTGAACGCCTGCGACACATCAGGATTGGTGGCCAACCGCTGGGCGATCGGACCGGCCCTGAAGTTCAAGCCGCTCCCCGTGGTATGGGTCCCGCCGTTCAGGAACGCCATCGGTGTCATATAGAGCTTCTCCGGCATCATGAACGACACGGTTTTCCCCGCTTCGAGGGCCACTTCAACCGGCTGTCCTGGCGGATTGCCAGCAGTCACGATGTTGACGGTGTGCGGCACGGTATCGTGCACTTGCACCATCAATTCACGGAAGCTGTTGTTCACCCCATGACCGACCGGCTCGACCGTGCGAATGTCCGCGATCGGACCGCTCCGGATCGCCTTCCCGGTCTTCGGATCATGATAGGTCGATCCAACCGGTTCAGCGATGAAAGTCCCGAAGCCGCCATGCGGCCACGTGGTCGCACCGAATGCGTGATCGTGCCAGAACACGGTTCCCACGTCCGCATCGACCCAGAACCTCTGCCGGACGAATTCCACCGTCACGATGTCGTTCGCCGGGTGATCGTTCTTTAGCCCCTTCGTCAAGGTGATCGTACTGCCCTTAATATCCTTGATCCGAGCAACTTCATTGCCCTTGACGTTGTCGGCGCCGACCAAGATCAGCGTGCCGACGTGGTACTGACCTGCATTCTTCACCTTGATCGAGGCCGCACCCATTTTCGCCGGGGCAGTCAGCACCGTGTTCATCGGGAGCGGCAAGCCTTTCTTGTTCTTCTTCTCGATCATCGTGAACGGCCGGACCGACTGCTCATAGGAAAAGCCGGTGATCACGCCGTCCGATGCTTGGTTATCGAACTGCAAGAAGTGCCAGTGCGTGTTGATCTTCGACGACTGGAAATTCGTGTAGTCGTCGTCGTCCCACTCGCTGGTTAGAGTCCAATCGACACAATCGTAAATATTGCCGCGCACGACCAATGGATACTTCAGGTCGTCGTTCGCCCGGATTGCCGCCTCTTCTTCATGGAGCACGTAGATCAATCCGTTCGGATCGATCACCGGCGGCTCCTTGCCCTGCGCCTTCGCAATCTTGATCGGCAATTTAATGAAGTGCACGTTGAAGCTCTTGCGTCCTGCATTCTCCGGACAGAGGCTCCAGACGCCGTTCTCTCCCGGCCTGGAATTGTCCAAGCTCTCGTCGCCATTGGCATCCCGCCGGATCATCTCCAACCAGGGTGCGCCCACGTGGTTCGGGGAGAACATCACGCGCTTGCCGAAGTGCGGCGTCAGATGTGGCCAAGCCACCTTGCCGGTCAACGGCTCAAACATGATCGGATGCCGCTTACCAGGATGGGTGGACTTGTACTTGGGATTGTCCGTCGTACTTTCTTTCTCGCTCATCGCACGATTGCCTTCCCAAGCCCAGTCCAACACCGTCGCGTCGTAGGATACAAGCTGACCCCTCTCATCATCTTTGTGGCCAGGCTTGCCCATCGTAGGCATCTGCATCGTGACCCAATCCTTGACCGTGATGGTGGCAGGGTTAGTGGTCCAGTTGCTCTTGCCCTTGTCGATAATCGTGAATTGCTTACCAAACCAATCGACCGTCTGACCAATCAACTTGTCCGACGAGATCGGAGTCTTAATACGGCCCTTGCGATCCGGCAACTCACGGAGATCCGGCATCACGTCGTTCCGGAGATCTCCCTGCTGGATCGTGTTGTATACGCGCCAGTAGCCCCACATACCTGCGACATAGTGGTGCGCCACGTGGCAGTGGAAGAGGAAGTCGCCGGCTAACTGCTGGCAGAGACCGGAGCCGCATTCCGTCTCGAGGTCGAGTGCTTCGGAAGGACCGATGACTTCGACGTCAACCCGGTCTGTCTTCGCACGAATCACGGGATATTTTACCGGCCCGTTCACTGCGGTCGCCCAGAGGTTCATGTCGTCGATTGCCCGCGGGCTGCGCGGCCACCGAATGGTTCCACCGTGGGGATGGTGCGAGTGGAAGACTTCCGATCCACCGTGCACCAAGCGGAACTTGGCTGGATCGCCCATATAGGAACGGGGAATCGTCGGAGAGGCATCGCCGAATGTATAGGAGCTGTATCCCATCGACTCGTCTTCGAACCCAAAGTACTCGTGCTGCACGTGCATATTGTTGATGCCGAACGGCTCGCTGCGATAGTTGATCGCGCGGCCACCCGGACGATAGGCATCGGTCAACGGATCGCGTTGCGGCAGGAAGTCGCCCTTCTTATTGAGCGGGCGGAACGCTTCGTCGCCGACTTCGTGATAGATCAGCACAAACTCGCGGAAATCCGGACCGGTACCGTTTTTAATGATCGTCTGCCAACCACTGGATGCCGGTGTTGGATCGCCCTCGCCGAGCGGCTCCAGGTAGCTCGATCCGCGCGGCTCGACGACGAACGCGCCGAACAATCCCATCACGGTCAGTTCGCGGTCTTGGCTATAGGTATGGAATTGGCGGACACCTTCCTGGGTGTTCGGGTGGATGTACCACTCGAACTCGCCGATCTTCTTTTCTTCGACGACCGAATCCGGGTTCGTCGTGGTTGCCGCCGCGCCGGTGGCGCTCACCACCATGCTCGACCCATGGATATGCAGACTGACCGGTCCGCCGCCCTCTTCCAGCTTGTTCGAGAGCTTGATCTTGACGCAGTCACCCTGGTTGGCGCGGAAGACGAGGGGCTGAATCCACTGAGCCTGCACGCCAGGGATCACGGCGCCAGGATCGAACCCTTCCTTGTCGCGGGCTTCCTTGTTCTTGGTTTCTTCTGCGCGCACCTTATCCAGATTCTCATCCAGCACATACATGTAGCCGGGATAGAAATCGAGCCACTGGTTGAGCGTGATCTCGACGTTGATCGTGGACACGTTGTACTGCTTCACCGGGGCCGTGGCGGGACACTTCCCGCCGCCTGTCATCGCCACAGGCTCCACGCGAGGATCAGACACGAGGAGCATGTCCTGCCCGCCTGCTCCATACTGGTGCATCATGGAGGAGGTGTTGTACATCCCGGTGTTGACACCCTGTACCTGGGGATCCTGGGCCATATGCTCCATGATCCGCTGATGCTGCTGTTCAACCATTGCAGAACGCTCGGCCTTGCCGCCTATCGCATCCTCGACAATCGTTTGACCTTTGAGTTTCTCCGCCCAACCAGGCAGCTGATGGCTCATCGCGACGTGCTGCGACGACATCTGCTCAGCAAGTGACGAATTTTCAGCGGATGCGAGCGGGGCTCCGAGCAGGGCCACAGCCGCCATCGCGCCGAGCATGCGGGTAGGCATCCAACCCCCTAGTTTGTAGAAAAACATGACCGGCCTCCTTGAAATGGTAAGTAGATCAGCCAACAACTCCGGCGAAAATTTTATAGGCAGAAAAATGGTTCACAATCAGACCCGACTCCCACGACCTGAATGGGTGGTCATCTTCAATACATAGTCGAACGATACTGAAATTCACATAGAGTAGTCAATCCCTCCATGATCCCTTGCGGTTGCTGACACCACTCGCGTTTCCTCTCATGCGGACTCCTCCACCGCATAGACGAGTACGGCTTTCGTCCTCTGACATCTGAGGATTTCTTCTTCGATGCGGACGCCTCCACTTATGTGCGATAATCACTTCTATGTTTCTGAAGCGCTGGCTCGTTGGGAATCCACTGAAGACTGCTCAAGCTGCCCACCAACGGCTATCGAAACGCCTGGCCCTGGCCGTGTTCGCCTCCGATCCCCTCTCTTCGGTCGCGTACGCCACGGAGGAAATCCTCCTGGTCCTCGTTCCATCCAGCCTGGCCTTTGCGCATTTCTCGATTCCGATCAGCCTCATGATCGTCCTCCTGCTTGCGATTTTGATACGCTCCTACTCCCAGATCATTTTCGAATATCCGGGAGGCGGCGGCGCCTACATCGTGTCGAAATCGAACCTGGGTGAATGGCCAGGACTGACCGCAGCAGCCTCGTTGATGATCGATTATGTCCTGACCGTGGCGGTCAGCATGGCAGCCGGCATCGCCGCGATCACCTCCGCCATTCCCTCTCTCTTTCCGTACCGCACGGTACTCGGCGTGTTTGCCATCGTGATCGTTCTCCTGGTCAACCTGCGCGGTGTTCGGGAGTCGGGGAAAGTGTTTGCCGTCCCGACCTACATGTTCATTGGGACCATGCTCCTCATGTTGGCTGTCGGAACATTTCAACTCCTGTTTGGACAACTGACCCCCGTGGTCTCTCAGAGCGTGGCCGCTCAAACCGCGGTCGAATCGGTGTCGTTGTTTCTCCTGCTCCGTGCCTTCTCATCAGGCTGTACGGCACTCACCGGCGTGGAAGTCATCTCGAATGGCGTGCAGGCGTTTCGCCCCCCGGAACCGAAGAACGCCACCATCACGATGATCACGATGGCGCTCATCCTGGGCACGCTCTTCCTCGGGATCAGTACAATGGCGTATCACTTAGGCATCCTGCCGAAAGACGATGAAACCGTTGTCTCGCAGGTTGCACACGCCATCTTCGGCGAAGGAGTCCTCTACTATTTGATACAAGGTTCCACGATGTTGATCTTGGTCCTCGCCGCGAACAGCTCCTTCGCCGGATTTCCACGCCTCGCATCGTTGTTGGCCCGCGACGGCTACATGCCCCACCAGATGTCGCTCATGGGCGACCGTCTGGTGTTCTCCAATGGCATTATCATCCTGGGAGTCTTCTCTTGCCTCCTCATTGTCATATTCGGCGGTGACACCCACGCACTTATTCCGCTCTATGCCGTCGGCGTGTTTCTCTCGTTCACCCTCTCGCAGGCCGGCATGGTCCGTCGCTGGCTGGGCAAGCGCGGACCTCATTGGCGGAAGAAAATTTTCATTAATGGCATCGGCGCGGTCGCCACCGCCATTGCAACCGCGATCATCGCCAGCACCAAGTTTATGCACGGTGCCTGGATCGTCATCGTGCTGATCCCAATCCTGATCATGATGTTTCGAGGCATTCACGCGCACTATAAGGCCGTCTCCGACCAGATTGTTCTCGACCGACGTGGAAGCCGCCCTCCGATGCCTCGGCGTAATATCGTCATCATTCCGATCAGCGGGGTGAACCGTGCCGTCATCCGTGCGGTAGACTATGCCCGGAGCCGGCCAGGAGACATTCGGGCGGTGTTAGTCGACATAGACACGGAAAAAACGGCCCGACTCGAAATGCAGTGGGCCCAGTGGGGAGGCGGCGTCAACCTCGTCGTCTTACCCTCGCCCTATCGATCCATCCTGAATTCCCTCCTGGACTACGTCGAAGAGATCCTGGACAAGGAGCCGGACACCTGGATCACCGTCGTCATCCCCGAAATTCTCCCAGCTGAGTGGTGGCAAAATATCCTGCATAATCAGCGGGCGCTCCGCCTGAAAGCCGCGCTCCTATTCAAAGATCGCGTCATCCTGACCGACGTGCCCTTCCACCTGAAGAGGTGAGCGTGGAAAGGACAAAGTTAAAAGGAAAAAGTAGAAAGTTGGGACTTAACTTTGGCCTTTACACGTTTGCCTTTTACCTTGCGCTTCCAGCGCAGCCGGCCCACGCATTTACGATCGTCGAACCGGCGGAAGGGGCGAAGCTGACATCGGGCACAACTGTCACCGCCCGTGTGGACCTCGGCAAAGATTCCGGCATCATCCAGGTCCGCTACTATTGGTACGGCGAGCAGGACGAAACGCTCGTGGAGCAGGAGGATGCGACAGCCACAGGATCGATCGGTGCGCCGGTGGCGCAGATCGGATTGTCCGACCATAACCCGGCCTTCGGCGGCCCGTTGCGGGTCCCGAAAGATGGCATCGGGCCCATGCGCTTGCTGGCGGTCGCCGAAATTTCACGCGGCCGATTGGGAACGAGATCCGTCTTCGATGAAATCCTGGTGAACGTAGAACCAGACGCCGCTCTCGCAACCATTGAGTTCGAAACCGACAAACCCCTGCAGCTCGGACGAACGGGGCAATCCTCCGCATTCGGTCACGTCGATTCAATGGGCAAGATTTTCGAGCTGCCTGTCGTCGGCGAGTTCACCGACGGCGTCACTCGACGCATCAGTTCCCCTGCCTCCGGCACGGCCTATCAATCGTCAAATCCCAAAGTCATTCGGGTATTGCCCCACGGCCTCTTACAAATCGTTGGCAACGGGAAGACCGTCCTCTCGGTCACGAACCGCGACAAGCAAGCCTCACTCGATGTCGGGGTGACAGTGAACGACGAGCCCAACGAACCGCCAGTGGCCGACGCCGGAGCGAACAAGACCGTGAAGGCTGGGTCGAAAGTGAAACTGAGCGGATTGAATAGCCGAGATGCCGAAGGCGAAGCCCTGTACTATGCGTGGAGTCAGGTACGCGGCAGCAAGATCGCGCTGCTGGACGTGGATAACGCCGAAGCGTCGTTTCTCGCGCCGAGCGTGTCAGAGAAACGGACCTACCGGTTCAAGCTAAGGGTGACGGATAAGAAGGGAGCGGATAGTGTGCCTGCGTATGTCGATGTGGAAGTTGAGCCCTAAGAGGCAGGAACGACTGGGACGCTCTCCTTGCTCGCGCAACGCGCGGCCTATGAAGGCCCTCGTTGGACGCGCGCAGTTGAGAGCATCCCAGCCGCTCCTTCCAATGAATGATCTCCCGACTCACCTCGAAAGAATATACGCACCAGCACACTTGTAGTTAGGGTGAGATAAGAACTAAGCTTCCTCGCCGGACGACCTTTTTGAACGTCATTTAAAACTATCCTCTCTCAGGAAACCGTCAATGACTGTTGATGATAAAGTCATTTCGTTTCTAAAACAGAACAAGGGGAAATTATTCTGCGATGCCTGTATCGCCCTTTGTATTCCACGTCCAGGAGGAGGACATATAAACAACGTGCAGGCCTCCAACGCTACTAGACCATTGAAAGAAGCTGGAGGTTTTTTCGTTGCTTCTGGCGAATGCTCGAAATGTGGTGAATACAGGCAGAAAGTTACCAAGAAAATCTTATGATATCGCCCACAGCCTATGAACACTGTCTCTTGTCCAATTTGTAAACAAGACGGCGCATCTGCCCAGCGCATGGGAACTCGGGATGTTACGATTTATGCCTGCAGCAAGGTCTGTGGAGAGTATAGAATCACAAAGCAGGCCTCGCTCGCCGTAGCGCGGCTCTCTCAAGAAGAGAGAGCAAAAATCTCAGCATATTTAAGGGAACGCAATATTAAGCAACAAGATTTAATCACTTTGTTGAGCGAAAGCCCTGCGCCCGGATCACATGACATCCCTGTTGTAGGCGTCGAGGACATTTTACGCTCAAGCTTCCCCTCCACTATCCCCGAGCGCTTGGACCGAGCACTCGTTAATCTTCGCCACTTATCGCCACATCCGGGAACCGTGATTCCCTTGAATGAACAGACTGATTATCCTGTCCTGTTTGCTGAGAACACGGATGTGTTTTACTTTATCAGGCGCACTTTGCAGGACATGGACTACATTGAAAAAGACCCACTCCCATCTCCAGCGACTAGCCCTTCTGTCATTCTAACTGCCAAGGGATGGAATCGCATTGTCGAAATTGAGAGGGCAGCGCCAACGAAAGATTCCAAGCAAGCGTTTGTCGCCATGTGGTTCGATGGCAGCCTTGATAAAGCTTACTGTGAAGGCATAGTGAAGGCGATCAGGGAGGCTGGATATGACCCGACGAGGGTAGACCTGAAGGAGCATAATGAAAAGATTTGCGATACCATCATAGCTGAAATCCGCAAGAGCCGCTTTGTTGTTGCCGACTTTACGGGCGAGCGAGGAGGCGTTTACTACGAAGCAGGCTATGCGATGGGAATGGGCATTCCAGTAATATGGACGTGTAATGAAAAGGACAAGAACAAGTTGCACTTTGATACCAGGCAATACAACCACATCATCTGGACTGATGAAGCGGACCTATACGAAAAGCTACGCCGGCGCATTCAGGCAACCATCTAAAAGCCCAACTACTTCCCTCACCAATTCCATTCTGAGTTGATCTACACGGGTCATCACTGGGGACCTGACCTAGGACTCATGCCTTACTCAGCCGCACTGGCCCGTGGGTCATGCGGGCATTCCGGAGTTCGTAATAAAGGCGGCCGGGATCAACGCGACTTTGTCCGAACGGTCTTGGTACGGAACCAGTCGGCAATCGTATCGATACTCGGCTTCACGGTCGTCACGTAAATCGCAAATTGTTCCAGTTCAGGATTTGTTGCAGTCAGGCGATAGCCGTTTGCCTGAAGAAATAGAACGGCGGTGGAAATACTGATCCGCTTGTTGCCATCGATGAAGGCGTGATTCCTAGTCAGGCCGTCCATCAGCACCGCAGCTTTGATGAAAACATCTGGATAGAACTCTGTGTCGCCAAATGCAGCTTGCGGGCGCGCGAGGGCAGACTCCAACCCGCCGAGATCACGCACACCATGCTCTCCGCCGGTTTCTTCGATCAATCGATCGTGAAGAAATAAAACCTGCTCAACACTGAGGTAGATCACCGCTTGGCGAGGGCTTCTAAGGCAGGGCGGTATCGCTCGATGAAGGCTTCGACTTGTGCCGCAAAGGTCTGTTTCACCTTACGCCGCATGACAGCGGACTCAGAAGAAGAGCCCTTCTTCTGTTTACGAATTGCCGACTTATTAACTTTGAGAATGTTGCCCTTCATAGGTGCCATGATACCGCAGTCCCCATGTGAACACAACGCACGATGAAGACTCGGCGGTCACACCTTCCCAAGTCTCACCGGTCCGTAGGTTTGGCGGGCTTGCTGGAGTTCTTTCACATGCCGGCGGAGGGCTGGGCCGAATTTGGAGGCGAGGACTGCTTTTCTGTGGGGCGCGATGTTGTGCTCGACCTGCTCGATCGATTCCGCCAACTGCTTGACCAGCCGCTGGCCTGAGCCGGTGAGCCACTTGAGATGCCAGCCGGCGTACTCCAAGTCTTGGATGGAGTATCGGACGGATTCCACTTCTTCAAGACAGCGAAACCGGGCACGCTGCAGATCGTGCGATGTCAGTCCTGCTCGTTTCCATCGAGCCGATCCACCCCGTCCAGACGCCCACGTTGACAGTCGTTCGAAGAGCATCGCCCCTATCACAAACGTAAAGGCCGCATGGAGAATGCCTCTGAGCGGACGCAGGCTGCGGCGCCAAGGGGAATAGAAGATCTGCTGGTTGCGATCGCCGTGATAAAGAATCTGTTTGCGCAATAAAAGATTTAAATGATGATGGCTATTCTCGTGGATCACATCGTCGATTAGATCGAGGTTGTCCCGGTCGAAGCAGTTGATAAAGGATAGCCCTGGTCGGTGGCGATAACTGAAGCTGACGACGCCCTTGGCCTTGAGCGGGATGATCCGAGTGGTCAACAGCGCGAGGACCTCGTGCCCTTCGGGCCAGGCATCTTGTACGATTGTCCATGCCAGCCCGATTCGCGCAACCTGATCGGCTGAGGTGGAGGCCACAGTACGAGGTTGGCGGTCCTTCCCATAGACGAGCGTCGGCCCGACTGTAATGGCCCCAGATTGAGTCTCCATTGCCACGACTGGCGACCGGTGCGTCCAGCTCCACTCCAACCGATTGCCTCTCCTCATGCACAGAGGCGTCATGGTTTGTCCGATCTTCAGAGACAGCTCTTGCGGCCGAACTAGAATGGTTGCCTGGCCAGATGATTGTTTGAGGGCTCTCTTCACCGAGGGAGGAGCCTCGTAGATATCACCTTCCATCCCAACGGCCATCGTTCCAGCGGTCTCTACCCGTTCGACGTCGTGGCCGAGATGTACCTCTATGGTCCAGGACGGGATCTTGCGAGAGGCGCACCACAAAATCGGAAGTTCCGGCACGAGACAGAGCGATTCCTGTGTCAGCTCCTGAGTAAGACGCGTACAGAGTTCATTCAGTCGCCGTTCGAGTCCCGAAGACTGCGAGACCCCGCGTGGAAACAGATCGTCTAGATAGCTGTTCTCGAAGAACTTCTCTTCACACTCGGCAAACAGCTGCGCCGCGAACTCACGAGGATTCTGCTCCACTCGAATTTGTTGCAGCAGATCAATGAAGTAAACCAGGTCGTTCAGCGCTTCGATCCAGCCGACAACTTTCCAGTGGGCATACGCATCCCGTTTGAGTGCTTGCCCGAGGAACCGGAAGTAGGCCACAGGCAACGCCAACGATTTCGCGACATCTGCATATTGGCTTTCCAAATCCTGGCAGAGGTCGCCCAGGAGCCGTTTCATCGACAGGCGAAACTCTTCCTGAAGACGAGCCAGTAATGGCACATCGAGCAACGGCATGGACAACGCAAGCTCCGAGATGAAGGAGTCAGACTGTACCGGAGGAGAGGGAGCGCTGCAAGAAGGGCTAGGAGATTTTCTTTGGTAGGTAGCCGAGTTCATCAAGGTGCAGTTCTTTGACATGCTGCATCACGTGATGGCTGAGATCGATCTGCACGGATGTTTCCAGCGGCGGTGTGAAGCCTTTCACCAACGTGAAGGGCAGTTCATCCTTCCAGAGTAGATGGCCATCGTGATCCACGAGGTACAGATAGAGGCGTCGTGAGCTCTCCGCTTTCCACCCCCAGTCGCTCGGATGAGAGGGCGAGCCGGCAACGCGACTGACGAGAACGGTATCGACATCCAGGTCTCGCGTGACTTCTTTGGCCAGGGCACTGCGATCTGCATCATCGGCTTTTGCCGAACGCGGATCGGTTGCGGAGATTCCAGCCGCGACGGTTGCCGGCGACTCGACGCGCAACGTGGTTTCCTGCTGCAACAAGATGGCAAGCCGTGCGCCCATCTCCGGATCGCCCTCAACCGGAAGTACCGCGACGCTCGTCACCTTCGAATTGTGGACAGCATCGCTCGATTGGTCCTGCTGTGCTACCCATGATTGCTCGAACGGCCAAAAGGTAATGTTACTGCTCCTCATTGTATCCACTGCCACCAGTGCCACCCAGGCTCCTGCGAGGCAACCTTGCAGCAAAAAGGACCCGGTCACGACCAGACTGAGGGTCATGACACGCACCCAATCACGCCGGCCACCGGCTCGGGTCGTCCCCAGATCGAAGGTGTCTGTCATAGAGGCGAGCTTCACGAAGATATGATTCAGCAAGAGAAATGCCTTCCTAGAGCGAGCCTCACACAACACCTCCAACCTGTCGAGTTATTTACTGTTATCGACAGGCCAGCGGGAATAAGCCCTGTCAGTCACGCTGATATAGAGGGCATAAAACATACAGCTTGATGAACAAGTTTGAACGCCGACAGCAAGCCCGCATTATTCATGAACGCTTCTGCTGCAATCGCCCATCTGCTGCCACGACGGGCCTTCGGCCAGTGGGCTCGCTCCTCGAACCCTCACCGTACTGTTGGGGACTGGCGCCCTTCTTTTCGACGCCTCTCCCCGTCTGAGGAGTAGTGGGAAAGGCACTGCCGCAGACGGCGGAGCCAGTCCCCCGGGTTCCGCGCGCTGGTCTCGCGACGCGGCTTAGCGATTTCGCGACGAACCGTCATGAATGATGAGGGCGAGGAAGAAGAAAGCGTGAGACACCAGGAGGCTGGGAGCGGAACTGAGGTCATATCGTACGGATCTTGATATCACGCCAAGGGATCGGCGCTCGTCGATATCGTTGGGCCGACCGGCTTAGGCTGTAGCTTTGAGCGCGTGACGGAGCCGCGGCACGGCCGCTTCTGTTCCGAGTAACCGCAAGGCTCCCGCCTGTTGGATCATCCGATGTCTCTGGATGATCGGATCGACAATGTTCCCGCAGGACACACATCGCCATCCTTTCATCCACATGGGTATACTGCTCTCGCGCATATCAATCAGGTTATCGGCAACCATGAGACCGTCGCATCTTGCGCACTGCATGGGGCCCTCCTCTGTTAACGCTGAAGCCCACGACGCCACACCCACTTCCCTTCTAAGCTTAGCAGACGTGTGCCCAGCCGTTTACCCGTCTAAGATAGCAATCGCAATGCCACGGGTGTTGTTGCGACTGCTTGCGTGTTTTAGCAGTGAATCGTAGAGTGCGGCCGAACAACATTCGACCTAAACCGCTTATACGTGCGACACATTGGCCCCATGCGGCAAAAAGGACCTGGTCAACGAGCTGATGCCCTGAGTGGGGGAATTCCCCTACTCATTGTAAATCTAAGCCGCTCTCTTCGAAGACAGCGGCCGGTCGGAGGCGAATCGTGGCACTGACCGCAACAGAAATTGCGAAGCTCACGGGTGAACTTGCTCCGGCCTTGGCCGGAGGCTGGATTCAAAAAATTTACCAGCCGACGGATCGTACGCTGGTGCTGGAGATTCGCGCGCCGGGACGGACGCACCGACTCCTCATCTCCTGCCACCAGGAAGCCGCCCGTCTCCACTTCACCACGGAAGCCTTTCAGAATCCACCGACACCTCCGCCCTTCTGTCAATTTCTCCGCGCCCATCTGCAAGGGGCACGAATAGACCAGGTCGAACAGATTCAAGGAGACCGGATCGTTCAGCTTGTACTAAACGCCAAAGAAGGTCCCTGCAGATTGGTCGCAGAACTGACAGGGAAAACATCGAATCTCCTCGTGCTCGATGACGCAGGCCGTATCCGACGAGACCTGAACGGGGTAAAGGATCTTGTGGGACAGCTGTACGTTCCTCCCACTCACCAGCAACGAGAACGAGGCGCCGCCGACCACGCGCGATTCAGCCAAGACATCCGAGAATCACCATTTCCTCTGTCGGCTGCCATCGAAGCCCATTACCACAGGGTAGAAGCCGCTTCAGTCATCGAGTCCATGCGGAACACCCGGGCAGGGATACTGAGAAGATCAATCAAGAAGCTCCTCCGTCGCATTGAAGCATGGCACGAAGACCTCGCAAAGGCGGAGAAGTACAAGGTCTACGCCCGCTATGGCGAACTCATCAAGGC
>WNFE01000485.1_pt1 | contig 27901 bp, 18 predicted proteins | sample 5400451 | NCBI WGS metagenome assembly WNFE01 (sample SAMN13153344, study PRJNA577476) | soil metagenome | isolation source: 200 cm saprolite under Douglas fir tree site 2 hole 2 | place: USA:California | collected 2015-04-18
GCCTTGACAATGTCCGGCAAACTTGTAAACAGGCGGTCCACAACGGCTGCCTGGTTGTATTCCTGGAAGGCTTCGGCCTTGACGTTCATCGCTTTCGCTTCGGCCTCGCCCTTCTTGAAGATGATCTCCGCTTCCGCCTCGCCTTGCGCGCGGATCGCGGAGGCGTGGCCATCGGCTTCGGCAGTCAGCCTCTGTTTTTCAGCCTCGGCGAGGGTTTCGATTCGCTGCCGCTCGATTTCCGCCGGTTTGAGCACGGTGGCGATCAGCTCCTTTTCGCGGCGCGCGATTTCGGCCTCCTGCACCTTGACCTGCGCTTCGCGCTCCACCTGTTGCACTCTGACGGACTCCGTCGCGACTTGTTGCTGCATGATGTTGGTTTCGATCTCGTAGGCTTTGTCGGCTTGCGCCTGCGCCTTCTTCGTTGTCTCGAGAAAATTCGCGCGCTTGATGTCGAGGTCGCGCTGGGCCTCGGCCTGCTTCGCGAGTGAAGAAGTTTCCGCGGCGACGCGCTCCTGATCGGCCTGGGCCTTCGCAATGGCCGAGGCGCGCTGCGCTTCGGCGCGCTTGATGGCCGTGTCGCGGTCGGCTTCGGCCGCGGCAACGTCCGCGTCGCGCTTGATGCGCGCCACGTCCGGGCGACCCATGTTGCTGATGTATTCGTTTTTGTCGCGCACTTCCTTGATCGTGAACGACACAACTTCAAGTCCCATCTTGTTCATGTCGTCCGCGCAGGTCGAGCGCATGCGGTCCGCGACCATTTCCGGCTCCTTGACGATCTGTTCGACCGTCAATTGCCCGATAATGCCGCGCAGGTGGCCCTCCATCACCAGGCGGATCAACCCTTCGCGCTGGTCTGGCGTCTTGGTCAGGAATTGTTCGGCTGCGGTGCGGATCGATTCAGGGTCCGACTTTACCTTGATCTGCGCCACCGCTTCCACGGTCACCGCCACGCCCTGCACGGTGTAAAGGTCCTGCTGAGGTGCGACGTCGAACGACATCAGTTCAAGCGAGAGCTCGCGGCAACTTTCCACCATCGGAAAGATAATCGTGCCGCTCCCCTGCACGATGCGCGTCCCTCGAAAGCCGTAGACAATCAACGCCTCGTGTGGCCCCGCCTTGCGGAACATTTTTGCCAGCACGCCCATCATTAAAAACGTGCCTAACGCGATCAATCCCACAATTACCCAGACGCTGTTTATCGCTTCCATATTCATGTCCTCCTCCTCTCAGTCGTGTCAGGAATTTCGTCTGAGCCCGTTTATTTCTAGCCTTCCTTCGTGAACTCATCCCAAGGACGCACATACGCGATTCCGCGTTCGAACCGCGTAATCACCACTTCAGCGCCCTTCTCCAGCGGCTTGCCATCCTCGCTGCGCGCACCCGCGCTCCGCCGCGTGCCGCCCTGGACGTAAAGAATTTCGCCCGTGCCGCCGGGCCGAATGGCGATATTTATTTTTCCGACCGCGCCGACCATTTGAAAATCCATGGGCTCGAGCGCCGCATCCGGGTTGTCCAACACCTTCACCATGAACGTCGCGACCAGGGCCGCGCCCGAAAATCCAGCAACGGTCGCCAAGCCCAGCACCGTGAGGAACCAAAGGCGCGCATGCGTCGTCAGCAGAAATCCAACGCCGCCAAACCATGCCAGAAAAATCATCATGGATGCGGAATTGAAAAGCGGAAAATGCGACGCGCCGTGGTGAACTCCGTCACGCGCTGCCGTCCCTGAATGCAGGGGGCCAGAATGCCCCCCTTTGACGTGGAGATGCCACTTCACCGGCAGATGCAAGTGCAGCGCACCCGACAGAAAGGACACCAGGCTAAGCACGAGCCCGACGCCAAAACATCCCAGGTAGAAGGCCTGCCAATTCATGCGACCTCCTTCTGTCCTTCACATCCGCGAATGAGTCCACACGCCAGAAATTCCGGGCCGAGTCACGAATCCGCGTTTTCTCGCTGCGCTGGGTGCAACACTCCTTCGAGGCGATCCAGCAATCCCGGAGTGCGCAGGATTTCACGCAACAAAAGCAGGGGCCGCCGCGAATCCTCCGCTTCCGCAACGGCCAGCAGAGCCGCGCTGAGTTTCGGATCGGATTGAAACCGCTCCGCGCCCGCCAGCAGCCAGGAATCCAGCGTCGCCTCGCGCACGCGCAATTCAGAGATCAATTCGGTGTGATATCCCTCGGGATCATTTACGAGAAAGCCGGGATACACACCAAAAAACTTGGCGAGCAGCGTGCGCGTCGTATGCGTGAGGTGCGGCCGTCCTCCGCTTTCAATTTGGGACAAGTACGATTGACTGATCGCCTTTCCCAACTGCTTGCGCATGGCACGGGAGACTTCCTCCTGCGTCATGGGGCGGCCCAGGCCGCGCAGAGAGCCTTCCATGGCGCGCAGGTTGCGGATTTTATCTGCCAGGGTCATCTTCGCCGTCTAATTACATTCAGTGATATTAAAATCTCATATTGTAATATCCAGTGTCAAGCAAAATCAGCGCAGGCTTGGCCTTCCCAATACAACGCCCATTAAATCAATTATTTAAGGGCTTCGATCGCAGGCTGCTTTGGCTCCGAACGCAGGGTACGGTAGCACAGGCACTCTTGCGGGTGCGGTACTTTGTAGCTCGCCGCGCGGTGCACAGCCAGCCCCTCAAAGGGGCTCGGGGTAAAGAGTGGCTGTGCTACCCAGCCACGTCCGGAATCATTCCGATTTGCGTTCCATGCGGAGGTCTATGCCGAGTTGCTGGCATTTCTTGTAGAGGTGGCTGCGTTCCAGGCCCAGCGCGCGCGCCACGTTGGTCATGTGGTGATGATGCCGCCGCAGCTCGCCGAGCAACACTTCCCGTTCGAAGGATTCGATGCGATGCGCCAGCGTGCCGCCTCCGCCAGACTGCGCCGGTTCGCCGTTTCGGACCGCCGGCAAAGCCAAATTCACCTCGCCGGCTGTGATGGTTTCCGTGTTCGAAAGCAGGAGAACTCGCTCGACGACGTTACGCAGCTCGCGCACGTTGCCCGGCCACGGATAGCGCTTCAGAATTTCCAGCGCTTCCGCTGAAAAGTGCTTCTTTCTCCAACCGTTCTGCGCCGCGACCTGCGTGGCGAAATACTCCGCCAAAACGGGAACCTCTTCGGCACGCTCCCGCAGCGGAGGCAACACAATCGGGAAAACATAAACGCGGTGAAACAAATCCGCGCGGAACGTTCCCTGCCGGACCAGCTCTTCGAGATTGCGGTGCGTCGCGACAACCACGCGCGCGTCCACCGGAATCGGCTTATCGCCGCCGACGCGTTCGATTTCGCCCTCCTCCAGGACGCGCAGCAGCTTCGACTGCATCGCGAGAGGCATGTCGCCGATTTCATCGAGGAACAACGTGCCGCCGCCGGCCTGTTCGAACTTGCCGATATGGCGGCCTGCCGCGCCGGTGAAAGAGCCTTTCTCGTGGCCGAACAGCTCGGATTCGATCAGCTCGCCGGGCACGGCAGCGCAATTGAGCGTCACGAAAGGCCCGGCGCGGCGCGCGCTTTTCTGGTGAATGGTACGGGCGATGAGTTCCTTGCCCGTGCCGGTCTCGCCCTGGATGGCGACGCGCGATTCACTTGCGGCGACCCGCTCCACCTGCGCCAGCAGCCGCTCCATGACGGGTCCGGACCAGACGACCTCGTGTTTACCGAGGCGGCGGCGCAGATCCCGATTCTCTTCTTCGAGGTAGCGCAGCCGCAGAACATTCTCGGTCGTGACGAGAATCTTTTCGGTCGAAAGCGGCTTCTCCAGAAAATCGACGGCGCCCAGGCGTGTGGCCCGCACCGCCATCTCGACGCTGGCCTGTCCGGAAATCATCACGACCGGAGTGGTCGCGCCCGCGGCTTTCAAATCCTCGAGCAGCGAGAGGCCGTCTTTACCGGGCATAACAACGTCCGAGAAAATCACGTCGAATCGCTCCGTGCGAATCAGTTCCAATGCCCGGATGGCGCTGTCGCACACAGTAGCCTCGTAACCGGCGAGGCGGAAAGCCCGGGAAAGCGACGCAAGGGTGTTTGGATCGTCGTCAATAAGCAGGAGATGTGGTTTGGGAGCTGTCATGGGTTGCACGCCTCGCTAGGCGGTGCTGCTGACGGGGGGATCCTCGGGCATCGGATGCGAATGGTTCGTTCCCCGCCGCGAGACCGGATGCTCGATCGGCAGCTCGATTCGGAAAGTCGCGCCCGCGCCCGGCGCGGATTCCACGGAAATTTTTCCGCCATGATCGCTCACGACCGACTGGACGATCGCGAGGCCGAGGCCCGTGCCGTGCTGCTTGCTCGTGTAATACGGAGTGAAGAGGCGCGCGCACTCCTCCGGCGTGAGACCCGCCCCGGTGTCGCTGACGTCGAGGCGCACCGAGCCGTTATGCTGCGACGTCCGCACGGTTAAAGTTCCTCCGGTGGGCATGGCATCGAGAGAATTGAGCACGAGATTTTCAAGCGCCCTGCGCAGGAGAATTGGGTCCGCCTGGGGACGCGCAAGATCTTCGTCCAGGTACAGCTCCGGCGTGATGGGGGGGCGGCCCACGGCGCACAATTGCGGCTCAAATAGTTTCACGACGCTGCGCACGAAATCGTTTAAGTCCACCGGCTCGAATTCCGGCGCGGGCATTTTTGCAAAATCGCTGAAGCGGCTGACGATGGCCTTTAAATTTTCAAGCTCCGCGCGCAATGTTGCGGTGGACTCGAAAAATACCTCGTCGAATTGCTCGGAGGTTTGTCCGCGCGCGCGCTGCAGATTCTCCACGGTCAATTGGAGGGGAAACAACGGGTTCTTCAACTCGTGAGCGAGCCGGCGCGCCAGTTCGCGCCACGCGGCGACGCGTTCCGTCTGCACCAGGCGCTCTCGCTGCTCGGCGAGTTGCCGGGTCATTTCATTGAAGGTGTTCGCCAGCTGGCCGATTTCATCGCGCGAATGTACTTCTACGCGCACGCCCCAGTGCCCAGCGGCGACCTCGCGCGCGCCCTTGGCGAGTTGCTCAATCGGGCGCGTGACGCGCGCCGAAACCCACCAACCGAGAACCAGTCCGACCAGAATCACGCCGCCCGCGACCAGCAACGCCAGGGCGCGGATAAAATTCAGCATTTGCACCAGGTCCTGGCGCGAGCTTCCCACCAGCAGCACGGCAAGCAAATCGCCCTGCCGCCCCACTAGCGGAATCGCGTCGAAGGCTTCGAAATTTGCCTTGCGGTTTGAGCCGGAGTTGATTGTTTCTTGCAACTCGCGATGAGTTCGCTGCACTTCCGTGATCAGTGGCGCGAATAGATCGGCCTGGCTCGCCGGGCCGTGCGAATCGGTAAGCGCGAATGCCACGAAGCCCTGCTCGAGATTCCGATAGAGCAGCGCGCGCATGGTCGCCGGCAGAACCAGGGTCGCCAGAAAATCCTGATCGAGCCGCTGGCCACCAATCAGATAGAAATGTTTTTCGCCGACGCGAACCGCGCGAACGGCCAGTACGCCGAGATCGACGCTGTCGGGCAGGTCCACCCGGCTCAGGAAAGCGCCCTGCGAATTCCAGTCTTTCTCAGCGGTCACCCAGTCGTTCTTATAACCGAAGCGCGCCGGCCACTCGGCGGAGGAAATCAGCGTGCCGTCGTCTGCGGCGATGTCGAGAAAATCGAGCTGCTGCGATTGGGCGATGCCTTGCGCATCGTTGTAATACTGTGAAACATCCGCTTGTGGCCCGCTGAGTCTAATGGCCATGCTGACCGTGGCTTCGGCGTCGGCAATCCCCTGCACGCGGTGCGCGATTTCTTCCCCACGCTGTGCGTATTCCCGGCGAAACTGCGCCACCAACGCATCGGTTCGCTGGCGGTCAAATAGTTCGAACGCGCGCCGCGTGTAGGCTGACACGCCCCAGGCCACCACCGTCACGGCGGCGACAATCGTCAGCGTGAACAGTGCGAGAAGCTTGGTGCGGAAACTCATGGCGTTGTTCCCCCGGCCGAAGGCGCGAGCCAGACGTCCTCCAGCCGCCAGCCGCCCCAGCGCGGAGCCATCCAATCGCGCACTTGCGGGCCCAGGCCATAACTCTCGGAAACGTGCACGAGCGGAATCACGCGGAACGCGTCGATGGGTGCGCGCTCCGCTGCGTAGGCTTGCTCCGGCGTTTCCAGCACGCCGCTCGTTTCTCCAAGCGAATCCAGCAGTAATGGGAGCGCGACGGCGCTGTCCGGTGAGACGATTCGCTGGCGCACCAGCCGCATGTCCCCGGCCGAAGGTTTCATTGCGCTGCCCGTTGTCTGCCCTGAAAGCTGCACGGCAATCCCCGCTTCTTTCAAATTGACGGCGACGCGCTCGCCCACGGCGCGCGCGTCCACATCGGCGGAATCATAGACCAGCACGAGAGGCACGGAGCGGGAAACTTCACGGCCGGTTGCGGTGAGCAGACCTTTCGTTCGCGGAAGATCCTGTATAGAGGGAAAAAGAAACGCGTACCCCGAAAGCCAATTTGGCAACAGGCCGCCTGCCGCAATCCCCTGCCGCTGCAAGACAACGTCCGCAATGGAGGTTCGATCGATCGCGGCCGAGATTGCCTCTCGTAGGCGTGCATCGTGTACGGCAGGCCGCACCATATCAAATTGGAGCGCGAATAACTCTACCGGATCGCTGGATGCCGTGCGCACACCCCTTTGTGCAGTAAGGCGTACTTGCGACACGGGTAGTTCAACTACATCGGCCTGGCCAAACGCGATTGCGTTGGCCTGCTGCTGAGGGTCCACACCCATGGCGACTTCAATGGTATCCACAAAGGGCCGCCCCGCCCAGCAGGACTCATTGGCAGTCAAAACCAGTTTCGCTGGAGCACCTCCGGCGGGCCAGTCGGTGACGCTAAACGGCCCGGTACCCGATAGCGTCCCGTCGGCTGCGGAGTGAAAAATAAAGTATCGGCCGGTGGCAAGTTGCGCGGGAAAGTCCGGTAGGGAATGATCCGCAAGAATCACGACGGAATCGGAGGTTGCACTCACGTCGAACGCGTTGCCCAGCAATTGCTGCAGCGCAAGTGCAGCCGCTTCCGGAGTGAGGGGCGTGCCATCGCTAAATCTCACGGTCGAGCGCAGACGAAATTGCCAGCGCTTCGCGTGCTCATCGTGTTCCCAGGAAATTGCCAGCACCGATCGAAGTGAACCGTGGTCATCAAAACGCACCAGGCGATCGAAGACGAGCGCGGCCAACTGCTCGGTTGCGGCGGCCTGGATCGAATCCGAAGGCCATTGGCGAGGATCTGTAGTTGCGATTCGCCCTCGCATTTGGACCCGCAGCGTACCGCCGTAGCGCGGCCGGAGAGATGCCATCGCACTTGTGGCTGCGACTACGACTACAAACACAGCCACCGCGCAGAGCTGACTATTGCGCGCACGAAATGGACAAACGATACGCCTCATAGTTTCCAGTCTGGAGATTCCGCACAATCGCCGTGGCGGACGGGGCCTCGAGGATCGATTGCACCAAAACTGGCCCGGGAAAATTCATCTCTTCGCTGACCGCAACGGGGGTGTCGAGTTGCCACTCGAATGCCTGTACAGTGTCGGGCTGCGAATCATCTCCTGGCCCGGTTGTAAGTACCTGGTTACCAGTCCCGCATCCGCTGCGAATCTTTGTCGCTTGGCCTCGGCCGGGAACCGGGGTGAGCCCGGCGTATTTTGGAGCCGGATGGCATTCCCGCACGGCGGCTGGCTCCAGCGAAACTGTGCATTCATCCCCATCACGAAATACAATCAACGGAGCCTCCAATCCGAGAAACCTGTCGTCGGGGCTGCGCAGGTAGGATTGATGCGAGTTCATTGGAATCCTGACGGCAGGCCTTCCCTCGGTCCTGCTGACGATCAGCCCCTCCGGGACAAGCAGGACCAGCAATTTATTCCCATCCGGCGTAACCATCGCTGCCACATCCAGGACGTGCTCCGGTCCCTCCCATAATTTTTCGCTGTGAAGCACGACCGGCATGGTGCTGGGGAAAGTTCGATCTTCCACGGAGCGCGCAACTGCCATCAAGACCGCCCGGGATGCATCGCCTTGAAGGATTTCCGCGCTCCACAGAAAACCCTTCAAATTCTCGGATAATGTGATCCGCACACGGATCGGCATGCCACCGTTGACCGGGGTGCGAAAACCTTGATTTTGCATTTCATTGTTGAGTGCCTGTGAGACTCGGTTCGCTTCGCTGGGGGTCAAAGATGAAATATTTCGGACTTCGACGGTGACATCGTCGCGCGCGGGCAAAGCCGCGGCGATTTTGCGCGCGAGTTCCTTCGCTGAATCTTCGAGTGTGGTGGAAAGCGCCGCCATCGGCGTTCCCAATAGGACAAAGAAAATCAGGATGGTGCGGTACGAGAGGTTGGATCGATCGATGCCCGTCATCGGTATGCTGCGCCCGGTCATGCGTGGCACAAAGATGAACCCCACGCGATGGCTAACACTGTGGGAAATCATAGCACAGCCGTCTGGCAGGAACGCCGGTCCGCGCCCGGACATTGCGCAAAATGTATCGAGGTAGCAAATCGATGGCGCCGAACGCACGTCCGCGCCCCGACAGAGTCGGGACGCGGCTCGTGCACTGACCACCGGCTGGGTCGCGCTCGCTTTGGAAGAACCTTCGCAGGGGCGGCGGTCCCTGTCCCGGATTCCTGCGAGCGGCCCGCAAGGGTTTTTGCCGGCGGAATTCAATCTCATTTGACTTTTGCTGTCTGCGCTGCCTTGCGCGCGGGCGCCGCAGCGTCCTGTCCTGTATTCGACCGGGCTCCAAGTGGAGCCCCCTCCCCCTCATCCGCGTTCGCCGAGGCCGGTACGCCTGCGAACGCGGAGCGCAAAACATCGGAAGCGAAGAAATTGCGGCCGTCGGTCGGCACCATGATGATTTGCAGCTTGTCCGAGAGCCGTTCGGCGATGATTTTTTGAATCAGCATGGGATTTTGCTTGAGCACTGCCGCTTCCTGTTGGAGCCGCTCGGCATCAGCCGCGGCGGTCAAACGGATGGTGTCGGCATTCGCAGCCGCGGACAGGCGGGTCGTATCGGCATCGGCCGCTGCAAGCAAGCGCCTCCGCTCCGCTTCCGCTTTGCTATCGGTGATTTTTGACTGCGCGGCAGCATCGGCATTCTGCACGGTGGCTTCTTTGCGCGCCTCGGCCTCCAGGCGCGACTGCTCGATTTGCTTCTGTTTGAGCGGAAGCGTGTATTGCATCGCGTCGGCCTCGGCCTTGGCGGCGATGACGCGCGAGGCAGCGTCGGCCTCCGACCGTTTCAATTGCTGCGCCTTCGCGGCTTCCGCCTGGAGTTCGGCGATGCGCACCTGCTTTGCGCTGATTTCGGTTTCGAATTCCATGCGCTCGCTTTCCTGCTCCTTGAGCAGCAAGCCTTCGAGCCCCTTCGCATATTCCGCGGGCAAGTGGACGTCACGCAGGAGGACTTCCTTCACGACGATGCCGTCGGAGCCGAGACGGTCGGTGATGGTCTTCGTGGATTTCGTTCGAAACTCGTCGCGCTTAGTTGCGAAGACTTCGCGCACAACGTAGTTGGGGGCGAGGTCACGAAACGCCGTCGACACCACAGGCGCTACGATTTCCGAGTCTACCGGCTGCGCCAGGTTTGCATGGATATAGGCAAGCCGCTGTGGATCGAGGCGATATCGCACGGAAATGGCGAGGCCGATGGTCAAGCCTTCGCGCGTCTGCACGGTGAGGATTTCGCTCTTAGTCGCCGCGGCCGTGGTGAACAGGTGGTCGCGCAGGTCATAGACGGCCAGGCGCTGCACCAGCGGTACGATCAAGTGTATGCCGGGGTACAGCGTTCCCTGCTGGACGCCGGAAATCTGGCTGATTCGAACTCCGCCTGATCCTTCCGGCACGAACGCCATGCTCAACGCCAGTAGCAGCGGGGCCCACGCCCATCCGGACAATTTCATGGCGAGCGGCCAACGCATGGGGCGACGCGTCCCCGCCAGCCCGGCCGCCCCAGGCTCCCCCGAGCCCATCAGCTTTTGGAACTGCATTGCCAGGTACACATCGTACGCGACCACTCCCGCTGCGGTGCCGAACATCGCAAAGCCCGCGGCCATCAACAACCACTTTAGTGCGAACATGACCTCTCCCTCCGCTCCCTCGAACCTGTGATCCTGCTCGTCGAGGGGGACTCCGAACCCGACTCTGGCGCGCTCCAATTTCCGGCGGGCTTAAAGTAAAGCCCGCACCCGGCGGTACCCGTACCCCGCTAGCCCGGCAGCCTCGAATCTCCTAGGCTGCATGGTGACCAATTGCCCGTGTTCCGCGCTGGGCAGCTGAGCGGGCTGGGACTGCATTGAACCTCGTGGCTGGTAACATCCGGAAGAGACCGCGCAGGCTCATCCACGTGATCCACAGCGCCACGAAGAACGAGAGCATCGTCGCTTCAATCAGCATCGCCCCGCTCATCCAGGTTTCCATTGTGGCCTCCTTGCATTCCTCGCCAAGGGAAATGGCACGAGACGCGCCAATCTTCTCCGCATTGAAAATGCAGGACTTGCAAGGTTTTGAAATTCTGCGAGGCGTGTCGCAGGCTACACGTTGTGGACACTCCAACGCGGTCAACTTGCCAAGAGCAGTCGGCCGGGTAGTGGTCCGTTTGGTCCGCTGTCGGGTTTTAGTAGGACAGGCACTCTTGCCTGTCCATCAGTGTTGTGGCGATACAGAACTGGACAGGCAAGAGTGCCTGTCCTACTCAGCAAACTGAGACATCGCCAGGAGGTCAAGTATTCATTACGCCGCGTTGGGCTATACTGTAGTCGAGGGACTGGGCCATTATGCGCAGTGAAGGATTCCAAATCGGTCGGATCTACGGGATACCGATTTTTCTTCATCCAAGCTGGTTCTTCATTTTTGGCCTGATTGCCGTCTCGTTTGTCTCCAAGTACGAGGCCCTCAATCTCAGCATTCCTACAACACAGTTGTGGGGCTTGGGGCTCGCCACCAGTGTGCTCTTTTTCGGGTCTCTGGTGTTTCACGAGATGGCGCATAGCGTCACCGCCAAGCACTACAAAATCCCCGTGGTTTCGATCACGCTGTTTATTTTCGGCGGCGTGGCGCGCATCAGCCGCGATCCGTCGCGCGCTATCGAAGAATTCAACATCGCCGTTGCCGGCCCGGTTTCCAGTTTCCTGCTCGCGGGGGGCTTTGGGATCGTGTACCGGGCAGCCGGGACAAACCAAGTACTCCAAGCTCTCGCCGGATCGCTTTCCCTGATCAATCTCAGTCTCGCGCTGTTCAATCTGTTGCCAGGTTTTCCGCTGGACGGCGGACGCATTTTTCGGGCTATCATCTGGGGCTTCACCAAGGATTATTCACGCTCTACGCGCATCGCTGCGCGGAGTGGCCAAGTCGTCGCCTACGGGATGATCGCGTTCGGCGCCGTCTTGGCGGTGAACGGATATATCAATCGGGGCGACATGATCAGCGGAATGTGGCTCGCGTTCATCGGCTGGTTCCTACTGACGACCGCGCGCCAGAGCCGGGCGCAGGCGGACGCACGCGGTGCGCTCGAAGGCCTCCGTGTCTCCGACATCATGACCGCGGAACTGCCCACAGTGGGCCGGGAGATTTCACTCGAGGACTACGCGCGGGAAATTCTTCGCACGGGACGCCGGGCTCATCTGGTGGTCGCGCACGAACAATTGGTCGGACTGATGACCGCGGAGGCGCTCCATTCGGTGCCGCAGCATGATTGGGAAGTTACCTCCGTGCAGGCCGTCATGCTGCCCAAGGAAAAACTCCACTGGGCCGCGCCGGAAGAACCCGCGCTCTCGCTGCTCGACCGCATGCGCACCGTCGGCATGCAGCAAATGCCCGTGATCGCCGGCGGAAGCGTTGTCGGCATCGTCACGCGCGATTCGATTCTTCATGTTCTGCAAGCTCGCGGGGAAATTGGATCGCTTGCCGGGCGATAGTCAGAACGCCACATCATCCAAAATGATCGAAGGAAGAACCCCCCGTCCCAGTCCGACCGGGACGGACTCCAACAGCACCGGTGCTGTGTCGGTGTGCTGTAGCCTGGGTCTTCAGACCCGGGGTTTTTGAATTGATTTTATTTTCTTCTTTTCGGTGTGTCACTTTAGCAGCGAATTCACCTTGCGCATCTGGCGTGCGAAATCGGATGGATTGTAGCTGGAAGGATTTTCGAGCTGCTGGAAGAGTCCGTTGATGGCGGCGCGAACATCCGCCTCGTTGGAGGGCTTCGCGTTGCGGCTCCATGCGATAAAAAGTGAATCGAGCGCCATGGCGGCTTGCTCGGCGGCGCGCTCGCCTTCGTTCGATATCTCGTCCGCGTCGTTCGATATACGCTGTAGGAGGCGCATCGTCAATGCGGCATCGTAGGACTGCGTTTCGATCCGCGCGCCAATTTGATTCGAGAGCGATGCCGCGATGGCGGAGGCGGCCGCGACACCTTCGCGGTCAGGATTCAACTGGCTGAGCAATTTCGCGACCTGCGCGACCTGGTCATCCAGTTTTGAAGCGGCATCGCTATCTACTTGACGCGCCAATTCGCGGAAGACGGCGTATCGGGAGCCATTCCACGGCGGGTCCCCGGGGCGGCGGCCCGGATAGCCGCGCACCTGCCGCCAGCTCTGCTCGGGCGCTGTCAACGCGTGGTGGCATGCGAAGCATTGCAGCTCGGAATATTCCGGCCAGTTCTTGCCCTTTGCGCGCCACGCAATCCGCTCCATGGACGCACGGAGTTGTACGGCTTGCCCCGTGCCCCAATCGCGGACCCCGGCCCAGGCATCGCTTTCAGCGGGCGTGCCCGGAGCGCTCTCGCGCGGCGTCTTCCAGTGCCGCGGCATCACGGAGGAGAAGGAATCGAGTTCGAAGTACAAATCAGGATGTCCGGCGGCGATCATCTCGTGGTCCACAAATTTTTCCTGCGTGCCCAGGTGGCACGACAGGCATTTTTCCGTGCGCCGGACCAGGTTTCGCGTGTCGTACATCCCCGCGGCAACGGATTGCTCATGCGTCCAGCCACGCGTGGTGTGAGGCCCGAGCCACGCCGACGCGGGCCCGTGGCAGCTTTCGCAGGCGACGCCTTCATTCAGTTCGAATGTCTTAGCACGGGAGTTGGCAGGCACGTCAAGCGCGTGGCAGGCGAGACACTTCGCCGCCTGCTCCGACTTGCCCACGCCAAGAATCCTGCCGATGCGCTCGCCCACCTGGCCCGTAAGCGCCTCGTAGGCCTTCGCGTGCTTGTCCTTGACGACCCAAATGCTGTACTCATTCTGAAAAATACGGTTATCGGCGCGGGGTTTTACACTGCCGTGGCAACTTGTGGAGCTGCAGGAACCGGGACCTGTGTACTTGCCTGTCTCGGCGGGTAAGCCTGCGGCGTTGGCTGTAAGCGTGGCGGCAAAAAAAATCGCGCCGCACAAAAAGACGGCGCATCGCAGCGGCCAGCTCATGCCCTCAGGCGCGATTCTCATTCGTTCGCTCGGATGGAGCGTGACCCCTGTCGCGCGAGCCGTGGCGCGGGCCCGCGTCAGAAATTCTTATACTGCCCGTGAGAATCGAAGTCAACGAATCGTAAGAGACCAATTTCCAATTTCCTTGACATGCTGCGGCTAATTATCGTATATACATAAATGTGTTCGCCTGGGATGCCCGAAAAGCCACCAGGAATCTTCGGAAGCACGGCGTCTCTTTCGAGGAAGCGGCCACCGTTTTTGCTGATCCTGATGCCCTCGAGTGGGAAGACCTGGAACACTCCCACCATGAGAATCGATTCAAGAGATTGGGGATTTCCAGTCAGGGTCGGATACTCATCCTGGTTTATTCCTATCGGAGAATGAAAGATGGCAAAGAAACACTTCGTATCATCACCGCGCGCCGTGCGAGCCCGAAAGAGCGCGAAGCCTATGCGAGATGATCGGATCGATTTTTCGGATATTCGGGAATCAACGGATGAAGAGCTAAGACGCGCGCGCCGGGTTGGCCGTCCGAAATCCGGAAACGCGAAACAGCTTATTGCGATCCGCATTTCTCCCCGGCTTCTCGCCCAACTCCGGCGTCTGGCCGCGAAACGCGACAAACCATACCAGACCCTGATCCACGAACTCCTCGAGCGAGCCGCGCGGAAGTCCAAGGTGGCCTGAAACAAGCGAGCTTCGATTGCGAAACCATCTCATCTTTTTCTGTTCAATCGCTCACGATCAGATGATTTTACGCCAGCACATCACCAAGAGTTCCAAGACTGCATCACAAAAGACAGTGCCATCAGGCGGCTGTCTTTATTAAGTACGGCTATGGAAAACTTCCTCCGGGTGAGGATGGACTCGCGAACCGTGGTCTGTTATATGAAATTTGGCCTGCCTGGACGCATGTGCGTGAGGTTCACTTTCGGCGAGGAGCGATGCCTTGATTTTTGAGGAGCTGAAAAACATCGAAAGGCAGCCCGACGGCGCGCCCGTTGCCGCCGAGGATCTCCTCCAGTTGCCCGTCTTTAAGGACGTATCGCCTCAATTCCTGAAGAAAAACGCGAGCGCGACTGTTTGGCGCCATTTCAAACGCGGCGACATCGTCTGCCGGGAAGGCGAATTCGGCTCGACCGCATTTTACATTCTCGAAGGCACGGCGAGCGTCCAACTGGCAAGCCCCATCGCGCACGTGAAAGCGCAGGGCGGCCCCGGCGGATTTCTCGGGAAGCTGACGAGCAAGCTCAAGAGCCGTCTCGCCGCGCGCCAGGAAGACCGCCGCGAAGAAGAAGCAGACCGCAGGTCGATTCCCATCGATGCCCCCGTGGACCTGGCTTACGACCATCCCGTCGCGGAACTTGGTCCCGGCGAACTCTTCGGCGAAATGACCTGCATGAATTATTACCCGCGCTCCGCCACGGTGCGCGCCGAAACCGATTGCACGATGCTCGAGATGCTGCGCAACGTCCTCGACGTCCTGCAAAAGAGCAAGCCATTTCGCGCGCAGCTTGACCTGACCTACCGCCGGCGGGCGCTGGACTCCCACTTGCGGAATGTCCCGATTTTCCGCGGCCTCACGCAGGACTTTATCGACCACCTCCGCGAACGCGTCGAATTGCTGCGCTTCACGCCGGGCCAGGTGATTTGCAAGCAGGGGGAGCCCGCGGATAGTTTTTATCTCGTGCGGCTGGGATTTGTAAAAATTTCGGAAGGGTATCCAGGTGGCGAGCTGGTCCTGGCGTATTTGTCGCGCGGCGATTATTTTGGCGAGATCGGGCTCCTCGGGGGTGGCGGGAGGACCGCGACCTGCACGGCGCTCGATCACGTCGAGCTTGTCCGCATCTCCGCCGAAGATTTTCTCGCCATGGTGGAGAAGTTTCCCGGTGTGCGGCTGGGCCTCGAAAATGTGGCACGTGAACGCCAAGCGGCAAACCAGGAGCGCCTGCGCATGGTGCGCAGCGTTCCGCTTGAGCGTTTTCTCTCGCAGGGATTGATGGAGGCGCAGAGCCTGTTGGTTCTGGACCTCGACAAGTGCACTCGATGTGATGCGTGCGTGACCGCTTGCGCTGATTCGCACGATGGCGTGACGCGCCTCGTGCGCGAAGGGCTCAGGTTTGAGAATTTCCTCGTGGCGACGTCCTGCCGGCAGTGCCGCGACCCACTCTGCATGGTGGGCTGCCCTGTCGGAGCAATTCGCCGGCGCAATTCGCTCGAGGTCATTATTGAGGACTGGTGTGTCGGCTGCGGCCTGTGCGCAAAAAATTGCCCGTACGGGAATATCAATCTGCATTCGTTCGCGGCGCAAGCCGACGATCATGAGCATCCGGGACACAAGAAGGCCGTTGTCCAGAAGAAGGCAACCACTTGTGATCTCTGCACCGAGCAGGCAGAGCCCAGCTGCGTCTACGCATGCCCGCACGATGCCGCCCATCGGGTCGAGCCGCGCGACTTCTTCTCGGAAACATTGGGGCAGCGAGTGGGAAGATCTGAAGGGCGATAGCGCTCTGTGTCCAAAATTCGCCGAGGAAGTTACTCGGTTTCGCAAAGGTTTGTGCGTCGGACCTTTTCACCCTGACAGCGGAAGGGCAGGTCCGACAATACGGGCGAGTGGAAGAAGGGCTTTTAAGCCCTGACGTTTCAGGGGCAAAAGCCCGACGCACCAAGGGTGTTTGATGCCGGAACTGAAGCTCCGACCTACAAAGCGAACGAGGTGGCTGTGCTGGAGCTTCGGGCTCAAGGCGCAAGAATATCCCCTGAAATGACGCGAGACGACTTTGCGGATTGACCACACGCACAAGAATTGGCTGGTTGCATCGCTCCTACTTTTCGGAGCCTCGATGCTGCTCTACGGCATTTATCGCGTCCCGTCTGCAGGGGTACCGATGGGCGGCACCGCGCTGGGCCTGGTGTTCGGCAGCTTTGGGTTTGCGTTCATGATCTTTGCCGCGTTGCTGGGCGCGCGAAAAAAAGTTCCGGTCTGGCGCGTGGGGCGCGCACAGACCTGGATGCGCGGCCATCTCTGGCTTGGGCTGCTGAGTCTGCCGCTCATCGTGTTTCACTCCGGGCTTCGCTACGGGAATGGCTTGACCGCGGTGTTGATGACGCTGCTCATTCTTGTGGTGGCGAGCGGAGTCTTTGGAGCCGCGCTGCAACACTACATGCCACGTGTGATGACACGCGAAGTAGCAATGGAAACCATTTACGAGGAAATCGAGCACGTGCGCGCGCAACTCAGCGAAGAGGCTGAAGAATTGGTAAAGCAGGCAGCGGCCGATACGGCAAAAGCGGCAGCCGCCGGGGTTGCCGGTTCACCGGCAGCTTCCATCGCCGTCCGTGAAGACGAAGCCGCCCCGTTGCGTAACTTTTTCGAGCAAGAACTGAAGCCGTTTCTTGAGAGCCCCGGCGCGCGGGGGCATGCGCTGGCCGACCAGGCGCAGTCACGCAGCGCATTCGCGCAATTGCGGACGCTGGTCCCTCCCGCGTTTCACACGACGCTCGAGGATCTTGAGAGCATTTGCGAGGAGGAGCGTCAATTGTCGCTGCAGGCGCGACTGCACCTGTGGCTGCACGGCTGGCTGCTGCTGCATATTCCTCTTTCGCTCGCGTTGATCTTGCTTGGCGCCGTCCATGCCGTGATGGCGCTGCGATACTGACTAGCATTGGACATCAGCGATGAAAGAAGCGCATCAGAAATGACGGAGACCTGTAGGGGCACGGCATGCCGTGCCCCTACGAACCGGATGTGTACCATGCATGTGTGGCTACTCGTAAGCAATCAGGGGTAAGGGCTGACCATGCCGCGAACGCGCACAACCAAGAAGCTGGCGCAACGAATCGACTTGGAGTATTTCAAGCGATCCAGTCCGCTGCGCCGTGGGCGATTTCTGGTCTCGGTGGTTTTCCTGGCCCTCGCGGTGTTGTGGCTTGCGTGGTATGGCATACGAAGCGACCGCCGAGTGTACTCGGCGGGAAGCTTGTCCTCCGCGCACGCCGTGCTGACCAGACAGTGCGCCGCCTGCCACGTCACGCAGGCAGGCTTTTTCAGCGAGAAGGTCACCGATCAGAAATGCCTCTCTTGCCACGACGGATCAATTCATCACGCGACGCAGATGTTCACTCCCGCCTGTGCCTCCTGCCATGCCGATCATCGAGGTTCGATTCGCCTGGCCGCTACCAGCGACGCTTCTTGCACGCAATGCCATGCGAATTTGACCGCGCGCGACAGTTCGGCGAACTTTGTGCGCAACGTCGATAGTTTCGAAGGTGACCATCCAGAATTTGCCGCGCTCCGAACAGGGCGTGGAGATCCGGGAACCATCCAACTGAATCACTACCGTCATCTGCAGCCGAATCTTCTAGGACCAAATGGCGCCCGCGTTCAGATGGTTTGCAACGACTGTCACCGTTCCGCGGCAGATGCAAACCTGGCGTGGCCCTACGGTGATTCGCAGAGCGAGGCCGGCGCTGTAAAAGCCACACCCCTAGATGCCGCAAAATCAAATCTGATGATTTCCGCAAAGTCGCGCGCTTACATGGCGCCCGCGACGTACGCGCACGCCTGCGCCGCCTGCCATTCCCTGCAATTTGACAAGCGGCTCGCCGATGCGGTCCCGCACGACTCGCCAGAACCGATTCACCCATTTATCGTGGCAAAACTTCAGGCTTACATCGCGACGCATCCGGGCGAGTTGCGCGTCCCACGCGATCCGAGCCGCGACCTTCCGGAAAACCCAATTCCCGCGGACTATCGCTTGCTGACGCCGTCACAATGGGTGGTCGAGCGCACTGCAGAGGCGGAACAACTCTTGTGGCGCAAGACGTGCAAGCAGTGCCACACGCTTGTCTTTGCAGATGGCGCGGCGCTGCCGAAAGTCGCGCCATCGAACATCACCGCTCGCTATATGCCGCACGCGAAATTCGATCACTCGCAGCATGGACTTGTTTCTTGCACGAGTTGTCACGCCAACGCAACGACGAGCCAGCAAAGCTCGGACCTGCTGCTGCCGGGCATCGCGACCTGCCGTTCCTGTCACCATTCCGGGGCGGAAGCGGCGGAATCGCGCTGCTTCGAATGCCACACCTACCACGATCCGGCCCAACACAAGCCGGCACACAGCGATATCTCACTGGCGGACTTGGTCAGTCCTAGAATGCCAGCTCCCGACGCACAGTAAATTTCGTTAGAAATACTTAATTAAATGAGAATCGCAAGCGGACTTCGTGGCGTCTCGCCGGCGTTGTTGGGGTTTGTTTGAGGTCCAATGAATCGCCGGCGGGACGCCGGCGCCACCAAAATCCGCGTCCAGCCATAATACCGGTGTTTCCTGATGCGCCCCGATCAATCGCCGTGAGAAATGCTAATGCAGGAGAGGCTTCAAGCCGTTGATCACAGCGCGAACGGAAGAATCGACCGAGGCCATCGGATGCGCCGGGCCCGGAGGCGCGTCCGTGACGGTGTAGAGCTTGCCGTCGCGAAGATATAACTTCTCGGCCTCTGTGCGGTTGAGCGGGCGCGCGCCGCGGCGCCCGAAGACCGCGAGCTGATTCCCACTCTCATCGACGGCCCGGTCGCGGTCGATCCCGCGCGAGATGATGAGTGCAGGACCGGCGGTACGATGCGTTGCAATCAGTTTTGGCGTGGGCCTCGGGCTGAATCCGTAGGATTCGGAGGAATCTTCCGGCGAAACTACCTGGAGGACGCGCAGACCGTTGCGGCCATCGGCCACGTATGCAAAAACACTGGCGTCCACCGCGCCAATTTTCACGTCGTTCACATCGTTCAATTCGCCACCGGCAGTGAACATCTGATCGAGCCGGGGATGTTCAGGCTGTTCGACATTGACCAGCGCGACTCCGTTTATTCCCGCCGAGACGTAGGAATACGTTCGTGACACGGTGACATTGCGCGCGTCGTCGATGGGCACGACCGCGCCCGGCACGATGCGCGGGTGCGCAAGATCGGTCACGTCGAACACCTTCAGTCCCTGACGGTCCACGATAAAGGCGTAGCGGAACTGGACGGCGACGCCCTGCGGCTCTGTCAGATCGGGCGCACCGATTTCCGCCGTGACGCGCGGCGCCCGCGGATTGCTGATATCCACAACAACGAGCCCGCGGTCGCACAAAATATAAGCGTAGGTTCCCGCGATGGTGATCCGCCGCGCGCCGTTGAGCACGCCGCTGGGATTGAACGTGGCCGCTCGGCTGATGAAATTATTCTTCGGATTTCCATCAAGCAAGGTGCCGACGCCGGGGCTCCTGCCTTTCAGGTCCGGATTGCCAACGACGATCAGCCCTTCGTATTTGTCCGTCACGTAGAGAAAGCCGTACATCAAATGGACTTTCTTTTCTTCGTTCACCGGATTCTGCGTGCGCAGAGGATCGACGGCAAGCGTTGTGGGAGTCGCCACGGCCGTTGCGAATCGCGTCTTCAAGTACAGGCGCTGGCCAAGTGGAGACACGGGAGCGGTGACCATGCGCTCCGAGAAACCTTTGTTATCGATATTGGCCACGTCGAAAACGCTGAAGCCGCCGGATCCAAGCGCCGCGTAGGCGTATTCACCGCGAAGCTGGACGTCGAGAACATTCCCCGAATGGTGATACGCCGTAGTGAGTTCGCGCTTGCGTTCGACGTGCTTGCGGAAATCGTCCGGGTAGGCCATGCGCTGAAGATCGCTGCCAATTACGGCTTCCGGCTCATCATGCTCCGCGGTCACGACTGCCTCGAATCCTTTGTTTCCCGTGGCAACGTAAACATAGCGGCCCATGAAGTTGACGAAGTTCGTGCCCTGCAGGAGCAGCATCGACATCCAGGCGTTGTTGTCGAGCGCCGCGGACACATGACAGTCCGTGCATGTCTTCGTTTCTCGCGCTCGCACGGTGTGCGGCACGAACGTCGAAAACGCCTGCCCGCTGAAACCTTCCGCGGAGACAGTCTGCTGGGTGTTGTACAGCCACTCGCGATTCGCGTTTTGCGAACTCACCAGAATCGCGCAAGAAGATCGCGCGGGCGCGATGCGGTGGCCGGTGACCGTGCCGTCGACCGCGAGCATGTAACCGTCGTCGCGAAGCACCTGAAAGTTGTATGAGGTCCAGTTGCGCGTCGCGAGCCCTTCGTTGTGCAGCATTGGCTGCTTCTGATTCGCGGTCATCGAGAGGTGGCAGCCAAAGCAGTTGGGCGCCCAGGACGTGTGGCACGAGTAGCAGGTCATGCGGCTGTTCGCGTGCGCGAGTTGGGACTCGTCCTTCGGCACGTCGCCCCACGTCACGCCGTCGGTCCGCAATGTTTTCGCCACACGCGATTTCTCGTTGTAATGCGGATTGTTCGGCGTAATCGAGTCGAGCGTCTGTACGACTTCCCATTCGAGACGCGGGTCCATCATCGAGCGCTGGATGAGCTTGCCGTCACGCCATTCGAACCGCCGCCCGCCCGAAGGTGTGCGCAGAGCCTCGAGATGCGTTCCGCCCGCGGGAGCCGCCGGTCCGGAGGTTACTAGCGTCGCGCGCTGCGAAATTGTCCCGTGGCAGTCGACGCAATCGAGCTCAATGCCAGCACGAGGCTCGCTATACAATTTTCCTCCGCCATGACTGTCCTGCTCGAAGTGACAATCGACGCACTGCATTCCCTTTTGCAGGTGGACGTCCTCGAGATGCACGGCTTTGTCGAATTTCTTCGGATCATCGGGCGGAACCGTGCTTCCCTTCTCGTCGAGCAAATGTCCCTGGCGGTCTCGCGCGAACACGGCGCGGAACAGCCAGCCATGACTGTGAAAATCAGCGAATTGCGTTGTTTTCAATTTCTGATTGAACTCCGCACTGCCGGTCTCGGCAAGGAATTTCAGGTCCGACCAGAGTCCGCGCGCCGCCGCGGCCTCGGGATTGCGCTGCGAGACCCGGAATTTTTCTTCCTCCGTGGGGTTCCGCTGTTGTTTCGGATACATCGCGTCGCCGTCGGATTCGTTGTCCCACCAGGTGTAGCCAAAGTACGTCGCGACCATGTTCGTGCCCGGATGAATGTGGCACACCATACACTGGCTCGACGGGATCGAGCGCGTAAACTCGTGGCGGATCGGATGGCCCGGCTCGTCATGCGGAATCGTTGGGTCTCTCGAAGCGCTGAAGCCGCGGTTGCCGAACGTCGCATACTGCGCGGAATGCTTCACTGAGCGATCGTTTGCGTAAACCACGTGGCACGCCGTGCATCCGCTGGCGCGATAATCGCCGGGCTGGTCGTTCGTTCCGGGCATCGAAAGGAGCGGGTCGAGCAAGCGCGTCTTCTGCAAGCCAAGGAACACAGGATCCGTGCGAAGCTGCGTGCCGAATCCGCGCATGCCGAGCTTGTCGTCGGGTTTGCCCGCATCGTCAGCCCGGACGGGCTCTCCGACTTCGCCCTTCGGTCCGCCGCCACGTTCGAACACACGCAGGACGTTGCCTGGCTGCGAAATTTCCCAGCGCTCGAGCGGAGTGATCTCCGGCAAGATGCCCTTCCTCCGCGTTTCTTCCGGAGTCGGCGTGGGAATCGTTCGAACGGTTTGCGGTGTGCCGTCGCGAGCATAACTTTCGCCGAACCGCGTATCCTTGTGAGGATACCCGCCGTTGTTGTAGAGGGCTGCGCCCCAAAGCAGTCCTCCAGTCGTCATCATGCTCGTTGAAACATTGCGCACTTCCGAAGTGTGGCAGCCCGCGCTGCCGCACGTCTCTGCCGCGATTCGCAAATCGCCGGGATTGACGAAGCGGACGTACTCGGGGCTTTCTTTCAGCCATTGCGTGTACACGCGTTCGGGATTCGCCGAGCGGTTTGCCAGGCGGGGATCACGAGGCTGCGGGTGCGCCTGCCGCTTCACTTGATCGTACTCGGGCGAATCAGCCTTGACGCTCGCCGCGATGCGGACATCGGCGTTTCCTCCGTGGCAATCCGTGCAGCCCAGAAGCACTGTGCCGGTCGCGTGCATGGTCGGCTCGTCGGTTTGTGTGTGGCAGGAAATGCAGCCGGCACTCTTGCGATCGGCTTCGGCCTGCGTCTGCCCCATGAGGCTCGGACCTGCATTCTGATCGGCGGCTCGCAATGACGCGACGGGCATTCGCGCGGCTGCAGTAACGAGTAACAGGCTCGTCGCCAGCGCGCCCAAAGGAAACGAGTGCGGCAAGCGGGCTGGCAGGGGATTATTTTTCATCCAGAGCATCGAAGGGCGTTTCATCCAACCCTCATTTACAAACGGCTGCGCGCATCGGCGTGCATAGTCCTTCAAAATTGAAACCGCACGTTCGCGAAAAGCGAGAACTGCGTTTTACCCGAATAAATATCGCGAAATCCCTGCCCCGGCGAGAGCGCTGACGCGCCCCCTATAATCACAATATTTTCCGAAAGCGGAGGCCGGTACTCGAATCCCAGGCTGGTATCCACGCCAATCGTGTTGTGGATGGGCGATTCGAAGAGCAAGAGCTCGATGGGCGCCGTCCGCTCGAATCTCAAGTAATTCACGTTCACCAGGCTCTTCAACTTCGGCGTCAGATCGAAATCCGCGCGCGCATTCAGAATAAGAATTCCGGGATTTACGAAATTTGCCTGGCCTTCTTCTTTGTTGGTGCGCAAGCTGGGCAGCAGGCTATTGGGAGAAGTGAGTGCGACTCCGGTGCCGGTCAGGCGAATGCCTTCACGATTCCAGAAACTGAAAATTCCCCCCGCAAACACGGGATCGTCCACGATGGAGTCGAATCCCGTGGCACGCGAGTCGCGCGGCCTTCCATCGCCCGAAGCGAAAAACGCCGAAACTTTGTAGCGGGACCAGTCCTTGTCGAGTGACACTTCCGCGGCGGCCATCTGCGCGTTGATGGTCACTGCTCGCCCCGCGATAGGGTTCAAGTCATCGGCGCCAAGCGCCTGATAGAACGCGTGATTCAGATTGATGCGCCCGAAATGCCCGTTGCCGGTCCATCCAAGATACGCTGCGCGGACATTATGCGCCCGGAAAATGCCGACAGGCGCGGGCCGCGCCAGAAATCCGTTGTCGTCGTAGTGAATTCCGGCGTCGTCCTTATTGTAGTGAATGCTGAACTGCGCTGTGTAGCCAGGCTTGAGGAAATCCTGCATGTACAAATTCGCGACGATCACCTGCTGGTGCCGCGGCTGGAGTGTGTTGAGCCCGCTGTTCGTGTTTTTTTCGAGCAGGTTGAAATACGCGAGATTGTATTCCCAGCGGTTCGAGCGCAGGTTTCCAAACAGCCGCACGCCCGGCTGCTCGTCGACGAAGAGAAATCCGCGGAAGTCGCTCGAAAACCCCTGAATTCCCGCGCGCACGGAAAGGAAATCGTAATTCGGACTCAGGTCGCGAATCTTGTACTCGACAAACGCTTCCTGCAGGCCCGCGTGGGAATCCAGGCGCGTCGTGCCGTCGCGCACGTCAACGTTCACGATCCCGAGTTCACGCGCATTCAAGTAATTCACATTGACGGCAGGTGTTACTCGAATCCGCCAATCGACCGGCCGGAACGACGTGTCGCCGTGAAAAAGGTCGAAGGAAAATCGGAACGTTTCGCTCAGTGCGAACTGTTCGCCTTGGCCGAAAAAATCGCTGCTGCCAGGACGCGCGGAGCTGACGTTGCTCGTCACCGGCACGCGGCGCTCATCCGCAAGCGTTTCGGCGGTCGCCGTGATATTCAGAAACGTTTGCCGGCCGAAAACGGGTTCGTCGCCTTTCAGCCGATTGCGATTGAACGGGTCCCACCAGTGGCTCTTGCGGACAAATGGGTATTCGCCGCCTCGCCCGTAACGATTCCACTCGGGCATCGCAATGTTCCAGCGATCCGGCATTTCCAGAAATACCTGTTGCGCTGGTGGAAGCAATTCCGGTACGGCGAGTTCCTGCCCCGGTTCGGCATCCGGCCTACGGCGCAATTCGCGATAGGATGAGGCGCCCGTCACTGCTTCGACAGCGAGTGCCAGAGGACCCAGCTCTGGCATACGCGGTAGGCGCGAAGCAGGCGCCGCTGCCGTCGACGATGACGCGAGTGTCACCTCGATTGTCACAACGTCACCCGCATTCAGACGAACATCGTCGCGCGTGAGATTCTCGAACCCAGCGCTTTGTACGAGCAGCAAATACGATCCCGGTGCGAGGTCCAGCAAGCGGAACACCCCGTCGGAATCCGCGGGGATCGCCCGCGTCACTCCCGTGGCGCGATTGGTCAGGGCAATCCTCGCGCCGACGACCCCACGCGAGGTGCTATCGCGGATGATCCCCTGCAACGCCGCTGTCTTTCGCGATTCCTGCCGGGGAATTCTTTGCTCGTCTTGCGCTGGCGCCGCGGGCGGCGGGAACGCCGGCGATAGGCTTGCAGCGCTTTGATTTGGAATTCGCGCCGAGACACGCAAATAGGGGAAGCCGGCCGCGCGGCGCGAACGTGGGTGGTGTGCGCTACCGCGCGTGTGAGTGCGTCTCACCGCAATCGCCGCATGCTGGTGCCGCGCGGGACCGCGCCGTACCGATGCTGTCGCCGGAGCAGCACTGTCGATCAACAACCACGCCAGCAAGAAGCCAAGGAATGCCCGTCGGATTGTTTCGGATGCTTTGTGCATCCAGCTTATCTCGGTTTCCCTTCTCGCGATTGGTACTGCGCCATTCGCGGACTAGCTAACAACAATCCGCTTTGCGCGGCAAGGATTTTTGGACAGGCATGCCGCGTGTTTGAAACTCACGGCGCGCGCCCGCAAACACACTTCAAATTCTGGTGGTGGGTCACTCTACTTGGTAGGACAGACACTCTTGTCTGTCCGGTACGATTGCCCCACCACACAGGTGGACAGGCAAGAGTGCCTGTCCCACTAAAACCATGGCGGCAAGCGAAGTGACCCACGATCCAATTTCTGGTGGGCTTGAAGTCGCCGACGCCCGCCCAGCAAGATGGCGGGCTTTGGCGACGGCGCGTAGAGCCCACACGCTTTTGATTTTCACAATTCCAGGCGGCCCGGGAACCGCTATGATGCCTTCCCGAGGTTCACTCATGTCCATTGAGCACCGCGTTTCCGTCCTGGCATTCGACGTGTACGGAACCCTGATCGATCCGTTTCGCATGGAGGATCACCTGCGAGCGATTTTTGGCGAGCGGGCAAAAGAAGCGACGGAACTGTGGCGAAGCAAACAGCTCGAGTATTCGTTCCGGCGCGCGCTGATGAAGAAATATGAGAATTTCGACGTCTGCACCGCGCAGGCGTTGCGATTTGTGTCCAGGCAATTGGACGTTTCACTTGAGGAGGAAACCCTGCGGAATTTGCTGGATCAGTATCTGCGATTGCCGGCATATCCGGACGTTCCGGAAGCGCTGGAGCAACTCGAAGCGCGTGGCTTCAAGATTGTGGCGTGCTCGAATGGAACCGGGGATGCAGTGCGCGGATTACTTGAGCGTGCTGGAGTCCTCGCGCGGTTCAGTGGAATTGTCAGCGTGGACCCGATCCGCACGTTCAAGCCCGACCCGGCGGTTTACGAATATCTGGCGGCCCAGGTGCACGCGGAGAAAGAGATGGTCTGCCTGATTTCAAGCAATCCATTTGACGTAATCGGCGCGAAGGCCTGCGGCTTGCGGACTGTTTGGGTGCAGCGCGATCCCAAGAAAGTGTTCGATCCATGGGAATTTGAACCCGATCTCATTGTCGCTGGCCTCGAACAACTGTCCGGCAAATTGAATTTCAAGTAGGGTTTCCCGCAAAGCCCTATCCCGGTCCTATATTTTGGCGGGCTTCTAAAATCTGCGTGCGAACCGCGTTTGGGCATATGTGGCGCCCGCCTTCAGGCGGGCACGTGCTTGAATCTAAAGTGTCAGCCTAAAGGCCGACGCTACAAAAGCGTCCGCACCCGTGATGATTGTCGCACAAACCATTCGTGTGCCTTGAGTGCCGCCATGCGATGTGATACCAAAGCGGTGACCTCTCATGGCCCCACTCGATATCTGGCACAATAAGCAAAAATCATTGCGCGGAATTTTCTTCGCATGTGTATTCGCGCTGTACGCATGGACGACGGGCTGCGGTGGCGCAGTCGGCGGTTTAACATCGGTGACTCCGCCCTCGCCCACGCCGAATCTCACCGCCGCCGACGTGACAACGCTCATCCAGGCTGCCGCGCAGGCCGCCGATCCCAACACGATGGCCATCGCCGTGGTGGATCGTGCCGGGAACATCCTCGCGGTGTATCGCAAGCCTGCCGCCCCAACGCTCGCGATGGGAAATTTCGGCGTGCAGGTGGACACCAACGAACTCGCGGTATCGCTCGCGCGCACGGCGGCCTTCTTCAGCAATGATCAGGCGCCGCTTTCTTCGCGGACCGTTCGCTTCATCAGCGGGATTCATTTCCCGCCGGGAATCTCCGGCGCGTCCAATGCCGCGCTCTACGGCATCGAGAACACGAACCGCGGATGCACGCTCTCGACAAATTTTATCGCCGGGCAAGCTGTGCCGCCGGCGCGTTCGATCAGCGGCGAAACGACGGGCCTCGGCATCACGACGGGCAAAGCGGACCTGAACGATAGCGACCCGAACGCGGTCAATCCGGGAGGCGTGCCGTTGTTCCGAAACGGCAGCGTGGTGGGCGGTATCGGCGTTGCGGGAGTCGCGGGCGATGTCGCGGAGTTTTCGGCGTATGCCGCCGCAACATCGAACGGATTCGGACCGGCGCCCGCCGCACCAGGCGTCGTTATTATTGGCGGAGTTGCGTTGCCGTTTGTGAACCAGACGTCCCGCCCGGCAAGTGTTGGCGCAGGCAGCTTCACGGGGAGCTTTGTTGTGGGTCCTGTAGCGAGTCCTGGGCCGCCGCCGGAGCACATGCTCGTCATGCCGACGGCAGGACCGCGCGGCGGGCTTACCGCTGCCGACGTTGCGCAAATCATTAACAACGCGATCGCGACTGCGAACACGACGCGCGCCGTGATTCGGCTGCCGATCGGTTCGAGTGCGCGCATGGCGATTGCCGTCGCCGATCTCGACGGCACGATCATTGGCCTCTACCGCATGGCGGATGGAACCGTGTTCAGTATCGACGTGGCCGCATCTAAAGCGCGAAACATGGTCTATTTCAACAGCGCCGTGCGGACGGCGGCAGATCTGACAGAAGTCCCGCTGGGCACGGCCGTCACCAACCGCACCATCGGTTTCGGCGCCCAGCCGCTCTATCCCCCCGGTATCGACGGGAGCGCCGCCGGGCCATTTTTTAATCTCTACCAACTGGATGTCGCCAATCCTTGCACGCAGGGATTTCAGGGCCCAAGACCCAACCTGAGTGGCATTGTGTTTTTTCCTGGCTCCGTGCCGCTGTATCGTAACGGGATGCTGGTTGGTGGGCTTGGCATCAGCGGCGACGGCGTCGATCAGGATGATTACGTAGCCGCGGGCGGAGCGGCTGGCTTCGATGCGCCGGCAGCGATTCGCGCCGATCAGGTGTTCGTGCGCGGCGTCCGGCTGCCCT
>WNFE01000487.1_pt1 | contig 27871 bp, 26 predicted proteins | sample 5400451 | NCBI WGS metagenome assembly WNFE01 (sample SAMN13153344, study PRJNA577476) | soil metagenome | isolation source: 200 cm saprolite under Douglas fir tree site 2 hole 2 | place: USA:California | collected 2015-04-18
CGAGTTCAAGCTGCGCGAGGGCCTCAAGTTCCACAACGGGGATCCCTTCACCTCCGAGGACGTGAAGTTCAGCTTCCATCGCGCGAAGGGCTCCAGGACGCTCCACGACAAGGTCCGGGAGGTCGTGGTCGTCAGCCCCTCCCGGGTCCGCTTCCACCTGCACGAGCCCTGGCCGGACTTCATGACCTTCTACGGCACGATGGTGTCCGGGGCGGGCTGGATCGTCCCGAAGAAGTACGTCGAGCGCGTGGGCGACGACGGCTTCAAGAAGGCGCCGGTGGGCCTGGGCCCGTACAAGTTCGTGAGCCACACGCCGGGTATCGAGCTCGTGATGGAGGCCCACGAGGGCTACTGGCGCAAGACCCCCTCGGTGAAGCGGCTGGTCTTCAAGAGCGTGCCGGAGAGCACGACCCGGCTGGCCATGCTGAAGCGCGGCGAGATCGATATCGCGTACCTCCTCGAGGCGCCGCAGGCGCAAGAGGTCAAGCGCGATCCGAATCTCAAGCTGGCCTTCTCGGGCGGCATCGCCGTCTTCTTCCTCGACTTCCTCGACCAGTGGGATCCCAAGTCACCCTGGCACGACCGGCGCGTGCGGCTCGCCGCGAACTACGCCATCGATCGACAGGCGCTGAGCGACGCGGAGACGCTGGGCGCCTCCAAGCCGGCGGGCAATCACGTTCCGCCGACCTTCGAGTTCGCGCTTCCCCTCGAGCCGTACCCGTACGACCCCGCGAAGGCGAAAAAGCTCCTGGCGGAGGCCGGGTATCCCAATGGCTTCGACGCCGGCGACCTGCACCAGCTGCCCCCGTACTTCTCGCTGGGCGAGGCGATCGTCGGCTACATGCAGGCGGTCGGCATCCGCCTTCGGATGCGCCCGATGGAACGGGGCGCCTACTTTGCGCTGATTACCTCGAAGAAGGCCAAGGGGCTGTGTGTTTGCACGAGCTCGCTCTACGGCAACGCGGCTTCGCGCCTGTCCGAGGTGATCCCGAGCGAGGGGACGTACGCCTACGGCGGCTATCCTGATATCGATGCGCTCTTCAAGGAGCAGGCCGGGGAGACGGATCGCAAGAAGCGGGAGGCCATGCTGCACCAGATCCAGCGGCTGGTCTACGAGCGGGTTCGCTACGGCCCCATCTTTCAATACGTCTGGCCCAGCGGCGTGGGCCCGCGCGTGGCCGAGCCCGCGCTGATGCTGATCAATCCGTACCCGTGGTCGGCGCCCCTCGAAGAGGTGCGCCTCAAGAAGCCCTAACCAGGAGGACTCACGATGAAGAACGGCTTCAAGGTGATGGACTCGGATCTGCACACGATGGAGCCCGACGGCCTCTGGGAGCGCTATCTCGACGCGCCGTTCAAGAAGTTCGCGCCGCAGTTCCTCCGCAGCAGCGCGAACTCGCCCAATCAGCCGGTCATCAAGATCGGCGATCTCGAGCTCGGGGAGATGTCCAAGCGGCCGCGCACCGCGGTCGTCGGCAAGGATCTCCACCAGCGCGCCTTCGCGCGGTCACCGCACTACGAGACCGCGCACGCGCGTGGCTATGACGCCGAGTCGCACATCCAGGCGATGGACATCGAAGGCATCGACGTGGCGGTCCTCTACGGCACGCGCGGGCGCCAGGTGCTCATGCACGACGACCTCGACCCCGCGGTCGCCTCGGCGCTGGCCCGCGCCCACAACGACTGGACGTACGACTACTGCCAGCACGAGCCGGCGCGCCTGAAGTTCGCCGCCCAGGTGGCGTTCCACGACGTGCCCGGCGCGATCGCGGAGGCCCGGCGCGCGGTGGGCCGGCTCGGCGCGGTGGCGGTCATCGGCAACCCGAACCCGATCAACGGCCGCCACGTCCACGACCCGCAGATGGAGCCGCTGTGGGCCGCCATCGAGGAGCTGGGCGTGCCGGTCGGCTTCCATCCGACCGGGCAGTCGTCGCTCCGCGACGACATCGCGCGCCGCTACCTCGACACGCCGAACGGCCGCGTCATCGGCCAGGCCGGCCGCAACCCCGTCGAGCTGATGATGGCCTTCGGCAGCATGGCCGCCGGCGGGGTCCTCGAGCGGCATCCGCGGCTGCGCTGCGCCTTCCTCGAAGGCACGTGCGGCTGGCTCCCGTGGTACCTGTGGCGGCTCGACGAGGCGTGGGAGAAGTTCGGCCCCGGCTCCGAGATCCAGATCGCGCACACGCCCAGCCAGTACTTCTTCCGGCAGTGCGTCATCGCCACCGACGCCGACGAGAAGCCGCTCCGCCAGGTCATCGAGGCGATCGGCGACGACAACATCGTCGTCTCGACCGACTACCCGCACTCGGACGGGCTCTTCCCGAAGGCGATCGAGGAGTTCGTGCACCTGGAGGGCGTCGCCGACAAGTCGAAGTCGAAGATCCTCTGGGACAACTGCGCGCGGCTCTACAACCTGACGGCGCACCATTCCGCTTGACGAACGTAGGCTCGCCCCGACACCGTCAGAGCTGGAGGCCCTGACTACCAGGGGCGGAGCCACCGGTCGATCGAGAGGGCTCCAGCTCCGCCCACGAGAACAGCCAGCGCCATGCCGATCAGGACCAGGTTCATCTCGAAACCGTGCCCCTTGCCCGGCTCGAGGGACCAGTTGATGAAGAAGCCGTTGGACCAGTGAACCTTGGCGATCGCCACCAGCATGACGAGGATGAGCCCCACCGCCGCGGGCCGGACCAGCAAGCCCGCGATCATCGCGAGCCCGCCGAAGCACTCGGTAAAGGCGGCGAGCACGGTCAGCGGGGCCGGGACTCCGAGCGATTGCTTGAAGTAGCCGATGACCCCGCGAAGCCCGGGCCCACCGAAGCAGCCGAAGACTTTCTGGGCGCCGTGCGCGAAGAAGATCACGCCCAGGACGACCCGTACGATGAGAAGGGACTTCGAGGCGAAGGTGCCGAAAAGCATGTCCATGGCCTGCTCCCTTTTCCTTCGGATGGGAAGTAGCGCCCGCGAACCGCAGCGGCGTGGGCAGCATCCTCATACGCTCCGGCCCGACGGTTGTCAACGGGGCGTGATATCTTCCAGGCGTGATCCCTGCTTCTGGAGGTGCGCAATGGCGATCCAGCTCGACCATGTCATCGTTCCGTCTCACGACCCGATCGCGCGGGCGAAGTCGCTCGCCGGCCTGCTCGAGGTGCCCTGGCAGGAGTCGCAGGGCTCCTTCACGCCGGTCTACGTCAACGAGACGCTCACCCTCGACTTCGCGCCGCGAGAACGGTTCGAAAGTCATCACTACTGCTTCCGCGTGAGCGACGCCGAGTTCGACGCGATCCTCGGCCGCATCCTGGCGGCCCGGATCCCGTACCGGAGCTCCCCGCTCGGCGAGACCGACATGCAGATCAACCGGCGGCTCGGCGGGAAGAACCTCTACTGGCAGGACACGGACGGGCACCTCTGGGAGATCCTCACCGTGAGCTACGCTCGAGCGGATTCGCGGGCGCTGACGGCTACCGGGCGCGCGCCTCGGTAGCCGAAGGGCGCGCGGCCGTCCCCGCGCGCGCGGAGCGACCGGTTCGGGACGGGCTCAGAAGATCCCGAGGTGCTGGCGCAGGTCCACGTCCCGGTTGCGGAACTCCGCGGCGGGCCCCTCGGCCACGACCCGGCCGCCGTTGAGGATGACGATGTCGTCGGCCACCTGGAACACCAGCTTGGGGTTCTGCTCGACCAGCACGATGGACAGCCCCTGCTCCTTGAGCCGGCGAATCGTCGTCATGACCTCGGCGACGAGCTGGGGCGCCAGGCCCTCGGAGGGCTCGTCCATCAGGAGCACCCGCGGGTTCGACATGAGAGCCCGGCCGATCGCGAGCATCTGCTGCTCGCCGCCCGAGAGCGAGCCCGCGACCTGCCGGCGGCGCTCCCCGATGCGCGGGAAGAGCCCGTAGACGGTATCGAGCGTCCAGCCCGTCGCGGCGCCGGCCCGGGGCTTCCGGCCCGCCACCGCGAGGTTCTCGCGCACGGTGAGGCTCCGGAAGATCCGGCGCCCCTGCGGCACCAGCGCCACGCCCTGGGCCGCGATGGCCTCGGGCGCGCGACCGGTCACGGCCCGGCCGAAGACCGCGACGCGGCCCTGACGGGGCGGCAGCAGCCCGACGGTCACGCTCATGGAGGTCGACTTGCCGGCGCCGTTGCGGCCGAGCAGCCCGAGGAGCCGGCCCTCACCGAGGTGGAGCGACACCCCATGCAGCACGTGGCTGTCCCCGTAGAACGCCTCGATGTCGTGGAGCTCCAGCGCGTCATTCGCCAAGATAGATCTCCCGGGTCCGGGGGTGCGCCACCACCTCGCTTCGCGTGCCCTCGACCACCACCTGGCCGAAGTGCAGCACGGTGATGCGCTCGGCGAAGTCCAGCGCCACGTCCATGTCGTGCTCGATCATCACGATCGTGACATCACGGGGTATGCGGGTCACCAGGTGCAGCACGTCGCGCCGCTCCTCGAGGGAGAGGCCGGCGAAAGGCTCGTCCAACAGCAGGATCCGGGGATCCTGGGCCAGGGCCATCGCGATCTCCACGCGCCGCCGCTCCCCGTAGGACGTGTGCGAGAGGGGCCGCTCCGCCAAGTGCTCGAGCCCGACGCGGGCCAGCGCTTCGCGCGCCCGGCCGATCAGCGCCGCCTGTCGCTCCAGGCGGGCGATCGGGTTCCAGCGCAGCGGCGAGCGCCCGAGGAGCGAGAGCGTGACGTTCCGCAGCAGCGTCTCGCGCGGGAACAGCGTGATGATCTGGTAGGTTCGGGAGATCCCGAGATGCGCTCGGTGCCAGCCCGGGACCCGCGTGATGTCCCGGCCGAAGAGCGTGACCGTCCCGCCGTCGGGCCGGAGCTCGCCGGTCACCAGGTTGAAGAGCGTCGTCTTGCCTGCGCCGTTCGGGCCGATGATCAGGCGCCGCTCCCCTGCCTCCACCGTGAGATCCACCGAGGCGGTGACGAGCAAGCCGCCGAAGGACTTCGTCAGGCGCTGCACGGCCAGCGCGGTCGATGGCCCGATCATTGGGCCGGCCCCTCGCCCGGCGCGGCCACCGCCGCCACCGCCCGCGTCGCCGGCCGCGCCGTCGCCCGCCGCCACAGTCGGGCCACGCCGGGCACCAGCCCTTCCGGCATGAAGACCACGATCGCCACGAAGATGGCGCCCAGCACGAAGTTCCAGCGCTCGATGTACGCGCTCGCCACGTTCTTCATGACGACGACCAGCGCGGCCCCGACCACCGGGCCCAGCAGCGTCCCGCTCCCGCCCGAGATGACCATCAGGAGCGCTTCCGCCGAGGCGGTGAGCGCTACCGCCTGCGGGCTCACGAACTGGTTGTAGTAGAGGAAGAGCAGCCCGGCCACGCCGCTCCAGATGCCCGAGAGGAGGAACGCGAGGAACCGGATCATCCAGACGTGGTAGCCGAGCGCGGCCATGCGCCGCGGCTGGTCGCGGGTGCCGCGGAGGCTCGCGCCGAACGGCGAGGCGACCAGTATCGCCATCGAGCCCAGGGCGGCGAGGAACACCACGAGGGTCGCCCAGTAGAAGTGGGCCGGCGCGGCCAGCGACAGGCCGAGCGGGCTCGGCCGCGCGCTCACCGAGATGCCGTTGTCCCCGTTCGTGATGCTGATCCAGCGATAGGCGACGCCCCAGACGATCTGGCCGATCGCCAGGGTGATCATCACGAAGCCGATGCCGGTGCCGCGCAGCGCGAGGGCTGCGAAGAGGGCCGCGGCGAGCAGCGTGAGCGCGAGCGCCGCGGTGACCGCCGCGGCGTGGCCGTGCCCGCCGTTCAGCATCCGGGCCGCGGTGTAGGCCGCGATGCCGAGGAGCCCGGCGTGGCCCAGGCTGACGAGGCCCGCGTAGCCGACCAGGGTGTTGATGCCGAGCGCCAGGACCGCGTAGAGGAGGATCTGGCTCGCGATGTTGATGTAGAACGTGCCGCCGGCCCAGAGCGGAAGCGCCGCCAGGACCAGGAGCGCGGCGGCCAGCGCGAGGCGCTTCACACCGCCGGCCGCCCGAAGAGGCCCTGGGGCCGCACCACCAGGACGAGCAGCATGGGGAGGAACAGCACGACGTACGCCAGCTCGGGGAACATCGCCTGGCCGAAGTTGTAGAGGAAGCCGACGATGAAGCTGCCGACCAGCGAGCCCAGGAGGCTGCCGCTGCCCCCGAGGATGACCACGACGAGCGCCAGCGGGAGCATCTCCTGGTCGAGGCCCGGATAGACGGAGAGGATCGGCCCGCCGATGACGCCCGCGAATCCGGCCAGCCACGCGCCCAGGCAGAAGACGATCGTGAAGAGGCGCGAGACGCGAATGCCCGCGACGCGCGCCATGTCCGGGTCGTCGACGCCCGCCCGGATCATCGCGCCGAGCCGGGTCCGATCCATCAGCGCCCACAGCGCCACCGCGAAAGCCACCGCGATGAGGCTGATGGCGAGCCGATAGGTCGGAAACGCGAAGCTGCCGACCGAGGTCACGCCCTGCAGCGCGCGCGGCGTGTCGATCCGGACGGGATCACCGGTCCACACCTTCAGGCACACGTCCGCGATCATGAAGGAGAGCCCGAGAGTCACCAGGACCTGCGCGAGCTCCGCGCCCGCGAGCCGGCGCAGGATGAGCCGCTCCACCACGCCCCCGAGCGCGGCGACCAGCAGCCCGCTGACCATCGCCGCCGGCCAGAAGCCCAGGCCCCACTCGATCAGGCTCGCCGCGAAATAGCCGCCCAGCATGAAGAAGGAGCCATGCGTCAGGTTCGGGATCCGCATCAGCCCGAAGATCAGCGAGAAGCCGGCAGACAGCAGGAAGAGCAGGCCGCCGAGCGTGACGCTGTTGACGGCCAGCACGAGCCAGAGGCTCATGGCGGAGCGGCCGGCGATCAGCCCTTCAGGGGCGGATAGTCACGCGAGTAGACCGGCTGCGCCAGGAACCACTTCTCGTCGTAGGTCCAGAACTGGCTCACCTTCGGGTACGTCTTGATGGTGGTGTTGACGAGCTTGTCGCCCTTGCGCTCGCAGCGCCGGATGTAGAAGCTCCCCACCACGTTGCCGAGGCGGTCGAAGGTGAACGGCCCGCGTGGGGTGTCGGTGAGCGACACCGCGCGTAGCGCCCGGTTCACCGCCTCCCGGTCGTCGGTCTTGCCGCCCGTCTTCTCCAGCGCGGCCTCCGCGACCTGGCCGTTGATGTAGAGGCCCGCCGAGTAGAGGCCGGGAATGTTCCCGTAGTCGCGGACCATCCCGTCGATCAGCCGCTTGTTGCTCGGGGTGTCGAGGTCGCCGGTGTAGGCCGAGCAGGAGATCAGCCCGACCGCCTCGTCGCCCAAGCTCTTGAGCAGCGCATCGTCGCAGGCCGTCCCGCCGCCCAGGACCGGCAGCTTGAGGCCCTGGTCCCGGTACTGCTTCATGAACTTGAGCGGGTTCGAGCCGGCGAAGCCCTGCACCACCGCGTCCGCGCCGCTGATCTGGGCCAGGTACGGCGTGTAGTCGGGGGTGGTCAGCGGCGGCCACAGCTTCTTCACCACCCGGCCCCCCGCGTCCTCGAAGACGCGCTGGAAGCCGGCCATCTGCTCGTGGCCAAACGCGAAGTCGTCGGCGATGGTGATGACGGTCTTGAACCGGAGCTCCTTCGCCGCGTAGTCGGCGAGCGGGTGCATGTTCTGGGAGGAGGTGGCGGAGGCGCGGATGAAATACGGGTTGGGCCGGCGCTGCGTCATGTCCTCCGCCGCGGCCAGGCTCAGCACCGGCACCTTCGCCTGCGCGGTGTAGTCGGTGATGGCGAGCAGCTCGAAGGCGGCCAGGGGCCCGAAGATCATGTCCACGTTCTCGCGCTCGACCAGCTCCTGGGTCTTGGTCTTGGTGCCGGCCGGGTTGCCGCCGGTGTCGGCCACCACGAGCTCGACCTTGCGGCCGGCCATCATGTTGTTGCGATCCTTGAGAAAGCGCAGCGTCCCCTGCTCCATCTGGATGCCGCCCGCGGCCAGCGGCCCGGTCTTCACGGTGAGGAGGCCGATGCGCACGGGCTTGCTCTGGGCCCCGGCCCGGGTGGGCAGCCCTGCGGCCCCTGCGACAAGAATGGTGCTACCGGCCAGGAAGGAACGACGGCTGAGTGTCAGCGACATTGCTGCCTCCTCTCGAGAGTGAGCTAGGGCTGCCGGGTCACTTCGACGGTCGCGCTCTCCTCGGTCATCCGCCCGCCCACCGGGACGTGGCGGAGCTCGTTCCAGACGCGGTCGACCGCGGCGAGCACGGTCTCGTCCGGCTGCTCGATATCGATGGGGGTGGCGGTCGGTACCCAGCACGGCCGGCCCGTGACCCAGAACACCTCGGTGCGATTGCCCTCGGGGTCGAAGAAGTAGCAGCCGATCGCGCTGGCGTGGTTGACGACGCCCTCGATGCGGTAGCCCTCCGCGACCAGGCGCCGCCGCATCGCGCGAAGATCGTCGAGGCTCCCGACCCGCATCGAGATCTGGTTGATCAGGTGGGGATCCGCCGGGTCGGGCCGGCCGCCCATGAGCGCGATCTCGTGGTCCACCGACTCGGGATCCGCGCTCAGGAAGACCACGCCCGCGCGCCGGTTCTGCTTGGTCACGCGCATGCCCATGACGTCCTGGTAGAACGCGACCATCCGCTCGAGGTCGCGCACGTAGATCCCGACGTGGCCCAGCCCCAGCACTCTCGCCATCGGTCCCCTCCCCTGCTCCCGGGCTCGGACGCCCGGAAGAATACTCCTATCGGCGCCCGCGCGCCCGCCCCGCTTTCGAGGCGGCCGGTGCCTTGATCTTGAGCAGCCGGGCCGCGTTGAGGCCCAGGATCTTCGCCTTGTCCGCCGCCGTGAGGAAGCCGGCGCCGCCCACGAAGCCCCGCGGGTCGTACATCCCCATGTCGTAGGGATAATCGGTGCCGGCGAGCACGTGGTCGGCGCCCCACAGCTTGACCAGATGCTCGAGCTGGACCCGGTCGAAGACGATCGTGTCGAAGTAAACCCGGGCCAGCGACCGGCGCGGGGCGTTCTTGAGCACGGTCCGCGCGTCGACCCGCGCGCCCCACACGTGATCCATCCGCGCCGGGTAGTGGGCGATATAGCCGCCGCCGTGCGCGGCGACCAGCTTGAGCTTCGGGAACCGCTCCAGGACCCCGTCGAAGACGAGATGGCCCAGGGCGACCGTGGTGTCGAGCGGGTTGCCGATGACGTTGGTGAAGTAGTGATCCGTCAGGCGGTCGCCCTGGGTGAAGCCGTTCGGATGCATGAAGAGGACGACGTCGAGCTCCTGGGCCTTCCGCCAGAACTGGTCCCGGCCCCGCGAGACTTCCGCGCCGACCACGTTGGTGCCGATCTCGGCGCCCCGGAACCCGAGCTGCCCGACGCAGTACGCGAGCTCCTCGGCCGCGAGGTCCGGCGCCTGCAGCGGCACGTGTGCGAGCGCGACGAAGCGGTCGGGGTGCGCCTTGACGATGGAGGCCAGATGCTCGTTCACCGAGCGGCTCACCTTCCGCGCGAGCTCGGGCTCGAGCCAGTACAGGAAGTGGAAGGGCGACGGCGAGATGGCCTGGACGTCCACCCCCATCTTGTCCATGTCGCGTAGCCGCTGCTCGACCGACGTGAGGCACGTCCAGACGTTCTCCATCTGCTTGCGGTTGGTGGCGCGCGACAGCTCGTTCGAGAACCGGGACGAGGGCTCCCGGTCGGGCGAGAGCAGGTGCTTGACCATCTCGTCCGCGGCCGGATGGTGCACGTGGCAATGGATGTCGACGCAGAACGGCCGGCGGCCGACGGCGCGGGAGCGCGGGCCGCCGCCCCGGGCTGCATTGGATGGGCACGTGAAGAGCATGAGCCTGTTCTCCTTCGTCGTGAGTTGAGTGCCTAGCGCCGATCCACCACCCGCACGGCCTTCCCCGGCGGCCGCGGCAGCTCGCCCTCCTTGAGCAGCGTGATCTCCGGGCTCAGGTTGAGATATTGCCGGAGGTCGCTGCGCAGCCGCGGCAGGCCGGTCTCCGCGAAGCCGTCCCGGGCCTCGAGGAGCAGCGCGAGCCGGTCGCTGCCGCCGGGGGCCCGGTCGAGCACGATCTGGTACTCGTGGCCCACGCCGGGCTGCTTGAGGAGCAGCGACTCGATCTGGCGGGGGTAGAAGTTGACGCCCCGGAAGATCACCATGTCGTCGGTCCGCCCGTGCAGTCGGTCCAGGCGCAGGTGGGTACGGCCGCAGGCGCAGGGGTCCCGGCTCAGCACCCGCGTCAGGTCGTGGGTCCGGTAGCGGATCAGCGGGAGCCCCTCACGCGTGAGCGTGCTCACCACCAGCTCGCCCTCTTCGCCGTCAGCGCGCGGGCGTCCCGTCGTCGGGTCCACCACCTCGCAGAAGTAGTGGTCTTCCCAGACGTGGATGCCGTCGCGCGCGCCGCAGTCGATGCCGAGCCCCGGCCCTCCGGTCTCCGTCATCCCGATGATGTCGAACGTGGTGACGGAAAGCTCGCGCTCGATGAGCCGGCGCAGGTCGTCGGACCACATCTCGGAGCCCAGAATGGCCACCCGGAGCCGGAGCGACCCGAGGTCGAACCGCTCCTCGCGCGCCACCTCGATGAGGCGCAGCGGATAGGTCGAGATGGCGGCCAGCACGGTGGCCCCGAGATCGCGCATGAGCTGGAGCTGCAGCGACGTCCGGCCGGCGCCGATCGGCACGACCATCGCTCCGATCCGCTCGGCACCATAGTGGAAGCCGAAGCCGCCGGTGAAGAGGCCAAATGACGGGGTGATCTGGACGACGTCCCGCGCGCCAACGCCCGCCGCCACGTAGCAGCGGGCCATCACCGTGGCCCACTGGTCCACGTCGGCCCGCGTGTACGGGTTCAGCACCGGGTTGCCCGTGGTGCCGGAGGACATGTGGACGCGCAGGACGCGCTCGGGCTCGACGCAGGCCAGGCCGAACGGATAGGCGTCACGCAGCTCGTCCTTGGTGAGGAACGGCAGCCGGGACCAGTCGGCGGTCGTGCGGATGTCGCCGGGCTCCACGCCGTCGAGGCGGCGCCGCCAGGCCGCATGGGCCAGGACGTGGCCGAGGGTCCGGCGCAGCCCCTCGAGCGTCTGCCGCTCCAGCGCTTCCCGCGGCCGCGACTCGGCCCCCGCCTCCCACATCAGGGCACTCATGTCGGGGGGGCGCTCATGCTGGGGGGGCGCTCATGTCGGGGGCCGGGACGCCAGCGCCCGGAACACGCGCTCGGGCGTCATCGGCAGCTCGGTGAGCCGCACGCCCACCGCGTCCTTCACCGCGTTGGCGACCGCGGCGGCCACCGGAATGACCCCGGACTCGCCGAGCCCCTTGGCGCCGAAGGGGCCGGCCTCGTCGACCGTCTCGATGAGGTGGACCACGATGTCGGGCATGTCGGAGGCGGTGAGCAGCGCGTACTCCATGAACTGCGGATTCAGCACGCGCCCCTCCTCGATCCGTAGCTCCTCGGACAGGGCATAGCCGAGCCCCATGTGGATGCCGCCGTGGATCTGCCCCTCGGCGGCCAGCGGATTGAGCGCCCGGCCCACGTCGTGGGCCGAGGCGACCTTCAGCACCTGCACCTGGCCGGTCGCCTCGCTCACCTCCACCAGGGCGGCCTGGGCCGCGAAGCCGTATGCGGCCGAGACATTGCCCCGCAGATCCTTCGACAGCATCTCGCTGGGCGGATCGTAGAAGGCCTCGGCCACGAGCGTGCGGCCGCCCTCTCGGAAGTGCCCGGCGCGGACCACGCGGTCGTACTCCATGCTTCGCTCGGGATGCCCCTTGACCTGGATGCGGCCGTCGGCCAGCTCGAGGTCGTCCTCGCGCTCGTCCATGACCGAGGCGGCCAGCGCGAGGAGCTTGCCCTTGAGCGCGCGCGCCGCCAGGAGCGCGGCGTTCCCGGCGATGAACGTGGTGCGGCTGGCGTGCACGCCCACGTCCCAGGGCTTGATGGAGGTGTCGCTGTTGACGACCTCCACCCGCCCGAGCGGCAGCCCCAGCTCCTCGGCGACGATCATGGCCAGCACGGTCTCCGAGCCCTGCCCGATCTCGCTGGCCCCGGTGAGCAGCGAGACCTTGCCGAAGTCGTCGAGCTTGAGGATGGCGCCGCAGCCGTCGGAGCGGTAGACGCGCGCGCCGCCGCCCACGTGGAACATCGCCGCGTAGCCCACGCCGCGCCGCCAGCCGGGCCGCGGGGCCTCTCCCACCGGCTTGCTCATCTCGCGCTCGACCGCATCCAGGCACTCGGTCATGGCGCAGGAGGTGATGATGCTGCCCTGCGGATTCACGTCGCCCGATCGCGTGGCATTGCGGCGGCGAATCTCGACGCGATCGAGGCCGAGCCGCTCGGCCAGGTCGTCCATCTGGGCCTCGATGGCGAACGTGCTCTCGAGATTGCCGTAACCACGCATGGAACCAGAGTATGGATTATTGGTGTAGACGATCGTGGTGTCGAAGCGCACCGCGGGGACGCGGTAGAGCCCGGCCGTGGCGGAGAGCATCACGTAGGGAGTGGTCGAGCCCCAGGAGACGTAGGCGCCGTTGTCGATCACCACGCGCGCGTCGCGGGCGAGCAGCCGGCCGTCGCGATCCGCCGCGGTCCGGAGGTGGATCACACACGGCTCGCGGGTCGGGCTCGCGATGAACTCCTCGATGCGCTCGAACGCGATCTTCACCGGCCGGCCGGCGCGCCGGGCCAGCAGCGCGGCGATGATGTCGATCGGGTAGAGATCGAGCCCGCGGCCGAAGTTGCCGCCGACCGGCGGCTGGATCACGCGCACCCGGTCCCCGGTGATGCCGAGGGCCTCGGCCAGGTCGCGCTGGTAGAGGAACGGCACCTGGGTCGTGCTCCACATGGTGAGTGAGGCGTCGGGGCTCTCGGGCGGGCTCCAGGCCGCGATCGCCACCATCGTGCCCAGGCAGGCGGTGGTGACGTAGTTGAGCCGGTACTCGCCCTCGACGACGACGTCGGCCCCCGCGAAGGCCGACTCCACGTCGCCGTGCGCGAACTGGTAGCGGAGGTTGACGAGATTGCTGCCGCGCCCCTCGTGGACGAGGGGGGCGCCCGGACGCAGCGCCGACGCCGGGTCGAACACGGCCGGCAATTCCTCGTAGTCCACCCGGATGAGCCGCACCGCCTCCTGGGCGATCTCCTCGGTCAGCGCGGCCACCGCGGCGACTTCGTCCCGGATGCAGCGCACCTTGCCGCCGTCGGCCGCGCCGCCCTTCAGCGCCAGATGATCCTTGGCGAAGCCGAACGGGTGCTGCTCCACGCGGTCGGCGGTGACGACCGCGAGCACCCCGGGCAGCGCCTCGGCGGCGCTCGTATCGATGCGCCGCACGCGCGCGTGCGGATAGCGGGTCCGGAGAATGGCGCCGTGGGCGAGGCGCGGCAGGGTGAGATCGTGGAGGAACTGGGTGTGGCCGGTGACCTTCTCGGCCCCGTCGCGCTTCGGGGTTCCCTTGCCGATGACGCTGAAGCTCACCGTCGTCTCGTCGCGGATGATAGCACGCCGAAACCCCCCTGATGATCCGCCGCCGGTCGGCCTATAATGACCGCGAGAGGGAGGATCGCGGTATGGCCGCCACCCGGAAGTACGTCGTCATCGACCCCGCCACCGGCAAGATCGACCGCCGCATCTTCAGCGAGCAGGCGGTCTACGACGACGAGATGGAGAAGATCTTCGGGCGCGCCTGGCTGATGATCGGCCACGAGAGCCTGGTGCCCACGGCCGACGACTTCTTCCATACCTACATGGGGGAAGACCCGGTCATCCTGACCCGCGACGGCCAGGGCCGGCTGCACGCCCTGCTGAACATGTGCCGGCACCGGGGCAACCGCGTGGTGCGCTGCGATGACGGCAATGCCAAGCGCTTCATGTGCACCTACCACGGCTGGACCTACGGGAACGACGGCCGACTGGAGCACGTGCCCGGGACGTCCGAGGCCTACTACGACGCGCTGGACAAACCGTCGCTGGGGCTCGTCCAGGCGCGGGTCGACACGTATGCGGGGATCGTGTTCGCCACCTGGGCCGAGGATGCCCCGAGCCTCGCGGCCTATCTGGGCGACGCGCGCTGGTACCTGGACACGCTCTTCAACCGGCGAGACGGCGGCATGCAGGCGCTCGGCCCCATGAAGTGGCTCGAGCCCGTCAACTGGAAGACGATGGTGGACAATTGCTCCGACAACTACCACGTGCCCACCACCCATCTGTCGAGCGCGAGAGTCCAGACCCGCTATCTCGGTCGTCCGCAGCTTTCTCACAAGGATCAGTTCGATAGCCCGAACCGGCACGTCTTCGTCAACGGACACTCGCTCACGTTCCGGGAAGCGCCCGACAATACCCCCCGGTACGTGCACGGCATGTCGAAAGATACCGTCCACCTCTTCCAGGCCTACCACGAGGCCACCCTTCCCGAGGTCGAGCGCAGGCTGGGAGCGTTCCGCGCGCGCCATGTCCAGCTCGGCAACCACAGCATCTTTCCGAACGGGGTGCTCGGGTTCCGGCTCGCGCTCCCGCGGGGTCCGTTGCAGACCGAGTTCTGGCATTTCGTGCTGCTCGAGAAGGACGCTCCGGAGACGATCAAGCACGCAATCCGGATCGGGAGTCAGGCCAACAACGGTGCGGCGGGGCTGTTCGAGCAAGACGACGTCGACAACTGGCGCCAGGTGACGGCGGCCAGCAATAGCCGCCTCGGCCGGCGCTACGCCCAGGATCTGTCGATGGGGCTTGGTCACGCCGGTGGGCACCCGGACTACCCGGGGTTGGTGTCCGAGCGGTACATCTCAGAGAACAACCAGCGGCAGTTCTACCTGCGCTGGGAGGAGTTCATGAATGCCGAGAGCTGGGCGGACATCCCCATCGCCCCGATCACCGCGCGCTTCGAAGGCACGGCCACCATCCGGGGGTAGCGCGAAGCGCCGCGTGAAGAAGCACGCGCGCGCCGAGACCGCGACGGTGACGGTGACACCCCGCCAGGCCTTGTGGCTGGAGCTGATGCCGTTCTACATCCACGAGGCCTGGCTTCTGGACGAGCGCAAGTTCAAGGAATGGCTGGACCTGTTCACAGACGACGTGCTGTATTTCATGCCCCGCCGGAAGAACGTGCTGCGTCGCGAATCGCACCGTGAAGTGACTCCGCGGGGAGACCTGGCCCTGATCGAGGACGACCGGCGCTATCTGGAGATGCGGGTGGCGCGCCTGGACACGGGCATGGCGTGGGGAGAGGATCCCCCCTCACGCACGCGCCATCTGATCGGAAACCTGGTGGCGGAGCCGCTGGACAACGGTGACGTGAAAGCCAAGACGGCCTTCCTCGTGTACCGCTCGCACCTGGAAACGGACCACCAGCTCCTGGCCGGAAGCCGCGAGGACGTGCTGCGCCGGGTGGACGGGGCGTGGAAGATAGCGAAGCGCACCATCCTCCTCGACGCCAACGTGCTCCTGGATAAAAATCTCAGCATCTTCCTGTAGCCTAGCTGTCCATACCACGGCCCCCTCACCACCACGGCCCCCTCACCCTACCCTCTCCCCCGCGGCGTGGGAGAGGGATGGAACGGAAACCGGCTCAGTAGCCCTTCAGGAACGCCAGCACGTGCGCGGTGTACTCGGCCGGCTTCTCGAAGGGCGGCCAGTGCCCGCAGCTGTTGAGGAGCACGAGGCGCGAGTCGGCGATGTGGTTCAGGATCGCGATGCTCACCTCGAAGGCGACCATCCGGTCGTAGCGCCCGTGGATCAGGAGGACCGGCGCCTGGATGCCGGGGAGGTCCGGCGTGTAGTCGTGCGGCACGCTCACCGATTGCCGGCGCGCCTCCATGAACTCGGGCGACCAGGTGTGGGCGCGGTGGATGTAGTCCACCAGCTCGTCGGTCACCAGGCTCTCGTCGTCGAGGTGCACGCGCAGGTAGCGCCGGATGTTCTCGCGGCTCGGATCGTCCAGCGCCTGGCGGGTGGCCCGGCTGCCCTCCGAGGGGCGATTGGCCATCAGGTAACGATCGCCGCCGGTGCCGATATGCGAGCCGCCCATCACGAGCTTCCGGACCCGCTTCGGGTAGGTGATGGCCGCGACCATCGACGACTGCCCGCCCTGCGAGCTGCCGACCCAGTGCGCCTGCTCGATGCCGAGGGCGTCCAGCAGGGCGACCGCGGTCCGGGCCTGGACGGCGTGCAGCCCCTCGCGGTAGACGATGGGGCCCGTCTTGCTGAAGTTCGGCAGGTCCATGAGGATGCATCGGAAGTGCTGCGAGAGCACGCCGATCGTCTTGTGAAACGTGATCCAGGCGGTGGTGCCGGGGCCGTACGAGTGCAGGAACAGCACCGGCTCGCCTCCGCCCACGTCGTGGTAATGCACCGTCATGCCCCCGACTTCGATGGTCCGGCTGGTGCCCGCCTCGGTGAGCCCATTCGACGCGACAAACGGCATGTCTCTCTCCTTCCGGCCGGGTCCGTTCAGGACGCGGTCGGCTCCGCCAGCCCGAGGTAGGCGGCGCGGATGCGCGGATCGGCGGCCAGCTCGCGCGCCGGGCCGCTGACCACGACGCGCCCAGTCTCCAGCACGTAGGCGCGGGAGGCCAGGGCCAGCGCGCGGCGCGCGTTCTGCTCGACCAGCAGAATGGTCGCGCCCTCGGCATTGAGGCGGGCGATGACCCCGAAGATCTCCCGGGCCAGCCGCGGGGACAACCCGAGCGACGGCTCGTCGAGGAGGAGCAGGCGCGGCCGGATCATCAGGGCGCGCGCGATCGCGAGCATCTGCTGCTCGCCCCCCGACAGCGTCCCCGCGAGCTGACGCGCGCGCTCGCGGAGCACCGGGAAGAGCGCGAAGGCACGCTCGGTCGCCTCGGCGACGGCCGCGCGGGGCGCGGTGTGGCCTCCGACCAGCAGGTTCTCGCGCACCGTGAACTCGGGAAAGATCTCCCGCCCCTCGGGCACGTGGCCGACGCCGGCGGTGACGATGGCGTCGGCCGCCGCCCGGGTGATGTCGCGGCCGTCGAAGACGACACGGCCGGTGCTCGGACGGACCAGCCCCGAGATCGCCCGCAGCGTGGTGCTCTTGCCGCTGCCGTTGGCGCCCAGCAGCGTCACGACCTCCCCCGCGCCGACCGTGAGCGACACGCCGTCGAGCGCGCGGCGCTTGCCGTAGGCGACCGACACCATGTCGAGCGCCAGCAGCGGCTCAGCCATCATCATCATCTGAGTCATCGGGGCCCAGGTACGCCGCGACCACGGCCGGGTCCCGGCTGACCTCGCCGGGCGTCCCCTCGGCGAGGCGGCGCCCATGCTGGAGCACCGCCACCCGGTCGGAGACCCCCATCACCAGCTCCATGTTGTGCTCGACGAGCAGGATCGTCAGGCGATCGTCGTCCCGGAGGCTGCGGATCAGTCGCATCAGCTCCTGGGTCTCGGTGGGGTTGAGCCCGCCCGCCGGCTCGTCGAGCAGGAGCAGGCGGGGCTCCAGCGCCAGCGCCCGCGCCAGCTCGACGCGCTTCTGGAGCCCGAGTGGGAGCCCCCCCGCGTCGCGCCCCGCGACGTCGCCCAGGCCCACGCGCCCGAGGAGCGCCCGCGCCCGGTCTCGCGCGCGGGCTTCCTCGCGGCGCACCCCGGGCAGCCCGAGCGCGGCCGCGATCACCCAGCCTCGCAGCCGCGCGTGCGCGCCGATGAGCACGTTGTCGAGCGCGGAGAGCCCGCGGAACACTTCCGTGTTCTGGAAGGTCCGCGCCACCCCGAGCCGCGCCACCGCGTGCGGCGCGCAGGCCAGGAGATCGTGCCCGTCGAAGCGCACCCGCCCGGCCGCCGCCCGGTAGAGACCGGTCAGCACATTAAACACGGTGGTCTTTCCCGCCCCGTTGGGTCCGATGAGCGCGAAGATCTCCCCCGCCCCGACGGCGAGATCCACGTCGCTGAGCGCGGCGAGGCCGCCGAAGCGGATCGACAGCCCCGCGATGTCGAGCAGCGGCGCGGGCGGCCGCGTCACGGGTCGGACTTGAGCCAGTCCGAGAGCGGCTTGAAGCGCCCGTTCTCCACGCGCACCCAGAACCCCTGTTTCTGCGTGTCGTGGTCGGGTCCGATCGTGATCGGCGGCACGATGCCGGTGTCGAAGCCCTTGAGCGTCTCGAGGGCCGCCACGAGCCCGTCGCGCGTGAGGGTCCGGCCCGCGCGCTTGGCGGCCTCGGTGAAGAGCATCCCGGCCAGATACCCGGACAGCGAGTAGCGGTTCGGCTCGTTCTTGGGGACGTACTTCTGCAGGTGCTCCCGATAGAGCTTGATTCCGGGCTGATCGGAGCGCAGGGGATCCGGCAGCGTAGCGAGCCCCTCCACACCGGCGGAGGCGTCGCCGGCCAGGCCCAGATAGGTCTCGTCGGTGAGCGGCCCCGTCGAGACCATCAGGGTATCGGCCCAGCCGATCTTCTGCCGCTCCTTGAGCGCCTGCGCGGCGGGGCCCGGCGTCAGCACGAGGAACGTGACTTCGGGTTTGGCGGCCTGGAGCTTGGCGATCTGCGCGCTCACGTCGGTGACGCCGCGCTTCACCGGCTCGGTCGCGACCAGCTTGAGGCCGTGGCGGCCGAGATCGGCCTCGAACGCGGTGAGGAACGACTTGCCGTACTCGTCGTCCTGGTAGAGCGCCCCGAACCGCTTGAACTTCCGCGGGCCCGCCAGGTAGTCGATCATCATCCGCGACTGGCGGTCGCTCAGCACGAGCCCGCTGAAGACGTACTTGCGGTTGCGCGTCGCGGTCGAGCTCTGGAACGGAAACAGCATCGGGACTCGGCTCTGCTCGAGGTAGTCGAGGGTGGCGACCACCGGCGGCGAGCCCTGCGGCGCGATCACCGCGAAGATCGCGTCCTGTTCCACGAGCTTCCGGGTATTGGCCACCGCATCCTGCGGCCGGTAGCCGTCGTCGTAGTAGATCGTGCGGATCTTGCGGCCGTGGACGCCGCCCGCGTCGTTGAGCACGCGGAAGTACAGGTCGACGCCGGCCCGGGTGAGCTGGGTGCCGGTGAAGGCCAGCGGCCCGGAGAACGAGTTCGAGCCGCCCAGCAGGATCTCGGTGTCGGTCACGCCGGGCTCGGCCACGACCGGGGCCGGGCCGAGCATCCAGACGAGCATCGCGACCACGAAGATGACGATGAATAGGGCCAGTGGGCTTCGCTGTCTCATGACTGCCTCCTTATCGCCGCGGCCAGGCCGCCGGGCGCGAACAGCATGCAGGCGATCATGATCGCGCCGAAGATCAGCGGCCGGTACATCTGGAACCCGGCCAGCGAGTCGTTGAGCACGGTGACGATGGCCGCCCCCGCCACCGAGCCCCAGACGGAGCCGAGCCCGCCCAGGATGATCATCACCAGGAAGTCGACCGAGAGGAACACGTCGAACGCGTCCGGGGAGAGAAAGCCCACCACGAAGGCAAACAGCCCGCCCGCCACCCCGGTGTAGAACGCGGAGAGCACGAAGGCGACCGTCTTGTACGCGGCCGCGTTGATCCCGCTCGCCTGCGCGGCGACCTCGCTGGCGCGAATGGCGAGGAAGGCGCGCCCGGTGCGCGTGGCCGCCACGTTGAGCGCGGCCAGGACCATCGCCGCGGCCACCGCGAGCGCGAGATAGTAGCGCGCGCGGTCGGTGTCGAGGACCCACGGGCCGAGCCGGGCCATCGGCACGCGCAGGCCGTCGTTGCCGCGGGTCAGCCCGTCGAGGTTGGTGATCGCCTCCGTGACGACGAAGCCGAAGGCGAGCGTGGCCATGGCCAGGTAGAGGCCGTCGAGCCGGAGGCACGGGATGCCCAGGGCCAGGCCGACGAGCGCGGTGAGGAGACCGGCCGCGAGTAACGTCAACGGCACCGGCAGCGCGGGCGCCCGCAGGGTGAGGATCGCCGCGGTGTACGCACCGATCGCGAGAAAGCCCGCGTGGCCGAACGAGAGCTGGTTCGTGTAGCCGGAGAGCAGGTTGAGGCCGATGGCCACGATCGCGTTCACCGCGACCAGGGTGGCGAGGAACACGAAGTACTTCGGCGCCACCAGCGGCCACCCCAGCGCGGCGGCTCCCGCGAGCGTCCACGCCACCGCCCGCACTAGACCTTCCTCCGCTCGACGCGGCCGAAGAGGCCCCGCGGGCGCGCGACCAGGATGGCGATCATGACGAGGAAGGGGACCGAGTAGCGGATGCCGGTCGGCAGGTACAGCGGCGCCAGGTTCTCGATCACGCCGAGGAGCATGCCGCCCGCCACCGCGCCCGGCAGCGAGCCGAAACCGCCGAGCACGGCCGCGGTGAAGCCGTTGATCGCGATCAGCCCCATCTTGGTCGAGAGGAAGGTCACCGGGGCGATGAGGACCCCCGCCACCGCGCCCACCACCGCCGCGAGCACCCACGCCCCGGAGTACACGCGCTCCACGCTGATGCCCATCAGCCGCGCCGCGGTCTGGTTCTGCGCGACGGCGCGCATGGCGCGGCCGAAGCGGGTGGCGCGAAAGAGCGCGACGAGGGCGAGCATCAGGACCAGCGAGGCCCCGATGACCCCGAGGGACACCGGCGCGACCCGCACCGGGCCGATCGCGATGGGCCGGTTCGAGAACAGCGCGGGGAACGGCAGCTCCTCGTTCGTCCACACGATGCCGGCCGCGGCTCGCAGCACGAGCGAGAGCCCGAGCGTGATGATGAGCACGTCCCAGTGGGTGGCGGAGACGGCACGGCGGATGATCACCCGCTCCACGAGGAACGCGAGGAGCCCGCCCGCCGCCACCCCGCAGGCCAGCGCGGCCAGCAGCGGGAGCCCGGCCGCGTGCTGCGCGGACCAGGCCACGAACGCCGAGACCATGAGCATCTCCCCCTGGGCGAAGTTCACGGTGCGCGTGGCGTTGTAGACGATGACGAGGCTCAGGGCGACCAGCGCGTAGATGCAACCCGTCGCGAGCCCGCTGACGACGACGTGGACCAGCGCCGAGCCGCTCACGCCCGGATACTGCTTGGCTCGCTCGCCCCTGTCAAGGCAACGACAGGATTCTAGTCTTAGGGAACACGGAAGCGCTGCTTCATGAATGCGTCGACAATCCGCCTGGTGCTCGGGTCGTGCTCCTGGGAACCTGTGTCGGTGGCCACACACCGTGCGACCGACCTCGCCGTCCAGGTCATGACCGCGTCCGCTCGGGCGGGCTCGTCAATCGTCCTCAGGTGCCCGTACCATTCCACTTGAGCCTTGCCCTTGAGCTTTCCCCAGCACTCCTGTGTCGCCACGGCAATCGAGCGGCTGACGTTCTCTCTCGCCTTGCGCTCGTACACGGGAGTGGCCGTGAATCCACAGAGGAGTCCTGCTGCGGCAACGACGAGAACTCGTGTCCTCATGACCGCCTCCGCGCGCGTGGTTGGCCCGGGACGGAGGAGCCACGACCAATGCGAAGAACTGGAGCTGAGAAGTAGGGCGCCAGCCTGGCGACCGTGGGCTCCGTCCCGGACCTCGCAGGGAGGGAGAGCAAGAGCGAAGCCATCACAAAAAGATCTCGGAATCAGCTACTTAAGACATAGAGATCAACCCGATCCGCTCTCAACTTGTCACCGCGGTGCCGGAAGTGAGCCACATGACAGGACGCAGCCGGGCGCCTGGAAGGTGGGATAGTGGACACATCATGCAGCACCTGAACGACCACTTCCTCTTCTCTCCCTCGGACCTCGGCAGCTTCCTGGCATGCGAGCACCTGACGCAGCTCGAGCTGGCGGTGGCCCTGCGGGAAGGCCGGCGGCCGAGCTACGAGAACTCCTACGCCGAGCTCCTCCGGCGCAAGGGCCAGGAGCACGAGGAGGCCTTCCTCGCGACGCTCCGCGATGCCGGCCGCAGCGTGGTCGAGGTGCGCCTGGCCGCCAACCGCGACTTCGAGGCTGGGACGCGGCGCACCGCGGAGGCGATGCGGGCCGGCGCCGACTACGTCTACCAGGCCGTCTTCTTCGCGAACGGCTGGCGCGGGATCGCGGACTTCCTGGAGCGCGTCGAGCGGCCCTCCGCGCTCGGCTCGTGGAGCTACCAGGTGCTGGACACGAAGCTGGCCCGTCATCCGCGCCCGGAGCACGCGCTCCAGCTCTCATTCTATAGCCAGGCCCTCGCGGACACGCAGCAGCTCGCCCCCGACCTGGCCTATGTCGTCCTCGGGACCCGCGAGCGGGTCGCGATCCGGTTGGCGGACGTGACCGCCTACTATCGGCGCGTCCGGCAGCGCTTCGAGGCCGCGGTGGCCGCCCGGTCTGAGACCGGTCCCTATCCCTGCTACCACTGCTCGTTCTGCGACTTCCGGTCGCCCTGCGACGACCGGCTGGAGCAAGAGGACCACGTCGTGCGCGTCGCCGGCATCCACCGTGATCAGGTGAAGCGGCTGTTCGCGGGCGGGATCAACACGCTGACCGCGCTCGCCGAGACACGGCCGGATGTGTCGGTCGCCAAGATGGCCTCCTCGACGTTCGGCACCCTGCGCGACCAGGCGGGCCTTCAGCTGATCCGGCAGCGGTCGGGCACGCTGGAGTGGCAGCCGCTCGACATCGAGCCGGGGCGCGGCTTCGCGGCGCTCCCCCCGCGGTCACCCGGCGATCTCATCTTCGATCTCGAGGGCCACCCCTTCTTCGAGCCCGCGCGAGGGCTGGAATATCTCTTCGGGATCCTCTTGCTCGACGGCGCGGAGCCCCGATACCAGGCGTTCTGGGCGCACGACCGCGAGGGGGAGCGCCAGGCGTTCGAGGCTCTGGTCGATCTCATTCACGCGCGTCTCGCGCGGTATCCCGATCTGCACGTCTACCACTTCAGCGGCTCGGAGCAGAGCACGCTCAAGCGGCTCATGGCCGAGTACGCCACGCGCGAGGCCCAGGTGGACGACCTGCTGCGGCGGCAGGTCTTCGTGGATCTCCATACGATCGTCCGCCGGGCCCTGCGCGCGGGCGTGCCCAGCTACTCGCTCAAGGAGCTCGAGGCCCTCTTCGGCTTCACGCGGACCGGCACCGTCAAGTCGGGCACGCAGGCCATCCTCAACTACGAGCGCTGGCTTCACCAGCGCAGCCAGGTGCTGCTGGATGAGATCGCCGCCTACAATCTGGAGGACTGCCAGGCCACGCTCGGCCTGCTCCAGTGGCTGCACCGGGTCCGGCCGGCTGACCTTCCGTGGCCGGAGACGCCGGAGCCGCAGGCGCTCTCGACCGAGGCCACCGAGGCCCTGGACGCCAGGCAGCAACTGCGCCAGGAGCTGGTCGCCGGAGCCGAGCCCGGCACGCCGCGCTGGCTCGCGGGCGAGCTGCTGGAGTACCACCGGCGCGAGGCGCGCCCGGCCTGGTGGGCCTACTTCGATCGCCTCGGCAAGTCGCCGGAAGAGCTGCTGGAGGATTCGGAGGCGATCGCCTACCTCAAGGCCGACCCGCGTACGCCGCCGCAGCCCAGGAAGAAGTCGCTGGTACATACGCTCAGGTTCCCGATTCAAGATCACAAGCTCCGCCCCGGACACATGGTCCACGACCCCGCGACGGGCAGGAGCGCCGGCGAGATTCTGGCCATCGACGACACCAGTGGAGTCTTGGAGCTGCTGCGAGGCCCGAAGTTCGGCTCCACGCCGCTCCCCAGCGAAGTCGTCGCCGGCGGCCCGATCGACGATCGAACCCAGCGCGCGGCCGTCCTGCGCGTTGCCGAATCGATCAGAGCCGGCGATGGGCGCTATCCCGCGCTCCAGGCGATTCTCGCCCATGAGCGGCCCCGGATCCGGGGCCTCGCCGCCGAGTCACGGATCCAGACGATCGACCTCTCCGAGATGAAGGCGCTCGCGCTCAGCCTGGACGGGAGCTACCTGTTCCTCCAGGGCCCCCCCGGGACCGGCAAGACCTGGACCGGCGCCCGGATCGTCGTGCACCTGCTGGCCAGTGGCCGGCGGGTTGGGATTTCCGCTCAGAGCCACAAGGCCATCCACAATCTGCTCGATGAGATCGAGACGGTCGCTCGGGACACCGGCGTGCGCTTCAAGGGGCTCAAGAAGTCGGCGGCCGGGAACCCCGAGTCCGAGTACGACGGCGAGTTCATCAAGAGCGATCCGGACAACTCGACGTTCGCGAATGCGGGCCGCGACGTTCAGCTCTTCGCGGGAACGGCCTGGCTCTTCTCGCGCCCAGACCTGGACGGTAAGGTCGACAACCTCGTCATCGACGAGGCCGGCCAGGTCTCGCTCGCGGACGCGCTGGCGATGGGCACGGCGGCCCGCAACGTGATCCTCCTGGGGGATCCCCTTCAGCTCGCGCAGGTCTCCCAGGGGGTGCACCCGGCCGGGACCGGCGCGTCCGTCCTCGAGCACCTGCTCGGCGACGCCCCGACGATTCCGGAAGACCGCGGCGTCTTCCTCGAGCGCAGCTTCCGCATGCACCCCGACGTGTCCGCGTTCATCTCGGAGATCGTCTACGCGGGCCGGCTCCACTCGGACGACTCAGCGGCGCGCCGGACCACGACCTTCGGCACCGGCATCCGGTTCGAGCCGGTCGACCACGACGGCAACAAGTCGGCCTCCGACGAGGAGGTCGCCCGGGTCGCGGCGCAGATCGCCGCCATGCGGGGCGGGACCTTCACGGATGCCGACGGTACGACCCGCCCCCTCCGCGACGAAGACTTCATGGTGGTGGCGCCCTACAACGCCCAGGTGCTCCGGCTGCGCGCAGGCCTACCGGCGGGCGTGCGGGTCGGCACCGTCGACAAGTTCCAGGGCCAGGAGGCGCCCATCGTCTTCTTCTCGATGGCCACCTCCAGCGGCGAGGATGTACCCCGCAGCCTCACCTTCCTCTTCTCCCGCAACCGCCTGAACGTGGCCATCTCCCGCGCCCAGTGCCTCGCCGTCCTGGTCTGCTCACCCCGGTTGCTGGAGGCGCGTTGCCAGTCCATCGAGGAGATGCAGCTCGTCAACGCGCTCTGCCGCCTCGTCGAGCACGCGGAGGGGTCCAGTCCCCCTCGACGATGAACGCGGACGCACACAGGAATCCGAAGGCAAAGACGATCACCACCAGCAGGTACGCCCACAGGAAGCGCATAGGCGCGTGCCCCCCCTCGCGGAATATCTTCAGGTCATGACCGCGAAGAAGCGGCAGAAAAAACCGCTCACTGCTGACCACCGCCTGTAGTGGTGGCTGCGCCGGGCCGCCCGGCCCTCACTTGGGCCGAAAGGTCACCACGACCGAGCGCGCCAGCTCCTTCCCCTCCGGCCCTCGCATCTCCACGACCACGTAGTCGCCCCGCCCGACATCGGAGAGGCTGATCACGGTGTCCTTGAACGGGTGGCTGGGATCCTCGGCCCGGTCGTCCCGCTCGGACAGCACCACACGGGCGTCGGGTGCCAGCTCGACACGAAGACGCCCAGCCGCACCGGCGGCTCCTCTGTCCTCGAGGACAAGCATGCTGGCTCTCGGGTCGACGGACAGCACGACACCGGAGGAGCGCGTGCTGACGACCCGTACCGGCGCTGCCCTCGATGGCGGCAGCGGGGGCGCGGCGGGCACGACCGTCTCGGCCTTCGAGGCGGGTGGAGGTGGAGCTTCCTCGATCTGCGGAGCGGGGGGAGCCGGAGCGGGCGTCCAGTGAATGGACCGGGCCACGACGATCGACACCGCGACCGCCGCGAGCAGAACGATGACCAATCCCCACCGCACGCGGCTCTGTCGCCCCGCTTGGGCCGCACGCTGCCGCCACGTCGACCGGGGCCGCCAGACCCTGGCCGGCGCCGGCGTGGGCTCGCCCGTCCGCGATGGGCTGGCCTCGGACTGGACCACGGTGGCGTAGCCCTGGGAGCGGAGGTCGCGGTCCAGGCTGGGTCGCAGTCGCCGCTCGCTGCTGCGTCGTTCCGGGTCTCGCGCCTCACCCGACCGCCGACGCTCGCCCCGCCGTTCGTCCAGCTTGATCGCCACGAGGTGCCCGCCAGAGGAGCGGCCGCTCACCCTGGTCATCAGATAGCCGACCAGCAAGGGCTGCTCCCGCGCCACGACGTAGAGAACTCGCTCCATCGAGTGTGGTGCGCTCTGCTCTGGCTATCGCTTCGCTGTGCGCAGCGCGACGGGATCTTCCAGCCCCAGGCGGCGGACCGAGATCTCGGCGCGGTGCTGCATGCGGGCATCGTCCGCGTTCAGGTTGCGGGTGAAGCAGCAGAACTCCAGCTGGATCCCGTTCGGATCCTTGAAGTAGAAGGGCGGATTACACTCAAGTGCCTGATATTGTGTATCCATACTGAACCTTATCACCTTCAAATTACCCTATCTCCGTGCAACTGCCGTGCAACTGGAAAATGCCCGCATTCAGATCTGGTAGCGTAGCAGAAACCCTCGCGGACCCGCATGGATACTGGGGCCGTCTATGACTGGCTGACCGAGCGCGACATTCGATGGCGCGTCTACCACGATGGCATCGTGCCCTTCATCGGTCTCGTGCGGAAGTGGATGCAAACCGTCGGCGACGATGACCAAGCCACTCAGTGACGACCCACGCTTTCGCTGGCTGGATTCGTTGGAGAACGATCTAAAGCAGCCAGATCTGCTCCCGCCCGTTGTCTTCATCGAGCCTGACTATACAGACATCGCCCTCGGGCACTCCGCCCCGCCAAACGACGACCATCCGCCGTCTTCGATTGATTTCGGACAGAAGTTTCTCGCGCGCGTACCGAGCGTTGAGTGCCAATCCGGCGATCTGGTCGAAGTGCGCGATCCTCATCACCTATGACGAGCACGGCGGATTCTTCGATCACGTTGAGCCCCCCGCAATCGCGACGCCTCCGGCCGGCCCGTATGATCCATTCTCCACGCTCGGCATAGGGGTCCCCGGTTTCGTCATCTCCCCATTCGTGGACGCCGGCACGTCTCGCGCACGGGCCCTTCGACCACACCTCGGTCCTGCAGCTCCTCGGCGAGCGCTTTGGGGACGGAAGCTACTCCGCCGATGTCGACCGGCGCCATCAAGGCGCTCCGGCTCTCGACCGTCTCTCGGCTCTGCTCACGCGAGACACGGCGCGGCCTGACGTGCCGCATCCGCCGGAGGTCCTCGCTGCTGCTGAGATGTCCGAGCATGAGAAGGCCTTCAACGAGGCGATCACATCGATCCGCGAGCGATACCCCGAGCGCCTTACGACGTATCTCAGGACCGACATCCAGGGGCCGTGACTACCACCCTATTTCTGACTGCCATGCCGCGCTCACCCACCATACTGAACCGATGACCGCGGACGATTTCGATAGGTGCTTCAGGAGCTGGACCGCCGCATCTTGTGCGCAGTGCCACCTCTCCCGCTCGGGCCGTTCGCTTAGGGCGAGCCGCAAACCTAGGCCAACCAACACCGCACTCGAACACCAAGTTTGCGCGCGCGCCGGAAACTCTTTTCCGTGCCGGAAGACGTTTTGGCGTTGTTCGACGCGGTGATGAGCGGTGATGCTGTGACCCGTAGGGTGGCGGCAGCCCGGCGGCCCTGCTCGCCGCCTGTATACACGCCCTCCCCGTACTTCAGCGCCAGGGCGAGGGAGTCGCGATTCGATACGGGCCGAGTCGTCGCATTCTCCGGCGATGGCACGTGGATGCCGGTAAGGTGCCGGGTGGGGCCTGCGTCTCGCGGGAACCGTCCCTACCGAGCACGCGCATGGCCTCAAGCGGGCGCCAGCCTTTGGCCCGCGATGATGGCTGAGGAAGAGCCGCCGACCCTGTGCGCGATCTGCAAGCGTCCCATCCTGGCCGCGGGCGGTACCGCACCGAGGAGGGAGACGTGCACGAGGAGTGCTACCAGGGGCGGCACGGCCGCAGGCCACCCGCCGAGGAGCAGCGCGGACGCCGCCGCCGATCTGGCCCGACTAGCAAGGCCGCCCGCTGCCGACGTATCCGTGCCCGCGGCCGGGGTGCGGAGGTGCGCACCAGACCTGCTGGGCTCGGTGCTCGGGGCCCGTGTTTCCCGGGTC
>WNFE01000518.1_pt1 | contig 27850 bp, 27 predicted proteins | sample 5400451 | NCBI WGS metagenome assembly WNFE01 (sample SAMN13153344, study PRJNA577476) | soil metagenome | isolation source: 200 cm saprolite under Douglas fir tree site 2 hole 2 | place: USA:California | collected 2015-04-18
AGCGCTTGTAGGAATTGACCGTCGAGGCGGTCAGTGCGCAGAGCGCGTCGGCGTGCTCCAGGATGCCGCCCACGAAGTAGCGGCCGAACTGGGAGAGCTTCCCCGGGCCGCTCTCGTCGAGGAACATCTCGCCCCCGCGCTGGTCCTGCATGCTGAAATGGTGGTGATGACCGTTCGCTGACACGCCAATGAAGGGCTTCGGCATGAAGGTGGCGATCAAGCCGTGCTTGCGGGCCACCTCGCTGCAGACGTGACGGTAGGTCGTGATGTTGTCCGCCGTCATGGGGGCGCGGTCGTGATGCATGTTCAGCTCGAGCTGCCCGGGGGCATCTTCGTGGTCGCCCTGGATCATGTCGAGTCCCATGGCTTTACTGTAGGTAATGACGTCGAGGTAGACCGGCCGGAGGATCTCGAACTGGGCGATGTGGTAGCAGAATGGCTTGGTCACACCCTCGAGCTTTCCGTTCTCGTCTTGCCTGAGCCACATCATCTCGGGCTCGATGCCGACGTAGAAGGTGCCGCCCAGGTCCTTTTCGACTTCGACCGAAAGCCGCTTCAGGTTGGACCGGCAGTCCGCTTCGAACGGCTCCCCCGTTTCGCTGTCGAAGGTGTCGCAGTAGACGCGCGCGACGCGCGGCTCCCAGGGCAGGATGCGAAAGGTATCCAGGTCCGGGATGCCCTTCAGTTCGGACTCGTTCGCTCCAAAACCGATGTAGTTGTGGTGGCGGTCCATGAACAGGTCGGCGACCGAGCCATACACCAGCTGGTAGCCGGTGTCGGCGACCTCTTCGAAATGATTCGACGGCACACCCTTCCCGATGATCCGGCCCGTGATGCTGATGTGCTCGTAATAGACGTACTCGACCTTCTGATCCTTGATCAGTTTGGCGATTTCCTGCTTCTTCGCCTCGCGATCCGGCTTCTTCGACTTTCCATCCTTCGCCGCGATCCGTTCACGGGACCTTACCGCCGTAGCCAAGCTTCCCACCTCCCGTATTCCGTCAGACCGACGCTGGGTACGTGCAGGATTTCAGCCTGCCGAGCGAGCTCGGAGCCTCGCCGCCAATCCACGCGCCGCCGCAAGGGCCCCTGCGGTCCGCCTCCGTTGCCCTTATATCAGAGGCGGCAGACCGGCGCAAGGGGTGCTGTGGCTACCTTGTGGGGGCGGCCGGTGGCGACTTCGCCTCCTGGCAAAGGCAGAACTCGTTGCCTTCTGGGTCCGCCATCACGATCCAGCGGGACCCGATTTCTTCAAGCGGGTCCGCCGACTGGCGCCGGGCTCCCAGCTCGCTCAGCCGGCGAGCTTCCACCTCGATGTCGGCGACCCACAGGTCAAGGTGCATCCGGTTCTTGACCTGCTTCGGCTCGGGCACGTGCTGAAGGACGAATTTCGGTCCGTCGCCAGCCTCGGGCCGCAGGATGATGTAGGGCGGCTGGTACGGCCCGACGCGATAACGGAGCGCCCGGGCCCAGAACCCGGCGAGCTGCTCCGGATCGGCGCAGTCGAGGACTATGCCGAGGCTCACGGTCGCTCCTTCGGGTCAGCTCCAGGGGAACGGCGAGTGGCTCACCGGGTGGAGCTTGCCCTCGGCGTACCGGGAAAACCGGAATGGCTCCAGCAGCCCTTGCTGGTCACCCATGAGCTCCCTGGCCACCAGCGCCCCCACGCCGATCATCTTGTAGCCGTGATTCGAGTCGGCGATCACGTAGGCGTTCTGCTGGAAGACGTCGAAGACAGGGAAGCTGTCGGGGGTGAAGGCCCCAATCCCACCCGAGGGAGCCTTGTGGTAGAGACCCCGCTTGCCCCGAAAGCGGGTGTGGCAATGGGCCAGGGCTGAGGTCCACATGCGCTCGAACTCCGGCCCGACCACGAACTCCTTGCTCTTCGGCCCGTACGGGTCGACTGCCACGTCATCGGCGGGCTGCTCGACCTTCCAGGGCACCGCGCCTCCCTGGACGCCGCCGAAGTTGAAGTCGGGTTTGTAGTAGACGCCCCACAGCCGGTCGGTGATGAGGGTCCCGTCGGTGTCGTCGTAGAGGGGCGCGTCGGTGTCGACATGCATCACCGGGGGCAGGTTGCCCTGACTGTCGGTGAGGTAGCGGGGATCGACGCCCAGCGTCCCCTCCTGCAGGCACCAGTAGGTCCACATCGGCCGGTCGTACGGCTTCCCGTCCCGGGCCAGGACCGTGACCGTGGACGGCAGGTCAAGCATGGCCCAGAGATCCCGGACCCATGGGCCGGCGGCCACGACCAGGTGCTCGCAGCGGATCTCCCCCTGGTCGGTCTCCAGGCCTGTAACCGCCCCCGCCTCGATGCGGACGCCCTTAACCGTCACCGCCTGGCGGATCCGGACGCCTGCGGCCTCGGCCTTGGCGGCCAGCCCGAGCATGGAGGGCATGTTCTCGGCATAGCCACCCTTGAACTCGTGATTCACCACCGTGATGCCTTGTGCCTGCCAATCCGGGAACATCTCCTGCATGTACTCGCGGCAGCCCACCTCGCCCTCCACCAGCTGCGACGGGTACCCAATCGCCCGCTGCTCCTCGTGGATCTGGACCACGTCGGCATGCATCACCTCGGGGGCGATCTGCATGTACCCGACCGGGTGATAGTGGAACGCTTCCGGATCCGATTCCCATACCGAGACCGAGTGGGCCATCAACTGGCGCATGGCAGGCTGGAAGTAGTTATTGCGGATCACCCCGCAGGCCAGCCCGGATGGGCCCGCCCCGATCCCTGTTTTGTCGAGGATCAGGACGTCCTTCCCGGATCCCTTGCCTCGCGCCTTCAGCTCTTTGGCGAGGTGCCATCCGGTGGACAGGCCGTGCACACCGGCCCCGATGACGACGTATTGCGCGTCAGTGTCCGCTGGGCTTCTCCCAGCCTTCCAGCGACGGACGTCGGTAGTGCTCGCCAACCGTGGCCGATGATGGGACCCAGGGGCCGAGGGTCGGCTGCGCGAATTTCGCGTGCTTCTCCTTCAAGCGGATCCCGTACGAGTTCCCGCTGATCAGGTGCTTCATGAGCACCTTGCGGGCAATTTCGTCTTCGCGGCCCTTCGGAATCTCGAAGTAGATTTTCAGGAACGAGTTCGAGTACCGGTCGAAGACCGCCGGCACGCCGTCTTCCTTCAGCAAGTGGATGTCCTCGAGCCAGTTGATGTCCTTGCCGGGGGTGTGGGCCACGAGATCCAGGTCTTCGATCAGAGAAATGTCGTGCTGATAGGCAAAGGTCTGCCCGGCCAGTTCCTCGGCGTCAATCCCGGTCCTGGTCGAGAGTTTTCGCTCGGCCATGCTAAACGGTCTCCATCTGCTTCTCCAGGCGGCCGGCGGAGCCGTTGGGGGAGCCGTGATCGGTGTCGTACAGGAACTTCTCCATCATGGACTTGATCTGGTTGAGAGTGGCTTCCTCGGTGACGCCCGGGATGTAGTTTGTCCCGGCGAGCGGGACCTTGGCCATGGCGGCCGCCTCCAGCGTGAGCGCCGCCAGGTCTTCCGGCTCCAGGCTGTGCACGTCGGTCTTGCCGCAGGCCCGGGCGATCATCTGCAGCTCCATGGTCATCGCGGTCAGGAGGTTGTACACGCGCTCGGCGGCTTCGTCGACCCTCAGGCGCTTGCGCAGCTCGGGGTCCTGGGTGGTGATGCCCACCGGACAGCGACCGGTATGGCAGTGGTAGCACGAGCCGGCCGGGACTCCGACGGTCCCCTCGTAGTCGGTAACCCCCGGAATCTCTTTGTTGCAGTTGAGGGCCATCAGTCCGGCGGTGCCGATGGCGCAGGCGGTAGCCCCCAGCGCCAGGCACTTGGCCACATCCGCGCCGTTGCGGATCCCCCCCGCCACCACCAGGTCGATCTCATCCGCCAGCCCGACGTCTTCGAGCGCCCGCCGAGCCTCGGGGATGGCCGCCAGCAGCGGGATGCCCGTCTCCTCGGTGGCGATATGAGGACCGGCCCCCGTACTGCCCTCACCCCCGTCGAGGTAGATGACATCGGGCCCGCACTTGGCCGCCATGCGCACATCGTCGTAGACCCGGGCCGCTCCCAGCTTCAGCTGGATGGGGACCCGGTAGTCCGTCGCCTCGCGCATCTCCTGGACCTTGAGGGAGAGGTCGTCCGGCCCCAGCCAGTCTGGGTGCCGCGCCGGCGACCGCTGGTCGATCCCCGGCGGGAGCGACCGCATCTCCGCGACCTGCTCGGTCACCTTCTGCCCCATCAGGTGGCCGCCCAGGCCAACCTTGCAGCCCTGGCCGATGAAGAACTCGATGCCATCGGCCAGCATCGCGTGGTGAGGATTGAAGCCGTACCGGCTCTGGATGCACTGGTAGTACCACTTGGTGGAGAGATCACGCTCGGGTGGGATCATGCCGCCCTCGCCCGAACAGGTGGCGGTCCCCGCCATGGAGGCACCCTTGGCCAGCGCCATCTTGGCCTCCAGTGAGAGGGCACCAAAGCTCATCCCCGTGATGTAGATGGGAATGTCCAGCTCCAGGGGGTTCTTGGCGAAGCGGGCTCCCAGGATCGTTTTCGTCTCGCACTTCTCCCGGTAGCCCTCGATCACGAACCGGGTCAGGGTGCCGGGCAGGAAGACCAGCTCGTCCCAACCCGGCATCTTCTTGAAGATCGAGAAGCCCCGCATCCGGTAGCGGCCCAGTTCGGCCTTGACGTGGATGTCGTTGATGACTTCCTTCGTCCAGATCTGGCTCCGGCCGAGGATGTTTCGGCTGGACGACGTGGTCTCGATTTCTTTGGCCATCGTCCTCTCTGCCTCCGGCTCCCTAATGGATGACGAGCTTTCGCTCGCTCGGTTCGAGCTGATCGTAGTTGTAGAGCTTCTTGCCACAGACGAACTTCTGGAACTGGGGCGGCATGCCCAGGCCGTGGATGCGGAACTTCCGCTCGATCAGCTCGGTGTCGGCAGCGGTCCACTGCCCTGGCACGCAGTCGAGCCCGAGAGACTTCACCTTGCCGGCCACATAGAGGGCCCCGTCGTACATCGAGTCGCCGAGGTGTGGCCCGACGTTGCCGCAGATGATCTGCCGGCCGCGCTGCATCATGAATGCCGTATTGACCCCGGCGTCGCCGAGGACGATGACGGTGCCGCCCTTCTGGTCGATGCCGGTCCTGGCCCCGACGCTGCCCTTGACCACGACGTCCCCACCGCGGATCGCGGCCGCCGTGAGCGAGCCGGCGTTCTTTTCGATCACGACCACCCCCGACATCATGTTCTCGCAGGCCGACCATCCGACTCGCCCGGTGACGACCACCTCCGGCCCATCGATCATGCCGAGGCCGAAGTACCCGAGGCTGCCCTCAAACCGGATGCGACACCGCGTCAGGATGCCCACGCCGATGGAGTGCTTGGCGCCGGGGTTGCGGACCGTCACCTCGGTCACGCCCTGCTCGTAGAGGAGCCAGCGCAGTTCCAGGTTGATCTGGCGGGTGGTCAGCTTGGCGGCGTCGAAGCTGGCCGTCTGACCGGAGATCTCCGAGATCTTGGGAACGGTCGCGAAAGGCTCGGCCAGCCCTCGGGCGTCGTAGGTGACGCGTCGCGTGCCGGCCGGTTTTACAGTGACCACACCAGGACCTGGCTCTCGTACGGGTCGTAGGTCTCGATCTCGCGGTCGACGATGGATCGGATGGCGACCTCCTCCGAGGCCATGACCACCTGATCGTCCGACTCATAGAGGACGAGCGGCTTGGCCGCCATCTCGTCCTTGGCCACCCCGAGGCTGTCCTTGGTCACCACCATGTATGTGAAGACCCCGTCCAGGTCCTCCAGGCTTTCCTGCATGGCCGTCTTCAAGTCGCGGCCGTCCGCCATCTTGTGGGCCAGGTAGACCGCGATGATCTCGGAGTCGCACTCGGACATGAACCGAGCCCCGTCACGTTCCAGGCGCCGCTTCCAGTGGAAATAGTTGGTGAGCTGGCCATTGTGGACGACGGCGATGTCGGAGTATGGATACGCCCAGTAGGGATGGGCACCCGAGATGTCGACGTCCGACTCGGTGGCCATCCGCACATGCCCGATAGCATGGGTTCCGCGGAAGCCCCGCAGATTGTACTGGCCCGACACCTCCGCGGCGTCGCCGAGATCCTTGACGATCTCCAGGGCATACCCGATCGACAGCACCTCGCAGCCCCGGACAGCCTCCAGCTGGTCGGCCAGGGTCTTCAGGTCGCCCTCGTACTGGATGAGGATCCGGAGCGCGTAGTCCGTTTCGCTCTCCACGCTCTCGACGATGGCGCCGACCTTCTGGAGACGATCCGCGATTCCGCGACGGCGGTGCTCCAGCCGCTCCTGGAAGTCCAGGTCCCGGCCGTCGCGGGGATCCGCCAGCTTGAGGCGGATCACGATCAGCTCGGTGGGCGGCCGGAACAGCGCGAAGCCGCTCGAGTCCGGCCCGCGGTGCTTCATCGATTGAAGCATCGACGTCATCTCGGAGCCGACGTCAGTCAGACCGTCACGATGGATGACACCGGCGATCCCGCACATACCCCTTTCTCAGCCGCTTCAGCCACAGATTGGTCGGTCGGCTCTGGAGCGGGTGCTCATATTAACTCACAGTCTCCGGGCGTCTGGTAGCCCAGATAGCCATGGGTGCGGGCCGCCCCGCCTATCCTGGCTGCCGACCTTGTGGAGGTTTTGCACATATGGCGGTCCGAACTATGGCTGCCTCCGCCGTGGTGGCTGCCAAGGGCGCACCGGTAAAGTGTTACAAGACGGGGGACGGCCAAAGGAGGAGGGCGCCATCTGCGGAATTGTCGGCGTCTTCTACAAGGGTGCGGAGGCGGGACCGGTCGGGCCGACGCTGGTCGAAATGTGCCAGGAACTATACCGACGCGGCACCGACTCGGTGGGCTATGCCATCTACGGGCCGCCGTTGCCGGACACTTTCCTGGTGCGGGTCGACCTCCCCAGCCGGGTGGCCGCCGACGGCGGTCCGCGGGCCGTGGTCGACGCCGCGTCTGAAGTCACCCGGGTCAAGGACTGGGATTTGCGCGGCCACAATGTGCGCCTGACCGTCGAGGGCGACGCCGAAGGCCGTCTGGCCGACGGGATCGAGGACCGCGTCGACGGCGCGCGCGTATTCTCCGTAGGACGGTCAATGGAAATCATCAAGGACCTGGGCTCGGCCTACGAGGTGGAGAAGACCTATCAGGTGGCTCGCTATGAAGGCACTCATGGCATTGGTCACACGCGTATGGCCACCGAGAGCCGGGTCGACATCGCGCACTCCCACCCCTTCTGGGCCCGCCCCTTCCCCGATATCGCGGTCGTGCACAACGGAACGATCACCAACTACCACAAGCTGCGTCGTCAGCTGGAGCTGAAGGGCCATCACTTCTCGACCGAGAATGACTCGGAGGTGATCGCCGTCTATATCGCGGACCGGCTGGAGAGCGGGGACTCGATGGAGGAGGCCCTCACCGCGTCGGTCCGGGACCTGGATGGCACCTTCGCGTACCTGATCTCGACCCGGGACGGCATCGGGCTGGCGCGCGACCAGTTCGCCATGAAACCGCTCCTGTACGCCGAGGACGACGAGCTGGTGGTGCTGGCCTCTGAAGAGTGCGCCATCCGCCGCGTCCTGCGCGACCCGAATCTCGTGCCACGCGAGCTGCAGGCCAAGGAGGTGCGCTGGTGGCTTCGGTAGTCACGGCCGAGACCACCGTCCTCGACGCGGAAGGACTCTCCACGCGCCAGATCAACCAGGCCCTCAAGCGCCTGATCGAGCAGGGAGCCACCGAGATCGAGGTCCGCAATCCGGTCGGCCAGCACTGCCTGGCGGTGGCCCTCAAAGCCACGGTCACGCTGCGCCTCCGCGGATCGGTCGGCTGGTATGCCGCCGGCATGAACGACGGCCCCCACGTGGTGATCGACGGCAACTGCGGCTGGGGCCTGGCCGAGTGCATGATGGCGGGTCGGGTGGAAGTGAACGGCCACGCTGGCTCGGGCACCTCCGTGTCCATCCGCGGCGGCCTGGTCTTCATCCGAGGCGACACTGGCGCCCGGGCGGGCATCTCGATGAAAGGAGGCACGCTGGTCGTCGCCGGCAGCGTCGGCTATCTGAGCGGCTTCATGATGCAGCGGGGCACCATGATCATCTGCGGCGACGCGGCCGAGGGGTTGGGCGACTCGATGTACGAAGGCACCATCTACGTCGCCGGCACCGTGGCCGCGCTTGGTGCCGACGCCGTCGAGAAGGACCTGTCCGACTCGGATCGCGCCCTGCTGCGCACGATCCTGCGTGAATTCACGATCGACGCCGACGCGCTGCGGTTCAAGAAGATCGAGAGCGGTCGGCGGCTATGGAATTTCTCGAAGAAAGAACCGGAGATCTGGAGGGACGCCCTGTGAGCTCAGAATCTCCCTCCCCCCTTGCGGGGGAGGGTCAGGGGTCTCGCCACCCCACGTCAAGCGACGGCAACGGCTATAAGCCCCTCCTGCGCACCTCGAAGATCTGGAGTCCCGAGGTGATCGAGGACATCCAGCTCAAAGCGCAACTTGGACGTTATCGGATGCAGGGGTTCTCCACCCACCGACGCGTCCCCACATTCGATGACCTGACGTTTGTCCCCTGTGGGCTCTCCCGCGTGCCCCTGGAAGGTTATCGGGAGCGCTGCGAGACGCGCACCGTGCTGGGGACGCGCTTCGCCAGGAAACCGATCGAGCTGAAGATCCCCATCACCATCACCGGGATGTCTTATGGAGCCCTCTCGAAAACCGCGAAAACGGCGCTGGGCCGGGCGGCCACCCGGGTGGGTACCTCAACGACCACCGGCGACGGAGGCATGCTACGCGAGGAGCGTGAGGCCTCGCACCTCCTCGTTTACCAGGTGCTGCCCAGCCGGTACGGCTTCAATCCAGACCACCTCAAGGCCGCCGATGCGATCGAGATCGTTATTGGCCAGGGAGCCAAGCCCGGCACGGCGGCGTCCTTCTTGGATCGAAGGTCTCCGACGTGATCGCCGAGCAGCGCACGCTGCCCGCCGGCGTCGATCAGCGGAGCCCGGTCCGTCATCCAGACTTTATCGGGCCCGACGACCTGCAGATCAAGATCGAGGAACTGCGGGAAGCCACCGATTGGGAGAAGCCGATCTACGTCAAGCTGGGGGCAAGCCGGGCCGCCGACGACGTGAAGCTCGCGGTGAAGGCGGGTGCCGACGTGATCGTGCTCGATGGCCTGGAGGGCGCCACCGGAGCTTCGCCCGACGTCCTGCTCGACCACACCGGGATTCCCACCATGAGCGGCCTGTGTGAGGCGGTTCGGGCGCTGGAGGACATGAAGGCGTTTGGCACCGTGCAGCTGATCGTCTCGGGTGGCATCAAGAACGGCGTCGATGCCGCCAAGGCGCTAGCCCTCGGCGCAGATGCCGTCTCCATCGGCACCGCGGCCTTGATCGCATTGAATTGCAACGCGCCGCTCTACATCGAGGACTATCACAAGCTTGTCGTAGAGCCGGGCTCCTGCCATCATTGCCATACGGGCCGGTGCCCCGTTGGCATCACGACACAGGATCCCGTCCTCGAGGCCCGCCTGGAGCTGGATGAGGCGGCCGATCGCGTCTTTAACTTCCTCCAGTCGATGACCATGGAGATGCAGATGTTCGCTCGGGCCTGCGGCAATGCTGACGTCCATCACCTGGAAGCGGAAGACCTGCGCGCGCTGACGCTCGAGGCGTCGTTGATCACCGGCGTGCCGCTGGCCGGCACCGATTTCGTCCTGACCCCGCAGGCGATTGCCGACCGGGTGGCGGCGGTCCTCGAAGCGCGCTCGCGCCGGCGCCCCCCGAGCTGATGGCACTGCTGGTTCCGTGTCCGAATTGCGGGACTCGCGAGGTGTCCGAGTTCAGCTATGGCGGCGAATCCAGCAAGCGGCCCGCTCCCGACGCCGAGCTTCCTCAGCTCGCCCGCTACCTGTTCTTCAAGCAGAACGTCGCCGGCCCGCAGGTTGAGTGGTGGTACCACCGCGACGGCTGTCAGCGCTGGTTCCTGGCGAGGCGGGATACGCGGACGAACGAGGTGGAGGAATCCTACTGGCCCCATGAGCGGGCCCAGCGACAGCGGTGACCCGCCTTCCCGCGAACGCCGCCGAGGTCATTGATCGGGCGCGACCGCTGACTTTCCGGCTCGATGGCCGGTTGCTCCAGGCCTTTGCCGGTGACACGGTCGGGTCGGCGATGGCCGCCGGCGGCGTCACCATCACCGGACGGTCCTTCAAGTACCACCGGCCGCGCGGGCTCTTCTGCATGACCGGCGCATGTGCCAACTGCCTGGTCACGGTTGACGGCGTCCCCAATGTGCGCGCCTGCCTGGAGCCCGTTCGCGACCGCATGGACGTCCGCCGGCAGAACGCGTGGCCATCGGCGGACTTCGACGTCCTCCGGATATTCGACTGGTGCTCCTTCGCCCTGCCGGCGGGCTTCTATTACAAGGCGTTTCACCGGCCGCGCTTTGTGTGGCCCCTGGTGGAGCCGGTCATCCGGCGGGTGGCCGGCCTCGGACGCGTGCCCCGCGATGTCCCCGCTAGCCACGGGGAGAAGATCCACCTGCATCCGGACGTCCTGGTGGTAGGCGGCGGCCGATCCGGTTTGCAGGCCGCCATCGCGGCTGCCCGGACCCGCAAGCGGACCGTGCTGCTCGAGGCTCGCCCCCACCTCGGCGGGCGGCTGCGCACCACCAATCCCGCCGCCGTTATGGCTCTCGAGGGCGAGGCCCGCGAGGCGGGCGTCGACCTGCGACTGTCGACGTTTGCCTTCGGCGTCTTCGAAGAACTCCTGGTCGCCGCGGCGGCTCCCGACCAGCTGCTGCGGATCCGTCCGGTGGAGCTCGTGGTCGCCACGGGCGTCATGGACCAGCCGGCGGTGTTTCCGGACAATGACCTGCCCGGGATCATGCTGGCGGAGGGGGTGGACCGGCTGGTTCGCCTCTACGGCGTCCTTCCCGGGCGCCGGGTGGTCGTCGCGTCGTATGGCGAGCAGGGGGACCGGACAGCTAGCCTGCTGCGCGAGGCCGGGGCCGAGGTTACCGTCATCCATCCCCCGGCCGACTCCGTCCAGCGGGCCATCGGCGGCCGACGAATCCAGGGAGTGGTCGCTAACGACCGCACCCTACCCTGCGACCTGCTGGTGATCGGCGGGATTACCGCCCCGGTGACTGGCTTGCTGGCACAGGCGGGGCCAGGCGCGACCGCGATCGGCTCGGTGGCGGCCCAGCCTCCGGCAAGCAGGGGTTGGGAATTCCGTGCGGAGCCCGGCAAGCAGTTCACCTGCCTGTGCATGGACGTGACCGTGAAAGAGATGAAGCAGGCCATCGACGAGGGCTTCGACTCCATCGAGCTGCTGAAGCGGTACACGACACTCTCCATGGGACCGTGCCAGGGAAAAGCCTGCCTGCGCGCGTCCATCCAGGTCACGGCCAGGCTCACTGAGAAGTCCGTCCAGGAGACCGGGACAACGACCGCCCGACCCCCATTCGCCCCGGTCGCGCTGGGCATCCTCGCCGCGGGCCATCTGGTCCCGCGCAAGGAGACCGCGATTCACGATCGCCACGTTGAGGCCGGCGCGGAGTTCATGTGGGCGGGCGATTGGCGCCGTCCGCATCACTACCAGGATCCGAAACTCGAGTGCCAGGCCGTCCACGAACGGGTGGCCCTGATCGATGTCAGCAGCCTGGGCAAGTTCCGGATACAAGGGCCGGACGCGGTGACCTTCCTGGAGCGCCTCTACCCGAGCAAGATCGCCGACCTGAAGGTGGGGCGCATTCGGTACGGCGCCATGCTCAACGACCAGGGCGTCATCCTGGACGACGGCACTATCTGCCGCCTGGGAGACAGAGAGTTCTTCGTGACCACGACCACCGGCGGCACGGCCGGCATGGAGCAGTGGATCAAGTGGTGGCTGGCCGACTGGGGCCTGGACGTCCAGGTCATGAATGTCAGCGGCGGGTATGCCGCCATCAATCTCGCCGGCCCGCGGTCCCGGGACGCGATGCAGCGACTGGCCGCGTTCGACGTCTCGGCTACGGCACTGCCTTACCTGTCCTCGGCTCGGGGCGAGCTGGCCGGCGTCCCGGTCCTCGTCCTGCGCATCGGCTTCGTGGGCGAGCTGAGTTACGAGATCCATGCGCCGAGCGCCTACGGCGTGCACCTCTGGGACCAGCTGATGGAGGCCGGCCACGACCTCGGCATCGCCGCCTTCGGCCTCGAAGCCCAGCGAATCCTGCGCCTCGAGAAGCAGCACCTCATCGTCGGCCAGGACACGGATGCCCTCTCGACACCCTACGCGGCAGGCTTGCCCTGGATGGTCAAGTTGGACAAGCCGGATTTTCTCGGGCGCCGGTCGCTGGTCGACCTTCAGGAGCATGGCCCGCTCGAGCGGCTGGTGGGCTTTACGGTCGAACGTGGCCAGCCGCCGCCCGAAGGTGCCGCCGTCGTGGAGGCTGATCGACCGGTCGGGCGCGTGTGCTCGAGCCGGTGGAGCGACGTTCAGCACGCCGGCGTCGGGATGGCCTGGGTACCTTCCGGCTGGGCTGAGGATGGCCGGCCGTTGGAGATCGTTTACGACGGGCACCGTGCAACCGCCCGGATCGTTCTAAAACCCTTCTATGACCCCGAGGGCAAGAGGCTGCGGTCGTGAGTGACGTCCAGATCATGGAGCGGTCTACGCCAGTGGCGCCCCCGATCGAGGCGACCATGCGCTCGCCGGTTCACCGCCACCATCTCCAGCTGGGCTGTCGTTTTATCCGCGAAGCCGGATGGGAGGTGCCGGCGGGGTACGGGACGATCGAAGCCGAGCGTCAACACATCCGGAGTGGTCTGGTCATTGCGGACATCACGGCCCGGAGCAAGGCGGACCTGCGCGGCTCGGTCGACGACCTCCGCGCCAGCGTGCCCCTGCCGGCGGACGCCATCTTCGCCCGGTTGACCTCGACCTGGGCGCTGGTCCTCGGCCCACCCGGTGCCATCCAGGCCTGGATCCCGGCGGCCGAGCAGGCATCGGCGGGCGGCTCGAGCATGGTGAAGGACGCGACCTCCGTCTATGCCGGCTTTGTCCTCGCCGGGTCGAGAGCCCAGGACCTGCTCAGCCGCCTCACTGCCGTCGACCTCTCCGGCGTGGCAGCCGGGTCTGCAGTCGGCGCTCAGCTTATGAAGATCCCGAGCGTCGTCGTCCGCGGTGACCGGGCGGTCGAGGTCTACGTCGGCTCCGAGTACGGCCGATACGCGTGGGAGAGCCTGCTCTCGATCGGGCACTCGCTCCATCTGCAGCCCGTGGGCTGGGACGCGCTCCGTGCCGAAAACATCCTCCCCTCCCGTCAGGGAGGGGCCCGGGAGGGTGTCGCTCGAAAGGAACTATGAACCCCTTTGTCTATTTCCAAACCTGGCACATGTGGCGCAGGCCGGAGCTGAAGCGGACCTACGACGCCGTCATCATCGGTGGCGGCGTTCATGGACTGGCCACCGCATATGAGCTGGCCAAGCGCGGCGTGCGCAACATCGCGGTGCTGGAGAAGAGCTACCTCGGCAGTGGTGCGAGCGGCCGCAACACGACCATCATCCGGGCCAACTACCGGACCCCCGAGGGTGTCGCCTTTTACAAGGCGAGCCTGCGCCTCTACGAGCACCTGTCCCAGGAACTCGACTACAACCTGCTGTTCTCGCAGCAGGGGCACCTGACGCTGGCCCATACCGACCGCGCCGTCAATGTGATCACCGAGCGGGCGGCCGTTAACCGGTTGCTGGGGGTGGATAGCCGCGTGATCGGTCTGGGGGAGATCGCCCGGCTCTCCCCAGAGCTCGACCTCTCCTCGCGGCCGCCCTTTCCCATCCAGGCCGCGCTCTACCATCCGCCGGGCGCCGTCATCCGCCACGACGCGGTGGTCTGGGGCTACGCCCGCGCCGCCGATCGGTTGGGCGTCGACATTCACCCCTATACGGAGGTCACCGGCATTGCCCTCGAAGCGGGACGGGTGACCGGCGTGCGGACAAACCGGGGCGCCATTGCGGCGCCGGTGGTGCTGGCCGCGGTCTCGGGCTGGTCAAGCGAAGTGGCCAGGATGGCCAATGTCGAGCTACCAATCACGACGCACGTCCTGCAGGCCTTCGTGACCGAGCCGCTCAAGCCCTTCCTCCACGTGATCCTGGTCAGCGCGACCTTGCACATCTACGTCAGCCAGACCGATCGAGGCGAGGTCCTCATCGGTGCCGAGATCGAGCCCTACACCACCTACAGCCAGCAGTCCACCCTCGGTTTCATGGAGCAGAGCGCCACGCACACCCTCGAGCTCCTGCCGATGCTCGCCCAGGTCAAGGTGCTCCGGTCCTGGTCCGGGCTGTGCGACATCACTCCCGACTACAGCCCGATCATGGGCAGGACCGAGATTGACGGCTTCTACGTGGACTGCGGCTGGGGGACATATGGCTTCAAGGCCGCGCCCATCTCTGGCGTCTGCATGGCAGAGCTGATCGCGACGAAGAAGACGCCCGCCCTCATCGAGCCGTTTGCCCTCTCGCGCTTCTGGGATCGACGCCTGGTCTCGGAGCTGGCCGCGGCGGCTGTATCGCATTAAGGAGAAGGCATGAAGACCCTGGTGCTCCAACACATCGCCTGCGAGCCACCCGGACTGTACGAAGACATCCTGAGCGAACGCGAGGTGACGATCACCCGAGTGGAGCTCGACGCCGGCGAGCGGCTGCCTGACTGGCAAGACTTCGATGCCATCGTCGCCATGGGCGGGCCAATGAGCGTTAACGATGAACAGGCGCTGCCCTGGCTCCGGGCAGAGAAACGCCTGATCGCCGACGCTGTAGACGCTGGCAAGCCCTTCTGGGGCGTTTGCCTGGGAGTCCAGCTCCTGGCCTCCAGCCTTGGCGGCCGCGTCTACCCAGGGCCACGACCGGAGGTCGGTGTCTTGCCCGTCTCCCTGACAGAGAATGCGGTGCTGGATCCGGTCTTCCGGGGGCTGCCGCGCGACTTCCTGGCCCTTCAGTGGCACGGCGACACCTTCGACCTGCCCCCGGGAGCCGTGCGCCTGGCGGGATCCGTCGACTACCCAAACCAGGCGTTCAAGCGGCGCAACGCTTATGGCCTTCAGTTCCATCTCGAAGTCTCGAATGAGATGGTGCGCGAGTGGGCCGCGGTCCCCGAATACGCCGAGTACCTCGAGCGCGTTTTGGGGCCCGGCTCAGGGGAGCGCCTCTTGCGCCAGGTGAAAGTGCGCGTCGACGATCTGCAAGAGCAGGGCCGACTGTTGTTCGAGCGCTGGCTCGAGGTCGTCGTGGGGTTGAAAGCCCCCCTTCCTACGGCGCGGATCTAGACAACGCGGTGCAGGCAGGCGGGGCGGTCGGCGACATCCGGCTATGCGGTCCGGAGGCCGCCGGCGAGCTCCACCGGTTGACGAGCGCGGCTTTCGCTGGCTACGGCTGGCTCGATCCGCCCAGCGGCGCGCTCAGCGAGACCGTAGATGACGTCTGGCAGGATCTGGCCCGCAATCACGGACTCCTGTACAGGTTGGATGGCCGACCCGTTGCCGGCTTGCGGTTTGAGCGGCGGCCGGGTCAGCTGTATGTCCACCGCGTGGCGGTCGACCCGGCCTTCCAGCGACGCGGTCTTGGCCGGGCCTTGATGCACTGGGTTCACGAGTACTGCCGTAGGGCGGGAATTGCCGAGGTTCGAGTGGGCGTTCGCAGCCAGTTGCCGGGGAACCGCCAGTTCTATGAGGCGCTCGGCTACGAGGTCATCGCCGAGCATTCGCATCCCGGACACACCAGGGTGACCTGGTACGAGATGTGCTTTCGGCCGTAGAGTTCCCCCTCCGGTCGGTGAGGGACCAGCTGTTTTCAACGCTTGCCGGGGCGCCGAAAGCTTACCTCATCCCACCGGGGTTCAAAGCCAATCGCCTGGTAGGTCGCGAGTGCAGCATCGCTTTCGTATCCGACCTGCGCGGACTGGGCTCCCGCCTCGCGAAGCGCTCGGAGTGCATCGAGGCAGACGGCCTTGGCGAGTCCGCGCCGTTGGTGCGCTGGGTGCGTGCCCACGGGCTCGAGCAATCCGGACGCGTTCCCTTCATCGATCCAGGCCGTGCAGAAGGCCACGACGACACCGTCATCCGTCGCCACGACCCGGTCGAGCTCGGCTCGATAAGGCCAGGTCCGTCGCACCCGATCGTACTTCTCCAGGGTGAGGTCTGAGGGAGCGAAGGCGGCGCGGTGTGCCTCAACGCGGCCGACCACGTCGTCCCGATCGCGCACGGCGCCAAGCCCGTATCCAGCGGGGAGGACGGGCTCCGCCACCTCGGCGAGCGTCCGCATCAAGACGCCGCCCTCCTGAACCGGCTCGAACCCTCGCTGCTGGAGTGCTGCCGCGAGCAGCCGATCTTCGTCGGACCGATTCCGATCGATGCCATACGTGTGAAGGGTGACCGGGGGATCGCCGGCGCGGACGGCGGCCTGCGACGCCTCCTCGATGACGGTCAGCATCTCGGCGACCAAGGCATCGTCGGCGCAGCCGGGCACGACGAAGACGTTGAACTCGCCTTTGGATCGGAAGAACGTCCAGCCGATGAGCCGCTCGTCGCCACCTTCCCAAAGCCGGATGTCGAGCGATAGCTCCCGATGGGTATGGTGGCGGACCAACCATGCCAGGTCGCCGACCCGGAACGAGGTCGTGGCGAAGGCAGCGGCGACGGCAGCCTGCATCCGCCGCAGGTCCGTGACGCCGGCGTATGTCCGCATGCCGCGCGCCGTCATTTCGCAGCGAGTATACGAACTGGTCTTTTGACGGCCCGCGGTCGCCACGCACGCATCACCCGATACACTGTCGCGGAACATGAAGCTTCCACTGAGCGGCCGCTTATGGCGGCACGGTGATTTCCTCAAGCTCTGGACCGGTGAGACCGTCAGCCGCTTCGGCACCCAGGTCAGCCAGCTGGCTATCCCCACGGTCGCCATCCTCGTGCTCCATGCCGGTCCCTTCCAGGTGGGACTGATCGGCGCGTTGGAGTTTCTCTCGTTTCCTCTGCTTGGCCTCGTTGCGGGCGTCTACGCCGACCGGCTGAAGCGGCGCCCGATCATGATTCTGTGCGACCTGGGGCGGATGGCGAGCCTGGGGTCGATCCCGGTGGCGTTTCTCCTGAACGCGCTGACCCTACAGCAGCTCTACGTAGTGGCGTTGATCACCGGCATCTTTACGGTGTTCTTCGACGTCTCCTATCAGTCCTATCTGCCGGCACTCATCGACCGATCGGACCTGGTCGAGGGCAACACCAAGCTGTCCGTTAGTGAGTCGGCGTCCCTGATCGGGGGCCCGCCGCTGGCTGGGTTCCTGATTCAGTGGATTGGCGGCGCCCGGGCGGTGGCCGCCGATGCCCTCTCCTACCTGATCTCGGCATTGGCCATCTGGGCCATCCGCAAGCCCGAGCCGGAGCCAAAGCCAGGGACCGAGGCCGGTGTGACCGGGTTTCTGCCAGAGATGCGCGAGGGTCTCGAGGTCGTTTTCAAGAATCCCATCCTCTGGCATATCGCCGGGTGCACCGCAACCAGCAACCTGGGCTCCAACATGGTCTACGGCGCGGTGTTCCTGATCTTCGTCTATAACATCCTGCACCTCACGCCGGGCCAAGCGGGCCTGATCTTCGGCGTCGGCAGCATCGGCTTCCTGTTGGGGACCCTGGTCGCCTCCTGGATGGTCCGCCGGCTGGGGGTCGGCCGGTCGCTGGCCATCAACATTGCCGGTGGCGGGCTCACCATCCTGGCGACGCCGCTGGCCATGCTGGGCGCGCCCGTGGTCGTCCTCATTGCCCTGTCACTCCTGGGCTCGTTCATCGGCGCCCCCTACAACATCGCCCAGGTGAGTCTCCGGCAAGCGATCACGCCGGACCGCGTGCAGGGCCGGATGAACGCCACCATGCGGACGATCGTCTGGGGGACCATCCCGATTGGCTCGTTTTTGGGCGGCGTGCTCGGGTCACAGGTTGGGATTATCCAGACCATCCTGTTGGGCGGGGCCATCAGCACCTTGGCGGCGCTCTGGATTGTCATAGGTCCCGTCATCCGGGTGAGGGAGCAACCGGCTCCGGTGAGCGCGTGACCCCTGATTGGGACGCCCAGCGGTACCATCGGGTCTCCAACCCGCAGGTGACGTGGGGACTCCGAGTCCTCGACCGCCTGATGCTTCGCGGCGACGAGACCGTGATGGATGCCGGGTGCGGCACCGGGCGGCTCACCGCCGAGTTATTGGAGCGGCTTCCCCGCGGTCGGGTGATCGCGGTCGACGAGTCCGCCGGGATGGCGGAAGGCGCCCGCAGCTACCTGGAGCCCCGGTTTGGTCGCCGGGTGGAGGTGGTCCAGGCCGACATTCTGAGCGCCGTGGTGGATCCGGTCGACGGGGTCTTCAGTACCGCCACCTTCCACTGGATCCATGACCATGCCCAGCTCTTTCGCCACCTCTACGGGCTGGTGAAGCCGGGCGGATTCCTGCACGCGCAATGCGGAGGAGGGCCGAATGTGGCACGCCTCCACCGGCGGGCGGCGGCCCTCATGCAAACCGAGCCGTTTGCGTCCTACTACTCGAGTTGGACGGAGCCCTGGGAATTCGCCGACGCGGCGACCACGGCCGCGCGGTTGCGGGCCGCCGGCTGGGCAGATATCGACACCAACCTCGAGCCGGCGCCGGTTGTCTTCGACGGGCCAGCCGAGTTCGCCGAATTCATCGAAACAGTCGTTCTCCGACCCTATCTGGCGTACTTACCGAGCGCGGCCCTCCGCACTCAGTTCGTGGACGCCATCACCGCCCAGGCCGCTGCGGATCAGCCACCCTTCGAGCTCGACTACTGGCGGCTGAATATGCACGCCCGCCGGCCGGAACCAAGCTCGATCGGGTGACGTCTCTGCCGGAGGCCGTCCGTGCACAGGGGGTCGGGTTCCGGATCTAGGCCAGCCGCTCGATGCCGACCACCACGGTGTCTTACACTTCCATTCCGGGCCAATCGGGGCGGACCGGAGGAGGGAGCGTGAGCGCGACGCCTACCCAGGCGAATGTCGTCGTGATCGGGGCTGGCATCGTGGGCAACAGCATGGCCTACCACCTGGCCCGGCTCGGCTGGAAGGACATCGTGCTGATCGACAAGGGGCCGCTGCCAAACCCAGGCGGGTCGACCGGCCATGCATCCAACTTCATCTTCCTGACCGACCACTCCAAAGAGATGACGCTGTTCACGCTGGACAGCGTCAAGCAATACAAGGAGCTGGGGGTCTTCACGCAGAGCGGGGGCATCGAGGTCGCCCGCACCCAGGAACGGGTCGAAGAGCTCAAGCGGCGGATGGCGTCGAGCAAGTCCTGGGGGATCGATGCCGAACTCCTGACGCCGGCCCAGGTCAAGGCACTGGTTCCATTCATCAACGAGGAGATCATCCTGGGCGGGTTCTCGACGCCCGGTATCGGCACCGTCGACTCGCTGCGCGGTGGCACCCTGATGCGGGAGAAGGCCCAGGCCATGGGCGCCCTGACCGCGCTGCCGTTGACGGAGGTGACCGGTATCGAGGTGGATCGCGGGCGGGTGCGCGCCGTGCACACGTCAAAGGGCGATATTCAGGCCGACACCGTGGTCATCAGCAGCGGCATCTGGAGCCCGCGGATCGCGCGGATGGCGGGCGCCTCCATCCCGCTCAGCCCGGCGGTGCACCAGATGATCAGCGTCGGCCCGGTGCCGCTCTTCGCCGACACGGTGGGCGAGATCAAGTACCCGATCGTGCGCGACATGGACGTCAACGGCTACGAGCGGCAGCACGGGAGCGATATGGAGGTCGGATCCTACGATCATCGACCGATCCTGTGGGACCCGGAGAACATCCCATCGATCGAGCAAGCCAAGCTGTCGCCCACCGAACTGCCGTTCACCAAAGAGGACTTCGACGAGTCGCTCGAGTACGCGCTCGAGCTGATGCCGGAGATCCTGGGCAACCCGAAGATCGGGATCCGCCACGCCATCAACGGCCTCCTCTCGCTCACGCCGGACGGGTTCCCGCTGCTGGGCGAGACCTCGGAGGTGAGGGGCCTGTGGTCGGTGGCCGCCATCTGGATCAAGGAAGCGCCTGGCATCGCCCGCGCGGTCGCCGAGTGGATGACGCAGGGCGTTTCGGAGATCGATGCCTCGGGCTCGGACATCGCCCGCTTCTATGACCACCAGAAGACCAAGGCCCACATCGATGCCCGCTGCGCCGAAGGCTTCAATAAGACGTACGGCATCGTCCACCCGCGCGAGCAGTGGGCGTCGAACCGCAACGTCCGTCTCAGCCCCTTTTACCAGCGGGAGCAGGAGCTGGGTGCGGTCTTCTTCGAGACTGCCGGCTGGGAACGCCCGAACTGGTACGAGTCGAACAGGACGCTGCTCAAGGAGTACGGCGACCGGGTCATGCCCCGCCGCTTCGAGTGGGAAGGGCGGTGGTGGTCGCCGATCATCAATGCCGAGCACCTGGCGATGCGGGACCGGGTTGGCATGGTCGACCTCTCTGCCTTCGCCGTCTTCGACGTGACCGGTCCCGGCGCGCTTGGCTACATCCAGAAGATGTGCGTCGTCCAGATGAACGTGGCTCCCGGGCGCGTCGTCTACACCTCGCTGCTCAACCCGGCCGGCGGGATCAAGGCCGATCTGACGGTCATGCGCCTTGGCGAGCACCACTTCCGGGTGGTGACCGGCGGCATGGACGGGATGCGCGACAAGAAGTGGTTCACCGATCATCTGCCCGAGGACGGCTCCGCCCAGTTGAGCGACCTCACGTCGAGCTGGGCGACGCTCGGCGTCTGGGGCCCGCGGGCGCGGGACCTGGTCCAGTCCGTGACCAGCGCCGACATGTCGAACGCCGGATTCCCGTTCGGGACATGCCGGGCGATCGCGATTGGTCCCGTGCGCGTCATTGCCTCGCGCATCTCCTACGTGGGCGAGCTCGGCTGGGAGATTTACGTGCCCTTCGAGGAGGGCGCCCGGGTCTGGGACCAGCTCTGGGACGCCGGCCAGCGGCACGGCGTTGCCCCGGTCGGGATCGGTGTCTATGCCACGACCGGCCGGCTCGAGAAGTGCTATCGGGCCTATGGCAACGAGCTAGAGCAGGAGTTCAACCTGGTCGAGTGCGGGCTGGCCCGGCCGCAGGTCAAGAAGGAGGACTTCGTCGGAAAGGAGGCGTATCTCAAGCAGCGGGCGGAGCCGGCCGCGATCACCCTCTGCACCCTGACGATCGACGACAACATCTCGAAGTCGGGATTCAAGCGATACCCGCAAGGGCGCGAGCCGATCATGACGCCGAACGGCAGGCCGCTCGTGGACCGGCACGGCCGCCGGTCGTACATCACCAGCGCGGGATCGGGGCCGTCGGTCGGCAAGACGATCCTGATGAGCTATCTACCGCCCGAGCACGCCAAGGTTGGCACCAAATTCTGTGTCGAGTATTTCGGCGAGCAGTACCCCGCCACTGTCGCGGTCGTCGGCCCGACGCCGATCTTCGATCCCGAGAACGCGCGGGTCAAATCCTGATCCCGTGAACGTCCTCGTCTGCATCAAGCGCGTCCCCGCCACCGGCGGGCACATCGCACTCACGCCGGACGCCCAGGACATCGATACCCGCTACCTCGGCTTCACGATCAGCCCCCACGAGGAGTGCGCGGTCGAGGAGGCCGTCCGCTTGATCGAGAAGCACGGCGGCAGCAGCACCGTGCTCACGCTGGGGCCAGAGGTCGCCACCGAACAGCTGCGCGACGCGATGGCGCTTGGCATAGACCGCGCCGTCCTCCTCGAGACCGACGGCCGGGAGTGGGACCCGATCGCGACCGCGGACGCCATCTTCGCGGCGATCGAGAAAGACCGGACCGCGGGCCGCACGTACGATCTCATGCTCTTCGGCAACGAGTCGGCGGACAGCGCCGGCTACCAGGTCGGGGTTCGGGTCGCCGCGGCGCTCGACCTGCCGTGCGTCACCGGAATCAAGGCACTTGAGATCCGGGATGGAAAGGCCGCCGTCCGGCGCCAGACCGAGTCGGGATGGGAGACCAGTGAAGTCACGGTGCCTGCGGTGCTCACCGTGAAGGAAGGAATCAACCTGCCCCGCTACCCTTCCCTGCCCGGCCGGCTGAAGGCCAAAAAGAAAGAGATCGAGCGAAGCCGGCCGCAGTGGGTGGACGGCGGATTGGAAAAGGTGCGTCTCTCGCTGCCGGTGCAGGCCGCCCACACCGTCGAGATGCTGGGCCAGAACGGCGACGTCGGGCCGCAGGTGGTCGAGCTGTTCCGTCGCCTGAGGTTGCTCTGATCATGGTGCTGGCCTTCCTGGAACACGTCGGCGGCGCCCCAACGAGCCTCTCGCTCGAGCTCCTGACGATGGCCAGGCGGGTCGCCCAGCAGATGGGAGTCCGGCTCGAGGCGCTGCTGATCGGCGGGAGTGGCGCCTCGGCTTCGGAGATCCTCTCGACCTATGGCGTGAGTGTCCTGCACATGGCGGACGACGAGCGGCTGACCGCATATGCCCCGGCGGCGTGGGCACACACCATCGTCCAACTGGTGGAGACGGCGCATCCGGCGGTCGTGATCGGGACCGGGAGTGACCGCGGAGCCGAGGTCATGGCGCACGTCGCCGCGCGGCTGAGGCTGCCGCTGGCCGCGAACTGCACCGAGGTGATACCCGGCGACCCGTTCCTGGTCACGCGCCAGCGATGGGGCGGCAGCCTGCTCGAGGAGGCGCGGCTCAAGGGCGCCGTGAAGATTGTGACCGCGGCGCCGCATGCCGTGACCGCCGAGGCGGATGCAAAGCCAACAGAGATCGACGTGGAGACCAAACGCCCGTCCCTCGAGGAGAAGGACTTCCGGGTGACGGTCGTCCCGCAGGTCGAAGCCGATACCGGGAAGATCTCGCTGGCTCAGGCCCGGGTGGTGGTCGGCGGCGGTCGTGGGGTGGGGAGCGCCGAAGGCTTCCAGGCCCTCGAAGAGCTGGCCAGCCTCCTGGGTGGGGCGGTCGGCTGCTCCCGCGCGGTGACGAGCCTGGGCTGGCGGCCGCACGCCGACCAGGTCGGCCAGACCGGGATGCGGATCGCGCCAGACCTCTATATCGCGTGCGGGATCAGCGGCGCAATCCAGCATATGGTGGGGTGCCGCGCGGCGAAGCACATCCTCGCGATCAACACCGACAAGGACGCACCGATCGTGGCGCAGGCGGACTATGCGGTCATCGGCGACGTGAAGGCGGTCGTGACCGCTGTGACGAGCGAGATTCGCAGGCTCAAGCCTAGCTAAACCCCTATCCCTATCCGTTGTTGAACTCGGTCATCGCCCGATCGACGCCCTGCTCTAACGCGGCGGTGATGGCATCGGCGGCGCGCGCGACGAGTTCCGGCAAAGCCTCGCGCTCTCGCCCAGTAAAGGGACCGAGCACATACTCGATTCCGTCCCCTGCCGGGCGGCCCACGCCCACCCGAAAGCGAACGAACGCCTTCGTGCCAAAGGCGTCGATCAGCGAATCGACGCCGTGATGCCCGGCGGAACTGCCCTCTTTCCGGATGCGCAGCCTGCCGAACGGTAGATCCATGTCGTCGTGGACAATGAAGGTGCGCTCTAGCGGAACAGCGTATTTGGTCCGGAGCGCCTTGGCCGCCGACCCGGAGAGATTCATCATCGTCTGCGGCTTGGCCAGGATCAGCTCCCGACCACCGTCGCGTACGACGCCCGTCAGCGATTTCGCGGCGTGGCCCCGGACCCTGCCGTTGCGGCGGCGGGCGAGTTCGTCCACCACCCGAAAGCCCACATTGTGCCGAGACTCCTCATAATCTTCGCCCGGGTTCCCGAGCCCGATGATCAGCCACCGGTCGCCCCTGGGCTCTGCTGGTTTCCGCCTGAACACGCTGCGTAGATTAACTCCCGACTTGATTCCCCCTCCGCCCTTGCGGGGAGGCAGGGGTCGTAGTCTCTTCCGATTCTCCCTGCGCCTGGCGGGGAGGAGCAGGGGAAGGGGTCTCGGACCCGCTAAGTGTCAGCCGACTACTAGACCTTCGCTACCGCCTGGAGCAGCTCCTGAAACTGGGTCGCCGCCACGGCGCGGGCGGCATCCTTCTATAACGAAATCCGCCACTGGGAATTTCGTCGCGGCTGGCCGATTAGGCGGCCCGGGAGAGAGTGGACGCATGCGGCGCCAGCTCCCGGCGACGCATCCCGGCGGTGATCAGCCAGGCCACCCCGATCGCGATCAGAACGTCGCCCGCGCTGAACACAACCGGAAACGGGAAGGGCGGCGGTAGGAGGAACTGGTCAGTCAGCCAGATCAGGCGGGTGTGGGCGTCCGCGATCACCGAATTGGTTGGGGTTTGCCCCGCAGCCACCGCCTGGGCGAATGCCGCTCCCCGGCTGTGGACCAGCAGCGCCCGATCGACCGGCATGCGACCCCCGTTGAGGGTGATGGCCGCCAGGTTGCTCAGCGATCCGACGCCGATGCACGGTACACCGCCGACCCGTATGTTGCGCATGAGCCAGGCGCACGCCAGGCTATTTGACAGCAAGTAGAGGAAAGGGATCGCCCGGCTGGGCAGGGGCACAAGGGCCGTAAAGATCGCCACCTGGATGGCGAGGGCGCTCACGACTAGGGCCCACCAGCGCAGGCGCAGCCGCTCCAGGTTGGACAGGCGCCCGCCAAGCAGGAAGCCAGCCAGCACGCCGACCGGGATCGCGCTAAGAAGCGACATCGTGGCGGATCTCGACGAGCTTGGCTGTCCGCTGCCGCGCCTGGTCCTCCAGGATCATCTGGATAAAGGTCGCCCCCACGATGGGGTGCCACTGCGTTCCCAGGCCCTGACGGATGATGTCGAGGGCTCGCTCCACCGCCATTGCCTGACGATAGGGCCGGTCGGTGGTCATCGCATCGTAGGCGTCCGCTACCGCGATGATGGCTGCTCCTTTCGGGAGTTGATCCATGCTTAGACCACGCGGATACCCCTGGCCGTCGTAGCGTTCGTGATGCGCCAGGATCAGCTCTGCAACGGGCGTCAGGGTGCTGAACTGGGCAAGGACGTCGTAGCCCACCGAGCAGTGCTCCTTCATCTTCTCCATTTCCTCTGGCGTCAGACGGCCCGGCTTCAAAAGAATCGCGTCGCTGACCGCGATCTTGCCCAGGTCATGCACGCGGCCGGCGACGGCGGTGCGTTCCACGTCGTCCGCGTTCATATCCAGCCGCTCGGCCAAGCGGCGAGCATACGTCGACACCGATTCCGTGTGGTTGTGGGTATAGGGATCGCGGTCCTCGATCAGGTCGGCGATCGCCCCCAGCGCGGTGATGCTCTCGCTGCGCAGGCGCTCGACCTGGAAATAGGCTTGTCGCAGGATGACCACCGGAAGCGCAAAGAGCGGTGTCAGCCAGGGCGAGACAGACCAGATGATCCAGAACAGGACCCCGAAGAACTCCATGGCCATCATCTCCACCACTACCCCGCGGTAGTTGTTGATGTAGGTGACAGTGAACCGGCGCTCCTCGAGAACCGTGAGCAGGAGGGTCATGGGGAACGTGTCGGCCAGGAAGTAGACGACGAGCATCGCCGCCGCGCCACCGGCGAGGTGCGCCATGTCATGGTCACCGACCAGGCTGAAGGCAACCCATGCGAGGGCCACCGTGGTGACGGCGAGGGAGATATTGGTTGCCACCTTGTACCATGGTTTTCTCGCGATCATGTTGGAGGCGAGCGCGGCGACCGCCGCGATCAGTCCGAGCAGCTCCGGTTCATGCCGGAACACCAGGATCGCTGCGACAAGGAAGACCGTGGACACGGTGATCTCATAGCGGCCCTCGAAGGTCACCGGGAAGAGCTCGGCGAGGGTTGTAAAGGCGATGAAGGCCACTACTGGAAGTCCGAGCTCGACCGCATCGCCCCGCAAGATCTGGAGGCCAACCAGCCCGGCGACGGAGACCACGCCTCCCGCCCAGATGCCGGCCAGAACCCGCCGGGTGCTGACGTTGAAATCTGTGAAGCGCATGGCGGTTCTCGTAGTGCAACGCCAGCCGCCCGGCCAGATTGCGAAGGGCTGAAAATGCAGAGTCGGCTGGACCGCGCGTCCGCCCAGCCGACTCCGGCCCTCGCTCTAGTGCCAGCGAGTACCTGCGCCCACGGTCAGGAGCACGGCAATTATCGAGCTGAGCAGCATCAGCCAGCGCATCACGTCTCAACCTCCTTTGGCCTCGTAAGAGTCCACAAGCAGTCAATCAGCGAACGGTTTAGCCAGGCGCTACAGTTCCCGCTTGATGGGGGGCCGTGACGAGGCCGTAACAGTGCGCGTTGCTACCGGCTTCAGCCGAAACCCGCGCGGTGGTTCTCAGGCCCGGTCAATGCACCAAATGGCGGCCGAACAGCAATATGCCGACCACGGCGGTCCCGATGGCGGCCAGCAGGACGGCCGCCGCCGCCACGTCTTTGGCCCGACCGACCATCGGTGCGCGCTCCGGCCACGCGTAGTCGATCAGCACCTCCAGCGCCGTGTTGACCAGCTCCGCGGCCACCACGATGGAGATGCAGACAAAGAGGAGCGCAAACTCGATAGCACTGAATCGGAATATCAATGCGGCAACCAGCACCACCACGCCGGCCACCAGGTGGACGCGCAGGTTGGCCTGGGAAGACAGGGCCCATACCAGCCCTCGGCCGGCATGGCGAAAGCTGTACAACGTCCGCCAGATATCGGCTGTACGCGCCCGCTCCGGACTGCCGATGGGCTGGGCTTCGAACTGGTCCTGGTGCGGATTCTTCACGCGGCGTCCAGGATGCGGGTGGCCAAGGCGGTCATGGCACGTTCCTCTTTGGGCTCGGCATGGTCGTACCCGAGCAGGTGCAGGAACCCGTGAACGGCAAGCAGGCGCAGCTCAGCCTCCAGGTCATGCTGGGCCGCTTTGGCCTGGACGCGTGCCCGCTGCAGCGAGATCACGATGTCCCCCAGCCACTGCTCGGTGCCGGGAGGCGGAACGAAGCGCTGATCTGTCGGCTTCTCCTGGGCCGCTCTCATCAGCAGGGCTCCTGTCTCCAGGGTCTTCTTGAGCCGGTCGAGATCAACGCCGGAGGCCAACGCCGCCGGCCCCCAGCGGCTCATTTGCACCAGCACGCTCCAAATGCTAGGGGAACCGCGCTGGCGGAGTGAGATTTCCGCTTAGCCGCAAAATAACCAGGACGACAAGGGCCGCCAGCTCGACCGCGAGAAGGATCCGAGCCTGGCGCCGGAACTTGGTTACGCGGACTGTTACTCGATCGATTTCTTGGGCGGTGAATTGGGGGTCGGCGGTAGGCTTAAGTGGTATTCGCTCGAGGAGCCCCATGCTGAGCCAGCCGACAGCCATGGGGATGGCGAGGAAGAAAAGCCATCCCGGAACCTCGCCGAGCAGGCTGGCGATGCTGACCGTTAAGACGTAGAACTGGATGGCTTCCCCCGTGTATAGGCGGAGTGCCTGCAGCCAGCGTGACCGGGCCGCCTGCCGCTCGCTCTGGTCCACCATGGCCTGAGGCTACCAATCGGGGTTCACCCGCCCGAAGCTTTCACCGCGTCTTTAGGATGGGCGTGCTGATGGACCCGACGATCGGCCGCGTCATCGACCGGTGTCGCGATGGGGACCGGGACGCCTTCGACGAGGTGGTCGCCCGCTATGGATTGCAAGTGCTGAGAACAGCTCGATTGATCGTTCGAGACGACGCCCTGGCCGAGGACGTCTGCCAGGAGACGTTCCTGAAAGCTTGGCGGCGGATCGGCTCGCTGCGCGATGAGGATCCGGGGCCCTGGCTGACCCGGATCGCGGCCAACGAGAGCATCAGCGCCTGGCGCCGCCGCCATCGCTTTGACGTACTGACCGAA
>WNFE01000512.1_pt1 | contig 27791 bp, 25 predicted proteins | sample 5400451 | NCBI WGS metagenome assembly WNFE01 (sample SAMN13153344, study PRJNA577476) | soil metagenome | isolation source: 200 cm saprolite under Douglas fir tree site 2 hole 2 | place: USA:California | collected 2015-04-18
TCAGGTGCAGCGCTCTTGTTCAAGGCCCCTGATTTCTGGGCCAGCGAGGGGAACGGTTCACACAGACACACGAAAAGAAAAACGACTGCAGCGATCCCTTCCTTGGTTGTGGTCATCATTCTTGCCTCCACTCCGTGCGAACTTCGCGCGGAGGGCCCCAACCCGCCTGAGTATTGCGAATCTGCGCGCGCGAGGTGTTGCTGTCAACGCATAAGTCGGGTATCGTTTGCAATCGGTACTGCCTCCCGCCGGGAGTTTCGGAGCAAGCAGCGTTGCGCACAACCATTCCGGCGGGGTCCAAGTCGCCGTCGCGCCACTCGCCCGCCAACCCGCCGACGCGAAGCCCGCTGCTCTGGCGGGTGAAGGCCGGAGCATCGCGGCAAGCGGGAAGGCAGCCCGCCTAGGCGGGACGGCGCGCGGAGCCCGCACCCGTCCGCTCCCACTTAGGTTTGTCCGGGCAAGTGCGGTATTCGCAGCCGTTCTGCGCTAAAATGCATCGTCCGCGGCCTGCGCAGGGCCAGCCCTCACGTCATTCGCGCACACCACGGAACGAGTCAGGTTGTAAGCGGAATTCTTTCGATTCAGGAGGAAGCACTTGTCGGAAAACCGAACAAATGCCCCGGCAAACAGATCAAGCCTGCGTCACACCTGGACTCGCGAAGAGATTCGTCAGATTTACCGGCAGCCGCTGCCCGATCTCTTGTACTCGGCGCAGCTTACCGGCAGCCGCTGCCCGATCTCTTGTACTCGGCGCAGCAGTTGCACCGGGAATTCCATGACCCGAGGCGCGTCCAGTTCTGCCGCCTGCTCTCGATCAAAACGGGTGGATGCCCTGAAGATTGCGCCTACTGCCCGCAGAGCGCGCACTACTCGACGGAGGTAACTCGCGGCAGCCTGCTCCCCATAGACGAGGTAACGGAATTTGCCGGGCGCGCTCGCCGCGAGGGTGCGACGCGGTTCTGCATGGGCGCCGCGTGGCGACATGTGCAGGATGGCGAAGATTTCGAAAATGTTCTCGAGATGGTGCGGCGCGTGGCGGCGTTGGGCATGGAGGTCTGCTGCTCGCTCGGAATGCTTGACGAAACGCAGGCCGAACGCTTGGCCCGCGCTGGTCTGACCGCCTACAACCACAATTTGGATACCTCACCGGAGTTTTACGGCCAAATCATCACCACTCGTAAATACAGCGACCGCCTCCGAACGCTTGCAGCGGTACGCAAAGCTGGAATTACGGTTTGTTGCGGAGGCATCGTTGGCCTAGGTGAGTCGGATGAAGACCGCGTCGGCCTGCTTCACCAGCTTTGCACGATGAACCCGCATCCCGAGAGCGTACCGATCAACGCGCTGGTGAGCGTGCCCGGCACGCCACTGGGACATCAGGAGCCGCTCGACCCGCTGGTTTTTGTGCGGACGATCGCCACCGCGCGAATCCTTATGCCTGCGTCCATGGTTCGATTGAGCGCCGGGCGCCGCGCGCTTTCGCGCGAAGCGGTCGCGCTCTGCTTTGTGGCCGGCGCGAATTCGCTCTTTATCGGCGAGAAACTGCTTACTACACCAAATCCAGAGCCCGAAGACGACGCGGCCATGCTCCATGCGCTGGGGCTCGAACCGCTCCCCCTTCGTTGAAGCCGCCGCCGTGAATATGGATCAGCGCATACTCGCCGAGCTTGCCGATCTCGAATCCCGGGCGCAGCTACGTCATCTCGAAACAGTTCGCGGCATCGATCTTGGTTCGAACGACTATCTGGGACTCTCCGCCGATCCCCGCATGAAACAGGCGATCCGTGAAGGCTTGGACTCCTCGCCTCGCCTCGCGTCCAGCGGCTCGCGTTTGTTGTCGGGCCACGACGAGGTCTGGACCGCGGTCGAAAATGATTTTGCGCGGTGGGTTGGCGCCGAAGCCGGACTCTACTTCACTTCGGGGTATGCGGCGAATATCGGTCTGCTGAGTTCCATTCTGCGCCCCGAAGACGCCGTATTTTCGGATAGCGCAAACCATGCCAGCCTTATCGACGGCATTCGCCTGGCAAAGTGCAAGCGCGTTATTTTTCCTCATCTCGATTTGAACGCTCTCGAAGCCGAACTTCGGTGGACTCATTCCGGTTCCGGAGTTCGATTCATCGTCGTCGAAAGCATCTTCAGCATGGACGGCGACCGCGCGCCGCTTCAGGATCTCGCGACGCTTGCGGCGCGCTATGACGCCGAACTCATCGTGGATGAAGCCCACGCGACCGGCGTATGTGGCCCTCAAGGGCGCGGTTGCGTCGCGGAGGCGGGGCTCGCCGGCCGCGTGTTCGCTACCGTCCACACTTGTGGCAAGGCGCTCGCCGCCGCTGGCGCATTCGTCTGCGGTTCGGAGCCGCTGCGCCGTTTCCTGATCAACCGTGCGCGCACGTTCATCTTCAACACGGCTCTGCCGCCGTACTTTGCCGCGCAAGTTGCTGCCGGGATGCGTCTCGCCAAAACAGCGGAGACCGAGCGCACTCAAGTTGCAGATCTCAGCGTCTTTCTTCGGAACGAGCTGCAAGGAAACGGCTTCGATACCGCGGGGAGCGAGTCGCACATCGTGCCCATCGTGCTAGGATCGAACGAAACCGCGCTCGCCTTCGCGTCGCAGCTGCAAGCCCGCGGCTACGGCATTCGTGCGATCCGCCCGCCGACGGTTCCGCCCGGAACAGCTCGCTTGCGCGTGTCACTAACATCCAAACTCACTCAACCCTTACTCGCCGATCTTGCTGGCGCATTGGTGCAAATCCGCAAGGAAGTCGCGCCCGGTCAGGCGATTCCACTTCCCAGGTGAATGGCCCGATGAATGGATTTTTCGTTACGGGCACCGATACGGGCGTCGGTAAGACAGTTCTGTCCGCGCTGCTGGTCGCCGCTCTCGACGGGACGTATTGGAAACCGGTGCAAACTGGTTCAATCGAGGGAACAGACTGCGACTCGGTCCGCCTATGGGCAGCATGCCCTGAGGAAAGACTTCTGACGGAGCGCTACTGCTTCGAGCCGGCCGTATCGCCGCACCTGGCGGGGCGCGAAGCGGGGCTTCGAATCGCTCTCGACGCGTTCGAATTGCCTGTACAGCAGGCGGATCGTCCCTATATTGTGGAAGGCGCGGGTGGGGTTATGGTGCCGCTCAACGAGCAAGATTTAATGCTGGACTTGATGCGGCGTCTCGGCCTCCCCGTAGTCATCGCAGCTCGGACGTCGCTCGGGACAATCAATCACACCCTGCTCACACTCGCCGCGCTCCGTGGTGCGCATCTAAACGTCCATGGCGTTGTGCTGATCGGAAAGAAGAACACCGAAAACCGGTGCGCCATTGAGCATTACGGCAATGTACGCGTCATCGGCTATATCCCACTGCTCGAAAAAATCCACCGCGCGGCGCTGCTCGAAGTTTTTAAGGAGCATTTCGACCCGCTGGCGTTTCGATAGGCCATGAGCGCACCCGGCCTCCATCTGTGGCACCCATTCACGCACGAAGGCGCTGATCCCGCGCCGCTCAAGATTTGCCGTGGTGAAGGAGTGTTTCTGGAAACTCAGGACGGCCGCCAAATTCTCGACGCCATATCCTCCTGGTGGGTGAATCTGCACGGGCATTCGCATCCCGCCATTGCTGCCGCCATCGCCCAGCAGGCCGCATGCCTGGAACATGTTCTCTTTGCGGGATTTTCGCACGAGCCGGCAGAGGAGCTGGCGTCGCGTCTCGGAAAAATTGTTCCCGAGCCGCTGCGGCACATTTTTTTCTCGGACGATGGCTCGACTGCCGTCGAAGTCGCCCTCAAACTAGCGGTTCAATATTGGAGGAATTGCGGTCAGCCCGGGAAATACCGCATCATCGCGCTCGAAAACGCCTACCACGGCGATACGGTTGGCGCAATGTCCGTGAGCGACGATTCGCCATTCACCTCGGCGTTCGAATCGCTTCGCCTCCCGGTTCTGCGCGTGCATTCCGCCTACTGCGCGCATTGTCCGGTGGGCCTCACACGCGCGACCTGCCAGATCGAATGCCTTGGAAAACTCGAACGCCTGCTTGCCGAACGCAGCCACGAAATTGCCGCGGTCATCGTCGAGCCGCTGCTCCAAGGCGCGGGCGGCATGATCGTTCATCCGGAAGAGTTTCTTTCCGGCATCCGCCGCCTCACCGCCACCCACGATGTCCTGCTCATCGCCGACGAAGTTTTAACCGGCTTTGGCCGCACCGGGCGAATGTTTGCTTGCGAGCGCGCCGGGGTTGCGCCGGATTTGATGTGCGTCGCCAAGGGCCTCACCGGTGGATTTCTTCCGCTTGCGGCTACTCTGACAAACGACCGCGTCCACGATGCCTTTATCGGGGCCGATCGCTCACGCGCTTTTTTTCACGGACACTCATATACGGCCAACCCGATTGCCTGCGCCGCGGCCAACGCCAATCTTCACATTTTCGATACCGAACCGGTCTTTGAACGCATTGCCGCCATTGAAAAAGTGCACGACACGCGCCTCCCTGCGTTCTCGGCGCACCCCGGCGTGGCGGATGTACGCCACATCGGCACCGTCGCTGCAATCGAACTGAAGGTCCCGGACGCTGGATATTTGTCTTCACTTCGCCCGCGTCTGTACGAATTTTATCTGAATCGTGGCGTTCTCCTCCGACCTCTAGGGAACGTCGTTTACATCCTTCCTCCCTACGTCATTACGCCTGCCCAACTTGAATTCGTGTATGACGTTATTCGAGACTCCCTGGGCCTGTTATCGTGATCGGACCGGTACCCGCGGACAACTAGCCCGGATATCCCACAAGAAATCAGCGATTATAAAGATCCGGCGCGTTGGCATTGTTGAAACCGCCAGACTTTGAATCAACCGTAGGGGCACGGCATGCCGTGCCCCTACAACTGCAAAATCACCGAGGTGTATCGATTGCACTGTATTCGTGAACAATCTTCAGCTTACTCGTGAACAATTCGGGCTAGTTCCGCTCCGATACAAGTCTGCCAACTGCACCTGACTCGGCGCTTGCCGGGGCCGCCGAGGGAAGCTATTCTTATTCCCGCTGGCTCCCAGCGGAGCCCACACCCGATGTAAGGTGTCGCCGGGATAAAGTCTGCTCCTCCTCAAGCCGGCACGGCTGGGCCGCGGGAAGTAGATTCCTCAGAGTGCAGAATTCTTCGATCGGGGAGCAAGAAAGCATCACAGAGGCCTCTTGATCAAACTCTCATTCATCGGAATGTCCGGAGCGGGCAAGTCCCATTGGACTCGGAAACTGGCCGCGGCCGGATTTCGTGCGATCAGCATTGACGATCGCATCGAGGAGAAGCTTGCTCCGGAGTTGAGCGCCGGCGGCTACCGCGGCATCGGCGGCGTCGCGGCATGGATGGGCTGGCCGGACCAGCCCGAGTACCGTGACCACGAACAGAAATACCTTGCGAGTGAAATTGGTTCCATGCGTGAGGCCTTGGACGAAGTCGAAGAGTCGGGTGAAGACGGCATTGTACTGGACACCACAGGCAGCGTGGTTTACACGGGCGAAGGAATCTGCCGCCGGCTTCAGCACCTCACGACGGTCGTTTACCTTGCGGCTTCCCCCGGAGAAGAGAACACCTTGATTGAGCGATATCTGTCCGATCCCAAGCCAGTCCTTTGGGGCAACCTGTTTTCGCAGCGCCCGGGTGAATCGGCAAAAGACGCAGTCGCGCGCTGCTATCCCCAGCTCATCGCTCACCGCAAACAGCTTTACGAGCGGTTCGCGCATCGCATCGTTCCGATGGCGAGCCTGCGAGAGGATGCCCCCGACGCGCGCGGCTTCCTTGAACTTCTTGATTCGCAGGCCCGGCACGCGCGATGAAGTATCGAAGTACTCTCCGCCGCGGACCGGAAGTGTCTTTGCGCGATGCCGTCCTTCGCGGCTCCCCGCCGGACGGCGGCTTGTACATGCCGGTCGAGATGCCGCGGCTCCCCCACGGCTTTTCCGGACGGTTGGGTTCGCTTTCGTTTCCGGAGATAGCGAGAGAGGTGGGCGCATTATTCCTCGGCGACGATATTCCCCCAGGCGCGCTAACCGAAATCGTGGCTTGCGCCTTTGATTTTCCCGTACCGCTGATTTCACTCACGGAACATCTGCACATCCTCGAGTTGTTCCACGGACCGACACTCGCGTTCAAGGATTTCGGCGCGCGCTTCATGGCGCGGCTGATGGGATACTTTGTCCGGGAATCGGGGCAGCAACTCACGGTCATCGCCGCGACGTCCGGCGACACCGGGAGCGCTGTGGCGCACGCCTTTCTGGGAGTCGCCGGAATCCGTGTCGTGATTCTGTACCCTGCCGGACGCGTCAGTGTGGCGCAGGAAAAACAGTTCACCACACTGGGGCAGAACATCGCCGCGCTCGAAGTGGCCGGATCGTTTGATGATTGCCAGCGGCTGGCGAAGCAGGCGCTTGTCGATCCCGTGGCCACACAACAATTGACGATCACGTCGGCGAACTCGATCAATATTGCGCGTCTGATCCCACAGATGTTTTATTATTTCGCCGCGTGCGCGCAGCTTCCCGCCGCGGCCAACTCGGTGGTATTTTCGGTGCCCAGCGGCAATTTCGGCAACCTGACCGCGGGCTTGTTCGCGAAACGCGTTGGCCTGGCCGTCTCACAATTCATCGCCGCGACCAACACAAACGATGTTGTTCCCGAATTTCTGCGGAGCGGCAAATTGATTCCGCGCGCCTCCCGCCGCACGGTTTCCAATGCCATGGACGTCGGAAACCCGAGCAACTTCGCGCGCATTGTCGATCTTTACGAAAACGATCTTCAGGCCATCCGCCGCGATATTTCTGGCTGCAGCTTCACCGACGAAGAGACTCTCCGCACCATGCACGATGTGGAACGGAGTCACAATTACGTGCTCGACCCGCACACCGCCGTCGGCGTGCTTGGGTGGCGAAGCTTTGCAAAGCAGAACCAAGCTTCCTCTCAGGGCGTCGTCCTTGCCACCGCCCATCCCTCGAAATTCGCGGAGACTGTCGCCCGGGCCACAGGTCTGCGGCCCGAAATGCCGGAACGGCTTACCTCCTTGCTGGATCGCGCGAAGCAGTCCATTCCATTTCCCAATCGCTTTTCCGCGCTTCAGGAATTTCTTCTATCCTCAAAGACCTGATATCGTGTGCGTTGTAGCTCGTCTCTTTAGAGGCGAGGGTTTGCATGCCAATCGCAAGGAAAATCCCCGCGTCTGAAGACGCGGGCTACACCAACCACTACTAGTATTAAGTGAGAGGGATGTCGACTGAGCTACTTTGTGTCGTGCCTGAAGGCACCACACAAAAAAACTCGAGGGTTTTTCCGTAAACTGCTAGACCGTTGGAGTGAAGATGAGAGTTGTCGTGGGAATTTTGGGCCTGCTCCTGATGTTTGCCACGCTGTGGGAGACGTTCGAGAGCATCATTCTGCCCCGTCGGGTTACCCGCCGTTTTCGCCTGACTCGCCTGTTTTACCAAGTCACCTGGACAATCTGGTCCGCCGTCAATGGGCGGCTACCCTCCAAGAAGCTGAGAGAATCGCATCTGAGTTATTACGGACCGCTTTCCTTGCTGATGCTCTTTGCCACGTGGGCCTTCGCGCTGGTGGTTGCGTTCGCCATGCTGCATTGGGCGGCGGGATCGTCTCTCAACGTATTGGGAGGGCCGGCGACTTTTCGGACCGATCTCTATCTTAGCGGGACAACTTTCTTCACGCTCGGGCTGGGTGACGTGACGCCGCGCACGGCGCTGGCGCGCGTGATCACTGTTGCTGAAGGCGGAATGGGGTTCGGCTATCTGGCCATCGTCATTTCTTATCTGCCGACCATGTATGGCGCTTTCTCGCAGCGGGAATTGAGCATCTCGCTGCTCGACGCGCGCGCCGGCTCCCCGCCTACTGCCGGTGAGTTGCTTCGCAGGCACGCACGTTTTCGGGGTTCGGACACGCTCAACAAGTACCTTCAAGATTGGGAAATATGGTGCGCGCAATTAATGGAGAGCCATCTGTCGTATCCGGTTCTCTGCTACTTCCGATCGCAGCACGACAACCAATCCTGGCTTGCGGCCTTTACCGCGGTACTGGATGTCAGCGCATTGATGATCGCGTACGGCGTCGGCGAGGCCAAGTGGCAAGCGCAACTCACCTTCGCGATTTCCCGCCATGCCATCGCGGATTTGTGCGAGGTACTGAGAGTCCGGCCCCTTGCTCCCGTTGCCGAGCGGCTTCCGCTGAAAGACCTCGCCGAGGTACGCGGCTTGCTCACGGAATCCGGCACAGGCAAGTGCACGGAAGCTGGCGACCTGAAACTAAGCGAGCTCCGGAGCATGTACGAGCCCCAATTGAATGGCCTTTCACGGCGGCTGCGCATGCCCCTTCCTTCGTGGGGCGTTGGTGCAAAATTCGTTGAGAACAGGAAGAGGACAGCCTGGGACCGAATTTCATCCGAATCCGCTGGTCCAATGGCTCCGGATGGTGGAGAATCTGGACATTTTTGAAGGTCAGCAAGGTGGAACATTGGCGGGTTGTACGCCAATTTAATTTTGGCAAGAGCAATTATCGGTAAACATGCCGGCACGGTCCAGCATGGCCGGCGGCCGTCACTCTCTTCCTTTACAGTCAAACAGCCGCGACAGTAGCCTTCCGACAGTTTAGAACTGTCCGTGAAGGCTACTGTTGGCTGTGTTGCGTACGTCTTTCACTTAACCGGGAGGAACCTCTGTACCCGCTCGCCGGCGAACACCTCACCCGTGTAGATGTCGCCTTTGGTGTCCACGGCGATCATGTGCAGCCCGAAGAACTGGCCTCCGTTTTCGCCCATGCTACCGATCTGGCCCACGACCTTGCCGTCCTCGCGGTTGAGGAACCAGATATGGTTATTGGTGAGATCGGAAACATACAAGAAGAGCTGCTGTTTGTCCGGCGAGAACATCACGCCCCCGGTGGAACCGCCCACGCCCGTCATGGGAGCCAGAATAAATTCCTTTACGAACTTGCCTTGCTTGGTGGTGACATGAATGCGGTTCGCCATCCGATCGGCAGCGTAGACCAACCCATCATTGGATACATTCAGCGTGAGGTGGCCACGGAACTCCTTAGGCATCGGTCCGCCGGGAGTATACGCGCGATCCGCGTCATCGGTGGTGATTTCCGACAGTGCGTGTCCATAGGCGCCCCAGCCCCGCTTGAACTGAAGGGTGTCCATGTCAAACACCATCACGCGCCCGCCCAGATAACTATCGGCGGCGTAAAGTTCATGAGCGGGTTCGTCGAGCCGCACCTCTTCGATCTGACCCACGATCATCGGGGTCGTCGGAGGATACTTGGCGCGAAAGGCCGCTATGGCCTCCGCCCGAGCCGCCCGAGCTGCCGGATCGAGTTGAGGGCGCCCACCGGGTGGCGCGAGAAATCCCGCAACGGGACCCCGGCTGCCGCGGCCCGGAGTGCGGGGACTCTCGGGAGCAGCATCGCCTCCACCCCCGCCCGGCTGCGCCTCGGGTGCTCGAGGCACTTCGCCGACTAGTTTGCCGGTCTTCGGATCGTATTTGTGGACGGTGTTCAGCCCGCCGACGGTGTTCCCGATGTAGACGAAACCTTTACTGTCCACGGTCATGCCGTGCCCTTGCGGCGGGTCGAAGGAGTCGATGACGTCGCCTTTCTTGTCGATGTGGATCATCGCTGGAGGCCGGACGCAGCAATCGGCAATCGGAGGAGTCAGCTCTGCCTCGAGCTCAATATCTGTCAGATCGTTCGGACGATCCAGCACCCAGACGTTATCATCCTTGTCCACGGCCAGCCCCGTGACGCCCCCCATCTTCCACTTGTTCGGCAGAGGCTTGGGCCAGTCCGGATCGAATTTGAACTTCGGCGCGGATTGCGACTGTACTCCAAGCGCCACACACAAGACTAGCAACCCGAGGCCGGCCAGTACGGCGATTGCCCGGCCCCATACACTCATATTCCTTTTCATGAATCCCCTCCTCCTATCGCGTAACCCTGGTTTCCAACGCCAACTGCGGGGAGTCTAGTCCTCGAGATAGGGCGTGTCAACAAACCCATCCGCGTGTTTGGCTGTGACCCGATAGCGGCCGTCGAGCAGTAAATTCTTTTGCAAGCATGACCCTTCCCCCCAATTGCTGATCTGGCTGGGGGCCCGCATTGGCGGCAAATTCGTTGTGTCAGGGGTAGGAGAAGCGTACGATGCAAAAGTGAGATGTCCAAATCGGAAATTCCGGCTTGGATTCTGATGTCCCAAAAAGACGCTCGCTCAATCTGGACGGCAGGGGTTATACGAATGGACGAACACAAACAAACAAATGGCAACTGGATCGGCCCTCTCGTTACGGAATTAAACTTAGTCAGGGAAAAAGAGACAGTCCTCGACCTCGATCACTTCCGCGCTCAACTGGAAGATAGCCAGTTGCTGGAACGCATGCGAAAGGTCGCGGCGGATATAAACGAGAAGGTAGGCTACCACGCATTGGATTTAATGGATTTTCTGTCGCCGCAGCGTTCTGTTCTGCGTCTGTCTTTTTCCAAGAACAGAACCGAGTACATCTTGGAGATTGTGCTTCGGTTGAGTGGCCCGGCCGTGGTGTTCCATTCTGTACACGAGGGTTCCGACAGATGGAATTGGTATCTCTATGGGAGCTCGGGTTCACGCGGATCAAGGATAGCGTTCCGTCAGAACTTCAACCCGGCAGATATTACCGAGGAAACCATCCAAACTTGGTTTTCTTTTCTCATTTCCAGATTCAACGACAAATTCAGGCCGAGGAGCTGCAAGAAAGTATCGGAGCGCCGTGAATTTCACTTGTCTGATATCCTCGGCAAAACTTCTGCATAGTTTTGTTCGACGGGCTCGGGCTAATTTTGATGACGACCCCGCCGGTCCTTTCGCGGAATGCTCTATTTTACTGTTGAGCCGACGTCCACTGAGTTTAGAACCTGGAGACGATGAACAATCCCGCGCCGATGGCCAGCACATCCTCGCTAAGAGCGATCGCCGTATCTTTGACTTTCAGATGCTTTCCCACTAGCCGACGAACGTGAAAGCCCCCAAACGCTCCGTTGATGGCGCCTAGCGCTCCAAGCAAGCTCCCCGCCAGGATGAGCCGATTCGCCGAGATACAGAGTGAGGCGCCGCAAATCGCTCCGGAAATGATGCGGAAAGTCATTGGCAGTGGGCTCGTGCGGTTCGGCACGAAAGGAAGTTTGTCCGCGATCAGTTCACCAATCCCAAGCGCCGAAGCCATATAAACGGCAAACGTGGAGCCGAGCAGCGCCAAGCGGGAGTCGCGCAGATCGAGCCGATGGAGATGCGCGGCCCAACTCACAACCGCGGGAGCGGTCAGTGACCGCAAACCGGCGACGATTCCGATCCCGAAGGCAGATAAAGCCAAGGCGAGGTCTGAAGTCACCCCGGTAATCTATATAGTTCAGTTAGTAAGTCAAGAAATAATTATTTCCGCTTTGGGAATAATCTGATTGTGGAAGCCATCCGGCGGGAAATCGCAAGCGGAGGCCAGACTTAACTCACCGATCAATTCAGGAAATGTCCGGGAATTGTAGGAGAAACCCAGGGAAAATCCAGGATGCCTTTCGACAGCCCTCAGCACCGTCAGTGGCCTCCACGATCATCGGAGACATTGGAGGAAAGGCACAAGCAATTGCCGCTTAGTCCTGCGTGTCGGGGTCAGACGTAAGAACGTCCGGCGCGCCCAAAGGATCGATGAAGGGTTCAATCAACGGTCCACCTTCCGAAGGGCCCGCGAGCTTCTTCTGCGCGCGACGCTCCGCCTTCATGCGCTGTTTCTCCTGCCTTTTCATTTCTTTCTGACGCTTTTGAAACGTGGATTTAGAGGTTGCCATCGAATCTCCTTGAATTCCGCGCACTAGACAGGTCGCCGGATGTCCGGCCAGAGCACTGCTTCGTGCTACCAGCGCGGCTCGCGCGGCTGGCGCGCGCTATCGCGGTAATCCTCGTTCGAGAATCGGCCGCCCTGCTTCCCCCCACGGCCTCTGTCGCCGCCCCGGTCGCCACCCCGGTCCCGGTCGAACCCGCCGCCACCCCCGCCTCGTGGACCGCTCGATGCGGATTTGGGGCGAGCTTCGTTCACCTTGAGATTGCGCCCGCCGACTTCCTTCCCATCGAGGCCAGTAATGGCTTTGGCTGCTTCCGCATCGTTGGGCATTTCCACAAAAGCGAATCCGCGGGCTCGTCCTGTCTCACGGTCTGTTGCTATGTGAACGCGCGAAATTTGCCCGAAAGGCTCGAACAGCGCACGCAAATCCGCCTCGGTCGTCTGAAAACTCATGTTGCCGACGAATAAATTCTTCATGTTCTTTCTTCTCTCTTTCGATCTGTAAAAATCCACGTCCCGCGCGCGCCGTCAATCGCCGGATTCAAATCGCTCGGAGGCGACGATGAGGACCGGATGAAGTCACGAGGGGCTTGCGGTGGCCTGCATCTGGAGGGGCACAGGAGGTACCCGGTCCCCTTCGGATGCATCATAACTATACCAGAGGTCCGGGGTATTTCTGTATGGATTATCCTGCTGGCAGGGCGGCGGCTGTTTCAATCCGGTTTCGGCAACGCCTTGGCCCGCGGAAGGGGCGCCCGGGCAGAAAGCCACCCTCTGCCGTAGTCATTGACACTGTTCGAAGCATGCGAATAGCCTGACTTCCGATTTCGGGCAGAGCAAGCGAGAGCGGAGAAGAATAATTCCGGGGAGGAATCTGGATGGCTCGCAAAGCAGGAAAGGCGTCGCTCTCACCAACTAGGATCATGGAAGATTTCGCGGGTGCATGGAGATCTCGAACGCTGATTGCCGCGGTTGAATTGGACGTTTTCAGACATATCGCCGAAGGGAACCGCACGGTGAAAGAAATTGCCGATGCAGCGGGGGCATCGCCGCGCGGGATGGCCTATCTGCTGGACGCTCTCACAGCCATTGGCTATCTGCGCAAGACTGGCTGCCGCCACGGCGTGTTGCCGGCTCCGGCTGCTTTTCTGGTGTCCGGCAAGAAAGCCTACGCCGGCGCGATGGCTCAAGCCTTTTCGCTCACCTGGGACGCTTGGAAGAATCTGACGGAATCCGTGAAGAGCGGCCGCTCCACGGAGGCAGTCAATATCGCCGAAAAAGGAAAAGAGTTCTTTCCGAAATTAGTGGCGAGCATTTTCCCCGGGAACTTTGCGGCGTCGGCCGCGGCAGTCCCGCGTCTTCCGGAGAAAGAACGCCGCAAAATCCATAAGATTCTGGATGTCGCGGCGGGGTCAGGCGCGTGGTCGTTGGCATTTGCTCAAACCATTCCGCAAGCGCGCGTGACGACCCTGGATTTTCCGGAGATGACGCCGATCACGCGAGGATTCGCTGAAAAACTCGGCGTTGCCGCGCGATACGAATATCTCGAGGGCGACCTGCGGCAGGTGGATTTCGGGCGGGATACGTATGACTTGGTGATTCTCGGCCACATCATCCACTCGGAAGGAGAAAAGCACGGCAAGGAACTTTTATTGAAGTCCTACGCGGCGCTACGGCCCGGCGGGAAGTTACTCATCGCGGAATATGTCCCAAACGACGCCCGCACGGGGCCCGCGATGCCGCTGCTGTTTGGTTTGAACATGCTCCTGCAAACCGAGGAGGGGAACGTTTTCACTTTGCGCGAATACCGCAACTGGCTTAAGGCCGCGGGCTTCCGCAAAGTGACGACGATTCCCGTGCCCCCACCGTCAACATTGATCCTGGCGGCCAAGTAGCGCGGGCGTCTCGCCGGCAGTTTCTCGAATCTTCAATATTTCGCAAATAAAAAGCCGGCGAGACACTACGGAACACCCAAATTCGGGAGCTATAAGAGCTAACGCAGCAAGTCCTCGAGCTGAATCTTGGTGTCGGTCTTGGCGTCGCGGTACTTGATGATTACGGGGGTGTAAAGCGAGATGCCCCAGTCCTTGCCCATGCCGCGCGGCAATGCGCGCGAACCGGCAACAACGACGGCCTCTTCCGGCACGACGAGGGGTTCCGCATCGGTCGCCGTGTACACTATGCCGCGCACAACGTCGTAGAGCGGCGTTGAGCGATTCAGGATTGTTCCCGTCCCAAGGACGGAGCGGCGTTTCACAATCGTCCCTTCGTAGACACCGCAATTTCCGCCCACCAGCACGTCGTCTTCAATGATTACGGGCAAGGCGCCGACCGGCTCGAGCACGCCGCCGATCTGCGTGGCAGCGGAAATGTGACAGTTGCGTCCAATCTGGGCGCAGCTTCCGATCAGGGCGTGAGAATCGAGCATCGTGCCGTCGCCCACGTACGCGCCCGCGTTGACGTACATCGGCGGCATGCACACGACGTCGCGCCCAATGTAGCAGCCATCGCGGATGCTCGATCCCCCGGGCACGATGCGGACGCCGTCCCCTGCCGCAAAATGCCTCACCGGGTATGTGTCTTTGTCGAAGTACGGCTGCTTTTCTGGATCGATCGACATGTCGACGATCGTCCCCATGCGGAAGCCCACGAGGATGCCCTTCTTGACCCAGGTGTTGGTCCGCCAGCCGCACTTTTGGGAAGAATCGGGTTCGGCCGACCGCACTCGGCCGGCGTTCAGGTCCTCTTTGAACGCGCGGAATAAATTTCGGTCCTCTTCGGTGTAGCGCGCGGGTTTGGCGTCGAAAAGAGCCTCGATCTGTTGCTCAAGCGCGGATTGCAACGTGAACCCTTTCGAAGAGCGCGAGGGATTGCAGCACGGCGCGAATCTTCGCAAGATTTTCCGGACGCGGCGGCACCACCGGCAGCCGCCAGACGGGCTCGAGCAAACCCATCTCGGCCATTGCCGCCTTTACCGGCCCGGGATTGGTCTCGATAAAGTTCACTTCGATTAGCGGCAAGAACTTCCTCAGCATCGCGCGTGCCGTTGCGAATTCGCCCGCCAGGCACAATTGCACCAGGCGCGTCATTTCCGCCGGGATTTCATTGGAAACCACGGAGATCAGCCCGCGGCCGCCCATGGCCACCAGCGGCAGGGTGAGCGCGTCATCGCCCGAAAGGACGATGAATTGCTCCGGGACTTGCTGGATTACCTGGGTCATCTGCGCGATGTTCCCGGAAGCTTCCTTGACGCCGATGATGTTTTCGATTTCGGAGAGCCGGCACAATGTCGCGGGCTCGATGTTCACATTGGTTCGCGGAGGCACGTTGTACAAAATGATCGGAATGGAGACCGCGGACGCGATGGCCTTGTAGTGCTGATAGAGGCCTTCCTGCGTCGGCTTATTGTAATACGGCGTCACTGACAGAATTCCGTTGGCGCCCATGCGCTCGATTTCGCGCGCCATCTCGATTACCTTGCGCGTGTCGTACCCGCCCGCGCCGGCCAGGACCGGCACCTTGCCCTTGGCCTCTTCCAGCGTTATCGCCACCACGCGCAGGTGCTCCTCATGAGTCAGCGTGGGACTCTCCCCCGTCGTGCCGCAAGGGACCAGGAAATTGATCCCCGCCGAGATTTGCCGGCGTATCAACCGCCGCAAAGCGTTTTCGTCCAGCGACAGGTCGTCCCTGAACGGCGTGACCATGGCCGTGCCGCATCCTCTGAATCCTGTAAACATGCCGCCTCCTTATTATCTTGGGGTCCAGTAGCGCTCGACCCCCGCCAGTAGCACAGGCTTCATCCTGTGTGCTGTTCGATTAGCCGCAACTACAACCACACAGGCTGAAGCCTGTGCTACTAACCTCGCGCGCTTCAAATCGCGCCCGCACCCGTTAATCCGCGGGGCGGCGCATGGCTTTCGCGTCACCCGCAAAAATGACTTCTCCAAATTCATGCAGCCCGCGCTTGCCGATCACCCACTGCGCCGCCTTCAGCGCGCCGCGGGCAAATCCTTCGCGGCTGCGAGCGGCGTGGCGCAGGGTAATCGTGTCGGCCGCCGAGTCAAACCCAATTTCGTGCGTACCCGGATTCGCGCCTGCGCGGTTTGAACTGGCGTCGATCTGCCGCGTATATCCGGCGCGGTTCATTTCCTCCACCAGTTGGAGCAGCGTGCCCGAAGGCGCGTCTTTCTTCGCGGAATGATGGACTTCCCAAGCCCAAGCGCCGTACTCGCCTTCCTTGGCGAGAAGTCGCGCAGCTTCAGCCACCACGCGGCGGAAAACGTTCACGCCGATCGAATAGTTCGCGCTGTACACCACGCCCGCGCTGCTCCGCTCGACAAAAGCCCTCACGCGTTCCAGTTCATCGTACCATCCCGTCGTACCCACAACCGTGGGAACGCCGATTGCGCATAGCCGTTCGAGGTTGGCCACAGCCACATGCGGCATCGAAAATTCGATCGCCACATCCACACCGCGGAAATTTTCGGGTGTGATCCCCTGCTGATTCACATTCGTGTCGATGTCCAACTTCAGGCCGACGGCAAAGCCCGCCTCCGGCGCGAGCCGCTCGATCAGTTGGCCCATTTTCCCGTATCCGACGATGGCGAGGCTTTTAGGCATGGAGGGCTTCCGCCCGGCTCAGAAGCATCCGCGTCATTTGCGCGTAGGTATCGACCGCGCCAAGCAATTCGCGCTTCGAAATCTTTTCCTCCGTTGTGTGCGCCACGTGGATGCTGCCCGGCCCGAACAAGAACGGTTCGCCCCACGCGGGCGCCAGCACGGGAATGTCGGTCGTGAACGATACGACCGATGTCGGAAAACCATCGAGCGACTTGAATTGCATCGCCGGAAGCTCCAGGATTTCCCTGACCTCCGCGCGCGCTCCGATCGCGTTCCGCAAAGTCCGATCGATTTTGCGCCCGTCGCCCACGATGCGAATGGCCAATTCCGCCTTTGCTGCGTCCGGGACAATGTTCGGCGCGCGTCCTCCTGAGATCGTTCCGATGTTCACCGTCGTTCGGCCGAGAATCGCATCTTCGGGCAGAGGCATCCGGCGAACCGAGTCCAGCGCATCGAGAAGCTTCTCGATAGCGGATTCGCCGAGTTCGGGATACGCCGAATGAGCCATCTTCCCCGTCGCTACAATTTCATACCGCAATATTCCCTTAGAGCCCAGCGCGACTGTGCTCTCCGTCGGCTCACCGTTAATCAGATAGCGAGAGCCACGCGGCGAAAGGGAGGCAACATGCGCGCCGGCGCTGTTTCGCTCTTCCCCGACAACGAAGAGCAGCGCGAAATTGCGCGTTCCGGTTTCAAGCAGCATTTCCGCCGCGGCTATCATTGCCGCAATGATTCCTTTTGCGTCGCAGGCGCCGCGCCCATAAATGTGATCGTCGTCTTCACGCGACACGAGGAACGGCGGCACCGTGTCCATGTGCGTCGAAAGCGCCACGACGGGGCGGCCCCATTCGGCATATACATTGAAACGTTCCGGCGAAACCAGCATCGCTTCCGCCTTGCCGTCAGAGCCCGCCGCAAGCCCGGAGAGATAGTGGAGCAAGTATTCGCCTACCTGCTTCTCGTTCTCCGTGATCGACTCCATGTCGATCAGCGCGCGTGTCATTTCAAATGGGTGCATTCACTCCGCCACTCCCCCAATAAAACCTTATGCTCCCGCTGCTCCTGCTTCACCAGGCCTTTGTGGACCAGAGCTTTGTGGATCAAGGTTTTGTGGGTCACGGCTTCAGCCGTGACATCAAGGAACACTGTTCAGGGGTTTTAACCCCTGAAGCTTCAGCGGCTAAAGCCGACGCCCCTTGAGTCACCGAACGTCGGAGCTAAAGCTCCGACCCACAAAACGTTTAGGAACTCCTCGGAACAATACGGCACATATAGAACGGGAATTACGTTGTCACTGGTGAGGCTACTAATCCAAAGAGGGAACGGTGCGCAGGGGGGAGGCAAAGCGCGGAGAAATTCAAGGCGCGATGCTCCTCGATAGCGCTCCATCCGATTCCTCGGATGACAGTGGGCAGGTGTTAGCCTGGCCCCCCAGCCGCCTTGGGGGAACTGCCTTCGGCGACTTCGGCGGAAGATCCTGCTGCACCTTTCGCTCGGGCTCCGAAGCTCCTCGGAACATCAGCCCGGCTACTTATTGCTTCCGCACCTCTACCAAGACACCCCCAACATAGCATCCCCGGGACGCGCGGTCAAACAGGTGGATACGTCCGCGGCTATCCTGGCGGGATCCGAGCAGCGCCCGCACCCGGCGTGAAAATCCAGTCCAACGCGTCTTCGATTTTACGGAATACTCGTATTCCTTTTTCGCCGGCTAACTCACGGTGAATCTCAAACATCCTGGCGAGCCCGAATTGGAGGTCATCTTTGACAAGCATGGCGCGGCGCGATTGCGGGGAAAACAAATTCTTCTGCGCGGCAAGTCGCACGTCTTCCGGTGTGATGTCAATTTTGGTGATGTGGGTGAAATCTGACAACTGGGAAAAGGTTGGATCAAAATCGGGGTCTTTTGAGAGCCGTTCCTGATGTTCGAATATATCCTCTTTGGTGAGCACTCCAGATCCCGAACTCATCACGAGTCTGCGCTCTTTATCGATCTTGTAGAAGGCAGGCATATGGAACCCCCTTCCTCCGGAGTGAAAGCAGACCTGCGGATGTAAGTGTGGGGCCGAGAAAATTCTTCGATCCGCCAGGGCGGATTACACTTCCGGAGTTTCAAGCTTACTACGCAAGAGAGTACGTCATCCATTATCATCGCCGCAAGAACTGGGATCGTCCAGGCAGGGCGATAATCACGGCATCGTGCCTCCCCAGGGATGATGCTTTCAACATCGACAGATCGCCAATTCCATCGCAAAGCGAGGGAAACAAGTACAATTTGTGGTCTCGGCCCACGTTGTCCCCCGGATTGCCAGACCTCATGGCGTGTCCAACCCCCAGTTGGGGCCAAAAATGGGGACACGTCCATGGCCAAGCATCTTCTCGCAAGCCCTGCTGCCGTTGTGCGGCAGATTGAAGTAGTCGGCTCGGACCTCGATGGGCAGCAATACATGGAACGGACCCACACCCTCTCGATTACTCGAGACGGTGCTACGATCCTGCTGGCAAACAAGCTGGCTCCCGAATCGGAGTTGCTCGTTCGGAATCTGCAGACAGATGAGGAAGCGATCGTCCGCGTGGTAGGCCACATCCGAGAAGATGCTTCTGGACACATCTATGGCGTAGCCCTTCTGGATCCTTCGGTGGATCTATGGCATGTTCAGTTCCCTTGCGACCCAATTGGCGGCCTCCCCTTCGGTTCACCGAGAGCGTTCTCCGTGGACGGAACTCAGGGTAAACAAGTCGCCGACGCGCCAATGCGAGCGCTATGGCGACGGCGCGTGGAGCCCGCACCCGCTGAATGCGGTAAACGCATAGTCTTGGAGTGCAGTCGTTGCCACGCGGTGCGTGCCGTTACCCTTACTGAAATAGAAATGGCGGTTTTCGAAAGCAAACGGGCATTGACGCGCCACTGTGAGTGCGGCACCTTGTCCACTATCTGGAAGGAGACGGCGCGAGACGTTGCCGCCGAGCCGCAAAGAACTTCGCCTCAAGAGAGCCCGGGCCCAGAACCGGTCGCGCCTCTTTCGCCTGAGAGACGCAAGCACAAGCGGACGGCCATGAAGCCTGGTGCGTGTATTCGGTGCGCAGGCCAGGAAGAGGTCGTCGCATGTGAAGACATGTCGCGCGGCGGGTTTCGTTTCAAAAGCAGGAAAGAATACGCGAAAGGTGTTCAGGTAGAGGCAGCAGTCCCGTACATGCAATCGATTGTAAACATTTTTGTCTCCGCTCAGATTGTCTATCACCAGGAATTGTCCGCCGGGTCACACAGGCATGGCGTGTGCTATGTCAAGATGGCGGCAAAATCGGACCTGGATGCGTGATCTGGGGGCCACCAGAGAGTTTCTCTGCTCGTTGCGGTTTTATAGGGAACGGTTAATTACCTTTGACAATACCATTCCGCTTTGTTAGTGTCGCCAGCGGAAATTCCGGGGCTGAACCCACGGGGCAGCGCGAAGCCGCGGCCGAGGTTTCATACGAGTGCGAGTGACGACCACATCCCGTCCCTTCCTCGCTTGTCCGACCCTCCTTTTCCATTCCCCTCCCCGGAATTGAAAGGAGCCTATGGCAAATTACAGAGAACACGTACCCCTCAAGGGAAGTGAGCGCGTAGTTGTTCCCGGAGCGAAGGCGATTGGCACCGCGAACCCGGACCAACTTCTGCAAGTTACAGTGCTATTGAGGTCTCGAGCCCAAGCGGAGGATGCCAAGACAGGCAACACGAAGGCAACCACAGGAGAAAGAGCGGCCGTGGAGACCTTGCAGAAACAGCGGTCGGAAGAACGGCAACACTTGACTCGCGAAAAGTTCCTCGAGCAGCGCGGAGCTCTCGAGGAAGACGCACGAAGAGTAGAAGAGTTTGCACAAGAGTATGGATTGAGCATCGTGGAAACAAGCTTGGCGAAGGGTTCCGTGAAGCTGGCAGGATCGGTCGCCAGCTTCGACAGGGCTTTTGATGTTGAATTGGTGAATTACGAGCATCCCGACGGATCCTACAGGGGCCGCACCGGTCCGGTTCACATTCCAACAGAGCTTGACGGCATCGTGACAGCCGTTCTGGGGCTGGACAACCGTCCACAAGCGAGGCCCCATTTTCGCACGCACAAGCCAGCCATAACCGCACATGCCAGCGCCCAGCAACCAGCGGGGACGTTCACGCCTCTGCAGGTTGCCCAGGCTTACGACTTCCCGGGGAGTACCGATGGCGCCGGACAGTCCATTGCCATCATCGAATTGGGCGGAGGCTTTAGATCGAGAGATGTGAAGCGCTACTTCAGAACCACCCTGAACATGACACCTCCCAAGGTCGTCGCCATCTCGGTGGATGGAGGACACAACAGCCCAACGGGCGATCCCAGCGGAGACGACGGCGAAGTGATGCTGGACATCGAAGTCGCCGGCGCGGTCGCTCCCAAGTCGACGCTGGCGGTGTACTTCGCTCCCAATACGGATCAGGGATTCTACGACGCCATCGCGGCCGCTATTCATGACACGCGCTACAACCCTTCGGTAATCTCCATCAGTTGGGGCGGGCCGGAGTCGACGTGGAGCCAGCAGTCGTTGAATGAGTTCAACACATTGCTGGAAGACGCCGCGACACTGGGCGTAAGCGTGTGTGTTGCCTCAGGCGATCACGGTTCGACCGACGGGCTCAGCGACGGATTGCAGCACGTTGACTTTCCGGCGTCGAGTCCCTACGCACTGGCCTGCGGAGGGACGAAACTCACCACCGCCGGTGGCAAGTACGCAAGCGAGGGGGTTTGGAACGAGGAGGCAATCCAGGAGGGGTCCACAGGCGGCGGGATAAGCGAATTTTTCCCGAAGCCTGCCTACCAAGCGAACGCAAAAGTTCCGGCATCCGTGAATCCAGGCAATTTCGTTGGACGAGGACTGCCGGATGTGGCCGGCGACGCGGACCCTGTCACGGGTTACGTCGTTTACGTAGACGGGCAGGCGTCCGTGATCGGAGGCACGAGCGCCGTGGCTCCGCTCTGGGCCGGGCTTACGGCACGAATCAACGGCTCTCTCGGCAAGAGGATTGGTGATCTGGCTTCACTCTTGTACACACAAATCGCGACGAACTCTGGCACGTTTCACGACATTACCTCCGGGAGCAACGGCGCATTCTTCGCCGGGCCCGGCTGGGATGCATGCACCGGCTGGGGCTCGCCGGTCGGGTCGGCAATTCTTTCAGCACTTACGGGGAAGCTCCCAGCCGGACGCTGAGGATTCTCCATGTGAGGCTTCCCAACTCTGGGAAGAATAGTTGACACGAGGGGAAGAGCCTCATCCTTCGCATTCACGGATGAGGCTCTTCCCTACAAACACGGTCGATCCGAAATGAATACGGAGAAAGTGTTGCCCCGCAGTGCGGAATGGAGTAGAAGTGTGTTCAGCGAAAGGGTTTGCACCGGAGCGAAAAATATGAAAAAAAAGACAATTGGCATTTTCGTTGTGGGCATGATGTTGTCTTTGTGCGGGGCCGCGACTGGCCAGCAGGATACGCCTGCCGACCGCCTGGGTCTCACGCGCCTTGTCATCGCTAGGCGGCAGGTTGTCTTCGGGGGCGCGTCTTTCGGCAGCGCCGGACAATATGAGCTCTTGACCGGAACCGCGTATGGCGAACTCGACCCGCACGCGCCGGGAAATGCCGGGATCGTCAATGTAAATAATGCACCGCTGAACGCCAAGGGCCACGTCGAATACAACGTCGATATCGCCATTCTCAAGCCGGTTGATACAGCGAAAGGAAACGGAAGGCTGCTGTATGACGTCGTTAATCGCGGGAAGAACACTGCGCTCAATCATCTCAACGACAGTGGCGACACGTTCACGGCGAGCGACACCGGCAACGGGTTCCTGATGAAGCGCGGTTACACCGTGGTGTGGAGCGGCTGGCAGGCCGATATCCCCAGCAATTCTTCTCTCCTGAAAGCCAACTTGCCGGTCGCAACCCGCGACGGAAAGCCTCTAGTCGGAACGAGCCGCGAAGAATTTACGGACGTTCCCGCCGGACCTGTGTTTACGCAGACATTGACCTACCCCGCTGCATCACTCGATCCTTCCGGCGCCACACTCACGGTGCGTGAGCGCGAAGCAGATCCGCGCAAGCCGCTTTCCGCATCGAGCTGGCATTTCGTGGACGCTCGGCACGTGGAAATTACGGCAGCGCCCGGGTTTGATCGCGGTGCGCTCTACGAATTTCTTTATCCCGCGACGAACGAAGCCTTAACGGACATTGGCTTCGTGGCTGCAAGGGATTTTGTGTCGTTCCTGCGCTACGCGGACAAAGATTCGACCGGCGAGCCGAATCCCGTGCGACAGCCGGGAACGACGTTCAAGGCCACGCTTGCATTCGGCGTCTCGCAGACGGGCCGCGCCTTGAAAGATTTCATTTATCAGGGCTTTAACGCGGATATTTCCGGACGCATTGTTTTTGACGGAGCATTACCACTCCTCTCAGGATCGCGCAGGACTTTCACGAATTTTGAGTTCGCTCAGCCCGGCCGTTTCTCGCGCCAGCACGAGGATCATCTTTATGGCGGCGACCAGTTTCCGTTCTCCTATGCCACGACAAAAGATCCGGTCAGCGGAAAAACCGACGGACTTCTGTTCGCATGCACGAAGTCTCGTACGTGCCCGAAAATTTTTCACCTCGATAGTGACACCGAGGTCTGGCAGGGGCGCTTTTCCCTCGTAGCGACGGACACCAACGGCCGCGCTCTCGCGCTGCCGGACAACGTGCGTATTTACATGCTTTCAGGGCACCCGCACAATCCGGCACCGGACTGGCACTCGCACGGCGTTTGCCAGGAGTTGCAGAATCCGCTCAATTATTCGACGTATGCGCGGGCGTTTTTTGTGGCGCTCGATCGTTGGATCACCGAAGGCGTCGCTCCGCCCGCGAGCGCGTATCCGAACTTGAAGAGCCATACACTCATTCCGTTCGACAAGGCGCAAGCGATGTGGCCCGCCATCCCGGGCGTGCCTTTCAGCCCCCAAGTTAACCAGGTGCGCGTGGTCGATGCGAAGAGCATGCCTCCAGAAGCATCCGGACCCGCTTATCCCCTGCTGTTCCCGCCACTGAACGCAGATGGCAATCCAATCGGAGGCATCGAAGTCCCCGAGGTCGCCGTGCCGATAGCCACCTTCTCAGGCCGGAATACGCGCGCCGAGGGATTCTCGCAAGGCGAATTGTGCGGCCTCTCCGGCTCGTACATCCCCTTCGCCGCCACAAAGCAAGAACGCCAATCCAACGGAGATGCGAGACCATCTCTCGAAGAGCGCTACAAGAGCGCGCAAGAGTACTCCGATAGACGAAAACGTGCCGTCGATGCGCTCGTGCAGCAGCGCTACGTTCTGCCCGAGGACGCCGCGGCGCTCGCAGCCAGCACGCCACTGCCCGGCACGACGCAGGGCAAACTCTGAGGATTTTTGTGGGACCATCAAAGGGCATGTGAGGATGTTCCACGGAACTAATGCGCTAGCATCCCAGAAGGCAGTACATTGCTTCACAGTTCTTCCCTGTCCGCGATCACAGCTTGAATTGCCTTGTTTCCTGCAATGCTACCCGTCGGAATCTTCAAAAGGGCCTTTACATCGAGCCGTACCTGGGGGAGACGCATTTTGCCGGCCGCGACCAGCATGAGATCCTTGTCGTCGGCGCCTTCCGCTGAGAACGGAACCAGTTTCGCCACTGGCAGATTGCGGTCCCGGATCACTACTTCTTCGCCGCCTCTGGCGAATGCAAGGTATTTGCTCAACTGGTTTTTCAATTCCGCCACATTCACGCTACGCATTCAGCCTCTCTTTCCTCATGGCCATTATAGCGATGAATCAGTTCGGCCTGGGAGAGGCAGTCCCAGAATCCGAAGTGAATGTTCCGTATCCGAGGACGCTTCGAAGAGGGCTGATTCCATCTGGTGTAGGGTATAATGGTTTTATGACTCAGCCAGCTTTTGAGCTGCTCCAGAAGGCGCTCACGCTCTCGGAAGAGGAACGCGCGGAATTGGCCGCGTCTCTGATCGATAGCCTCGACACGACTGTGGACGCGGAGGCCGAAAGCGCATGGAACCGCGAGATAGCACGCCGTATCGAAAACCTCGACTCCGGCAAAGCGAAGACAGTTCCCTGGGAAGAAGTTCAGCGTCGCATTTCGACAAAACTCACGCATGGCCAGTAAAGAGGTTGAATTCCATGTGGAAGCCAGCGCGGAATATGAGGCTGCCTTTGACTGGTACTTTGCGCGCAGTGAGTTGGCAGCTTCGAAATTTGCAGAAGAACTGGGCCGCGCGATTGGCGCAATCGCTCAGGCGCCGCAGCGCTGGCCGGACACTTTTGGCGGCGCGCGCAAATTCCTACTCCAGAGATTTCCTTTTGCCGTCGTGTACCGGGAACTTCCCTCTATCATCCAAATCCTAGCCATCGCCCATGGGCGTCGACGGCCTGGCTACTGGAAAAAACGTCTTTGAGCGCATACGAGGCCTGTGGACCGGATGTGCCATCCTTGCAGCCAGCGATGATCTAAATAAGAATAGTTGGGCCGCCATTCGCGAGAGGCACGAGTGTATGTGCTAGACTTCGACAAATGCGTATGGAACAGGCTATGCTCCATTTCAAAACTGAAGGGGACTCTGTGCGAACACTGCCACGTCGGTTGCCTGTGATTCCGTTCATTTTTGCCGTCTTAATAGCTCTGTTAGTTAATGGGACCATAACCCTGCCATCTGAGGCCCAGGCTGCGCCACAGAATTCTCAAGGGGCGTCGGCCACCGAAACGCATGTGGACGGTCTCCAGCGCTCGTACAGGCTTGACAGTTATCTGGTCCTGGCGAATGAGGGCGCGGCGCGTGGGGAAAATATCTATAAGTATAAGTGCTGGGTGTGCCATCACCAGTATCAGAAGGACGGTCCTGACCTCCAGGATCTGTACAAGCGTTCGACCCTTATGTCCGGCGCGGCTGTCGATGACGACGCCGTATCCGCGCAAATTAAGAATGGCGGCCCGGGGATGCCATCGTTTCGCACAACTTTGTCGGATCGAGATGTGGCGGATCTGGTGAGCTATTTGCGAGGGGGAACGTGCTGCCGGGGGGAGCAGCATCCTGCAGCGAATCCCTGGTATCGCGCGTCGACGCAGAAATGGCCTGTCCAGAGCGGCCTTTCGGGTGGCGCGCGGGGAGTAGTGCGGACCGCAAAGGGAGAATTGAACGAGGGCCTCGCGGTGCAGTTGATCGCGCCGAACAACGTCAGAACGACGGTATTCACGAACTACAAAGGAATTTTTGAATTCCCGGCGATGCAAGCGGGGCCATATACATTGCGAATCCCCACGCCCCGGGAATTCAAGCCCTACCGGCGAGACTCCGTACGAATTGACGGCGCCACAAAGTTGGACGACATCGTGGTGGAGTCCGCCTCCGACCCTCTTACGGAAACTTTGCCGGCAACGCGCGAGATCGAATCCCAATTGAGCGGTGTGGAGTTGTTGTGGAACCTGCCGGGCACGGCAAAAGAAAAGGATGCGTTCCGCAAGGGATGCGGCTCTTCTGGATGCCATTCATATCAGCAGATCTTGAAAAATCGGTATGACGAAAGAAGCTGGCGGGTGATCGTGCAGCGGATGCTTCACCATGGCGGCGGGCCAATCATCAATCCAGAAAAGGGCGGGACGGCGCTTACAGCGGAAGATGTGAGTATCGTGAAATGGCTTGCGAAGGTTCGTGGACCCGAATCCGTGGATGATCCTCTTCTTGTTTTCCCCCGGCCTCGTGGAGCAGCCACGCGTGTGATCGTAACGGAATTCGAAGTGCCACGTCTTTTTCTCACGGGTCACGATGTCGCCGGCGACGGGAAAGGCAATATTTGGTATTCCAGCCACATGACCAACCACATCGGCAAATTGGATTCTCGCACCGGCATTGTGACCGAGTACGAGGTCCCTTTAACACCGGGATCCCTGCCCGGGACACACCGAGTTCAAGTGGACAAGAATGGGATTGTCTGGCTTTCGGAAAACTGGGCGCACAATCTGACGAGTTTGGACCCGGAAACGGGAAAGTTCACACAGGTGCACCTCGACAGACCGGACATACTCCCCAATTCTCCCGGGATCGGCAACATGGAATTGTCGCCCGACGGGTTTGTGTGGTCGAACCTGAATGGCAGTCCGGGCGGAGTAAAAAAGATCGATCCGAAAACGGGTAAGGTGCTGCAACAATTCCCTTTCGAGGGAGCCAGCTATGACAGCCTCATCTCAGCGGATGGAAATTTCTGGGCAGGAGGTACGCCGGGAGGACCGATTGGAAATTACGCGGAGATCCTGGACATTCGAACGGGAAAAATGCTGCAACTGAATACGGGCGCTCATCAATCGGCCCCGAGGAGGGGCGGATTCGACCCGTATGACAATGCCTGGTTCGGCGGCACGAATGGCACACTCGTGGAGCTTGACGCAAAGGCGCGCCAAATGCGCGAGTATTGGGCTCCCACTCCGTATGATCCCTATACGGATTTCTACGAAGCCATGCCGGATAAACATGGAGAGGTGTGGGCCGGGGAAATGCATGGACGCAACTTTGTCAGGTTCGATCCCCGAACAGAACGCTGGCGTGTGTATGAAATGCCGGAACCGTTTGCCCACGATCGACGTACGTGGATTGATAATTCCACGGACCCCGTTTCCGTGTGGTATATCGATAGCAGCGGCGGATACATCGTGCGCATCCAGCCTTTGGAGTGAATCCCGGAGGGCAATCATTCATGTTGAATCGTCGGGAGTTTACGAGGAATTTCCTCGCGGGCGGCGCTGCGCTTCTGACGCCTAACAGCATTTAGCCCGCCGGCAACTCGGTCGTCCGGCGCGGCCAAGTGTTCATAAATGCAATTTGAAAAGCGGCGCAACCAAAAGTCCGCCCGCCTTCTCATACTTCAGTTTCTAATTGCGGAGACCTCGAACCACACTTAAATCTGCACCACAAGCCTTGGAAGGGGCATTTCACACCCCTATCCTTGACAACGCCCGGGGAACCTCCTAGAGTTTCCTGAGAACGCTTCCCCCCGCCCTGGCGCTCGCATTTCTTTTCAAGATTGAATGATCATAGTGAGGTAAGGCAATGCGGCGGTTCTGGCAGAATTCCTTCAAGAATCTCACAGGATTTTTCTGGATTGGGAGTCTTCTAGCCCTGGTAGGGCTGGCTGCTGTTCTTGTGAGTTGTGGAGGCTACACTTCATTTACTTCCACGGGCGGGATGGGGACGATCAATGTGAGCATAACCGATCCGCCGAGCTGCGCGTTCCCGAACGGGAGCTTCCGGCATGT
>WNFE01000492.1_pt1 | contig 27776 bp, 17 predicted proteins | sample 5400451 | NCBI WGS metagenome assembly WNFE01 (sample SAMN13153344, study PRJNA577476) | soil metagenome | isolation source: 200 cm saprolite under Douglas fir tree site 2 hole 2 | place: USA:California | collected 2015-04-18
CGGCCCCGTCTCAATCACTGGTCTTCAGCCGGGCGTTCCCATTGGCACTTGAATCCGCAAAGCCTCATTCTCCGCGCGGATTATATAGGAACTCGGCATCCGGACCACTAAAACTCGTCCCGGAGTTGAGACGCCGCGTAATTCTCCCGTGAAAACCAAAAGCCAGGCGCCATCGGGGAAATTTTCTTGACACACCAGGTGCTGCCGACTATAAGCAGCGGCAGCGTAACGCGCGCACACTACTTTCCAAGCGGCGGATTTCGAACGTGTGCGCGGCTCTGTTCGAAAAGCTTTCGGCAAGGAGCAGCGATTGCATGTTCATCCCGCACAGTTTGGGAATCGCCCTGCTGATGATGATCGCCAGCGCCATTTGCTGGGGTTCCTGGGCGAACACGTACAAAGGCGTCAAAAACTACCGTTTCGAACTCTTCTACTGGGATTATGCCGTCGGCATTTTTCTTGCCTCTCTTGTGCTGGCGTTGACTGTGGGCAGTCTTTCGAACGACGCAAGCTCCTTTTTGAACAACGTTCACGCCGCGGACCGTTCGAATTTCATTTACACGCTGATCGGCGGCGCCGTCTTCAATCTCGCCAATTTGCTGCTCGTCGCGGCCATCGACATGGCCGGCTTGGCAATCGCCTTCCCGGTTTCCATTGGCATCGCGCTGGTTGTGGGCGTGGTCAGCAGCTACTTGTTGCAGCCAAAAGGGAACGCCGGATTGCTCGCCGTCGGTGTGGCGTGCGCCGTCATCGCTGTGTTTCTGGACGGCAAGGCCTACGGCAGCCTCGCAAAGTCGGGCAGCGCGGTTTCGAAAAAAAGCATCACCACATGCATGGTGTCCGGTGTGTTGATGGGGCTCTGGGCGCCCTTCGTTACGCATGCCATGACGCAAGGAAAAACGCTCGGGCCGTACAGCGTCGGCGTATTTTTTACCCTCGGTGCGCTGCTTTCCTGTTTTGTTTGGAATATCTATCTCATGAAAAAACCGCTCGTCGGCGAGCCCGTGAATTTCGCAGAATTCTTTCGCGGCCCGGCAACAGGGCATCTGCTCGGAATTCTCGGCGGCGTGATCTGGGGCGTCGGCACAGTCTTCAATCTTGTAGCGGCCAATTTCACGGGCGTGGCGATTTCCTACGCCATCGGACAGTCCGCTCCTATGGTGGCGGCGCTCTGGGGCGTCTTCGTGTGGAAAGAGTTTCAAGGCGCGAACCGAACCGCCAAGACCTATCTCTCTTTCATGTTTCTCTTCTATCTTCTCGCCATTTTGCTTGTGGCCAGGGCTAACACCGCAAGTTGACAGCTATCAGAGTGAGAATCCTAATCCTTGCGTCGCCGTGGAAACCGGGTTTTCGAGGGGAACCATCCCGGGTTTCACTGTGAAAAACTTGCCACAATTTCGGAACCAATGGGCCACTTGCGGAAGCGGTAAGGCCAGCAAAATCACTACTAAACTGGATCAAATCGGGTGGCGCACTCAGGGAGAGGATGCCCTTCTGAAAAACCTGGATAGCATTTTGGGACAGATTCGCACTGTACTATCCTATTTTCAATAACATACGGATAGTTCGCTACGTTCTCGAAGGCGGATTCCCACGGGCAAGTCCATTCCTAAGTTCCGGCCCCTTGTGCGCATACTTTGTGCGTAGTTTGGCCCCAGTTTTGTTACTATCTAGCTCCACAGGGGTCCTTGCGTGCAGTATCTAGGGAAATACGAAATCATCGCTGAGCTCGGCCGCGGGGCCATGGGTGCAGTCTACAAAGCCCGTGACCCCCTAATCGACCGCCTGGTCGCCCTCAAGACCATTACCGGCGGCCCCAGCGCACAGACCAACCTTCTCGATCGCTTTTACCAGGAAGCCCGTTCTGCCGGCACCCTCCAGCATCCCAGCATCGTTACCATCTACGAACTCGGCCACGAGAAGAACACTCCGTTCATCGCCATGGAGTATTTGGAAGGGGACAGCCTCGACCGCATCATCGATCAACACCCGGCCCTACCGCTGTCCGTCAAGCTCGGTTACATCGTGCGCGTTTGCGAGGCGCTGGCCTACGCCCACCAGCACAACGTGGTTCACCGGGACATTAAGCCCGGCAACATCATGGTCACCAAAGAAGGCGTGGTCAAAGTCGTGGACTTCGGTATCGCCCGCCTCACCGATATGTCCATGACGCAGCCGAACATGATGATCGGCTCCCGCGCCTATATGTCTCCCCAGTTGTACAAGGGAGAGCGCGCTGATGCACGCTCCGACATTTGGGCGGTGGGCGTGACGCTCTACGAACTTCTCGCTTATAAGCGGCCCTTCACAGGCGACAGTGAAGCCGAATTGATGTTCCACATCATTTATGAGAAGCCTCCCGATCTCCTCGGTCTTTCACAAGATTGCACTGAAGAACTGGCGTTCATCGTCGGCAAGATGCTCGAGAAGAAGTCCGACGATCGCTTCCAGTCGATGGACGACCTTCTTCACGCCCTCGAGCCGCTCTGGAAGGCGGCGCAACAGTCTACCGTCACCGGACTCCTCGCCGATTGCCAGCAGCTTGTGGCCGCAAATGACCTCCAGCGCGCGCAAGCTCTTTTGCGCAAGGCTCTGCACATTGACGTGGGAAACAGCCAGGCGAAGAGCATGCTGGAAAAAGTGTCGGCGGATCTTCGCCGCACAGAAATTCTCCCTCGCCTGAAAGAACACCTGGGGCGGGGAGAAGGATTCCTGAAGTCCGGGCATCTCCGGGAGGCGCGATCGGAAGCGGAAGCCGCACTCGGTTTGGATTCGAAACACGAGCCCGCGCAGAAACTCCTCGCGGAAGTGGAAGCCGCTGCCGCCAAAGCCCTGCAGTTGGAACAGAAGCTACGCCTCACAAAACAGCGCCTGGCAGAAGGCGCCCTGACCGAAGCGGCGGCGGCGCTGGGACAGGCGCTCGAATTGGATGGCGCAAACACGCAGGCGCAAGAATTGAAAAAGCAAATCGACGAAGAGCGCACGCGGCGAGAGAAGCGCAAGAAACTTGGCGAAGTCCTCCACCGCGCGCGCACGCTTTGGACGGAACTGAATTATGAGGAATGTCTGTCGGTCATCGGCACTGCTCTGAAGGAGTTTCCAAAGGAGCCGGAGCTGATCAAACTGCAGGAGACGGCGCGGGCGGACCAGGCGGAACAGCAGAAGCAGCGGCAGATGGCGGAGGTGCGCAAACTCCTGGCGCAGCAGAGTTTTGCGGAGTCGCGGAAGGTGCTGGACGTCCTTTTGAAGGTGCACCCTCAAGACACGGCCGTGAAGAATCTGAATGCCCTGGCTTTGCGGGAAGAGCAGGAGCAAAAACGCCAGAAGCGCCTGGAAGCGGAACTCGCCACACTGCGCGGATTCCTGAGCGGAGGGAAAGTCAAGCAGGTTGTAGAAAAAGGCGAGGCCCTGCTCAAGGAGTATCCGGAAGAATACGAACTGAAGGAGCTGGTGGCCTACGCGCGCGGGGAAGTAGCGCAGCAGGAACAGGGAAAGAAGGAGCAGGAGCGGGAAAAGCAAATTCAGTCACTATTGGACTCCGAGCGATTTCTGCAGGCTGCTGAAGTGGCGCGGAAGGCGATGCAAGAATTCCCGGCCCAGGATTCTTTCCGCAGGCTGGCTGGTGAAGCCGATCAGCGGCAAAAAGACCAGGACGAGCGCGAAAAAGCCCGCCGGGAAATGCAGCGGCGAGTGCGCGAGATCAACAGCAAGATCAGTCAGGACAAGATCACCGACGCCATCGACCTGGCGCAGCGCACGATGGAGGCCATGGGGCCGGATCCAAACGTGACGCAGTTGCTGCACGGAGCCGAGGACAAGAAGAAAAAAAGGGAAGAACAGGAGCGTCAAGTCTCGGCCTTACACACACTGGTGGACAAGAGAGATCATGCCGGCGCCACGGAGCTCTTCAACGAAGTGCTGGCCACGCAGATCCTGCAACCCAACGACCCGCGGGCCCTTGAACTGCAAAGAAAAATAGCCTCTCTCGAGAGCAGTCCACAAGAGGAAGAAGAACGCCGGCCCACGGTCCCGAAGGCAGTTCCGCCAATGCCTGCGCCGCCCTCGCCGGGGATCGCGGCGAGCGCAAGCGCATCCTTGTCCGGGCAGAGCGGTCCCCAGGCGGCATTCTCGGCCACGCGCATGGTTAGCTCCGAAACTCCCAGCGTGCGGACTGACGGACCTGCAGCACGACGCACGGAATTCGACGGAAGCGCTTCTGCGACGCGAAAGATGCCGCGCGTCGCAGCAACGGGCGCAAGCGGAGGTACGGCCACGGCCGCAGTCAGACCCGCGCAAGCGAGCCCGGCGTCTCCTCCTCCGCTCGCGGATGCTGCGCCGCGGGCAAAGGAACTCCCTGTCAACTGGCAAGCCAAGGCTCAGGTACTGACGCAACTGCTGCCGATTTTGCGGCGGCCGCCGGTGATGGTGGGGCTGGGTGCCGCGGTGCTGGTGGTTGTCATCCTGACTGCCTGGGGCATGAGCCCAAGCAAACCGCGCGTTCCGGACAAGGATTTGAAGCTCAGGGAGCAGGCGAATCAGCTATGGCAGGATCATCAACTCGACCAATCGGAACAGACTTGGCGGCAGCTTGCGCAGGCGAAAGGATCGCTGCAGACCGAAGCCATCCAACAGATTAATCAGATCGAGCAAAAACGCACAGACGAGCAGCAACGGTTTGATCAAGGAGAGGGCCTCCTCAAGGACAAGAAAGATTTTGCAGGTGCCCAACAGGCATTCCAGGACGTCATCCAGATGAATCTGTGGCGCACGGAAGACGCAACCCGGGAGTTATCGGTCGCGAAGGCAGCCTCGGGCGACAACGACATCCGAAAACAGGAGAAGGACCTGTTTGAGAGCGCGGTTTTGCTCTTTGAGAACAAGGACTACGAGAAATCCAGGCAGGGATTCCGGGCCGTGCTGGACCTCAAGGTGCCTGATTCCCTCTACAAGACTCCGGCAGAGGGTTTCCTAAATAGGATTCGGCAGTCTGGCGATGAGAAAAAACTGTACGACACGGCTCTGAACGATATGAAAGCGGAGAACTGGACCGAGGCGCGTGACCAGTTCCAGGAAGTGGCAAAACGCCGCGGCCCTATGAGCGGCGACGCGAAGAAGCAACTGGACGCCATCAACAAGGTCCTTCAGATTCAGGACGCTTTCGGAGAGTCGCTCCGCGCGGGCAATTTCCGAAATGCCAGGACCCAGATCGATGGATCGCAATCCTGGCCCAAGACGCATGAACGGTTAGCCAAGGAACTGCGCGCGCAGCAGCAACAACAGTTCGAGGCGCTGCGCGCGAATGCGCAGGCCGCGGAGGCCAAGAGCGACACTGCCGGCATCCAGCACGCCCAGGATGAACTGCACAAATTCCAGGTGCGCACCGATGAGGCTTCGATTCTTCAGGCATGCAAAGAGCTGGACAAACGTCTCGCCGACGCCTACACGAAAGCCGTCGAGAATACTGGGGATAGAACCGCATTTGATGCGGCCGTCGCTCATTTCCATCAGGCAGAAGCCAAACGCGACATGAATCAGATGAGTCATGCCGTGGCTCAAGAGTTCCAGAAAATCGCCAACGGGACGGGGATTTACAAGGAACAGGCGCAGATCTACCTGAACTCCACCATTCCTTCGGCGCTTCAGGGTATGAATCAAAATACGAACAAGCTGGCGCTCCCGCCGATTTCCTGCAACGTGGGTCCAAGCCCCCATGCTCTGCCGACGCTGGCCGGAGCTGTAGCCTGCTCGCAACTGGATCAGGATGCTCCGCTGCAGTGGCTGGGAAATCCGATGGTGGATTTCCCGGACGTTGCCAGCCAGCCGGGGAGGCTGCCGTACACCCTCAACCTTATTGTCACTGTGGACGCCTCCGGAGGCGTGAAGATCGACAAAGAGGGAGACGCCGACAAGGATTTCTTCAAGAAAGCGAAAGATGCCTCGAAACACTGGAAGACCACGGTACCGAGGTCTGGTGGAAAACCGATTACCGTGAGGTTTCCTCTCGCGATTACTTTCCATCACTGAGGTGGGAGGTGCTGCAGTTCTTTTGGTGTTCCTCCAGGCCTGCCTCGGGTTAAAGCTCCCTTACAGAGGCCCGTCTCGCCCATCCCGCTTTTGAACTGTGGTGTCGGAGACGCGGCAAAATGCGACGCCCTCCTCATTCTTCCATCCATTCGAATCGTATAAAATGACTTTGACTTGTCAATTGATATCATATAAATTCGTAGGCTCTTTGCCTGCAACCAAACCTCCTCGGGACAGATTAGGCCGAGGGCACAATGGAGAGGGCCACGATGAAGGCACGAGCATCGGTCAGGTTAGTCATTCCGGTTCTGTTTTGCTTGATTCCCGCGGCTCGGGCGCAAACTGCGCCGGGAGGCTCTGGCCAGGCGAGCCAGAGTGACGGGTTCTTCGCTGACTGGCTCCGCATGGTATCCCGAACACAGGCGGAGCAGCCTCACTGGGTGACGCCGGTAGCCACCACGACACCCCGGCTCGAACAGGAGTTTCGGTACGATATTTTTTGGCAACCGGGCAATACGGGCATCACCACGGAAAACTATGGCGGGGGAAAGGGACTGGAACTAATTCCACAGAAAAATATTGAGGTGATTGTGGTCGCGCCGCCTGCCTACCTAGTGCACAACAATCCGGCGGTGCTGGATGGATTCGGCGACTGGAGTTTCCTGGTGAAATACCGGATGCTGTCGGAAAACGAAGAGCACGGAAACTTCATACTTACGGCATTTTTGCAGGTCACATTTCCTACCGGACAGTATAAGAACGGGGCGACCAATACGATCATCACGCCGACAATCGCGTACGGCAAAGGATTTGGCAGGTTTGACGTTCAGGGAACGTTTGGAGCCACGCTGCCCACGGGCAACGAGGCCAATATCGGCCGGACGTTTCCCTGGAACAACGCCTTTCAGTACCACATTCACAGGAGACTTTGGCCGGAGGTGGAAGTAAACTACACGCATTTTCAGGACGGTCCAAACAATGGAAAGACACAAGTTTTCCTGACTCCAGGGATTCTCTTTGGGAGGTTTCACTTGTGGAAAAGGCTTGCCTTAACGGCCGGGGGTGGATTCCAGATCGCCACGACTCATTTCCATACGAACAATCATAACGGAATTTTGACGGTCCGATTCCCGTTCTGAGTGCATGGAGGCAAAGTAGCAGTACAGGCCGCCATCCTTCCCGGATGATCCCGCAATTCATTTCATGGTTTCCTCGCGCTGCTTTGACTTTCCCGTGCTCCGGTCAATGAGGCGGTCGAGCGAGAATGGGCCTCCGCCCCTGGTAGCTACTACCAACGAGGCCAAGCCCAGGACCAGCGGCAGTTCATACTCGCGCACGGCGTAAATTCCTTCATTAAAGTTGTATTTCCACATTGCCGCGATCATATCGAGCACGAGGAGGAGCCCTGCCACAGAGGTAGAAAACCCCAGCGCCAGCGCAACGCCGCCGAAGAACTCAATCGCACCTGCGATGGACACGAAGTAGGACGGCAAACCCAGGCCCTTGAACGCCTCGACGAATTTCGCCGTATCTCCAAAAAGCTTCGGGTAGCCATGATAGATAAACACCAACCCCAGTCCGCACCGCAATAGGAGCAGCGGGAAAGGCTCGAGCCTTTGCAGGAGTTTCATGTGTTTCCTCCGCAGAGGAGTCCCTGCGCGAGTCCCGCGCACGGCGCGATTCTAGCAGACGAAGGCGCCAGCGGGACGTCGAGAGAATCGGAGAGAGCTCAGACGTGCAGCAGTGCGCAAAATTCCGGCAAGACATGCAAGGGCAGAGGGCGGGTACAAAGTGTAAAGTGCCACGACATGGTTCACAGGGAGTGCCAAGACATCCTTTACACTTCCTCGGTTTGCCTTTCCTTCGATTTTTTCTCCGTTGAACCTGCTCCGGTCGCCCTCCGTGCTCCCTGCGCTTTAGGCGACTGGGATCAAAAAGGCGTTATTGCGCCATCTTCGTGGGGCAGGCATAGCTCGAGAGGAAGCCTGCCTGGAACAACGGGACACCGTGAAAATCTACCTCGAAGCGCACTTCGACTGGTTTGCCGTTGCTGGTCATGGGCTGACCCGTTGGGCCAAGCAGCGGACCCTGAATAGAGTAGCCATTTCCAGACGGCTGCCATCGGTAGCCAGCAAAAAAACGCGCGACGGCCCAGAGCCCCTGGGCGTTCTGGAGTTGAAGGTCCCCGCCGCCATTGTTCAGGCTAAGGGTGGCTCCGTGGGCGGATGTGCCGGGCCACGTGAACTTCTTGCTCCCGCCGTTCCCGCTGATTGTGAATTCCTGCCCGTCGAAGGTAAGCTTTTCGCTCTTGAAACCTCCGGCTTCGGGGAGGCGCGCGCTGACGGTGTATTCGAAACGCGGCTCCGGCGAATTGTTCGGGTAAAGGGCCTGCTGAATTCGGTACATCTGGTTGATGAAACGGAGAAAGTTGTTTCCAATAGGCGCGGGGCTGCCAGGAGCCCGAGCGAAAGTCGCGCCCTGCAATGCGATGGTGCTTTTCTGCTCGTTGAGGAATTGCGAGAGACGCCCGGTCCCGGGCTGGAAGAATCCGCTCAATTCCGGCAGGAAGGCTTCGCGGCTTCCGCGGGCATTGAATGGATAACCGGCCTGGAGGGTCTTGTACGGAGCGCAGAGGCCCTCAGTTCCTCCGGCGGCTGCGGCGAGCTTTCTCTGGAGCGACTTGATGGGTTCCTCGAGCAGCGTGCGGACGGTGGAATCCACGTGGCCTTCCGGGTCATTGGTGAGAGCCTGGGCGATCTGATCGGCGGAGAGGAGGGCCTGCGTGGCGGTTTGCCCGCACGATGTCTTATTGGCGTCCCTCTGATCGGGCGGCGAATCGGCAATGGACTGCGTGCAGATCTGCAAATTCAGAAGGCCTTTCATGTAGGGATCGTTCGAGGGTTGATTATATTTTTTTTGCGCGCCGCAGCCGGGCGTGACGACTTGCTGGGGCGCCTGGAACGCGAGCTTGATGGCTGCCGATGGAGTATTTGTGTTATCGGAGACGTCGCAGAGCAGCCCGAGGAGCGGCGAAGAGTTTGCTGACAATTTCCTCAACCTCTGCGCGGCATCGGAGAAGCTGCCGGTAGGAAGCACGGCGCTGGCGCTCAAAAAGGCGCGCCATTCCTGGATGAAATCCTTTTCGTACATAGCCCGCAATTGCTGCTGCAGGTCGGCGGCGGAAACATTGATGTTCGTCGCCGTGCCAAGAACCCATGGTTCGCCCTGCAGGAATCGTTTTGCATCCTGGATATTTACGTCCATCACTTTCCAGCCATCGGCAGTGAAGGCGCCGGAAACGTCGTGGGTCGCACGCATGACGTCCAGGCCGTCCGGATGAGCCAGCGCGAAGCGATAATCCTTGGCCTTGCTCCGGGCGTCGCCGAGCATGCTGAGGTAAATGCGCTGCGGGCCTGCGAGCTTGTTGAGATAGGCGCGGACCTGATCGACTAAAACGGCCTCGCTCACTTTCGAGTAAGGATTGTCGATGGTCAGTTCGGAGCTGTAGAACGCGAATTGTTGAGCGGCGAGATCGCTGCGGTCATGCTCGAAATCGCCCAAATCCCTGCGCCATTCCTTCATCAGGAAGTCCTCGAGAAATTCGCCGGAATTCCTTTGATATTCGGAGCGGGTGAGCAGATAAGCCTTCAGCGCATCGTAGGCCGACCCGGAATTGGTGGAGGCCTGCGGATCGCCACGGTAGCTGCGGAGATCGGCATAGAGATTTTGTTTGGTGTGCTGGAAGAGGATTTGTTCAAACGAATGGAAATAGATTGCGCGGGCATCGTTGAAGATGGCGTCGCCCGCAAACAATCCCCAACGGAGATGGAGCGGCGCGCCATTTTGATTGTAATCGCGGAGCTGCGCGAGGGCCTGCCGCAGCGTATCGAGCCGCCGCAAGGACTCCACGGACGGCAATTGTGATCCGGGGTTTTCGACGACAGATAAATCCTGCGCGCCCTGGCGGACGCTGGAGACCAACTGCGCGTTTCCAATGAACGAAGTCATCAAGCCCAGGGTCCAGATGATTCCCACGAAGGCCACAGTGCCGAAAAAGATTCTGCGGCCCAGGTCACCGCGCGTGCTGGTGCGGCTGGCTCCCAGAGCACCGCGATCCTGAAGAACGATGTGGCTGAATATGTGACTCAGAAAAACACGCTGGAAGACCTTGCGCGCCTCGCCGGGGCTATCCAATTGCGTGCCGCTAGCCCAGGCTCTTGCGGCGCCGGAATCCTGCACGCTCATCAAGCTGGTGGCGTCGGGAGAAAATCCGCCGGGCGCGCGTTGCATGGAGGTTTTTGAACCCAGGACCGTCTGGGAGCCAGGCGAAGAGACCGTCACCACACGCTGGCCGACGAAATAGAAGCCGCGGAGGAACGGGCCAGAGCGCAGGTGGCCTGGCCGGCAAAGATCCACGAGGAACTGTACGAGCGGCTTACTGAGCTTTCCAAATTCGCGGGGAAATTCATAAACGCCGGCTTGCCGTTCGCTGCTGCGTTCGCGGCTGAGCAGGGGAGGCCGGCACTCGGTGAGAGAGAAGAAGAGGCCTTGGAACGCAGCGGTTAGCCGCCGCGTTTCCTGCTCGGCATAAACACCGGAGCCGGTGGAGGTCATGATGGGCAAAGTGCTGCCCAGAACCTGGGAAATCTCTTCGTTGCCGAAGCTTCCGGAAAATTCCTCGAAGTAAGGGATGCGGTCGGCGCGGTTGAAGAGCACGTAAACGGGAAGGCTGACGCCGATGTGGTAGGAGAGTTCTTCGAGGCGGGCACGCAGCTTGCGCGCCTGAGCGACGATCTTGTCGAGCGCAGCTTCACGGACCAGCCTCTCGCAATCCACGCAAACCACTGCGGCGCGCGGGGCCTGGCCGGCGCGGCTGAACATGGCGCGAAAACGTCCAGGTACGAAATGTTTTATCAAGCGAATCCAGGAACCTGCGTCATCCATGAGCGGGCCGCCGGCTTCAACGAAAACTGTTTTCCGCGCGAACCAGAGATTTGCGATTCGCGTCGGAACGATGCTGCTTTCCTGAAAGACCTGACCGGAGAGAAGCTCAGCATCCAATCCGCACTGGTCCATGGTGCTGGTCTTGCCAGCGCCGGATTCGCCAAGCAGGAAGACTACGGGAAGGGAAGAGAGCTTGGCCCCGGCGGCGAGGCGAGCCGCGGCAACCTTATCGGCTGCTTCGCGGATGAGGATGTCTACATCTTCGGAGCCGCGACCCGCGTGCAAGAAAGCAGGGCGAGCCGTCGGCACCTCCGGGGCTACGGCCGCAGCCGCTGGCAATTCCGGACGCTGGGAGCGGGCCCAAAGCAATAAACCAACGATGCAAATGACGCCGAGCAGCAGAATGCCCGCGCGCAACACGAGAGCATTGGCGCCGGCCACGTGGAAGATAGGTGCGGCAAACCAAACCAGCATCAGCACGACGATGCCTGCTGCTCCCGCGGCGAGATATTCCCATTGGAATCGCATCTCCGCTCCCTACGGATGAATTAACGGCGCAATAGCGTGAATGTCCGAGGCGCCGGAACTCAAGCGCAGCTTGAAAATCAGAAAGATCAGAAGCGCCAACACCACGCTGCCCAGAGCCCCATAGGCCAGACGGGTAACCCAGGGATCGTGCCGGGCGAGGACAACCGCGCCTTCGGGAACAGCCCAGGAAGGGGAAAGGCCGGCGAGTGGTCCGCGGACGCGGCGAATTTTTTCCAGAGCGGAATCGATGAGCGGCCGCGTCGCTTCCGGGCCGGAGAGTCCATAGCGCCCTTTGTAGCCCAACAGCAGGCACAAGGCGTGCACCTCGAGCAAGTCGGCGGTTTCATGTGAATCCGGGCGCGCCATCAGTTTTTCCATGTTCTCGAAAAACGTTTCACCGGCGACGTGGTGTCCGAACATCTCTTCCTGGAGTGGCATGCTCTGCCAGCCGCTGAAAACGGGGTTCGAAGAGCTCAAGATGGATTCGTCGAGAAAAGCGACCACGGCCAGGGTGGCCATGCGAATGTCCTCGGGCGCGTAAGCCCGCTTGATGCAATCTTTTTCCGCGCTTTTTATTCCCGATTGGATGTTGCCACGAAAAGCATTCGCCTCGCTTACGGCCTGGCGGTTCATACGCACGCGCACGACCACGGTGAGAATCTGTTGGTAAAAGTAGGCCAGGTTTTCCGTGCGGCGCTTCGTGGATGTCTCGCGGGGCTGCAGGCTGGTGGCCCCAAACATGGTGGCTCCCACGGCTTCCTCCTAGGACTCCAAAACAACAAGGAGCTCGATCTCCGCGCTGGGCAATTCATCGGGAACGTAAACTCCGACGCCGCGCGTTTGCACGATGTGTTCCCAGGAACCGCCGGTACGGCTCACGCCGAAATACTGGTATTCGACTTTGGGGGCGATGGCTGAAGGGGGCACGGGCAAGTGAGTCAGCGCGAGTCCCGGCAATGCGGTCTTCACAAGTTCAGGCAACAGATCTTTCGAACAGAGCTTCACCAATCGAGGCGTCTTGGAAATGATTTCGGCTTCACCGGCATCCGCACGAATGGCAAGGATCCAGCGGGCGCGATCCAGACACCGTTGGTCAGTAACTTCTCCATTCCGGAAATTTCGTCCTGCGGCTGTGAGCGGAATCTGCACGCAATTCGACGGCACGACCAGCTCAAGATGCGCCCGGATATGAGCATTCAGCGCCGTAAAGCTTCTTTCCAGATTATCGTGATCGTAAGCGGGCAGCTCCTGGGGGTGGGAATCCAACCCGAAGGTGCACAAGGCGCCAGCGAGCCGCGACATTTCGAGATAGAGCCGCTCCGGATGTCCGCGCTCGGACACGCAGAGATGCCGCAGGACAGAAAGGCTTTCGTTGACCGTGTGGACAAACCAGAAGCTCGCCAGTTCGTCGGAAGAGTAGCCCGCGCGGCCGGGAGCGGAGGCGCGCCTGACCCGCGAGAGGGATGCGCTTTTTTCGGCAAGAATGTCGACCAATGTGCGCGCAATCACCAGCAAGCGCTCGCTGGCGCTGATTTGCAGGCAAGGGGGGATGAACCCCGGATCAAAAATAAAGCGCCCGGCGCCATCCCGGAGGACGCGGGCGACGGGCATCGTTACCAGCCCCTCGTTTGGCTGGGTCTCCACGGTAAACCGAATATTTTTTCTGCCAACCTGAATGTCCCGCTCGTCCCGGCCAGTGTTCGCATCGGGCAAAGTGCGCGATTCCGCTTGATAGCGCAATTCCATCTCCGAGGTCTCGCCATTTAGGGCGCAATTGGGACCCTCAGGTCTGCGCGGTGGCACGGCCAGCAAAACGATCAGAGATTCGCGTGTGGGTGAGAAAAGTTCGTTGATGTTCAGGACTGGCGGGAGAGCATCACCGTCGGGCATTTGAAACGCGAGTCCATCGGGGAAAAGCCCCTTGGCATGTACCAGTGAGAGGATTCCATTTTTCAGGGCGTCGGGATCCAGCTTGCAACTGATGAGCCCATAGGGAGCAAACCACAAGCTGGCGGTAGAGAAGTGAACGAGGTCTTCAAAGGACTGTGTCTGAACCTGGAAATGGTGCGGGCCCAAATGCATCCCATCGAACCACACCACCTTGGAAAGGTGCTTCATTGGTCAGTGAATCATGCCGGGCTCCGCACCGACACGCTGCGTCTCACCCAGCGCGAACCGGCTCTCCTTTGACGCAGTGCCATCACGAGCCGCAAATCCAGAGATGCCTCACCCGGCGCAAACTCAAGAAAGGCGCCCACTGCGAGCATCGGTCCATTTCTGGCCGGATGGCAGACCCGGAAATACCGCTAAAGGCTTGAAACGAGCCTAACTATGGCGTCTGCGCTTATGGATGTCAAGACATTCACCAGCCACAAATCAGGATTTGGTATCATCCCCGCTCGGTCTGAGAGAGTCACCATGCACTGCCCCGAAATGGGCACTCCCCAACAGCTCGCGACCTTGCGCGAGTATCTCACACAGTGCGGATTCAACCAGGCAGCGATTTGCCTCCGGCTTGGGTTGGGATCCGCTGACGAGCTGGATCTCAGCACTCTCTCCGGCCACCCGCCAGTGAAACGCCAAGCTTCCGACAGTCTTGATGCCCTGATTGTTCTGTTCATCCTGGGCGAGTTCCTCCCCACCGCCGAGGCCGTCTCCTTTTTTCCGGGGGCCGTCTGGGATGCTCTGGTTCAAACTGGCTTGGTGTTCTTGGATGGCGCCGGCGCTAATCGGTGCTTTGCCACCGTCGCGCTCTATCCCATTCGAGGTTTGTTCATCGCCTCGGACCGATGGAACAATCCGGACCACAGTCCGCGGCAATCCTTTGCCGATATCGTTTACCCGGCAATGACGCGCGGCGCTCGCGAATTCCTGGGTTTCACTTCATTCGAAGCGTGCGAGGGGTTTCTGGAAATCTGCGCGGGAACGGCGGCGGCGGCGCTCCTGGCGGCGCGCCAGTGCGGCCAGGTCTGGGCGACAGATATTGCCGAACGCTCCATCCGATTCGCGCAGTTCAACGCGGCTCTGAACGGCATTCAACACGTGACTGTTGCGAAAGGAGACTTATATCAACCGGTAGCCGGCCAGACCTTCGACCGCATCGCTGCCCACCCGCCTTACATGCCGGTCCTGCGGCCGGCGGAAATTTACTATGCGGGTGGTGAAGACGGCGAAGAAATCACCCGCAGAATCATCACTGAATTACCCGCGTTCTTGCGCCCCGGCGGCCGCCTCTATTGCCGGACTCTGGGCTCGGATCGCCCCGGCAAAACCTTCGAGCACCGGCTGCGCGAATGGCTCGGAAAAAAACAGGCAGAATTTGATATTGCCGTTTTTATCGGGCGGACGGTCGAGCCTCGCCAGTTCGCAGTGGAAGAATGCATCCGCAAACGCGGGGGATCTGAAGAATTGGTTCAGTGGGAGCAATTATTCAAACGGCACCAGATCGAAGGGCTGCTCACCGGGATGGTGGTAGTGCAGCGCGTGAGAGCTCATCGCCCTGTCTTCACTATTCGCAGGACCATGGGAAAGGAAACCCATCCGGCAGCCATCGAATGGGCCTTGGGCTGGGAAACAGAAATACAAAGGGAAGGCGCAACCAGCCTCCTGGCTGGCGAACGTCCCTTGGTTTCGCCGCGGATTGAACTTGCCGCCCGCCACCGCTTCCGCGACTGTGAAATCGTCCCCGGCGATTTCACCCTTTCGATTGACTATCCGTTTGCGACCGATTGCAAGGTGCAGCCTTGGATGGCGCTTCTGCTCTCGCGCTGCGACGGCAAGTTGCCTGTCGAAGAGCTTTTTGAAATATCCAAGCAAAACGGTTGGATTGTTCCCGAGACTCCGCCCGAAGAGTTTCGCGCGCTGCTCGCGACGATGGTCAGCGGCGGCTTCCTGCAATTAGAAAAGTTCAGATTGCCTGCGGCAGAAGAATGAGCAGCTCAAGCTGTGGCTCGGGAATGTCTCCAGGTACGAACGCGGCAAGGCTGCGTCCCTTCGTAACCGTTTCCCAAGCGATGCCTGACTGGCTCAAGCTGAAATACTGATAATTGAGTTTCACGGGGATGGACGCCGGGGGTTTCACCGCGTGGATCAGCGGCATTCCGGGCAGCGCCTGGCGTACAAGCTGTTCGATCTGTGCTGCCGAACAAACCTTGATCAACTGCGGCGCCTTCTTGATGAGATCCGCCTGGTTCATCGGAGAGCTCACCGCGAGGTAAAACTTCGTGCCCGCCAGGTAGCGGTCGTCGTCAATGTTCGTCGAATAAATGGAGGGCTTCGCCAGCTTGAGCGGGAGCGCCACGAAATTGCTCGGAACGACAGTTTCCAGCAACTCGCGCAATTTCTCATCAAGGTCCGTGAAGCACGGTCCGAGATTCTCGTGGTCGTAGAGAGGAAGGTCCCGCGGCTGAATCTTCAGGGAGAAAGTGGTCAGCGCTCCCGCGAGGGACGAAAGGAGCCGGAAGAGAGCGTCGGGATGGCCGTGACTCACGTCATGAATATGGCGGAGGCCGGGAAAGTGGCTATTGACGGTATAAAGGAGCCAGAAGCTCGCGATATCCGCCGCCGAAAAGTCCGCGAGTCCCGCGCTGCGTTGTCTCCTTCCGCCAGCGAGAATGCTGCTCTTCGCCGCCAGAATTTCCACCAGTCGCCGGGCAATCCCCATCAGGTAATCGTTTGCCGCGATATTCAGGAGTGGAGGAATGTACTGCGTGTCCAGTTGGAAGAGCCCTGCCGAAGTCCGCAGGATGCGCGCGACTTGAAGCGCGTTGCAGCCTTCCCGCGATTCTCCCTCTACGAGAAAGCGCAGGTTTTTCCGGGCAATTTGCACGGGTCGCTCGGCGAGGCCGCTATTCTCGTCCCGCAAATTGACGATTTCTGAAAGGAAACGGGCATCGGCGCCTTTCTGCGCGATGGAAACATTCAAACCATGGTCGCGGTATTCGGGGACCGCCAAAAACACGCCCAGGCTGTTCTGATCCGCGTCGAAAAACGGGGCCAGTGGGCGGGGCGCCGGCGCCGGGTCGGATTCGGGAATCTCAAAAGGCAGGCCGTCGGCGAACAGCCCCGACGCGCGCGACACCGCAAAATTGCCCTCGGTCAGAGCTTCCTGGTTGACCACCAGCTCCAGGAAGCCCCAGGGGCGAAAGTTCAATCCTTCTAGCCGGAATTGCAGGGAGCTCTCGACAAAGCGGTCGCGCGTCTGCAAATGCTGCGGCGTGAGGAACGTGCCTTTGGACCAAATGACGGGTTGAAGCTGGCGCATGGCTTGCGGCTAAAGCTAGCAGGAGCCGAGCGGCAAAGTCAAAGAAGAATCAGCGCGACGGTCGTGGCCCTCCAGGGGACTCAACGCATTCTTCCAATGGCTTTTGACCCTGAAGGGTAGAACCTTGGCACATGGAAGGTACCACCAACGGTTCTCCTCCGGTGCTTGCCCCCCGGTGTCCTCAGACCGGAAATACCGCTCCAAGAGTCGCGGTAGTTCTAGGACGAGAGAACTAATTGACGACCTGAGGAAATCGTGATAAACCCTGCCTTACCAATATAGTCTCCTTCCCCGGGCGATACGATTGGCTCCTCCGCAGCACTACCCGTAATGTAAGGGAGATTAGAGGGAATCAAATGGCAAAAGAGAGCGTTCATAAGAAACTCGAGCGTGTTCGTCCGCCTCGCGTGCATGTCACTTACGATGTTGAGGTTGGCGACGCCATCGAGGTCAAAGAGCTACCGTTTGTGATGGGTATCCTGGCCGATTTGAGCGGCCAGCCGACGGAGGCTCTGCCGCGGCTGAAAGATCGCCGCTTTGTGGAGATTACGCCGGATAACTTTGATGGCGTGCTGGAAAGCTTCAAGCCGCATGTCTCGCTCGAAGTGGACAACAAGCTCAGTGAGGAAGCCGAAGCCGGGAAACTTAAAGTGGATCTCGACTTCAAGAGCCTGGACGATTTTGATCCGGGCAATGTCGCGAAAAACGTCAAGCCGCTGCGCGAGCTGCTGGAGCTGCGCGCCAAGCTAGGCGATCTGCGCGGCGCCTTGCAAGGCAACGACAAGCTCGACGACCTGCTGATGGAATCGGTCGGCAACACGCAAAAAGCCGACCAACTGAAGAAGGAGCTCGAGAAGGAAAAGCGCAAGGGAGGCTCCGATGAATAAGTCTGATAAGGCAGCAGCGGCGGCTCAGCCGGCGGAAGCTAAGACGGCCGAATCGAGTTTGCTCGATCAGATCGTGGACCAAGGGAGATTCGGGCGCGAGCAGTCCGCACGCGAACGCGGCCGCGACATGGTGAAGGAGTTCGTCGCCCAGGTTCTCGAAGGCGAGATGAAGCTCTCCCGGGACGCCGACGCGACGCTGAATTCCCGTATCGCCCAGATCGACCACCTCATTTCCCTGCAATTGAACGAAATCCTTCATCATCCCGCCTTCCAAAAGCTGGAAGCCAGTTGGCGCGGCATCAAGTATTTGCTCGACCAGAGTGAAACAAGCGCCATGCTCAAGATTCGCGTTCTGAACGTCAGCAAAAAGGAGTTGTTGCGCGACTTGCAGCGTGCTCCGGAGTTCGATCAGAGCACCATGTTCAAGAAGGTTTACGAAGACGAATTCGGAATTTTCGGCGGCGAGCCTTATGGCGCGCTGATCGGAGATTACGAGTTCAGTAAACATCCGGAAGACATGGAGCTGCTCGAACGCGTCTCTCAAGTGGCCGCCGGTGCCCACGCCCCGTTTTTGACCGCTGCCTCTCCGGAGCTCTTGAATTTGGACAGCTTTGCGCAGTTGGGCGATCCGCGCGACATCGGGAAAATCTTCGACAGCACGGAATTTGCCAAGTGGAAATCATTCCGCGCCAGCGAAGATTCGCGCTACGTCGGCTTGGCGATGCCGCGAGTGCTCATGCGCTTGCCCTATGGGAGGGATACGAAGCCCATCGACGACTTCAATTTCGAAGAAGGGGTCGACGGCGCCGATCATTCCAAGTATCTCTGGGGCAACGCGGCCTACGCGCTTGGCGCTCGCCTCACCAACGCCTTCGCAAAGTTTGGCTGGTGCGCCGCCATTCGCGGCGTGGAAGGCGGCGGTCTCGTGGAAGGCCTGCCGGCGCATACATTCCGCACGGATGAAGGAGATGTGGCGCTCAAGTGTCCGACGGAAATCGCCATCACCGACCGGCGCGAGAAAGAGCTGGCTGATCAGGGGCTCATTCCGCTGGTGCACTGCAAGGGGACCGACTACGCTGCCTTCTTCAGCGTGCAATCTGCGAACAAGCCGAAAAAGTACGACAAGGACGCGGCCAACGCCAATGCCCGGCTTTCCGCGCAGCTCCCGTACATTCTCGCCGTTTCTCGATTTGCGCATTACTTGAAGTCCATCATGCGCGACAAAATCGGCGGATTCATGACCCGCGGGGATTGTGAGGCTTTCCTGACGAAGTGGATCACCCAATATGTGACCCTGGACGATCAGGCCAGTGCGGCAACCAAGGCGCAATATCCACTGCGCGAGGCGCGTATAGAAGTGAGTGAAGTTCCGGGCAAGCCCGGGGTATACCGCGCGATCGCTTTTCTGCGGCCCCATTTCCAGCTCGACGAATTGACCGTTTCGTTGCGGCTGGTTGCGGAATTGCCGCAGGCGGCCAAGAAGTAAAGTTCATCGGTTTCGGCCCTTAGGAAGGTTTTTCGAATGGGTGCGTGAGATCTGTTGCGCGGCCTTGCGGCAAACATTCCGTACAGGGCGGGATTAAGAATATTTTTCAATAGGAGGATCAAGCCATGGCAGGTTTCGCAGCTGGAGTAGGCGCTCATTCCGACATGTTTCTCAAACTGGATGGAATTGAGGGTGAGAGTACCGACCAGAAACACAAGAATGAGATCGAGCTTCACGCCTGGTCGTTTGGAGCGACACAACCGGGCTCTGCCGGACACGGAGGCGGCGCCGGAATTGGAAAGACGCAGGTCCATGACCTCACGTTTTCGAAATTCACGGATAAGGCCTCCCCGAAATTGTTTGAGGCCTGCACTACCGGGAAGCACATCCCGACCGTCAAGCTGGTTTGCCGGAAAGCGGGGGGCGATCAGCAGGAATTCCTGAAGATCACCATGAAAGAAGTGATCGTGTCGAACTTCACGCAATCGGGATCGGGCGGCGGCACGCTTCCCATGGATAACGTTAGCCTGAATTACACCAGCATCGAGATGGAATACGGTGTTCAGAACGAGAAGGGTGCTCTCACCGGTTCGGTCAAGGCCGGATGGGATGCCGCCAAGAACGTAAAGATTTAGCCGGCGATTGGCAGTTTCCTGGGTTTGAATGTAGACCCTTGTGTGCGCTGGGCGCAGGCATCTTGGCTGCGCCCGGTCACTAGTTAAGGAGCAAGGGTGGGTGTCTGATGACCGTACAACAATTACTGCAAGCCGGCCAGTTGGACTATGCGGTCCAGGCGCTGAGCGCTGAGGTTCGCGATAATCCCCAGGATGTAAAGCGCCGCACGTTCCTGTTCGAACTACTTTGTTTTTCCGGAGATTTTTCACGCGCAGAAAAACATCTCGACATCGTAGCCGAGGGCAGCCGGGAAACTGAAATGGGCGCGCTCCTCTATCACGCCGCACTGCATGCCGAAAGAACACGGCACGAAATGTTCAGCAAACAGCAGTATCCCGTTCCCAGGAAGATCGCCGTACTCGGCGAAACATCCATCAAGGTAAACGGCAAGTCCTTTCGCTCCATTACGGATGGAGACCCTCGCATCGGTTCGAATCTGGAGGTTTTTGCCGCTGGCAGTTACATGTGGATCCCTTTTTCATTGCTGACTTCCATCGAGATCGCTCCGCCAAAACGGCTTCGCGATCTTTTGTGGCTCCCGGCTAAAGTTCGCACCTCTGATAAATATGAAGAGCGGGAATTGGGGGAGGTTCTTCTTCCCGTGCTGACGCCTTTTGCCTCCCAACACGCGGACCCTGCTGTTCGGCTCGGCCGGACCACGGTGTGGGAGGAATCCGCGGACGGCGAAGTGATGCCGGTGGGCCAGAAGATTTTGCTCGCCGACGATGAGGAATGGCCGCTCCTGGAGCTGCGCAGCGTCCAAATCGCGATTGCCCAGACGGCCTCGTAACGGCCATGCCCTTGCCTGAAGGTCTGCTAAACCCCATCTCCGGGGACAATCCCAGCGGAAAGAACCTCCGGTACGATCCCGTCTACGACAAGGTTCGCGAAGCGCGCCGTGAGGAAGACGTGCTTCCTCAGGGCGACTGGGCTCGCGACGTCAAAAAGGCCGATTACGCCGTCGTCTTCAAGCTGACTACCGACGCGCTGGCTTCAAAGAGCAAGGATCTGCAAATAGCCGCCTGGCTCACGGAAGCGCTGTTGGTCCGTGAGCACGTCGCGGGGCTTCGCGAAGGGCTCGATCTCCTTCGCGGCTTAATTGAGACCTTTTGGGATTCGCTCTATCCGGAGATCGAAGATGGCGACCTGGAATTCCGTGCCGGACCCCTTGCCTGGGTGGGCTCGAAGCTCGATGTAGCCGTTCGCCGCCTGCCCCTCACCAAGAACAAGCTGGACTTCGTGCAGTATCAGGATTCGCGGCGCATCGGTTATGAAGCGGATTGCGCCGGGAATGAAGCGAAAACCGCTGCGCGCGCCGCAGCCATCGAAGAAAAAAAATGCACCGGGGAAGAATTCGACGAGGCGGTTCGCTCCACCGGTGATGCCTTCTACGAAAAACTTTCCGGCAATCTCGTTGCAGCGCTCGAGTCCCTCCAATCGCTTGAGTCCGTGAGTGACGGCAAATTTGGACGCGAAGCGCCGAGCTTTGCGAATCTCCGCACTGCGCTCGAGGACTTGCAGGAGGTCGTAAAACGCTATCACCATCCGGGTGGGCCGGAGGCGGAAGATGCCGCGTCCGCGGAAGCCGGGGAAGCCCAGGAGGAAACCGAAGGCGGAACACGAGCGGCCGGCCCAGCGGCGAAGAGGCGCTCCGTCACCGCTGAGCCCCTCGATCGTGGCGATGCTCTACAGCGCCTCGCTGTGGTCGCTCAGTTCTTGCGTCACGAGAACCCCCGGAATCCCGTTCCTTACCTGCTGTTGCGAGCCATGCGATGGGGCGAAGTGCGGGAGGCGGGAAGCATACTGAACCCTGCACTGCTCGAAGCGCCTCCTACCGAGAAGCGCACCCAGATCAAAAAGAATGCCATGGAAGGAAACTGGGCCGAGGTTTTGGAAACCACGGAAGAAGTCATGAAGCTCCCTTGTGGCCGGGGCTGGCTCGATTTGCAGCGTTTCTCTGTGCGTGCTTGCGAATCGCTCGGCAGTGATTTTGACCCTGTGGCCTCCGCGATCCGCTCCGAACTCAGGGCGCTTCTCGCGGACTATCCCAGCCTCGTGAGTTCTGCTCTCATGGACGACACTCCGGCAGCGAACGCGGAGACGCTGGCCTGGCTGCAAGAGAGCATTCTCCCGCCGCCCGCGCCTCCGGGCGAACCCGAATTCGTGGCCGCACCGGTTGTCCCGGGCATGGAAGCGGCCAAGACCAATGGTGAGAAGCCGCCGGAAGTGATCGAACTCGCCATGAAGGCGGCGCGCGCTGGCCGCGTGCAGGAAGCCATCGCGATGCTCACTAAGGATATTGGCCAGGAACGGACAGGCCGAGGCCGCTTCCAACGGCAGATCCAGCTCGCAAATATTTTCCTCGCGACGAAGCACGAAGCGATTGCCTACCCGATCCTCATGGAGCTTGCGGAAGAAATCGACCGGCGCAAGCTCGAGGAGTGGGAAGACGCGTCGGTGGTTGCTCAGCCGCTCGCGCTGCTCTATCGCTGCGCGGAGAAGCTCGGCCGTGACGACGCGGAAAAGCAAAAAATTTATCAGAAACTCTGCCGGCTCGATCCGGCGCAAGCCCTTGCTTGTTTGAGGTAGAAATTGGCCGAACGCGAACCAAACGCGCCCGTAAAACTCTCGGTCCTCGACCGCCTGCTCGACGACGAGCCGAAAGCAAAGTCTGAGGCGCCTCTGACGCGCAGCGCTTCTCTCGCCAAATTGAAGGCCGCGGTGCGCCGCGACCTGGAGAATCTGCTCAATACCCGCCGTACTCCCGACTTCATCCCCGAGGGGAGCGCTGAAACGCTGCGCTCCGTGTACTACTACGGTCTCCCCGATATCACTTCGCTTCCCGCCAATTTCCTCTATGAGCAAAACCAATTGCTCCAATCCATCGAGAGAGTCGTGACCACTTTCGAAGCCCGGCTCGATGGTGTGCACGTCTCCCTGGTTCCCGCCGCCGGGATGTCGCGCGTTTTGCGCTTTGTGATCGAAGGGATGCTCAGAATTGACCCCCTACCCGAGCACGTGGTTTATGACGCTTCCCTTGAATTGACAAGTCTCGAAGTTCAAGTATCCGGAGAAGATCGTGCGGGATGAGCTGCTCGAATACTACGAGCGCGAGCTGACCTATCTACGCCAGATGGGCGCCGATTTTGCCGAGAAATATCCGAAAGTCGCTTCGCGGCTCATGCTCGAGCCCAATCGCTGTGAAGATCCGCATGTCGAGCGATTGATCGAGTCGTTCGCTTTTCTCGCGGCGCGCGTTCATCTCAAGATCGACGATGAGTTTCCGGAGATTACCGAAGCCTTGCTCAGCGTTCTCTACCCCCATTACATCCGCCCGATACCTTCCTGCACCATCGTACAATTCCACCTCGATCCCGATCAGGGAAAATTGAGCACTGGCCTTCCCATTCCGCGCGGCTCGATGCTCTATTCGCAGCCCGTGGACGGTTATCCCTGCAAATTCAGAACCTGCTACGACGCCACGCTCTGGCCGCTCCGAATCACCGAGGCGCAATGGGTGACTCCCGACCGGCTGCGTCCTGCCGTGAAATCTCAGGACGCCGTCGCTGCCTTGCGCATGGAGATCGAATGCTTCCCTGATGTGAGCTTCGACAAGCTCGAATTGAGCTCCTTGCCCATCTATCTCAACGGCGAGGGCAGCCTCATTCATTCGCTCTACGAATTGCTCTGCAATAATTGCACGCAGATCCTCCTGCGGGACCGCACGCCGCAATCTCGCAAGAACCCTCTGGCTCTCTCCGCAAGCCATTTAAAGCCAGCAGGGTTCAGCGACGACGAGGCATTGTTACCCTTTCCCCGGCGTTCCTTCTCTGGCTACCGCCTCCTCCAGGAATATTTTCATTTCCCCGAAAAATTCTTCTTCCTCGAGTTGGGCGGTCTCGATCAGCTCCGCACCGCGGGTTTTGGCCCCAAAGTTGAAGTGGTCATCCTCATCTCTCGTTTCGAACGCGCCGAGCGCCAGCAATCGCTCGAACTGAGCGTCTCCGAAGAAACCTTGCGCCTCGGTTGCTCGCCCGCCGTCAATCTCTTTCCCCATACTGCCGAGCCCATCCTGCTCGACCAGACGCGCACCGAATATTTCGTCACCCCCGACGCCCGCCGCCGGCGCGCCATGGAAATCTTCTCCATCGATGAAGTCATCTCCCCCAATCCCCAGACTCATGAAGTCTTGAAGTTTGAACCCTTTTACCGTTTCCGCCACGTCACCTCGCGGCATGGGGAGCGGCCCGCGGGCTTCTGGTATTCGCGCCGCCAGCCTTCCGCCCGGCGCGATGATGAAGGAACCGAAGTCTTCCTTTCTTTCTTGGATCTCAGCGGACGCCCGGTCCATCCGGACTCTGACAGCGTGACCGTGCACTGCACCTGTTCCAACCGGGATCTGCCTCACCGCCTGCCCATGGGCAATGAGAAGGGCGATTTTGAGCTCGAGGGCATATCCTCGATAAAAAAGATCGTGACCTTGCGAAAGCCCTCCGCCTCCGTTCGCCCGCCCGCCGGAAAAGGAATGCTCTGGCGTCTCATCTCCCATCTTTCGCTGAATTATCTTTCCATCGTCGATGAGGGCAGGGAAGCGCTGCAGGAGATTCTGCGGCTGTATACTTTTGGCGAATCCGGGTACCACGAACGCCAAGTTGCCGGCATCCTCAGCGTCAACAGCAGCCGCCACTTTGCCCGCGTCATCTCCGAGAATGGCATCGGTTTCGTCCGTGGCCATCGCGTCCAGATGGAATTTGACGAAGAACAGTACGTCGGCGGAGGCGTCTTCCTCTTTGCCAGCGTCCTCGAGCACTTTCTCGGACACTACGCTTCGTTGAACAGTTTCAGCCAGCTCCTCGCGCGCACCCAGCAAAGAAAGGAGGTTCTCCGGCTATGGCCTCCCCGGGCAGGCGAAGTGATTCTCCTGTAGATCTTTCGGAGATCGAAGCGCGGCTCCGCGATGAGCCCTATCGTTTCGAATTCTTCCAGGCTATCCGCTTGCTGGAACGGCTTCTGCCGGACCGCAAGCCGCTCGGGCGTTTCACGCATCCCGATGAGGAAGTCGCGCGTTTGGGCGCGCACCCTTCTCTTTCCTTTCCGGCCAGCGAAATCCAATCGATGGATTGGCCGCAAGACAAGCCGCCTTCTTTGGCCGTGAATTTCATGGGAACGACTGGCTGCCAGGGGCCGCTCCCTCACTTTTATACCACCCTGATCCTCGGTCGCCTGAAAGCAGGCGATAAAACGCTCCGCGATTTTCTTGATTTGTTTCATCACCGCATGCTCTCCTTCTTCTATCAGGCCTGGGAAAAATATCGCTTCGCGGTTTCCTACGAGCGCGGCGAGCGCGACCGCTTCTCCCACCACTTGCTCGATTTGATTGGTCTCGGCACGCCCGGCTTGCAGGACCGTCTCGCCGTTCCCGATGACGCTTTTCTCTATTTTGCCGGCATCCTCGGCCAGCGTCCGCATTCCGCCGGTGCTCTCGAATGTCTCCTCAACGATTACTTTGAAGTTCCCGTCGAAGTCGTGCAGTTGCTTGGCGGATGGTTCCAGCTCGATGAGAGCAGCGAATGCTGCCTCGGTGAACGCGAGACTCCTTCCGAGCAGTTGGGTAAAGGCGCCGTCGTCGGCAACGAAGTGTGGAACCAGCAGGCCCGCGCTCGCGTCCGCCTCGGGCCGCTCACTCTCGATCAGTATCTCGATTTTTTGCCAAACGGCTCCGCTTACGAGCCTCTTCGCGCGCTCTTGCGTTTTTGGACCAACGGGGAAATCGATTTCGAAGTGCAACTCATCCTCAAGCGCGATGAAGTGCCCTCCTGCGAACTTGGCGCCGAAGGAAAAGAATTGCCGCAGCTCGGCTGGGTCACTTGGATGAAGTCCAAGCCCCTCGGCCGTGATCCGGAAGACACCATTTTCTACGTTTAGCAAAGCGAGGCTGTCATGTCAGCAAATCTCAAAGGTTTGATTGGAAAATTGAACGACACCACGCGGAATAGCCTCGAGGCGGCCGCGGGATTTTGTCTTGCCCGCACTCACTATGACATCGAGCTGGAGCACTTTCTCCTCAAGCTCCTCGACGTGACCGATAGCGATCTGCCGCGCATCCTCAAGCAATTCGGCGTGGACAAGTCCCGCCTCACCGGCGATCTCACTCGCAGCCTCGACAAGTTGAAATCCGGAAACGCGCGCACCCCGGCCTTCAGTCCTTCGCTGACGGACATGTTGTCCGAGGCCTGGACCCTCGGCTCCATCGACTTCGGTGCCGCCCAGGTGCGCACCGGTTTCACCATCCTCGCGATCGTCACGGCCCCCGAATTGTCGCGCCTGATGCGCGAGATTACTCGCGAATTCCAGAAGATCAGCGCCGAGGCCCTGCACAAAGATTTCTGGAATATCGTCGCGGGCTCGCCCGAAGATCAGGAAACCGCCCAGGCCATTTCCCTGGGCGTGGAAGGCTTGCCGCAGGGCGCTGGCATGCCCGGCAAGGGCAAGACGCAGAATCTGGATCAATTCACGATCGATCTGACCGCGAACGCCCGCTCCGGGAAAATCGATGCCGTCCTCGGCCGCGATCACGAGATTCGCCAGATCATTGACATTCTCACGCGCCGCCGTCAGAACAATCCGATTTTGACGGGCGAAGCCGGCGTTGGAAAAACCGCGGTAGTCGAGGGCTTTGCTTTGCGCGTCGTGAAAGGCGACGTGCCTCCGTCGCTCAAAAACGTTACCATTCGTTCGCTCGATCTCGCGCTGCTTCAGGCTGGCGCGGGCATCAAGGGTGAATTCGAGAACCGCCTGAAGGGGCTGATTGAAGAAGTGAAGTCCTCACCCGCTCCCATCATTCTCTTCATCGACGAAGCCCACACCCTCATCGGTGCTGGCGGGCAGGCCGGACAAGGTGATGCGGCAAATCTTCTCAAGCCGGCCCTCGCGCGCGGTGAACTTCGCACCATCGCTGCGACCACGTGGTCCGAATACAAGAAATTCTTTGAAAAAGACGCCGCGCTGGCTCGCCGCTTCCAGGTCGTAAAAGTGGAAGAGCCCACCGAAGAACAATGTATGGTCATGCTTCGCGGAATCGTTGCCTCTCTCGAGAAGCACCACAACGTCCGCATTCTCGACGAAGCCGTGCAGGCCGCCACAAAGTTTTCGCACCGCTATCTCGCGGGGCGCCAGTTGCCGGACAAGGCGGTCAGCGTGATGGACACCGCTTGCGCTCGCCTCTCGCTCGGACAGAATGCCACGCCTCCGCTGATCGAAGACGCTCTTCGCCAGTTGGATGATTTGGACGTGCAGCAACGCGTCCTTGAACGGGAAGCAGCAGTCGGCGTGGATCACTCCGAACGGCTCAAGTCTATTGCGGATCATAAGACGGACGTCGCCGCGCGCCTGAAAACTCTTGAAGATCGCCGTGGCAAGGAACTCTCGCTCGTCTCGCGCATCCGCGAAATCCGCACGCAACTGGAATCGGCTGCCGCGCCGCGCGCCGCCAGCGGAGCCGGCTCCGCGACTGCCGCGCAACCCGCCATCGACTCGGCCGCGCTGCGCGCCGAACTCGAAAAACTCAACGCCGAGCTCGACAAATTGCAAGGCGAATCCCCGCTGATGCGCGTCTGCGTCGATACGCAAATCGTCGGCGAGGTCATTTCCGCCTGGACCGGCATTCCCGTCGGCAAGATGCAGCAGGACGAAATCAACACCGTGCTCACCCTGAAGGACGTCATGGCCACGCGCGTCATTGGCCAAGACCACGCTCTCGCCGCGGTCGCCCAGCGCATCTCCACCTCTCGCGCCGCAATGGACGACCCCGTCAAGCCGGTCGGCGTTTTCATGCTTGTGGGCCCGAGCGGCGTCGGCAAAACCGAAACCGCCCTCGCGCTGGCCGATCTTCTCTACGGTGGCGAGCGCAACCTCATTACCATCAATATGTCCGAATTCCAGGAAGCTCACACTGTATCGAGCCTGAAAG
>WNFE01000816.1_pt1 | contig 27772 bp, 27 predicted proteins | sample 5400451 | NCBI WGS metagenome assembly WNFE01 (sample SAMN13153344, study PRJNA577476) | soil metagenome | isolation source: 200 cm saprolite under Douglas fir tree site 2 hole 2 | place: USA:California | collected 2015-04-18
ACTACATCTATGACCTGGTCCCCCTCGGCCACGCGCTGTACTACCTGAGCATGGCCAAAGTGTACGACGAGTGGATCTCGAAAATTACGAAGCTGCGGGAGGAGATGCGGGAGTACGACGAGATGGTCACCCGCATCAAGCGGCAGAAGACGACGGACGAAGACCAAATCCTCACCGAGCTGCAGTACATCCGTACCCGCATCGGGACCTCGTCGAAAATTCTCACCGACAAGCAGAAGACCGCCTTCTTTTTCGTCCTGGTCCCTGAAGAGATGATCTTGCTGGATACTCAGAAGGCGGCGACTCTGTTCCAGCAGTTCGATGTCCCGATCGCCGGGTATATCGTCAATCGCGTCCTGCCCGATACCCTGCTCCAGCAGCAGGTGCCTCCGTACCTGAAGCACCAGATCGACCAGCAGCACACGTATCTGGACCACATCCGGCGCATGTATGGCAACGACGTGCTGGCATACGTGCCGGAACTCGAGCGCGATGTCACAGGTCTAAAGATGATCGAACGACTCGCGGGGATCATGTATGACGGCCGCTAAGGCGCCGGCGCTCCATTCCGCCAGCGCCCCAGCAAATCTGATCACCAAGTCCTTGCGCGCTTACGTCGCCGCGCACCCTGACCTCAAGTACGTGTTCTTTGGTGGCAAGGGAGGGGTGGGCAAGACGGTCATGGCCGGGGCGACGGCCGTGTGGCTGGCCCAACAGGGCCGGCGGACGATCCTGGTCTCCACGAACCCGGTCCACAGTTTGTCCGGTCTCCTCGGGCAGAACGTCTTCGGCCAGCACACCCCGGTGCACACCGTGGACCGGCTGCGGGCTTTCGAGATTGACACGAAAGACACGATCGCGCGCTCCAAGCAGGAGATCCGGGAGAAGATCCAGTGGTTTTTGAAGTTTGCGGAGATTTCCACCAAAGCCGACGAGTTTGTGGAGTCAGCCAGCATGAATCCTGCCTTTGAAGAGTCGGCAATGTTTGAGAACATGCTGGACCTGATGATCAAAGACGAGTACGACGCCTACGTATTTGACACCGCGCCCACGGCGAACGCCCGGCGTCTGCTGGGGATGTCCAAGGTCTACTCGTTGTGGGTCAACAAGATGATGAAGTCCCGTCAGGAGGCCCAAACCCTGCGCGAAGCATTGTCTTTTACGAAGAAGAAAGAAGCCGATCCGTTGATGGAGTACCTGACCAGCCTCCGCGGACGCATGGCCCGCGCGCAGACCCTGCTCACCAATCCCGAGCAGACCGCGTTTTTCTTCGTGACGCTGCCGGAGGCTCTGCCGATTGCGGTCGTCCGGCGGTTTATCGGCTGGTTCCATGACTTCGGGATTCCGGTCGGCGGGGTCGTCGTCAATCGCTTGATCCAGACCGACACCGTCGGGCCTGAGGCATCAGATTTCGTGCGCAACCGCATGGCCATGCAGCAGGGCTACATGCAGGAAATCTACCAGACGTTCGAAGGGCTCGTCCGGGCCATTATCCCGCTCTATGATACGGAAGTGCGGGGGGTCCCCGCGCTCGAACACCTGAGCAAAGCCCTGTTCTCATAACCCCCTTCCCCGCCGTCTCGAGTCCTGGTCTCGCCGAAAGTTCTTGACATTTTCGCTCAAAATCCACAACCATGTGGTTGTGGATACTCTCGGGCCGACCTTTGCGGCCCTCTCTGATCCCACCCGCCGGTCGATCGTGGACCGACTTAGCCGGGGACCAGCCCCGATCAGAGAACTGGCGCGGCCCTTTGCCATGTCGCAGCAGGCTATCTCGAAGCACGTGGCCTACTTGGAGCGCGCCCACCTGATTCACAAGCAGCGCGCCGGGCGGCAGCACCTGTGCACCCTGAACCCCGCCGCCCTCCGCACAGTCGCCCTGTGGGCGGAAAGCTACCGGCGGCTGTGGGAGAAGAACTTTCAGCGTCTTGATGCTCTTCTGGAGGAGATGAAGACCTTGAAGAAGCGGGGACAGGCCACAAGGAGAGATAGCAAATGAAGAACAGCGACACTTTGAAAGTGACGCCGTCGGGGGATCGAGAGATCGTCATCACGAGATTGTTTGACGCCCCGCCCGGACTGGTGTTTGACGCGTTGACGAAGCCGGAGCTGATCCGGCGATGGCTCTTAGGACCGGGGGGATGGTCGATGACGGTGTGCACCGTGGATCTCCGGGTTGGCGGGGCATACCGGTATGTGTTGCGCAACGATCGGAACGGAACGGAGATGGGGTGGGGGGGCACCTATCGCGAGATCGCGCGCCCGGAGCGAATCGTGCACACCGAGCGGTTCGATCAGCCCGTGTACCCAGGAGAATCCGTGATTACGACCGTGTTGACGGAAAAGGGCGGCAAGACCATCTTCACGGCCCGGTTGCTCTTCGACTCGAAGACGGCGCGCGACACCGTCCTGTCCTCCGGCATGGTGCGGGGCGCGGCGGCGATCTGGGACAAGCTGGAGCAGGTGCTGGAGAGCCAGGGGCAGACAGCGTGAGTTCAAATCCGTCAACACTAAGGAGGGTCTCCATGGATCAGGGGGTCAGGTTGTTAGTCTATCCCGTTAAAGACCTCACTCGAGCAAAGGCGCTCTACAGCAAGTTTTTGGGGACAGCGCCGTATGTTGAGGGGCCGTACTATGTCGGTTTTCGAGTGGGAGAGCAAGAAATCGGGTTAGATCCCAATGGCCACAAGCAAGGAATGACAGGGCCTATCGGCTATGTGTACGTGAACGACATAAAGAAAAGTCGGCAACTGCTCCTCGATGCCGGCGCCCACCCCCATCAAGAGATCAAAGATGTTGGCGGGGGCAGGCTGGTTGCGACGGTCAAAGACGCCGATGGGAACATCATCGGGCTTGTTCAGTCCCCTTAAGGAGGATCTCAGATGCAGAAGATCACGACCTTCCTGACCTACAACGATCAGGCCGAGCAGGCGGCCAATCTCTACATCTCCGTTTTCCCGAACTCCAAGATCGTGAGCGTGACGCGGTATGGCGCCTCCGGGCCGGGACCCAAAGGATCAGTGATGTCTGTCTCGTTTCAGCTCGCAGGGCAAGACTTCTTTGCCCTCAACGGCGGTGCGTCGTTCAAGTTCGCGGAAGGCATTTCGCTGTTTGTCAATTGCGAGACTCAAGCAGAAATCGACGACCTGTGGGAAAAGCTCTCCCGCGGGGGAAAGCCAGGCCCGTGCGGCTGGCTGACGGACAAGTTTGGGGTGTCATGGCAGATCGTTCCGTCCGTTCTCGGCAAGTACTTGAGTGATAAGGATGCGGGGAAGTCGACCAGGGTCATGCAGGCGATGCTTCAGATGACCAAGCTGGACATCAGCAAACTCAAGCGGGCGTACGAACAAGCGTAAACCGGACGTTTCTCCGTCTGGGTCACACTAAGAGCGGGGTGATATCTCGGGAGCGGTCTACCTCGCGCGGGGAAGCGCAGGGTCCGAACGCCGTGCAGGCGCGCCCGCCGGCAGGTGGGCGAGAAGCGCTCCCACCGTGGTCAGCGCGAATCCGCGTTGGGCGAGCGCCTCGGCGGTTTCGGGAAGAATTCGGATCGTCCCGGGCACACCCTCATGCAAGAGGACGATTCCTCCACTGTCCGCTTGTCTCAGTACTTTTGCTTTCAGGGCATCCCCGCTCGGACTCGCGTAATCTCCGCCCCCCGCCGTCCACATCACCGTGGACAGGCCCAAGCTGTGGGCCACACGCATGAGATCGGTGGAGTACTCTCCATACGGTGGGCGGAAGTACCGGGGGGCCTGCCCAGTGACAGCGGCAATGACCTCCTGTGTACTGGCCAGCTCCTCGGTCATCTGCGCGACCGACAGCCGCGTGAGGTGGGGGTGGTGATAGGAATGATTGGCCACCTCATGGCCTGCTCGGACGATGGCCTGAACCAGGAACGGGTACCGTTGGACGTTCTCTCCGGTGACGAAGAAGGTCGCCTTCACTCCCATCTGCGCTAAGGTGTCCAGCAGGAGGGTCGTGTAGATCGGAAATGGCCCATCATCGAAGGTTAGGGCTAAGGTGGCCTGCGCCCGATCCCCGCGATAGATGTCGGTCGGGGCCAAGGGGATCGTGTTCTGTGCGAGTCTGAAACGCCGCGGCGGCCTGCGGCCGGATGCCGGCTGCGCGCGGAGGCCCAGCGGGCGAGAATACCAGACTCGCGCGAGAGGCCGGACAACATCTGCAGGCGTGTAGCGCGCGGACAGGTCCGCAAACTCCCCCCGACTGATCGCGGCGGAGAAGATGACCGGGGCCGTCGTGGCGCGGCCGGTGGGGTCGTAATCTAGGCCGATGAGGTCCAGTTCGTCGAGTTGCGGAATGCGGGTGAGCGCCGTCCAGGCGATGCGGCCGGCAAAGGCCTGCATCTCTTGGGGGGACTCCATCCCGTCAAAATGCGTAAAGGTGACCTGGGCGACAGTGAGATGACCGTTCGTGTCAGCCGTCAGGTTGGTGATGCGGCCACTGATGCCTTCCATCCGGAGAGACTGCCGCAGCGCGTCTTCGACGTCTGGGCGCATGCGGACCATTTGCGGGATGGAATTCGCATGGACGTCCGGTATCGTCGCAACGACGAACGCGACGGTGACGACCATGATCATAATACGGTGACGCATCATCACAGGTACTCCACGTACTGCCGGGTAAGCGCGCCCATTAACCGGCAAGTTCCCCCAGCGGTTGGTGGGGCGCAATCGGTCGAAGAACTCATACTCATACCCTATCGGCTGAATTACTTCCTACTTCAGTGAGAGCAAGAAACACGCCATAGGCAGCGGGTGCAGGTCGAAACCCCTAACCGATGAGGCAACTCCGTCGGGGGGTCGGCCGAGCCGTTCGCTACCCGCTCCTCCGGGTGTGGCGGTATAATCTCCCCGTGCGCTCTGGAGTTGGACGGTTTCAAGTCATGGCGACCCTACAGGCGGCGCGGGCGAAGACCTTGGGCGTGAGGCTGGCGAGCGCGCAGTCGTGGGGGCTGAATCGAGCCATCTACTACGCAGCGGCGAAGCGCGGGTTCAAGGGTGGGGCGGGCCCGGCCAAGCCGAAGAAATATGCGGCAACTTTCGGAGAATTTGCCCTGGGAGCCGACAAGGCGTACAAGGTGAGCGCCGGCGGGAAGATGCTGTTCACGATCGGCGGGGAGATCCAGCGCCCCGAGGATTTCCGCAAGCAAATCGTGCAGCGGTTTGCGGGGACCTTCCGAGAGGCCTGGGAGGAAGCCGTGCGGATCATGCAGGCGTACCCGACCGCCGTGCTGGAATCCCCCCAGCAGTTCTACCTGCAAGTGTACCGACCACGCCGTGATGTGTTGGCGGCCAAGTGGACCGAGCGAGCTGCGAAAACGTCGGAGACGGTCTAATGCCCACGGCTCACTGCCACACAAATCGGATAATTGAACACATGACCCCGCCGGGGATCGGCGTGAGAAGGATCAGACCCCCGCAAGAAGGAGCTCGATGAGCACACCAGCGATCGAAACCCGCAGCTTGGTGCGAACCTATCGCACCCGCAAGTCCGCCCAGAACCCCTCCGGAGGCACGGTGGTGGCCCTGGACGGCATCACCTTGGAGATCCCACGCGGCGAACTTTTCGGGTTGCTTGGGCCCAATGGGGCTGGCAAGACTACTTTGATCAAGGTTCTGGTGACTCTGCTGCTGCCTACTTCGGGATCCGCCCGGGTCGCCGGGTTTGACGTGGCGCGTGAAACTCAGCAGATCCGGGAGCGGATCTCTATGGTCTCCGGCGGGGAGAGCTCCGGCTACGGGTTACTCACCGTTCGCGAGCAGCTGTGGATGTTCAGCCAATTCTACGGGCTGGCGTCGAGAGCGGCGCTGGGGCGGATTGACGAGTTGTTGAAGGTGGTGGGACTGTTTGATGAACGCCACCGTCGTGTGAGTGCCCTGTCGAGCGGCATGCGCCAGAAGATGAACCTCGCGCGCGGCTTGCTGTCCGATCCGGAGATCTTGTTTCTCGATGAGCCGACGTTGGGACTGGATGTGGGGGCTGCACGCGACGTCCGTGCGTACATCCGCGAGTGGATGCGGGAGCGACCGGGGCGGACCATCTTGCTGACCACCCACTACATGCACGAGGCGGAGGAACTCTGCGACCGCGTGGCGATCATCCACAAAGGCGCCATCGTCGTCACGGATACGCCGGCGACTCTCCGGCACCGTGCGGCGGGAGGCAGCTACTTTATCCTCACCACCTCTGTGCTGGACGGCGCGACCTGGCTGGGCCAGGTGCCAGGCGTCCAGCGCGTCGACACGCGTGATGGAGACGGCAGCACCGAGGTCCGGCTGGAGCTGGCCGACGATGGGGTCATCGCCGGCGTGGTGAAGGCCCTCGCCGATCGGGACCGGCGCATCCTGTCGCTGCGGAAGGTCGAGCCCAGCCTTGAGGATGTGTTTGTGCAGATCGTCGGACGGCGTCTGGAAGAGGCCGACGAGGCCGCAGGCCGCCGTGAGTGACATCCCGAAGGCGACCGGTCTCACCCGTGTGCTGCGGGCCAGCCGCGGCCGATCCTACCCGCGAATCATCGGGTTGTTGCGGGAACGCTCGTGGCTGTTCTACGATACCGTGCTGCCACTGCTCGGCACGATCGCTTTCGTATATGTCTACAAAGCCCTGGGTGCCCCCGACCGCTTCGTAGGGTACGTCATCATGGGCGGCGCTGCGATGGGGTTCTGGATGAACGTGATGTGGAGCATGGCCGCCCAGTTCTACTGGGACAAGCAGGGCGGCAACCTCGAGCTGTACCTGGTGTCCCCGTGTGGGCTCGTGCCGATTCTGCTGGGTATGTCCGTGGGGGGATTTGCCAATACGTTGATGCGCACCGTGGCCATCGTGGTCGTCGGATCCGTGTTGTTCCACGTGACCTATGTGATTCACCAGCTTCCCGTGTTCATCGCGGTGTTTGCGGTCGGCGTCATCGCCCTCTACGGGTTGGGCGTCACCTTTGCCAGCCTGTTCTTGCTGTGGGGACGCGAGGCGTGGCACATGGCGAACCTCCTCATGGAGCCCGTGTTCTTGGGGACGGGATTCTACTTCCCGGTGCGCGCGCTGGGTTTCTGGGTGGCCATCGGCACCTCCATCATCCCGCTCACCTTGGCTCTCGATGCCCTGCGGCAGCTGCTGTTTCCCGACACGCATCCGGCGCTGCTGCCGGTCCGGATCGAGCTGGCGATCCTGGGGGGGTTGGCCGTCCTGTTCGTGTTCACGGCCCGCTTCTCACTGCGCAAGATGGAGTTCCTGGCGCGCCGGGAGGGGCGGCTAAGTCTGCGTTTCTAATGCGATGCTGGCCTCCTCACGCGTTTCCCACCCCTTAAGTGGTGCCCGGCACTGGTGGCGGACGCTGCGCGTCGCCTACTGGCTGGGCTGGCAGATCGAGAGTAATTGGACCGATCCGTTCTTGTTCTTTGTCTACTCCATCGCCCGTCCGCTGGGTAGCGTCCTCATTCTGGTCTTCATGTACTACGTGGTCGCGCGGGCCGGCGCTGGGGCGATGCTCGGGTTCTTTGTGGTCGGAACGGCCTGTTGGCCTTTTGTCGTGCAGGGCATGATGGGGACGGCGTGGAGCCTGATCAGCGACCGCGAGCACTGGAAGACCCTGCGCTACGTCTATACGTCCCCCATCCCCTTCCGCGCCTACCTGATCGGACGGGCCCTGGCGCAATCCACGACGGCAGCATCTGCGGCTGCGGTGACATTGGTCGTTGGCCGATGGGTGCTCGGCGCTCCTCTCCACCTGGCCACGATCCACTTCCCATATATGCTGGTCGCATTTGCACTCGGGATCGCCTCCGTCCTCGCGTTGGGCCTCATGGTGGTCAGCGCAGCGTTCCTGATTTCGGGGGAAGCGTGGCGGATGCCCGAGGGTGTGGGGGCGGCACTGTACCTGCTCTGCGGGGCGGTCTTTCCGGTCAGCGTCCTCCCGCTGCCCCTTCGCACACTGGCGCAGGGGGTTCCTTTGACATGGTGGCTGGAGGCGATGCGGCGCGGGCTTCTGCCGCCAGGCGCGATTACTTCTTTCCCGCAGCTGACTGACGGCCAGGTGCTGGGATGGCTTGCCGTGCTGGCTGCGGTGTGGATGGTGCTCGCGTGGACCGTTTTTGCCCTCGCGGAGCGTCGCGCACGGAATCGTGGTGTGTTGGATCGCGAGTCCGCCTTCTAGTAGGCCGCAGGAATGCCCTTACGATTGGATCCTCGACCAGCGCCGCAGTGCCACTCCTGACCAGACCAATTCCACGACCCCGAACGGCCATGCGCCTTGCAGAAAACCATAGGCCGATGCTGCCAGGCAGGCTCCGCGAACAGCAGGACAAAAATGCGTGACCGTCTCTCCAGCGCATAAAACAGCATCATGGCCGTGACAGCGACTGTGCCGAAAATCGTGAGCGGGTCCATGCCTGTCCTTATATCACCAAAGACATTGACCCACTACCCTTCTATGCTGGGGCATGGACAGGCTGTACCGAACAGGCTCAGAATAGAAATCACCAACACGTAGACGAGGTCTGCTGTGGATCTGTCGTCGTTTAACCCTCTCATCCGCCGCTGGTTCACCGATCGCTTTGCTGAGCCCACGGCTCCGCAGTCCCAAGGATGGGCGCACATCGCCCAGGGGCACGACACGCTGATCGCGGCGCCCACGGGGTCGGGCAAAACGCTAGCCGCATTCCTGTGGTCGATCAACCATCTTATCGACGTCGCGCAGCGGGGAGAGCTCCCAGACGAAACGCGCGTCATTTATGTGTCTCCACTCAAAGCCCTCGGCAACGACATCCAAAAGAATCTACAAGACCCTCTCGCCGATTTGCGCCAACTCGCTGAGGCACAAGGCAAGCCGTTGCCAGAGATTCGGGTGATGGTGCGGTCTGGCGACACCCCCGCCCGCGAGCGGAATCTCATGGCGCGCAAGCCTCCGCACATCCTCATCACCACGCCGGAATCCCTCTACATCCTTCTCACGGCGGAGCGCAGCCGGAACTTCTGCCGCCACGCTCAGGCGGTGATCGTCGATGAGATTCACGCAGTGGCGGGGGACAAACGCGGTAGCCACCTCGCCCTCTCGTTGGAGAGGTTGGATCTGTTGGCCGGGAGGCGGCTGCAGCGGATCGGCCTGAGTGCCACCATCAACCCCGTCCAAGAGGTCGCGCAGTTGCTGGTGGGCGCCGACCGCACCGACGCAGATAATCAGCCGCGCTGCGCTATCGTCAACATCGGTCACCGCCGAGAGTGGGATCTACAGATCGCTGTGCCGCAGCAGCCCCTCAGCCACGTCGCCACGCACGAGTTGTGGGCGGAAGTTTATGACCGCGTGGCTGCCGAGGTGACCGCGCACCGGACGACACTAGTCTTTGTGAATACGCGGCGTCTCGCCGAACGCGTGGCGCACCAGTTAACGCAACGGCTGGGCGAAGACAAAGTCGCCACGCATCACGGGAGCCTGTCCCGCCAGATCCGGCTGGACGCCGAGCAGCGGCTCAAGTCTGGCGCCGTCTCCGTGGTCGTGGCCACCGCGTCCCTCGAGCTGGGCATCGACATCGGCCACGTGGATCTAGTCTGCCACCTCGGTGCGCCGCGGGCCCTCGCGACGCTCTTGCAGCGGGTGGGACGATCCGGCCACTGGCTAGGCAGCGTGCCCAAGGGGTTGCTGTTCCCTCTGACCCGAGACGACCTGGTGCAGTGCGCGGCGGCGGTGCGCGCGGTCCGCGCCGGGACGCTGGATCGCGTGATCATCCCTGAAGCACCCGTGGATGTACTGGCCCAGCAGATCGTGGCCCTAACAGGAAGCCAGGAGATCCACGAGGACGACCTGTGGCAGTTGGTGCGTCGCGCCTATCCCTACCGCCGCTTAGAGCGGGGCACATTTGAGGCCCTCCTCCAAATGTTGTCGGAAGGCATCAGCAGCCGCCGCGGGCGGGCCGGGGCGTTTGTGCACCGCGATCAAGTGCACGGTGTCTTGAAGGGCCGCCGTGGCGCGAGGTTGGCAGCGATCACCTCAGGCGGGGCGATTCCCGACACGGCCGACTACGACGTCATCGAGGAACCACAAGAAACGTTTGTGGGGAAGGTCAACGAAGACTTCGCCATCGAGAGTTCTGGCGGAGATATTTTCCTGTTGGGCAACACCTCGTGGCGCATCCGCCGCATCGAAGCCGGGAAGGTGCGCGTGGAAAATGCGCACGGCGCCCCGCCCTCCATCCCGTTTTGGATCGGGGAAGCCCCCGCGCGGACGGCCGAGCTGTCCGAAGCGGTTAGCGAACTGAGGGCAGAAGTGGCCAACCGGTTGGGCCAGCCCGAGGAAGCCATCCAATGGTTAGTCACCCATACAGCTGTCGATCGCGCAGGGGCCGAGCAGATCGTCGCCTACATCGCGCAGACGGTGGCCGTGCTCGGTTGTGTGCCCACCCACCAGACCATCGTCGCCGAACGGTTCTTTGACGAATCCGGTGGGATGCAATTGGTTTTGCACACACCGTTCGGCGGGCGCGTCAACCGTGCCTGGGGCCTGGCGATCCGCAAGCGCTTCTGCCTGACGTTTGACTTCGAACTGCAGGCAGCCGCCACAGATGACGGAATCGTACTCTCACTGGGCGAACAGCACAGCTTCCCGCTTGAGAGCGTCTTCCGCTTTGTGCGGTCGGCGACGGCGCGCGAGGACCTCGTGCAAGCCCTCTTAGCCTCGCCGATGTTTACCAACCGCTGGCGGTGGAACGCAAACCGCTCCCTGGCAGTGCTGCGGTTTGCGGGCGGTCGACGGGTGCCCATGCCGATCCAGCGGATGCGCGCGGAGGATTTGATGGCCGCTGTCTTCCCAGACCAGGTGGCCTGTCAGGACAATCGCTCCGGCCCTATCACACCTCCCGACCATCCTTTGGTGAACGAGACCGTTAACAACTGTCTGTACGAGGCGATGGATCTGGAGGGATTAGTGGCGATCACCGTACGAGTCGAACGCGGCGAGATTCACACCGTCGCCGTCGATTCGCTGAGTCCCTCGCCGATGTCGCATGAGATCCTCAACGCCAACCCCTATGCGTTTCTCGATGACGCCCCGCTGGAGGAACGGCGCGCGCGGGCGGTCACGTTGCGGCGGACGGATCCCGACCTGGCGTCTGGAATCGGGGCGCTGGATGCGGCGGCGATTGACGAGGTGCGCGCGCAGGCCCAGCCCGATGTGCGCGATGTCGATGAACTGCACGATCTGCTGTTGTCTGTCGCGCTGCTGCCCGAAGGCGAAGCGGCTGCCTGGGAAGGGCTGACCGCAGACCTCATCGCCTCCGGCCGCGCGACAGTGGCGTCATGGCGCACGGAGGCGGGCGAGTATCGTGCGTATGTGGCCGCCGAACGCACCGCACTCGTCCGCGCGGCCCTGCCCGATGTCCGTTATTCGCCCGAGATCGTGTTCTCGCTCGCGCGATCTGGTTCATCTGACCAGTCCCCTGACGATGCAGTTCGCCAGATCGTCTTGGGCTGGATGCAGATCACCGGACCCGTGGAAGCGGCCGCTCTAGCGCAGCGCCTCGGATTCCGCCCTGCAGACGTGGAGATTGCCCTAGCCGCCCTGGAGGGTATCGGGATAGTGCTGCGGGGACGTTTCACCCCTCAGGCGAGCGCCGAAGAGTGGTGCGAACGGCGCCTGCTTGCCCGTATTCATCGCCTGACGTTAGGCCGCTTGCGTCAGGAAATCGAGCCAGTGTCGGCCGCCGACTTAATGCGTTTCCTGTTCCGGTGGCAGCACGTGCAGCCGGGGAGTCAGCTGCATGGCCGCGACGGTGTGGCTCAGATCATCGGACAACTTCAAGGGCTGGAACTCCCTGCGCCCTCGTGGGAAGAGCATGTGATCCCCGCGCGGGTCCGCCTCTACGACCCGGCTGACCTGGAGTACCTGTGTTTGTCGGGGACGGTGACCTGGGGACGATTAAGCCCCACCAGCAATGGGGCGTCAGAGAATGGCCAGGAGGGTGGTCGCCGCGTGCGGCGACGCCAAGGTCCGGGGCGCAGTTCACCGATTGCGTTCGTCCTCCGTGAGGATCTTCCAGTGTTCTTAGGCGACCGGCCCCCAACGGCTGAGGTGCTCGCCCGGCTGTCCCCGGCGGCATCCGAGGTTGCAGATTATCTGCGTCAGCACGGTGCGTCATTTCTGATGGACGTCGTGAAGAGCACACGACGGCTTCCCTCCGAAGTGGAGGAGGCGTTGTGGGAACTCGTCGTCGGAGGTGTCGTGAGCGGCGATGGTGTGGCAGGGTTACGACGGTTGCTGCATGGCGGGCGCTCTCGGGACCGGCGCATTTCGCGGGCCTATGGTGGAGGAAGGACGCATGGGCGGTCACTTCCCGTGGGTCGGTGGGCCATGTGGCAAAGCCCCGCCGACTTGACTGTGCGCACTCCTAACGACGCCATCGCCCGACAGCTGCTGCGGCGGTACGGTGTGGTGTTTCGCGATGTCCTCGCCCGTGAGCCGGTCGCCCCACCCTGGCGGGTTTTGCTTGGGATCTACCGGCGCTGGGAAGCGCAGGGGGAGATTCGGGGCGGGCGCTTCGTGGGGGGATTCGTTGGAGAACAGTTCGCCCTGCCGGGAGCGGTGGAAGCGCTGCGTGCGGTGCGGGGGGCTCCCGAAGACCGCGAGGTCATTGTTGTTGCGGCGTCCGATCCCCTCAACCTTGTGGGGATCATCTTGCCTGGCGGAAAAGTGGCTCCCCAGTCCGCCTTAGCGATTGCGTATCGCAACGGTGTGCCCCAAGATATCGCCCCTATGGGCGCGCTCTTGGCCCGGCTCCATCAGACCGCTGCGACCGCGTCGCGTTCGGATGCGGGCACGCCTTTCCGTGAGCGGCGGCGCTAGATCCGATAACTCGCCTTCCCAACCAAAGCTGTCACAATCCCCACACCCACGCGCAGGCCGCGTAGGTAAATCCCCCGCCGAACGCCGCGAGTACGATGCGGTCGCCGTCGTGAATGCGACCGGATTGTACGGCTTCGTACAGCGCGAGAGGGACACTCGCCGCCGATGTATTCCCGTACTCCTCGATATTGACGACGAACCGTTCTAGTGGGACGTCCATCTGCGAGGCCAAGGCCTCAATAATCCTTAGGTTAGCCTGGTGGGGGACGATGAGATCCACTTGGTCCATCGTCCAGCCCGCCTGGGCCACCGTCTTCTGAATCAGTCCCGGTATGGTCCGCACGGCCAGCTTGAACACCGCCTGGCCATCCATGTATGCGCGGTGGAGTTTGCGTTCGATGGCATCGACAGTGATCGGCATCCGCGAGCCGCCGGCGGGAACTTTCAGCACGTCGCCGGCTGAGCCATCGGCGCCGACCAATCCGCCGTACATCCCATGCGCCCCCGCAGACGGGCCCAAGACCGCGGCCCCCGCGCCGTCGCCGATCAGTACGCACGTCCGGCGATCGTCCCAATCGATGAGCCGGCTCAGCGTTTCCGCCCCGACCACGAGCGCCGTACGAATGGTTCCCGCGGCGATCATTTGGCTGGTACAGATCAGCGCGTACACAAAACTTGAGCACGCTGCCAGCAGATCAAAGGCGCCCGCACGGGAGGCGCCGAGGCGATCCTGGAGCAGACAGGCGGTGGCCGGGAAGAACATATCGGGTGTCGCGGTGCCCACGACCACAAGGTCGAGATCTTGGGCGCGGACGCGAGCAGCATCCAAGGCCTGCTGTGCGGCGATGAGGGCTAAGTCAGATGTCGTTTGGTCGGGGCCGGCGATGTGGCGCCGTTTGATGCCCGTGCGCTTGGTGATCCACTCATCGGTGGTGTCGACCATGAGCGCGAGGTCATCGTTGCTCAGGATCTTTGGCGGAGCGTACGCGCCTAATCCCAGAATCGTGGCCCGGGGCAGTGTCATGGGGGGACAGGTTCGGCGTGAACCGGAGGACTCCTCATTCGCCTAGTCGAACGAACGCCCCGTGCACCAGTCGACGGTCCCGGTTCCCCCAATCACGCAGATCCCGCCGTTTTCGGAGTTTGCGGAAGCGGAGCTGGCCGAACTGCTTCCACGCGCGCAGCGCCGCTCGTATCGCACGGAGGAAACGATCTTCCGCGAAGGCGATCCGCCGGCCTTCATCTACTACGTTCTCAGCGGCGAGATTAGCCTGACCCTCACCTCGGAAGACCGGCGAATCAGCGTGGGGAAGTTTCCTGCCGGTCGTCTGCTGGGGATTCAGACGATCTTTGACAACGGTCCGCAGTTTGTCTCAGCCACAGCGCTCTCGCCGACCACGGTCCTCGCCATTCCACTGGGAGAATTGCTGGCCATCTTGCGGCGGCACCCTGACGCCCTGCTGAAAATGGCCGGAATCTTCGCCCACCAGATCCGGGGCGCGGCACGGCTGGTGGCTGAGATGCAGTTCTTGGACCTGCCCGTCCGGCTGGCCAAACGGATCCTCGACCTCGTCGACGCGTCGGCCGCCTCTGCAGGGCGGCACGGGCCGGCGGTTAGGATTACGCAGAAGGAGCTGTCGGAGCTCGCGGGCGCCACGCGCGGTGGAGTCAACCGGGCCTTGAAACGGTTGGAGCACCTCGGCCTGATCCGTACCAGCCGCGGAACGATTACCATCAGCGCCCCCGACCGACTGCGTCGTCTCGCCGAGCAAGAGCCTCTTCCGATGATTCTGGGTGTTTCCGATCCCGGTCTTAAAGGCCAAGACTAACCCACGAACCCAAGCGAACCTGAATAAGGCAAACGAGTGTTCGTAAGTGGAATGCCGCTATGCTCGTACCCCTCCAACCAGGGTTGGGCTCAGAGCCCACCCTCTTTTCTTGCAGAGGGACGATCGTTGAATGCAGGCCTAGATGTTGTGATCGGCCCAGAACACGAGCTGGTGCCCCACCAAGCCAATCACCACGCCTGCAATTACCCATGTCAGCCAACGGGGGATCGAGTGCCGGCTCACGGCAATCACCTCTGCTCTAACACCCAGCAACACGCGTGCCAGGGGGCGTACTCTGCCGCCCGGCACATCGGTATTTGGGCAGGTCACTTGACCTTGTAGAACAGGACCCCTTTCTTTCGGGTCACGGTGAGCCGCTTCTCTTCCGCGAGCAGGTCGAGGTGGCCGATGACTTCGGACAGGGCCAGCATCCGGTCGACTTCTCCCAGTTGGGGATACAACTCCTCAGAGATCATGGCCAGCGTCTTGGGGGTGCGCCGGATGAGGGAGGCGATGGTTTCCTTGCGCTGCTCGTGGTGGGCGATGAGTTCCCGCGCTCGGGCACTGGGGTTTTCCATCCGGGCGCCATGACCGGGATAGGCGGTCTCGCAGTTGAGTAGGAGAATCCGGCGCAGGGATTGCAAGTATTGCGGCAACGTGGGGGTGCGTTTGCCATCGGAGACAAACTCCACGATGGGATTCGGGCTTATTGTTTCCAGCAGCAGGTCGCCCGCGATCAGTACTCCCTCCTCGTGATAGAAGCAGACGTGTCCCGCTGAATGACCGGGGGTATGGAGGGCCCGAACACGCTCCCCACCGAGCGGCAAGTACTCGCCATCCTCCAGCGGAGAGGGGCGGGGGAGCGGGTCGAGATAGTGGTCCACTAATTGCATCTGGTCTGTGAACGACTTAAAGAATCCCTCGGGTACGCCCGCTTGCGTAAAGAATGTCTTGACGTGCGAAGCGACCCAGCGCCGTCCCCCTACCTTTCCTCGATCGGCAGCGTGAAGATAGACCACCGCGCCGGTGCGCTGCGCGAGCCAGGCGGCGTTGCCGCTGTGGTCGACGTGTCCATGGGTCAGCAGAATGCGCCGGATGCTCTCGATCCGGAAGCCGGCGGAGGCGACCCCCGCCTCCAGGGCGCGTTGGGCCTCTTGGGTCTTGGGACCAGCGTCGACTAACGTCAGCGGGTCGCCTGCCAGTAGGTACGCGTTCACCGATCCGACCGGAAACGGTGTGGGGAGTTCGATGCGGTGCAGTCGCATGTAGGGTTCCCTTAGCTCCTCCGTGCACATTACCTCTATCCTCCCCGCACGCGCAACCAGGACTCCTTAGGAGGACCGCGTACGTTTATCACACCATGGCCGTCACTGACATCCCGCGCCAAGCCCAGACGGTCCCGGGCATCTGCTTTGAGCAGGCTGCCCGGCTTGGCCAAAAGGTCGCCTTGCGTCGCAAGGAGTTCGGGATCTGGCGCCGGGTGAGCTGGGAGGATTACGCCCGCCACGTGCGTTGGGTGGGTCACGCCCTGATAGCCCTCCGAATAGCACCCGGGGACCGTGTCGGTGTATTAGGGGAAAACCGTACCGAGTGGTTATACTGCGATCTTGGCATTCAAGCCATCGGGGCGGTCACAGTCGGGATTTATGCGACCAGCAGCCCCGAGCAGGTCCGCTACTTGCTGCACCACTCCGATGCGCAGATTGTCATCGTTGAAGGCGAAGAGCAGCTCGACAAGGTATTGGAAATCCGTCCCGAGTTGCCGGATCTCCGCCAGATCGTGGTGATGGACCCGAAGGGATTGCGGTCGTTTAGCGACCCGATGGTGGTGATGTTCGGGGAATTCTTAGCGCGGGGCCGCGCGCACGAACAAGCTCATCCGCAGGCGGTCGACGAGCGGCTGGGGGCGATTCGGCCCGATGATGTGGCGCTGCTGCTGTACACGTCAGGAACGACCGGGCCACCGAAGGGCGCGATGCTGACGCACAAGAATCTCATCTGCGCGCAGGAGGCGAACCTGCGCTACGTCTTTCCCGGTCGGCCGGACGACGAGCTGCTTTCCTACTTGCCGCTGGCGCACATCGCGGAACGGTCCCTGTCGATGTTCAGCGCCATCTACGCCGGGTACACGGTGAACTTTGCCGAGAGCTTGGAGGCCGTCCCGCTGAATCTGCGGGAAGTGCGCCCAACTATTTTCTTCGCGGTGCCGCGGATCTGGGAAAAGCTGTACGCCGGGGTCGTCCTGCGCGTTCGCGAGGCGGACTGGCCCAAGCGCCTGGCTTTTACCGCCTCCCTGTGGGTCGGCCGCCGGTACGCCCAGGCAGTTCTCGCTCACCGGCGGGTGCCTGTGTGGCTGCAGGCGGCATATGCGCTCGCCCGCCGCACCGTGTTGCTCCCGCTGCGGCACCGGTTAGGGCTGGACCGGGTGCGGATCGCCTTGTGCTCAGCGGCTCCGGTGGCCCCGGACATCCTGTGGTTTTTCTGGAGCCTGGGGCTGCAGATGCGTGAAATCTACGCGCAGACGGAGTCGACCGCCGTGGCCACGGTGCATCCTTTTGGAGATGTGCGGCTGGGGACGCAAGGCAAGCCAGTCCCCGGGGTCGAGCTTGCCTTCGCCGATGATGGTGAGATATTACTGCGCGGGGGGAACATCTTCGCCGGGTATTTCAAAGATCCTGACCTCAGCGCCCGGACGCTCGCTAACGGCTGGTTACACACCGGAGATGTAGGGCGACTCGATGAGGACGGCAACCTCATCCTCACCGACCGCAAGAAGGATATCTTCATCAATGCCTATGGGAAGAACATCGCCCCCCAGTACATTGAGAATAAGTTGAAGTTCAGCCCGTACATCAATGATGCGATCGTCATCGGGGATGGGCGCAAGTACCTGGTCGCCCTCATCGTACTTGATGAGGAGTACGTGGCGAAATGGGCGCAGGACATGCGGGTGCCCTTTTCCACCTTCGCGGAACTCACGACCAGCCCCGCCGTCATGCGTCTGATTGCCGCCGAAGTCGAGGCCGTGAACCGGACGCTGTCGTCTCCTGAGCAGGTCAAGAAGTTCGCGTTACTGCCCAAACGGCTCTACCCTGAAGACGGCGAGGTCACGCCGACCATGAAGGTCAAGCGCAAGGCAATCATGGAGAAATTCGGCGACGTCGTGACGCAGTTATACGCGGAAGCGTAGGGAGGCAAGCCGCGTCCGCCGCGAGAGTGTCGGCGGGGGCCCGGATCGTCTCTGAGGGGTCAGGCCCATCGTCGGCGCGTCTTGTATCGTTGGTAGCCTTTGGCTGACGGTTCGCGGCCCACACCCAGATAGAGCTCCTGCACGTTAGGGTTGGCGGCGAGATCTGCCGCAGTTCCTTCCAGGACCATTCGTCCGCTTTCCAATACGTAGCCATAATGGGCGACGGACAGCGCCATCCGGGCGTTTTGCTCGACCAGGAGAATCGCCACGCCCGTGGCGTTGACTGTCGCAATCGTCTGAAAGATATCGTCTACGAGCAAGGGGGCCAATCCCAGCGACGGTTCGTCGAGCATTAGCAGAGTCGGACGCATCAGCAACGCGCGGACGATGGCCAGCATCTGCTGCTCGCCGCCCGATAACGTCCCTGCCAGTTGGCGGCGTCGCGTCGGCAGCACCGGAAACAGCGCCGCCACCTGCTTCAGGTCTTCCGGCAGCACGCCGTGGGGGCGGGTGTATGCGCCCAACTGAAGGTTCTCCTCGACGGTCAGCTCCGGGAAGATCCCCCGGCCTTCCAGCACATGGGCGATACCTAACCGAGCAATGTCCTCGGGGTCGAGCCCATTCAGGCGCCGTCCCGCAAACTCGATTGTGCCTTTCTCTGGCTGGCCAGGAATGAGGCCGCTGATCGTGCGCAGGAGCGTGGTTTTCCCCGCCCCGTTGCCGCCGAGGATGGCGACGATCTGGCCGGGGAGTACGGTCAGTGACACACCGCGCAGCACCGTCAGCCGCCCATAGTACGCTGTCTCGACATTGACACCGGTCAGGAGTGGTGCGCTCATGACGGCTGCCTCGTGCCGCGCGCCGGCGGGACGGTCGCGCCTTTGGTGCCCAGGTACGCGCGAATAACCTCAGGATGCCCCTGAATCTGCTCTGGCGTGCCCTGCGCGATCTTGACCCCGTGGTCGAGGACGGCGATCCAATCGGAGATCCCCATCACGAGTTTGAGATCGTGCTCGACCACGACGACGGTAATCCCCATCTCCTCGCGGAGATCTTTGATCCGAAACACGAGATCATCTTTCTCTTCGGAGGTCATCCCCGAGGACGGCTCATCCAGCAAGACCAGCTGCGGGTCAGTCGCGAGCGCGCGGCCCAGTTCCACCAGCCGCTGCCGGCCCAATGGAAGGTCGCCCACCCGACGGTCTCGGATCGCCTGCAGCTCAAGAAAGTCGATGATCTGCTCGACGTGGGCGCGATGGGCCACTTCCTCCCGCCACCACGCCGGGGTGGCCAATGCAGCACGGAAAAAGCCGCCGTGGAAGTGTCGGTGGCGGCCGAGTAACAGATTCTCGAGCACCGTCATCCGTGTGAACAGTTCGATGTTTTGGAATGTTCGGGTGATCCCCCGCCAGGCGATGCGATCGGGGGATTGGCCGACGAGGTTCACACCGGCGAATCGAATGGACCCGTGGTCGGGCCTGTACACGCCGGTGATGCAGTTGAACAGGGTGGTCTTGCCTGCGCCGTTAGGACCGATGAGGGAGATCAGCGCGCCGCGGGGAACCTGAACGCTCACATCGGCGAGCGCAGCCACGCCGCCGAAGACGATGGACACAGCGTTGACGTCGAGAAGCGGGTCCACGCTCGCAGATCCGTTTGCCCCATCCGAGTCTTCACATGCCCGCCTCCCGGCGAGAGGGCTCACGGGGAGGCGTAGTGATCCGTTCTAGGGAGACGCGGGACTTAGAAGCCCACCGGGTAGGCGATGTCAGGCGTCAGGCGCTTGTATTGCCCTCCGTCAGTCTTCACGATGTAGATTCGCGTCACGCCCTGCCGCCGATCAGGCCCAAATGTCACGCCCCGTACCACGTCCCCGTCCCAATTCTTAATCGTCTCCATCGCGGCGACAAATTTGTCCCGGGTGAGCGTGGGCCCCGCACGGCGTAGGCCCTCGAGAAATGGCTCCACAAACGAGACTCCGGCCACAGCGTTGAAAGGCATGCGGGCCAGCGCAGGATTCCCCTTTGCGATCGTGGCCACGACCTCGTCGACCTTAGAGTCGGTGCCCGGCAGCGGGAAGTAGGCGGCGAGGATGACGTCGTTCCAGGCCTCTCCCGCCAGAGCGAACATGGCCGGATCGGCCAACGCAGATGTGGAGATCAGCCGGGGGCGGTACCCGATCTTCGCCATTTCCTTGACGACCTGGGCAGCACCCGTCGGGGTGGAGTACAAGACGACCGCATCGGCTTTGGACTCCCGCAGCTTCACCGCGTGGCCGCTGTAGTCGCGGTCCGTTACTTCATAGGGTACCGTCGCCACGACGCGGGTTTTCGTCGAGTCCGCGCCGCGCTTGACTCCCGTGAGTCCTTTCTTCCCGAACAAATCGTTCTGGTAGAAGACGGCGAACGTGGTCACTCCCAAGGTCTTCGCCGCGTATTCGGTCAGGAGCCGCCCTTCGTCCGTATAGCTGACATAGGTTACGAACAGGTACTGTTTGCCTTTAAACCCCGTCCACATGCTGGCGTCTGCGAGTGGGTTGATCCAGATGACTTTGTTTTCCACCATGTAATCGCGCACGGCAAAGGCGTTGGCAGACCCCAGCAGCCCGACGATAGCGAACACGCCGGTGCGGTCCACGAGTTCGCGGACGTTGGCGACCGCCCGAGTCGGCTGGTACCCGTCGTCGAGGGCCACCAGACGGATCTTGCGCCCGTTGATGCCCCCTCCCTCGTTCGCAAGCTTAACGTACGCGTCCATGCCGCCGGTGACCGGTATACCCCAGAACGACGCCGGCCCCGTCAGGGGCTGCGATGTCCCAATAACCACTTCGGTCGGCGTCACCCCGCGTTCCTGAGACTGGACGGAGGCGCTGAGCAGGAGCAGTACGACGAAGAGCGCACCTGCAACACCTCGGCCTACGACCGTCATAGCTTCACCCCTTTGCTAATCTGAAGGTGCACGCTCAATGTACGCGCCCAGAGCGCCGTTACCCTCTACTGATGTGGGGAGAGGCCCCGCGAAACTACACTCGACGCCGGAATTCCCGGCCGAGTAACCCCTCAGGCCGTACGATCAGCACAGCGAGAATGATCGCGAAGGCCAACGTGGTTTTGAACTGTCCCGAGACATAGCCCCCGAACAGGGCTTCCAGCAGCCCGAGCAGTAGCCCCCCGAGTGCGGCTCCTGGCATGCTGTCGATGCCCCCCAAGACCGCCGCCGAGAATCCCTTCAGGAACGGGTCGAGCATCATGAAGGGGTCCAATAGCGCGGTTGGGGCCAACAAGATTCCCGCCGCCGCCCCGAGCACTGCAGCGAGACCCCAGGTCAGGATGAAGATGCGCCGCGCGGGGATCCCCAACACCTGCGCGGCAATCAGATGTTGGGAGACAGCCCGCATAGCCAGGCCGACCCGGGTGTGCTGGACAAGTCCATACAAGGCCGCCATGAGGGCCAGGGCGGTTGCCGTCGTGCCCAAGCTGATCTGGCTGATGATCACGTTTCCCAGGTGGTACACCCGCGCATCCGACAGCGGAAACGGGAAGGGCCGGACATCCGCGCCCCACAATTGGATGACCGCGCCGTTGAGCACGAGAGCGAATCCCAGAGTTATGATGACCCGGCCCAGTAACGTTGCCTCCCGGGCTGGCCGCAGGATGAGGAAGTAGAATCCGGCACCAATGACCACCGCTGCAGCGAACGTAGCGACCACCGCGACCCCAAACGGCGCGTGGAATTGGGTGAGAAACGTGTAGCAGATGAACGTGGCAAACGTCGCGAGGTCGCCGTGCGCGAAGTTGAGGACCCGCGATGTCCGGTAAAGGAGAACGATGCCTAACGCCACCAGCGCGTAAAGGCTCCCAGTGGCAAGCCCCACGACGCTGTACTGCGCGAACAGATCCATGCTAGATCGCGCGCCACGCGCTCATCGCGAGGCGCGCGACAGGGGTAGGGGATGCGCCATGCACACGGATCAGAACGGCCATGCTTTAAACCACAGTTTAATTTTTATCCAGCGTCCGAAGAGCCCCAGGGGGTCAACGGCCATCACGAAGATGAGGATGCTCCCGTAGATGATCGGGAGCCACGCCCTTGTCTGAGCTAACTGCTGGGGGAGAAGTGTCAGCAATCCCGCGCCCAACACCGCCCCCGGGATTGTGCCGAGGCCGCCCACGACGATCATGCTGAAGTAGTAGATGGATTCTGACAGCGTGAACAACTGAGGCTCCAAAAATCCCAGGATCAGTGCGAGGAGAGCGCCGCCCACGCCGGCATAGAAGGCGCTGAGCGCAAAGGCCAGCGTCTTGTAGGTGGTGAGATTCACCCCCATGACTTCAGCCGCGATGTCGCTGTCCCGCATGGCGACGAGGGCGCGTCCGACATAAGATCGCAGCAGGTTGTAGGCGACCCACACTAATAGTGCCAGGGTCCCCATCGCCACGTAGTAGATGTGGCGATTGCGGCCGCCCGAGAGCTGTTCCCAGTTACTCAGCACCTGCTGAACTGCGATCCCAAACCCGAGGGTGGCGATGGTGAGATAGGGTCCGGTGAGGCGGAGGGCAGGCAAGCCCACGAGATATCCGAAGGCGGCGGCGGTGATTCCACCGCCCACGATGGCCGCCGGCCAGAAGAGGTGTAGTTTGGCTGCGAGAAGACCGGCAGCGTACGCACCGATAGCGACAAAGCCCGCGTGGCCTAGGGAAATCAGTCCCGCCGTGCCGACTAGGAGGCTCAATCCGACCGCGATGACGGCGTGGGCCGCCACCACAGACGCGGTGTAGATGAGATAACCTGGTGCCCCCTGAGGCAAGAGGACTAAAGCGGCGACTAACACGCCGACGGCCACCCGCCCCCCCGTACTGCGCACGAGCACGAGATCGTCGGCGTACCGTTCCTGCAGGTCCATCTCGCCCAGACTGTTCCCGCGCGGTGTTTACGCCTCCTGCGGCCCGCGCCAGTCTGGGTTGTGCTAAGCGAAATCTGTGGTGACGATCCGCTCAGCCTGGCACCACGGGCCTCTTGCGCGACGGGATTTTGGCGAGGACTGACTCGTCGACCGCCGACCTCAAGGCTCACTGAACGGTGGACAATATAGGGGGACCCGCTTGATGGAGACCGCATTGATCTCACAGTACTTAGGACCGCATGCCCGGCGGCTGAGTCACTACCAGGTCCACACGTCGGCGCCCGCTGCACGGACCTATGAAGCTGCCCTGAGAGTTTCTTTGCGTGATGTCCCACTTGTGCGGTTGCTCTTCGGCCTGCGCGGGATTCCTTATCGCGGGGACATGACCGTGCGGGAGTTCTTCAGCACCGGGAGCTTTCGCATCCTAGGTGAGGACCCGCCGCGCGAGATCGTGTTCGCCATAGAACGCGCTCAGATGCGCGCGATGGGGAACTTCCGAGTCATGACGACGTCGTCCGGGTCTATCCTCAGCACGGAAACGTGGGTCGAGACGGCCACTCCCCAGGCAGACCGAGCCTTCCGCATGTACTGGGCCGTCATTGCCCCCTTCTCCGGCGTGATTCGGCGGGTGCTCCTCGACGCGGCGAAGCGTCGGGCGGAACGCTAGCGTAAGGCGCTAATGGCGGCGCAGAGTTTGTAGCTTCGCCTGCTGCTCCGGGGTTAGCGAGTTTTTGACCCGGATGAGCAAGGTCAGCTGCGCCCGCTTCATCTCTCGCTCCAGCCCCACAATTCTGTCCAGCTGCGCTAACGTGCGCTGCTCGTCGATGCGCCCCTGCTTGACGAGAGAGGCCATGGTTTCCATCTCATTCTGCAATTGCCACTGCAGTTCGGTGAACCGCCCCTGGGCATTCTGGATTTCCCCTTTGATCAAATTCCGCTGCTCCTCGCTCAGATCGAGGGCCTGCTGGTGCTGCATAACGAGCTCAGGGGGGAACAGATTCTCGCCTAAGGGATCGACGGGCGGGCCCATCGGTCGCGGCTGCGCCGAGAGCGACGTTCCTGCCAGAGAGACGAGCACGATAAGCATCAACAGTCCGGACTTGACCATGGAGATCACCCTTGTCCTTTCCTAGTCTCTCGTACCCTCGGTGCTCATTGTCAGGGGCGCACCGAGTTGGGGCGTCTTGCTCAACAGTTCCTCGCCAAATGAGTGAAGAAGCTGTGCCGTGGGGGGCTGCCACTGCCACAGCTCCGCCGTGGGTGTCCCGCGCGGCGCGAACGGGGCAGTCCAGAAGACGATCACCAGCAGGGCCGCGATCGCCATCGCCGCAACGGTCGTTGGGAGGGCCCCCGGTCGCCTGAACCTGTCCTTTCTGGTTACCGCCGCATCTAATAGACGGTGCGCGGGCGGCGTGTGCCGTGCGTCGTCGGAGCGCAGCTCACGAAACCACGTCCTGAATGGCGCGTCGTGGGGATCGCGATCCATCAGACACCTCCGTTTCTTCCAGCCGTTGCCGGAGTCGTTTCTTCCCGCGTTCGTAATGCACGCGAGCCGTTCCGAGAGACACCCCCATCACCGCTGCGGCCTCGCGTACGCTCATCTCCTCGTAGAAAACCAGGTGCAACGCCTGGCGCTGTCGATCCGGCAGGGCGGCCAGGGCCTCCCGGAGCCGCGCGAGCCGTTGTGTGCGCTCGAAGACCTCCTCAGGACTCTCGTCGACGGCGAAGGAGACGTCTTCTTCTTGGAGCGTGAGATGGCGTGCGTGAAACAGGTGATGGCGCCAGGCGCCCGCTGCCGTCTTCCGAATGACCGCGAAGAGCCACGTCTTGAAGGCGGACCGTCCGTCGTATCGGGCGCGGCCCTCCAACACCTTGACGTAAACGGTCTGCAGCACATCGTCGGCCCGAGCCCGGTCGTGTGCGCAGCAGGCGAGAGCCCAGCCATAACTTGCGCTGTGGTATCGTTCCAGCTCCTGCCGGAGATTCACAGTCGCCGCCTACTTCTGACAGCTGATCATGAGGGTCTCACCTATTTAGTCGGCTCTGCCCGCGTTTCATATGACACAGTCTGCCCGTTCAGGAGGTACTTTTGCACGCGAAACTCTGCAACTACCGGGGAAATTGGCCTGCGTCGAGGGGCCAGTCCTCGTCTCCTGGGCGTGTGGTATGATAACGGATGGCGAATATGCACGTGATGTAGGTGAGGAGTCGGGCCTCTGGCGGAGTGGCACCGGAGGCCCATCTTGTCGAGAAAGTAGGGAAGGCACGCGGTGATCACCAACCATCTGAAACTCCTCGTCGGTGGCGTGCAGCTCCGTGACGGCGTCGTCACCGTCACAGACGTCCTCGGTCGAATCCTCACTCGGGCTGGACTCCATGTTCTAGCCATGGAACGCGGCTACGCGTCCACGATCTATGGCGCGCACCAGTACGATCCGATGGTCATCGCCGATCAACCTCCCATATCCTGGGGAGATCCTGCGCTCGATATCCTCGTGGCGCTGGATTATGACAGCAACCCCGACGCGTCCCAGCAACCGAACCGCGATACCGTCCTGCGACACGGATCGCACCTTATGGATGGCGGGGTGCTGGTCTACGACAGTAGCACCGGAGAGATTCCCACCGAGACACTAGAACGGCGCGGGATCAAGGTCTTCCCTCTCCCTGCCCGCAACGTCGCCCGCGACGAGCTGAAGCTCGATGTGGTCAAGAACATGGTCGCCGTGGGCGCGCTGTTCCGCATCCTAGAGTTTGACCGCGACGTGTCTTTATTGCGCAAGTTGGTGGAAGAGCGGTTCATGCGCAAAGGGCAAAAGGTCATCGACACTAACCTGCAAGCGGCCCAGCGAGGTCGCGAAGTGGTGGAGACCGTCTTAAAAGCCCGAGGGTGGACTGGGACCGGGTACCACTTGGAACCCCGCCCGCTCACAGAGCCGCGGTTGCTGATTTCCGGCAACGAAGCGCTATCGATCGGTGCCATCCAAGGCGGCTGCCGGTACTACGCGGGCTATCCGATTACCCCCGCCTCGGCCATCCTGGAGTTTCTGGAAGAGCACCTGCCCAAGTATGGCGGTCGGGCAATGCAGGGGCAGAACGAACGCGAATCTATCCGCGCTGCCTTGGGCGCGGCGGTCGCGGGTGTGCGGGCCATGGTCGGGACCTCAGGGCCGGGGCTGTCGTTGAAGGTTGAGGAGTTCGGAGTGTCGGGCATGGCGGAAGTCCCGATCGTCATCGTGGACACGCAGCGGGCCGGGCCCTCGACGGGGATGCCGACCAAGAGCGAGCAGGCGGATCTATCATTGGTCGTCTTCGGCGGGCACGGCGAGATCCCGCGGATCGTGCTGGCGCCATCCACGCAGGAAGAGTGCTACACGATGATGATCGACGCCCACAACCTCGCCGATAAGTACCAGTGCCCTGTCTTCTTTCTCACCGATCTGAACCTCTCTGAGGGTCGCAAGGTCGTCCCCGAAGCCGTGTTTACCCAAACCACCCCGCGCGTCGATCGAGGAACTCTGGTGCGCGAAGAGGATCTGCGTAAGGACGGGGCCTACAAGCGCTTCGCGCTGACCCCGTCGGGGATTTCACCGCGCTTAGTGCCCGGGACGCTCGGGGGCATCTTCAAGGTAACTGGATCCGAGCACGATGAGCGCGGGTTTGTGAGCACCGACCCTGCGATCCGCAAGGCGATGATGGAAAAACGCGCCCGCAAAATGGAGACGTATCTGCGCGAGGACGCGAAGCCGCCCCAAGTGTTCGGCACCCCTGACGGCAAGCCGGTCCTGGTGGGATGGGGGAGCACCCGGCCGGTCCTGCTGGATGCTCAGCAGAGGCTGCGCGCACAGAAGGTTGACACCGCGGTCGTTCACTTTACCCACCTGTGGCCCTTCCCCACCGATGTCGCCAAGAAGGTGTTGGGGCGGGCCTCCGTGATCATTGCGGTCGAGCAGAACTTCTCCGGGCAGTTCGCAGACGTCATCCAATCCCAGTCCCTCCTGCCCGTGCGGCGGATCGTCAAGTACAATGGACTGCCGATCTACGCGTCCGACGTGGTCGGCGGAGTCAAGCAGATTCTTCTCGACGGCATCACGCACGTGCGCGTGGGAACGGAAGCTCCTGCCCCCGTGCGAGTGTCGGAAGGCGACTAGAAGAGCGATGTCGAGGCGACCGTAAGTGAGTGACTCAAATATCGCCAAGTCTAACGGCGAGCCCACCGTCCGGGCGGCGCAGAAACCATCGGCCAAATTGTGGGACGAGAACGCCACGCCCCGGCACCGGATCCAGTGGTGTCCGGGGTGCGGAGACTTTGGTGTTCTCGCTGCGCTGAAGATGGCCCTCACCAAGCAGGAGGTGACGCCAGCGAACCTCCTGATGGTGGGAGGGATCGGCTGCTCCGGCCAGATCCGGAATTACTTAAATGGAAACGCTTTCCACGGGACTCATGGCGGTGCTTTGGCCTACGCGCTGGGCGCGAAGATGTCCCGGCCGGACCTGACGGTGATCGCGCTTGCCGGCGATGGCGATACGTTTGCGATCGGCGTCGAGAACTTTGTCCACATCTGCCGGCGCGACCCGGGCGTGATGCTGGTGATCATGGACAACGGGGTGTACGGGTTGACGAAGGGACAGCACTCCCCCACCCACGGCCGCGGCATGGATATCAAAGAGTGGTCGGAAGAATCTCCGCCGCCGTTTTCGCCGCTCCGGCTGGCGCTGACCGCCGGCGCCACGTTTGTGTCGCAGTCCTTCAGCGGCGACCCCAAACACGCCTCGGAGATCTACGTCCAAGCGATGCAGCACAAGGGGTTTGCGATGGTGAACGACTTCTCCCCGTGTGTAACGTACAACAAGTTCAACACGTACGACTGGTATCGGGAGCACGGCGAGGAGATCCCCGCCTCTCACGACCCCGCCAATTTGGACGCAGCCTGGGAGCTACTGAACGACTTCGACCGCCGCGGGCGGCTGCCGCTGGGCGTGGTCTACCGGAACCCGCG
>WNFE01000494.1_pt1 | contig 27752 bp, 29 predicted proteins | sample 5400451 | NCBI WGS metagenome assembly WNFE01 (sample SAMN13153344, study PRJNA577476) | soil metagenome | isolation source: 200 cm saprolite under Douglas fir tree site 2 hole 2 | place: USA:California | collected 2015-04-18
CTACACATCCTCGCCGGCCACGATATTGCGCCCGCTCTCCGCGGCCAGGATGCGTAGAAGGTTGACGACGTCGGCGTCCCTGAAATCGAGCGAGATGAGCTTGGTGCCCGAAGGCGCCTGGCCGGTGGGCGCCGACGGAGCCCCGGGTGCGGGCGGCGCGGACGGCGGAGGCGGAGGCGGCGACGACGGCGAACTCGGCGCGGGCGGAGGCCCCGGCGCCTGGGGCGCCGGCTGCGGCGCGGCCTGGGCGATGCGAGTCGCTGCGGCGACGGCCTTGGGCGCGACCACCGGCGGGGAATCCGGAATGACCGCGACAGTGGCCGCTGCCTTCTCCGGGACGGCTGCCGTCTTCACGGGCTCGACCTTTATGGGCTCGATCTGCTTGAGCTCGACCTTCTGGGGCTCGACGGGCGACGCGTCCACGGGCGGCAATTCCACACGGACGATTTGTGGCTCGGCGACGGCCAGAGCGGGCGGGATCTTCGCTTTCGCCTCGCGCGGCTTTGGGGCGGGCTTGTCGCCCAGCGCCGTGCCGGCCGGCTCGAGCACAATGCGGAGCCCGTCGGCATCGACGTCGATGCGATAGCCGACCTTGCGGGTGAGCTCGACCACGACGCGCGCCACGCTGCCCTTCCACTGGCTTCCGCGAACCTGGCGCACGGGGTCGGCGTCAGAGTTGATCGTGCTCTTGCTCCAGGCGTACGTGGCGCCGGGAAGGTCGACGACGAGTCGGTTCGGCGTGTCGATGAAGCTCGACTGGAACCTTGCGGTACCGCTGGTCTTGATCCGGACCTCGACTCCGTCCGCGACGCGCTCGACGCTGAGCGACGTTATCTGGACGGCGGCGTCCGGCGTCTGGGCGGTTCCGATGCCGCCGGCGACAACGGCGATGAGGAGCAGCAGCAACCCCGCGCTCGGCACCAAGGCCTTCATCGGGCGATCACCCCTTTCGCGGCTCCGGGTCCGCATGTCAATCAAGGGCCAGACGCAGGGTCACCGACGTCGCGCCCTGGCCAGGCTGCGCCGGGACCGCAAACGTCACGGTGGTCCCGGTGATACCGGTCACCCGCCCATTGCCCAGGGCGTCGCCGCTCTTGAGAATGTATCCAACACCGTCGGGCCCTTCGACGAGAGCCAGCGTGCCTCCGCGGCCCTGCACGATACCCACGAGCTTGGCCGCCGTCACGTTGATGCCTTTGGCTTCGTTCGCCAGCGACACGGGTGAAAACGGGTCACGCCGACTCTTTGAGTCGTAGGCGATCGCGGGAAGCGCCGCGCCTGAGCCCGGCTCGAGCGGGCGCACCGCCGTCGCTCCGGGGGCTGGCGGCGCCGCGGGTGCGGCCACGGGAGCCGCGGCCTTGGGCGGCGGAGGCGGTGGCTCGCCTCCACCGCAGGCGCCCAACAGCGTCGCGCTCACGATCGTTGCGACCTTCCATTGAAGCTTCATCGCGGCTGCGCCGGCGGCGTGGGAGCGGCCGGTGCCGGTGGCGCGGGAGCGGCCGGCGCCGGCGGCGCGCCCTCGGCCTTGAACATGTAGGTCGCCAGCGTCATCTCGGCGCGGACCGTGCCCGTGGGCTTGTCGATGCCGATCAGCCGGAACTCGCCGAGCGACACGATGCGCGGCATCTTCCCAACCCGCTCGAGGAAAGCGCCCAGCTGGTGATAGGTGCACTCGGCCGTGACCGCGATCGGCACTTCCGACAGCACGTCCCGGTCCTCGGGCGCCTTCGGCTGGAAAAGCGAGACGCCGAGGCCCGACTGGGTCGCGAGGTCGGACACCTGGCGGTACACCTGCGGGATCTCGCGCTCCGAGGGCAGGCGTTCCTTGGCCTGCTCGAGCTGCTTGCGCTGCGCCTCGGCCTTGGCGCGGTACTGGCGGAGGTTGGCCTCGTCGGCCTTGGCCTTGAGTACCTCAGCGCGGCGCACCTCGTTCTCCTCCAGGAGCGTGTCGCGATCCGCGCGGGACCCGGAGATGAGGAAGAAGTAGCCCAGCGCCCCCACGATGACGAGCAGCATCACGCCAAAGATCAGCTTCTGCTGGCGCGGTGCGTTGATGAGGGGGTCGAGGGCGCCCATCGCTCAGGGCTCGAACCGCGTGACCACCTCGAAGGTGATCACTCGCGGCGACTTGTTGAGATCCTGCTTCGCATCCACGATGTCGACGTCCTTGAACTTGCCGCTGGCCTTGAGGTTGGACATGAAATCGGACAGGGCCGTGGCGCTGTAGGCGGAGCCGGCGAACTTCAGCTGGGTGCCCTTCTCCTCCATCCGGGTCAGCCACAGGTCCTTGGGCAGCGTGTCGAGGACGGCGTCGAGCAGGTAGACGGGGCGCGTCTGGTTACGCGCGGCGAGACCGATCGCGTTGAGCCGGCGCTCGAGCAGCTGCGAATCGCGCTGGAAGCGCTGGCCCTCGGCGATGACCACCTTGAGCCTGTCCGCCTCCTTCTTGTTCTCGGCGATCTCGACGTTGAGCCGCCTGATCTCCGCCGACAGGCTCCACCACCAGACGCCCAGCACCAGGACGATCAGCGCGGCGATTCCGCCGAAGAGCATGCCGAGGTTGAAGCTCGGGATCGAGAAACCCGCGCCCTTCTTGACTGAGGGCGGGGCCAGGTTGATCCGGATCATGCGCCTTTGTCCCCAGGGCGGCGCAGCCCGAGTCCGACGGCCACGGCGAGCAGGGGCCCGGCCTGGTCGAGCTCCTCGGCCGAGAACTGGGCGGGATCGTATTCGACGTGCTCGAGCGGCCGGGCGACTTCCACCGGCACGCCCCACGACGAGGATAGGAACTCATCGATCCCGGCAAGCCGCGCGCAGCCGCCCGAGAGCACGATGCGGCCGATGCGCTCCGACTCGGCGGTGGACGCAAAGTAGTCGAACGTGCGCTGGACCTCCATCGAGAGGTCGCGCGAGACCGCCTCGAGGGCCGGCACGAGATCGTCCCAGGCGACGCCGACGTCCTGGCCCTGCTTGGCCGCCTCGGCCTTCTCGAAGGGAATGTTGAGCCGCTGGGCGATGGCCTGCGTGTAGTTGTGGCCGCCGAAGGGGACGTCGCGCGCGAAGACGGAGGTGCCGCCCCGCACGACATTGGTCTTCATGACGGTGGCGCCGATATCGATGAGCGCCACCGCTTCGTCGGCCGGCTCGGGATGGTTCAGCTCGAACTGGTTCTGGATGGCGAAGGCGTCGAGGTCGACGACGAGAGGCTCGAGACCCGCCTGCTCGACGGCCGCGACGTATTCGAGGACCTTGACCTTCTTCACGGCGACGAGAACCACGTTCATCGAGTTCACCGACTCACCGACCACCTGGTAGTCGAGGAAGACGTCGTCGACGGCGAACGGGATGTGATGCTCCGCCTCGAGGGTGATCGCGTCGGCGAGCTCCTTCGGCGTCACCTTCGGCAGCGGAACGCGCTTCATGATTCCCTCGCGTCCCGACACCGAAATCACGGCGGCCGTCGTCTTGATGCCCGCCTTTTCCACGCACTCCTTGATCGCATCGCTCACGATTCCGGGCTCTCGTATGCTTCCCTCGCTGATCACGTCCTTGGGCAGGGCGACCTGGGCGAACGCGGACAGCGCCCATCCGCTTTTTCCTTCGCGGAGCTCGATCGCCTTGATCGCGCTGGACCCGATATCGAGCCCGAACGTCAAAGTCTTCTTGCCCAAACCGAACATCGCCATGGTCCGCTCCTGCTCCCGAAAGGCCGCGATCCCCCCAAATCCGGGGGACGCGGCCGACTGAGGTTCTCTACCCGTCAGCGAAAAAACGTTGACGTATCGCATAGCTTATAACGGGGTCCGGGGGCGACTGTCAACCATTCGACGCTACAATATGCTGGGGTCTCTGGTCGCTCGGAGCCCGATGGATGGGGTAAATCAGGGGTCTGAGAGCTCGCGGTAGGACCCGGACTTGAGCATCCATCCCCTGGGCACGGTGCCGTCCCCAGTGGCAGCGGCCGAGCAATCGAACCCGAGAGCGGGGCCGTCTCCGGCGCGCGAGAGGCTCGCCGAGCCACCGCGCACGCCGGCCGTGACGACCTGGCCCGCGATGCCGCCCGGAGCCGAGCCGCGATACGCGAAGCCGTCCTGCGCGTACGCAAGCCCCCGCACGCGAGCGTCGCCCGAGACCTCGAGGGAGCCCGCCACGACGATCCAGCCCCGGAAGACTCCCCCGCGGATCTCCGCTCGGGCGAGGTCCGTCGAGGGCGTGGTGCGCGTGATCGGGGCTCCGCTCAGCGTGTCGACGAAGACCAGGCCCTCCGGGGCGGGACTCAAGGGGCTGAAGACGACCGAGCCCCTGTAGTAGCTCCCGCGGGCCCGCGCCAAGCGCTTGATCGCGAGGAGATCGGCATCCGTGAAGATCCAGGCGAGCGCCTCATCGGCCGGCTGAGCCTGCGCGTAGTCCCCGGCCTCGTTGGCCGTGTCGTTGCCGTCGGCGCCCCAGATCTTTGCAGATGACGCCACGGTTGTTTCGCGGCTCGACCACGCGCCGCGCTTGACGCCGCAGCGCAGGTCGCCCCGCGCGTCGACCGCCGCCTGGTCGGCGATGTCGAGGGCGCCCAGGACGCAGAGCGCGCACGGAGCGGCCTCGGCCGGCACGCGGAGCCGCCACAGGGTGCCAGCGATGCGCTGATGGGATTTGGGACGCGCGTCCGCGCTGTCGTCCGTCGGCGTCCAGCCCACGGAGAGCACGGTGCGCTCGTTCCGGGCCGCGCCGGCGGTGACGGCGACACGAAAGCCGCCGATGGTCGCGCCTCCCGCGGCCAGCGAGATGAGCCGGCTCCCGTCGTATGGCGCCGGCACCGTCGCCGGCAGGGGATCCGGCAGCCCGCCTGGAGCGTCCGGGTTGGCGAGAGCCCAGAGGGCCTGCTCGATGCCGGCCTCGGCCAGCGCGCGGGCCTGCGCGGTGCGGAGCTGGTTGGCCGCGATCGTGGGCTCCGTCGCGGACATGAACGAGAGGCCGAGAATGAGGGACGAGAGCAGAGCCAAGGCGATGACCGCGAGCGGCAGTGCCGCGCCGCGCTCGCTCCACGCACGCCGCGTCACGGATTTTCTCACCGCTGGGTCACGATCGTCGTGAGCAAAACGGTCTTGTCCTGGGCCGCCAGGCCCTTGGCTGTGACCGGCCGGTATGCCACCGTCACCGTGATCTGACGAAGGCGCGCGGAGGTCGTGGCGCCACAGCCCGGCGGCGCTCCGCAATCGAGGATCCTGACCTGCCGGCTGTAGCCCCCATAGGGGCCGGGTAATACCGGCTCATCGGGGAAAGTCCTGGTATCCCCGTTCTGCGGAGGGGACAGGGGCGAGTCCGAGAGGCCGAGCCTATCCACCGCCGGTGTGGCGCTCCACGTCGCGGCGCGGATCTCTTCGAGACGGGCGGCCGCCAGGAAGGTGGCGGTCGAAACACGGGCGCCTTCGCTGACGGCCGCGCCCGCCACGGGAATTGCCGCGGCAAGCGCTGAGAGGCCGATGGCGACGACCGCGACGGCGATCAGGACTTCAGCCAGCATCCCGCAGTTCCGGCATCGCGCCTTTCGCTGAACATGCCCAAGGGGCAGTGCACTGCCGTCGAACTGCTGTGCGCGTGGTGATTGACCGGCACGCTTTCGATCAAGGACTGACGGTGACGCGACCCGAGGCCGAGACGAGGACGTTGAGGCTGTGGGTGCCGTTACTGACGGTGACGGTCGCGGCCGGAGCGGCGGCGCCAAGGCTGGTGAAAATGGGAGTGGCGGTCGGCGTAAGTGTGATGCCGTCGGGGACCGGGATATTGCCGGCGCCGTCCGTGCCCGCTCCGATCCAGACCCCAGAGGTCTGGCAGTTTGCCTGCCGATTGAGGCTGATCCCCGCCGGGGCGATGACGACGGAGACGGAGCAATTCAGCTGAATGGCGAGCTGCCGTCCCTGGTTGATATAGGCGGCGACATCGGAGGCTGCTCCACGGACCTGGGCGGTCTGGTAGTAGTTGACGAACGCCGGCAAGGCAAAGCTGAAAAGGGTTCCGATGACCGCCATGACTACCGCGAGCTCAGCGAGGCTCCATCCTGCGCGGCTCTGGAAGGGGACCCTGACCGAACGCATCGATTTCACGGCTCGATAGGCCAGCAAGAAGAGCGCCAATCAAGGCCTCCCCTGGGCTCAGTCGAGAAACCGGCCCAGATACCAGGCCAGGATGGCTGGGCCCCAGAGAAGGCTTATCGCCCCTCCAAGGGCGAGAAACGGACCAAACGGCAGCGGGTCCTTGCGGCCTTTGGCCCCCGTCGACAGGAGGGCGATGGCGACGGCACCCCCGCCGAACACCCCCAGCAGAATGCCCAGGAGCACGAGCTTCCAGCCGAGAAAGGCCCCCATCATGGCGCCGAGCTTCATGTCGCCACCGCCCATGCCGCCCTTGCTCGCCAGGATGATCACTAGGAAGAGGCCTCCCCCGACCAGGATGCCGAGCAGGGTATCGAGCCACGCGGCCGGATGGAGGACCACCCCTAGGACAGCCCCGAGCACGATGCCCGGCAGCGTGATGACATCCGGAATGATCTGGTGGTCCAGGTCGATGAAAGTGATCGGAACGAGAGCCGCGAGCAGGAGGAGCGCCGGACCGAGATCGGGCGCCACGCCGTACCGTCTCGCCGCCAGAAGGAACAGCACCGCGGTTACCAGCTCTACCGCTGGATAGCGCCACGAGATGGATGTCCGGCAGCTGCGGCACCGCGCACGCAGCCAGAGCCAGGAGAGGACGGGGATATTGTCGTACCAGCGAATCGGAGCGCCGCACGCCGGGCATGCCGACGGCGGCGTCACGATGCTCCGCCCGTCGGGAACTCGCGCGATGACGACGTTGAGGAAGCTGCCGACGACGAGGCCAAACAGGAAACTCGTCAATTCGGCAAACAGAGGCGGGAACACGGCGTGATTGTACAGGAGCGGGGTCTCGGGCTCGGCAGGATACCGGTCGCGCACACACGACGAGGGAGGGGCAGAAACCCCTCCCTCGTCTTCACTGGATGGGTGTGGCTACGGAACGGTGATGGTCGTGCCGTCGCCCGTCGCGGTGATGGTGAACGTCCCGGCCGTGCTGGACGCGTAGGCGTATGCGCCCCAGGCAGGCGTGCCACCCGGAGGCGGAGCAGGTACCGCGGCCATGAACGGACCGGCGCTCTGGTTGAGACCGTTGACTGCAGCCGCAGTCAAATCGGTGAGGGCCGCCGGCATCGCGCCCATGTGAGCGGTGTAGATGCTCACGGACGACGCCAGCGTGCGCGTGTCAGCCTGGGCCTTGGCGATGCGTGCGCGGGTCTGAACGTTCGCGTACAGCGGGATGGCAATGGCGGCAAGGATGCCGATGATGGCCACGACGATCATCAATTCGATGAGCGTGAAGCCGCGCTGATTGCCCAGCGCCGTCCTCTGCTTGTGCCAGAACCTCAGCATAGTAGGTCTCCCTTGAGTTAAAGGGCCGGTCAAGGCCCGAATATGAAAATGACAATCCTCTCGCATGTGATGAAAGCACACCGGATGCCAGACGCCATAGTAACTGGGTCTGCCAGTGATTTCAGATACTTGTAGACGGATAGAGCGTCCCAGGAGCGTGGCTTCCATGACAATCCAGGGACATCTGGTTGTCAGTGAATGTCAGTCTTTCAGCAGAGGCTGGCGGGCCTTAAAACCAACGGGGAAGGGCGAGAGCCCTTCCCCGTCGATACCAAGCGCCCGGTGATGGGAGGCGCGAGGTCCAGTTACGGCACGGTGATGGTCGTGCCGTCCCCTGTCGCGGTGATGGTGAACGTCCCAGCCGTGCTCGACGCGTAGGCGTAGGCGCCCCAGGCAGGCGTGCCACCGGGAGGCGGAGCGGGCACCGAAGCCATGAACGGACCGGCGCTCTGGTTGAGGCCGTTGACCGCAGCCGCCGTCAGCGCGGTAAGCGCCCCGGGCATCGCGCCCATGTGAGCGGTATAGATGCTCACGGCCGAGGCGAGTGTACGCGTATCAGCCTGCGCCTTGGCGATGCGGGCGCGGGTCTGGACGTTGGCGTAGAGCGGAATCGCGATAGCGGCCAGGATGCCGATGATGGCCACGACGATCATCAATTCGATGAGCGTGAAGCCGCGCTGGTTGCCCAGCACCGTCCTCTTCTTATGCCACAAGCTGATCATTCCCTATTCCCCCTTGTCAGGTATGGGACCTCTGGTCCCGGTATGGAAGCTTAGCCTTCTTGGTAGGAGATAGAAGCACGTGGAATGCCAAGTCCCAAGGAGCCTCTGACACCGTCCACGAACTGACAGCTTCTGCGCTGCAGTACCCGTCGTCGGGACTAAGGTCTTGAGAATCAATGAGTGCGGGGACAAGCCGGAGGCCGATCACCCTCTGCAAGGCTGTCAATTTGAGCTTCGACTGACAGTCGGTGTCAGCCTGGAAACCCAAAACGGTCAGGCGTCGGCCCCAGAGCCCTTGCGCATCATGTGATGCTTCTGGAGCTTGTAGCGGAATTGCCGGAACGTCATCTTCAGCAGCTCGGCCGCCTTGGTCTGCACGCCTCCCGTACGATCGAGGGCTCTCTGGAGATACCGGCTCTCGATGGCGTCGAGAGTCGCCTCGAGGTCGAGACCATCGTCGGGCAGGTCCACGCTGTCGAGACCCTTGACGGGCCGCTCGCGCCTCACAGACTCGGGCAGGGCCTCGACGTTCAGCATGTCGCCCGCGCCGAGCACAATGGCCCGCTCCAGCACGTTCTCGAGCTCACGGATATTGCCCGGCCACCGATAGCGCTCGAGGACGGTCATGGCCTCCGGTGTCACCCCGCGCACGTCCTTCCCGAGCTCCTTGCTGAATTTCTGGAGGAAGTGGGCGACCAGCAGCGGGATGTCCTCTCGGCGCTCCCGCAGGGGCGGCAGCTGGATGGGAATGACGTTCAGCCGGTAGAAGAGGTCCTCCCGGAGGATGCCCTCCTGGACGGCCTCTTCGAGGTCCCGATTCGAGGCGGCGATGAGCCGCACGTCGGTCTTGATGTCCTTGGTGTCGCCGACGCGGCGGATCTCCCGCAGCTGGATCGCCCGGAGCAGCTTGACCTGGAGCAGGGCCGGGATCTCGGTGATCTCGTCGAGGAAGAGCGTGCCGCCTTCGGCCGCGGAGAAGAGGCCGACCTTGTTGGCGATCGCCCCGGTGAAGGCGCCCCGCACGTGACCGAAGAGCTCCGACTCCATCAGACCCTCGGGGATCGCGCCGCAGTTCACGGAGACGAAGGGCTTGTCCCGCCGGAAGCTGTTGAAGTGGATCGCGCGGGCCACGAGCTCCTTGCCCGTGCCGCTCTCTCCCGTGACCATGGCGGTCGAGGGGCTGTCGGAGATCTTGCGGATGGTGTCGAACACTTCCGCGATGCGGCCGCTCTTGCCGATGATGTTCTCGAAGCGGTGCTGCGTCTCGAGCTGCTTGCGGAGGTAGAGGTTCTCGTCCCGGAGACGCTTGCGCTCGAGCGCGTTCCGGACGATGAGATTGACCTCGTCGAGCTTGAACGGCTTGGTGATGTAGTCGTAGGCGCCGAGCTTCATCGCCTCCACGGCCGTCTCGGTCGAGGCCACCGCCGTGATCATGATGACGGCCGTGTCCGGCGAGACTTCCTTGGCGGCGCGGAGAACCTGGAGCCCGTCCACCTTGGGCATCCTGAGGTCGGTGATGACCGCGTCGACGGTCTCGCGGTGAAGCGTTTCGATGGCCGGCTCGCCGCCGGGAGCGGTCAGGACGTCATAGCCCTCCTTCTCCAGCGTGATCGAGAGGAGGTCCCGCATGCTCTTTTCGTCATCGACCACGAGGATGCGTGCCTTGGCCATGATAAGTCGATGCTACACCGCCGCGTCGGCGGACGGAAGGATCAGGGTGAAGCTAGAGCCGGCGCCCGGCTGGCTGCGAACCTCTATCTGGCCGCCGTGGTCCTGAACGACCCGGTAGACGAGGGCGAGCCCGATGCCGCTGCCCTCCTCCTTGGTGGAGAAGAACGGCTCGAAGATATGCGGGAGGTCATGCTCCGCGATGCCGACGCCCGTATCGCTGATCCACAGTTGCAGGCGCGGCGGCCCGCCGCCGGGCACGACCCGGCCTCCCACGCGCAGCTCGCCGCCCTCGGGCATCGCCTGCACGGCGTTGATGCAGAGATTCCAGATGGCCTGGCGCACCTGCTGGGGATCCACGCGGGCCATGAGCTTGTCGTCGTACTCCCGGATCAGCTTGAGGTCGGCCGGCAGCGAGCGGTGCTCGATGAGCAGCATGACCTCCTCGAGGAGCTCGGACAGGTCGACGGAATGGCTCGCCATGGGCGCCGGTCGCGCGTACTCGAGAAAGTCGCGGATGATGCGGTTGAGCCGCTCCGATTCCCGCAGCACGATCTCGACGAGGCGCTCGCGGGTTGGGTCTGCCGGCAGCTCGCGGACGAGGGCCTCGATGGCGCCCGACATGGACGCCAGCGGATTGCGGATCTCGTGCGCGATGTTGGCGGAGAGCCGTCCGATGGTGGCCAGCCGGTCGGCCTGGCGGACCCTCTGCTCCATCCGCTTGATGGACGAGAGGTCCTGGCATACGCCGATGAGCCCGACGGCCTCGCCCTCGCCCGAGCGCAGGGACCAGAACGAGACGCCGAGCGGCACCTCGTACCCGTCGTGCCGCTGCAGGTGGATTTCGTACCGGCGGGACTGGCTGTCCGGTCCGGCCACGGCCTGCCGCGCCTCCTCGAGGTCGACCTCGCGGCCGAACAGAGCCTCCCACGGCTGGCCCAGAGCTTCCCGCTCGGTGACGCCCGTGATCGATTCCGCCGCGCGGTTGAAGGCGGTGATCCGCCCCTCGGGGTTGACGGCGATCAGCCCGGAGCCGACCGACTGGAAGATCAGGTCCCGGAATGCCTGGAGATCGGAAAAATCCTTGCGCTGGTTCTCCAGGCTGCGCTGAGCGAGGTAGTAGCGCTCGGCGAGCGAACCGGCCAGGAGGGCGATCGTGAAGAGCACGGCCGCGTTCAGGAGGACGGTGAGCACCTCGAGGGCGGTCGGCTGGAGCGGCTCCGCCAATCCGAGAAGAGTCAGGAGGTGGCGCCCCAGCACGACGTCAACGTAGAGGAGGCCCGCGAGGCTGGCCGCGACGAGACCGCCGCTCCGCCCGAGCAGGTAGGAGCCTTCGAGCACCGTCAGCACGTAGAGGAAGGAGAAGACGGAGTCCGATCCGCCGCTTGCCGCGATGATGCCCGTCACCAGCGCCACGTCGAGGCAGACCTGCATCCACGCGAACCGGCGGAGATCGGCCCCGTGCACGCTGCCGACCAGGAGGAGGCACGACACGAGCGCGGCCGCCGATACGGCCAGCGTGAAGGGCAGGAACTGGAAAGGGAAGGTGCCGGCGTAGCGCAGCACGGCGCCCGCGACCACGACCATCGCGGCCGTGATGAGCCGCGCCCAGCTCAGGCCGCGCAGGGACTGCCGTAGCGGCTGAGGCTCGTCCAGGGGCACGCGCTATTTGACCAGCGTGACCAGCTTGAAGATCGGCAGGTACATGGCCACGACGAGGCCGCCGATGATGACGCCGAGCACGACGATCATGAGGGGCTCGAGCAGGGCCGTGAGCGCGCCCACCGCGGTGTCGACTTCGTCGTCATAGAAGTCGGCGATCTTGGACAGCATCGCGTCGAGGGCGCCCGTCTGCTCGCCGACCGAGATCATCTGAATGACCATCGGCGGGAACACGCCCGAGCTCTTCAGCGGCTCGGCCAGCGTCTTGCCCGCGGTGACGGCGGCGCGGCACTGCATCACCGCCTTCTCGACGACCTTGTTGCCCGCGGTGCGCGCGGTGATGCGAAGGCCCTCGAGGATGGGGACGCCCGAGGATACGAGCGTGCCGAGCGTGCGGGTGAAGCGGGCGACCGCGACCTTCCGGATCAGCGTGCCCACGACCGGCAGCTTGAGCATGAGCGCGTCGATGATCGCGCGACCCTTCTCGGACCGGTAGTAGGTCCGGAGGGCGAACGCGCAGCCGACAGCGCCGGCGACGATGAGCAGGATGTAGCTCCGCATGAAGTCGGAGAGCCAGACGACGATCTGGGTCGGAAGTGGCAGCTCGGCGCCCAGGTCCTTGAACATCTTGGTGAACGTCGGGATCACGAAGGTCAGCATGAAGACGACGACCAGGCCCGCGACGCCGATGATGCTCGCCGGATAGATCATGGCGGACTTGACCTTCCGCTTGAGCGCCGCGGCCTTCTCGATGTACGCCGCGAGGCGCTGGAAGACGGTGTCGAGGATACCGCCCGTCTCGCCCACCTCGACGAGGTTCACGAACAGATCGTCGAACGTGCGGGGATTGCGCCGGAGCGCCTCGGCGAGGGTCGAGCCCTGCTCGACGGAACGGGCGACCTTGCCCGTCACGTCCCGGAGATTTTTCGACTCGCTCTGCTCGGACAGGATGTTGAGGCACTGGACGAGCGGCAGGCCCGCGTCGATCATCGTGGAGAACTGGCGCGTGAAGATCGCCATCTCCTTGTCCTTGACCTTGCCGCCGGCCTTGCTCGCGGTCTTGCCGCCGGACTTCTCGTTGATCTTCGTGACCAGGATCGCGCGCCTGCGGAGCTCGCCCACCGCCGACATGCGATCCTGCGCCTCGATCTCGCCGGTGGTCGTCCCGGTGGTGCCGCGTCCCTGGTAGGTGAAGACCGCCATGTCAGGTTCTCCTGTCTATCCCGGCTCTCGCCTCGCCGTTGGCGGCTACCGCTTGCCGAACGGGGAGCTGCCCGTGAGGGTGGCGGTCGCGGGGCCCCCGCCCGCCGTCGCGGATACGAGCTGCGAGAGCTCCTCCGGCTGCATGCTTCGGTTGAGCGCTTCTTCGCGGCTGATCTGCCGCTTCTGAACGAGCTCGATGAGCGACTGGTTCATGGTCTGCATGCCGAACTTCTGGCCGGCCTGCATGGCTGAGTAGATCTGGTGGATCTTCTCCTCGCGGATCAGGTTCCGGATGGCCGGCGTCGTGACCATGATCTCGAGCGCCATGGCGCGCCCCCGGCCGTCGGCCGTCGGGATCAGCTGCTGGGAGAGGACGCCCTCGAGCACAAGCGAGAGCTGCGCCCGCACCTGGGATTGCTGGCTGGTCGGGAAGACGTCGATGATGCGGTTGATCGTCTGTGCGCACGAGTTGGTGTGCAGCGTGCCGAGCGTCAGGTGGCCGGTCTCGGCGATGGTCAAGGCGGCGGCGATGGTTTCGAGATCCCGCATTTCGCCCACGAGCACCACGTCCGGGTCCTGGCGCAGGATGTACTTCAGCGCGTTCTTGAACGACTGGGTGTCCGAAAAGACCTCGCGCTGGTTGACCAGGCACTTCTTGTGGTGGTGGACGAACTCGATCGGGTCCTCGATCGTCATGATGTGCTCGGTCCGCTCGTTGTTGATCTTGTCCACCATGGCCGCGAGCGTCGTCGACTTGCCCGAGCCGGTCGGCCCCGTCACGAGGATCAGCCCCTTGGGCCGGTCCGCCAGCTGCTCGACGACCGCGGGCAGGCCGAGCTCGTCGAACGACCGGATCTTGATGGGGATGACCCGGATCGCGGCGGCGACCGCGCCGCGCTGGCGGTAGACGTTGCAGCGGAACCGCGCCAGGCCCTGGATGCCGAACGACAGGTCGAGCTCGTTGTCCTCCTCGAACTTCTGCTTCTGCCCCTCGTTCAGCACGCTATAGGCGAGCCGCTGCGTGTCCTGCGGCGTCAGGCGTTCGAACTGGGTCAGCGGTGTCAGCTTGCCGTGCAGCCGGATCTGCGGCGCGGTCCCTGTCGTGATGTGCAGGTCGGAAGCCCCCCGCTCGATCATGATTGTGAGCAGGTCGTGCATCGTTGCGGCCATGGCCTAGACGCTCCCCTCTCTTGGTCTCGTGCTATCCAAGGGTAACCCGAAGGACCTCTTCCACCGTCATCATGCCGTCGAGCACCTTTTGCAGCGCGTTCTGGCGGAGGGTCTTCATCCCCTGGGCCTGCGCGGCCTCGCCGATCTCCACGGTCGGCGCGTTCCGGATGATCAGATCGCGAATCTCCTGGGTGGCCGGCATGACCTCGTAGATGGCCACGCGACCTTTCATGCCCGTGAAGCTGCACGTCGCGCAGCCTTTGCCTTTGTAGAAGTTGACCTTGCCCAGGCCCTGCGAGACGTGCCCGTAGGGCACGAGCGTCTCCTCGTCGGCCTCGTACGGCTCCTTGCATTCCTTGCAGACGCGGCGGCCGAGCCGCTGGGCGAGAATCAGCATCAGCGAGGACGAGACGAGGAAGGGTGGGATGCCCATGTCGAGCAGGCGTGCGACGGTGGACGGGCAGTCGTTGGTGTGCAGCGTTGTCAGGACCAGGTGGCCCGTCAGCGCTGCGCGGATGCCGATCTGGGCGGTCTCGAGATCGCGCGTCTCGCCGACCAGGATCACGTCCGGATCCTGGCGCAGGAATGCGCGAAGCGCGCCGGCGAACGTGCGTCCGATCTCGTCGTTGATCTGGACCTGGTTGACCCCCTTGAGGTTGTACTCGACGGGATCTTCGGCCGTCATGATGTTGATATCGGGCGAGTTGATGGTGTGAATGGCCGAGTAGAGGGTGGTCGTCTTCCCGGAGCCCGTGGGCCCCGTGATGAGGATCATGCCGTACGGGCTGTGGATGGCCTTGGTGAACTGCTCGAGGCTCCACGGATCGAAGCCCAGCATGGTCAGGTCGAGCTGGAGGGAGTCCTTGTCGAGGATGCGCATGACGGTCTTCTCGCCGAAGATCGTCGGGAGCGTGGACACGCGGAAGTCGATCTCGCGCTGATTGAAGCGGAGCTTGATGCGGCCGTCCTGCGGCAGGCGCCGCTCGGCGATGTCGAGGCTCGACATGATCTTGACGCGAGACGTGAGCGCGGCCTCGAGGCGCTTCGGGGGCGTCATGATCTCGTGGAGCACGCCGTCGACGCGGAACCGCACGCGAAAGACCTTCTCGTAGGGCTCGAGGTGGATGTCGGAGGCGCCCCGGCGGATCGCGTCCACCAGGATCATGTTGATCAGGCGCACGACTGGCGCCTCGTCGGCCGACTCCTTCAGCTCAAAGACGTCGACCTTGGCGGTGCCGTCCTCCTCGCCCTCGACCAGCTCGACGTCGGCGGCCGCTCCCTCCATCTCCGAGACGATGTCGGCCATGCCGCCGCCCTTGCTGTCGTACACCCGGTCGATGGCCTGGCGAATCGCCGCCTGGGAGGCGACGACCGGGACGACCTGGAGGTTGGTCATGAAGCCGACGTCGTCCAGCGCGAAGACGTTGGTCGGGTCGCCCATGGCGAGCGTCAGCTGGTTGCCCTGCCGCTTCACGGGGAGGACCTCGTACTTGCGCGCGATCTGCTCGGGGACGAGCTTGAGAACCTCGGGGTCGATGTCCAGCTGGGAGAGCGTGATCGACTGGATGCCGTACTGGCGCGAGAGGAACGCGATCAGCTTCTCTTCGGTGACGAAATTGAGCTTGACGAGGATGGAACCGAGCTTGTCGCTGGAGCCCTTCTGCTCCTGGAGCGCGCGCGCCAGCTGATCGTTGTCGATCAGCCCTTCGCGGACGAGGAGATCGCCGAGACGCCGGCTGACGGGTTGTCCAGGCTTCGGCTCAGCCACGGGTTCCGCCCCTGGAGGCACGGGTCCTTTCAACTCGCTCCGGCCAGGCGTCGCAAGGCGTCCGAGAACGCCTTGAACGTTTCGTCCTGGTAGAGCACGAACATGACCTTCTGCAAGCTCGTTTTGACCGTTCGCACGTGGTCGACGATGGTCGAGACCATCGTGTCCGCGGACTGCGCCGGAGGCACGCCCCCGACGCCTGAACCCAGGGCGGGGAACGCGATGGACAGCAGGCGGTGCTTCTCGGCTATCGCGAGAGTCGATCGAGTGGCGGCCGCGATCTTCTCGGGATCGGCCTTGAGGTCGCTCCCCATGGCGGCCGCGTGGATCACGTGGGTCGCAGGCAGGTTGCCCGCGACGGTGAGCACGGCCTCACCCGGCTCGATCGGCCCCTGGCGCACGGCTTCCTCTTCGATCACGGTGCCGCCCTTGCGCTTCATCGCGCCCGCCACGCCGGTGCCCATCCAGAGCTCGGCATTGGCCGCGTTGACGACGGCGTCGACCTCGGCCTCGGTGATATCGCCGCGCACGATCGACAGCGTCGTACCGCCGATCTTGACCTTCGTCGGCCCCGTCATAGGACTGCTCCGCCCCGTCCGGGCATCTCGCGTGACTTCGCTGCTTCCCATTCGCGGTCGAGATCTTCCGCGGACGCCTCGCCCACCTGCCGGCCCTCGGCCCTCATCGCGGCCTCAACCTCCTTGAAACGTCGAGTGAACGTATCGGCTGCCTGCCCAAGCGAGCCCTCGGCATCAATTCCGAGGAGCCGGGCTACATTGACGAGGGAAAAGAGCAGGTCGCCGATCTCGCTCTTGATCCGCGCTTCATCACCCGCGGCCATAGCCTGATCGGTCTCCGCCAATTCCTCTCGCACCTTGTTCCATGCCTCCTGCCACGTGCGCCAGTCGAAGCCAACGCGACCGGCCTTTACCTGGAGCCGCTGCGCCCGCAGGAGCGATGGAAGGCTCCGCGGCACGCCGTCGAGCGCCGATCGGGGACTCCCATCGCGATGACCCTCGGCCCTCTTGATCCGCTCCCACTGGTGGAGTGCCTCTTGGGCGTCAGCCACCTGGGCATCTGCGAAGACATGGGGGTGCCGGCTGGTCATCTTCCGGAGAAGAGCTTGCAAGACCTCTGCCATGGTGAACTCGCCCTGCTCTTGGGCTATCTGGCAGTGGAAGACCACTTGGAAGAGGACGTCCCCGAGCTCCTCAGCGATATGATCCGTCCGGCCTTGGTCCAAGGCCTCGAGCGCTTCATAGGTTTCTTCGATCAGATAGGGTTTAAGTGAGGCGCGGGTCTGCTCGCGATCCCATGGGCAGCCCCCGACGCCCCGGAGGCGGCCCATGAGGGAAAGCAGTGCTTCGAAGAGAACGCCGGCTGAGTCGGCCATGAGCGATCTCGAAGTCGCCTGAGCATTATACACAAGGGGGTTGGCTCCTTGAAGGCCCGGGAGCCGCGTGCTAGGCTCAGCGCGCCTACCATGACGGATTCCCATGGCATGACCGATTTCCATGGCTGAAGAAGAGACGTTCAAGGTCACTGACAGGCGCCGCCGCGACGAGAGCGGGGAGGCCCCTGTGGAGCCGACTCCGCCTGCAGCGGCCGCTCCCCGCGCGCCGAGCCCAGGCCCTGCTTCGCCTGGCCCGGCCCCCTCGGCTCCAGCCGGTCCCGATCTCCAGGGGCTTTTCATCATGCTTGCGAGCTCGGCGCTGATGAACCTCGGCGAAGCGGCCGACCCGGAAACCGGAGAGCGGGTGTTGGATCTCGGGCAGGCCAAGGAAGCCATCGATCTCCTCGCGCTACTCAGACTGAAGACCGCAGGCAATCGAACCGAGCAAGAGAGCCACCTCCTCGAGGAAATGCTCTACGATCTCCAGCTGCGCTTCGTCCGCGCGGCCAAGGGGCAGCACGCGACCTAGCGTGTTTGGACTACGAGGCGCCTGTCCTCGAGCTCGATGTCCCGCACAGTTCCCGGCACAGGCCAGCTGAGCAAATCACTTCCCGCGGGTCCCATGACAACCGAGAATGGCCAGCTGCCTACCGGCTGCTTGCCGAGATTGAACTCCGTCAGGGTCACGCGCCCACGGCCCGGCTTGCCACCGGGCACTCCCGGCTGGACCGAGACATATCCGCGGACCGTTATCCATATGGGCCGGTTCAGCTGGGCCGCGGGCAGATAAGGGACGAGCTGGGCGAAGGGGGGGCCCTGCAGGATGCTGCGCAGGACCGTCCGGCCCTGAAGGACGAACTGCCCTTGGCTGAGCCTCATGGCGAAGGGATCGAAGCGAAGCCCCGCCGTCTCGGCCAGGTAACGGACCACCCAGGCGTTGATCTCGCGCTCCGTAAAGGGGAGAGGATCCTGGCGCCCTGACTGCCCGGTATCCCGCTGGACGATCTCGTAGAGCTTTGAGCGGGTGCCCGAGGAGTCCGTCCGGCTCCAATCCAGGACCTCGAAACGGGGCTCCTCGAACATGTTCCCGGACAGGACAAAGAAGCCCCCGACCACGACCGCCAGAAAGATGCCGCCTATCAGAAGGACGAGGCAGCCGATGCACCCAAACCTCATATGGGCTTCACCATAGCACTCAGCCTATATTTCAGCAGTTTGGAAAAAGTTCGGGCCCTATATTGACAGTCGAGCACGCAGGATATATACGTTAGATAGACTTAGATCGGAGGGGTCGCCCAGATAAGGTTCTTAGGTACTCGGACTGCAAGGAGGCTCGGTTATGGCTGTAATGCATTGGTGTCCGTCCAAGCAGGTGCTGGAGCCGTGGGTAGGGGCGCGAGAGCTTGTTGAGGTGCAGTCCGAGGTCAGCCGTCTGTTCGATACGTTCTTCGGCCGATCCGCCAGAGCCCAGGACCGCGCTTGGACGCCGGCGGCGGACATGTACGAGACCAAGGACGAGCTGGTGATCAAGGCCGACCTTCCGGGCATGAGCGAGAACGACGTACAGGTGACCATCACCGGCGACCTGTTGGGCCTCAAGGGCCAGCGCGCAGAGCCCGAGGCCATGCAGCCCGAGCAGTACTTCGGCGCTGAGAGATGGACCGGGCGCATGGAGCGAATCTTTCAGCTCCCCATCCCCGTACAGGCGGACAAGGTTCGGGCGGCGTACCGCGACGGCGTGCTCACCGTGACGCTGCCGAAGATGGAGTCGGTAAAGCCCAAGGAGATCAAGATCGACGTGCAGTAACGCAGCCGGCCGTCGGCGGGACTCGCTGCCCCGCCGCGCGCGCCGCTGACGCGAGACTTCCAAACAGGAGAGTGACGACATGGCGAAGGTAATCGGTATCGACCTCGGAACGACGAACTCGGTGGTGGCAGTGGTGGAGGGCGGCGATCCGACCGTCATCTCCAACCAGGAAGGAAGCCGCCTCACCCCTTCCGTGGTGGCATTCACGAAGGAAGGCGAGACCCTCGTGGGGCAGGTGGCGAAGCGTCAGGCCATTACGAACCCCGAGAACACGATCTTTTCGATCAAGCGGTTCATGGGACGCCGCTATGACGAAGTGCTCCAGGAGGCGAAGCTCGTTCCCTACAAGATCAACAAGGCCACCAATGGGGACGTGCGCGTCGAGGCGCGGGGCAAGGAGTATGCGCCGCCCGAGATCTCCGCTCTCATCCTTCGAAAGCTGAAGGAAGCGGCGGAAGCGTACCTGGGCGAGAAGGTGACGCAGGCCGTCATCACGGTGCCGGCGTACTTCAACGACAGCCAGCGGCAGGCCACCAAGGACGCCGGCGCGGTCGCGGGCCTCGAAGTCCTCCGGATCGTCAACGAGCCCACGGCGGCGGCGCTCGCCTATGGCCTCGACAAGAAGAAGGACGAGACGGTCGCGGTCTACGACTTGGGCGGCGGCACGTTCGACATCTCCATCCTCGAGATCGGCGAGGGCGTGGTCGAGGTCAAGGCCACCAACGGCGACACGCACCTCGGCGGCGACGACTTCGATCAGAAAATCATCGACTGGATCGCCGACGAGTTCAAGAAGGAGCACGGCATCGACCTCCGGAAGGACCGGATGGCCCTCCAGCGTCTCAAGGAGGGGGCGGAGAAGGCGAAGTGCGAGCTGTCGACCGTGGTCCAGACGGAGATCAACCTACCGTTCATCACGGCGGACGCGACCGGGCCCAAGCACCTCGTGCTCACGCTCACGCGCGCCAAGCTCGAGTCCCTCGTGGCGGATCTGATCGAGCGCAGCCTGACCCCGTGCCGCGAGGCCATGCGCCAGGCGGGCGTCAGCGCCGGCGATCTCGACGAGGTCATCCTCGTCGGCGGCCAGACCCGGACCCCGAAGGTGCAGGAAGAGGTCAAGAAGCTCTTCGGCAAGGAGCCGAACAAGACCGTCAACCCGGACGAGGTGGTGGCCGTCGGCGCCGCGGTGCAGGCGGCGGTTCTGACCGGCGAGGTCAAGGACCTCCTGCTGCTCGACGTGACGCCGCTGTCGCTCGGCATCGAGACTCTCGGCGGTGTCATGACGCGCCTCATCGAGGCCAACACCACGATCCCGACGAAGAAGACCGAGACCTTTACGACGGCCTCGGACAGCCAGCCGTCGGTCGAAGTGCACGTGCTTCAGGGCGAGCGGCCCATGGCCCGGGACAACCGGACGCTCGGGCGGTTCCACCTGGACGGCATCCCGCCGGCGCCGCGTGGCGTGCCGCAGGTCGAAGTCACTTTCGACATCGATGCCAACGGCATCCTGAACGTGTCAGCGCGCGACAAGGCGACGTCCAAGCAGCAGAACATCACCATCACCGCATCGTCCGGCCTCACGAAGGACGAGATCGACCGGATGAAGAAGGAGGCCGAGGCTCACGCCGCCGATGACGCGAAGAGCCGGGAGGTCATCGAGGTCAAGAACCAGTGCGACTCGCTGGTCTACTCGACCGAGCGGACCCTGCGCGACCACGGCGACAAGATCCCGGCCGAGGACAAGCAGGCGATCGAAGCCGCCATGGCCGAGGCGCGCGAGGCTCTGAAGGCAGACGACCTCGACCGTATCAAGCGCGCCCAGGAGGCGCTCACGAAGGCCTCGCACAAGCTCGCAGAAGCGATGTACCGCGAGGCGCAGGCCTCGGCGCAACAGCCGGGCGGCCAGCCGGGATCCGGCGACGGCGCCCATGGCCAGGATCCCCATGCTCAGGATCCGAGGAGTGATGTGATCGACGCCGAGTTCAAGGATCTCGGCGACAAGAAATAAGGAGCCGCGGGGGCGGCTCGAAGGGAGAGCCGCCCCCGCGAAGCCGCACTATGCCACGCGACTACTACTCGGTTCTCGAAGTCGGGATCGGCGCCACGCCTGCCCAGATTCGACAGGCCTACCAGCGCCTGGCGCGTCGGTACTCGCCGGACGTCAACTTCTGGGACCGCGACACCGAAGCTCTCTTTCGCGAGATCGTCGAGGCCTACCGGGTTTTGAGCGATCCGACGACGCGCACCGTCTACGACCGCGGGCCGGCAGCCGAGCAACGCGGCGAGAAGACGGCGAGAGGACCCGCGCCTGCGACCGGCCGTCGCGGCGAGGATCTCCACGCCCCCGTGGAATTGTCGTTCCAGCAGGCGGCGGCGGGCGTCGCCATCGACGTGACGGTGGAACGCCTCTCTCCCTGCCGCGCGTGCGCGGCTACGGGCGGCCGTCCAGGGGCCAGCGCGTCTCCGTGCAGCCACTGCGGCGGCACCGGCGCCATCTGGACGGAGCGGGGAACGATGGCTGCCCAGGCCTGCCCGGCCTGCGGTGGAGCTGGCGAGAGGATCAGCGATCCCTGTCCGGAGTGCCGCGGCCGCGGCGTCCGCCCCGAGACCGCCGCGGTGGCTGTCGCCATTCCCGCCGGGGTGGACACCGGTGCGCAGGTGCGCGTGCCCGGCGAAGGGCACGCGGGTCCATACGGCGGCCCGCGCGGCGATCTGATCGTCGTCACCCGCGTGCATGAGGACGTCGCGTTCACCCGAAGGGGCGACAACCTCTGCATCGACCTGACCATCTCCGTGGTCGAGGCCGTACTCGGCGCGCGCGCGCGCGTGACCACGCTCGAAGGCGCAGGCGACATTGTCGTGCCGCCCGGAACTCAGGCAGGCCAGGTCCTGCGGCTGCGGGGCAGGGGCCTGCCGCGACTCAGCGGAGAGGGCCGGGGTGATCTGTGCGTCACCGTGCTCGTGGCCATTCCGAGGGGTATCGACGCCCGCACCCAGGAGCTCTTCCGCGAGATCGGCCGGCTCTTGCCGGGGCCGCCACGGCAGGAGGCGGGAGCATGACGGACAAAGGCCGGCCGCTGTACATGATCGGCGTCGTGGCGGAGATGCTGAAGCTTCATCCGCAGACGCTCCGGATGTACGAGAAGAAGGGTCTCATACGCCCCTCCCGGACCGAGGGAAGGACGCGGATGTACTCGTCCGAGGATGTCGAGGAGATCGCCAGGGTCATCCGGCTGGCGCGGGACCTCGGGGTGAATCTCGCGGGCATCGAAATCGTCCTAAAGATGAGGCGGCGCATGCTGGACATGCAGCGCCAGATCGAGGACCTCACGAACCACGTGAGAAACGAGATAGGTGGAGCGCCGGATGCCGAAAGCCGGGGACGCAGCGAAGCGCTGGTGCGGGCGGCCTCGAGTCAATTGAAGCCCGTCGATCTGTTCTGACCGGGCTCTGAAAGGATGGATTAATATGGCTGACGAACTGAAGGCGGACGGAACGAGGGACGCTGCGGCCGTGCTCGATATCATCTCGGTGCTGCCGCTCCGGGACGCGGTCATCTTTCCACACGCGATGCTGCCGCTGGCGGCGGGTCGCGCGTCGTCGGTCGCCCTGATCAGCGATGCCGTGGCCGCCAAGGCCGCGATAGGCGCGTTTGCCCAGCTGGACGCCACCATCGAGCAGCCGCAGGAGGGCGATCTTCAGCGCATCGGAACGTCGGCGTCCATCTTCAAGGTGTTCAAGCAGCAGGACGGCTCCCTTCGCATGGTGGTGCAGGGCCTCGCCCGCATCCGCCTGCTCGAGGTGATGCAGACCCACCCGTTCCTGCGCGCCCGCGTCGAAGAGGTGCCGGAGATCATGCCGGCTCCTGGCGATCTCGAGGCCGAAGCCCTCGCGCGGAACGCGATGGCCCTTTTCCGGCGGATCGCGGAGCTCTCGCCGCTCGTGCCCGACGAGATCACGGAGGCGATCGAGCAGCTGACGCACCCGGGGCGCATCGCCGACGCCATCGCGGCCTCCCTACCTTCGCTCTCGAGCCAGACCAAGCAGGAGCTGCTCGCCACGGCCGACGTCAAGGCGCGCCTCGCGCGCCTGGTGGCGGCCCTGACCAAGGAAGCCGAAGTCGTCGAGCTCGGCTCCCGCATACAGTCACAGGTCGAGTCCGAGGTCGGCAAGAGCCAGCGCGACTACTATCTCCGGGAGCAGCTCAAGGCCATCCAGAAGGAGCTCGGCCAGACGGATGACCGCACCCAGGAGACGGACGAGCTTCGAGAGAAGATCGAGGCCGCCGGGATGACCGACGAAGCCAAGAAGGAAGCCCTGAGGGAGCTCGACAGGCTCTCGAGGATGTCGCCCGCGGCTGCCGAGTACACCGTGTCGCGCACCTACCTTGAGTGGCTCGTGGCTCTTCCGTGGTCCAAGGAGACCGACGACTCCCTCGACCTGGCGGCCGCGCGCGCCGTGCTGGACGAGGACCACACGGGGCTCGACAAGGTCAAGGAGCGGATCCTCGAGTACCTTGCGGTCAAGAGCATGCGGCCTTCCGCCGGCAAGGACCCCATCCTGTGCTTCGTGGGACCGCCCGGCGTCGGCAAGACCTCGCTCGGACGCTCGATCGCCCGCGCCCTCGGGCGCAAGTTCCACCGCATCTCGCTCGGCGGCATGCGGGACGAGGCCGAGATCCGCGGCCACCGGCGCACCTACATAGGCGCGCTGCCTGGGCAGATCGTCCAGGGCCTGCGCCGCGCCGAGTCCAAGAACCCGGTGCTCATGCTCGACGAGATCGACAAGCTCGGGATGGACTTCCGCGGCGACCCGGCCTCGGCGCTCCTCGAAGTGCTCGATCCCGAGCAGAACTTCGCCTTCCGGGACCACTATGTTGACGTGCCGTTCGATCTCTCGCGCGTGCTCTTCATCACGACGGCCAACCTCCTGGACACCGTGCCGCCCGCGCTCCGTGATCGGATGGAGATCATCGAGCTCCCCGGCTATACGGAGGAAGAGAAGGTTCGCATCGCGCGCCAGCACCTCGTGCCGAAGCAGGCGCGGGAGCACGGGTTGACCTTTGGCGGCGTTTCTGACGCCGAGCAGATCCGCTGGACCGATGCCGCGCTCACGGAGCTCGTCCGCCACTACACCCGCGAAGCCGGGCTCCGCAATCTCGAGCGCGAAATCGCCGCGATCACGCGCAAGGTCGCCAAGCGCCGCGTGGAAGGGGTGACGGAACCGGTCGAGGTGACGCCCGAGCTGGTCGGCGAGCTCCTCGGCGCCCCGCGCTTCCTGGTGGAGGAGCTGGAGGAGCGGACCCGCGTGCCCGGCGTCGCCGTGGGGCTGGCCTGGACGGCGGCGGGCGGGGACATCCTCTTCATCGAGGCGACGCGCATGAAGGGGGGCAAGACGCTCACGCTCACGGGTCAGCTGGGTGACGTCATGAAAGAATCGGCACAAGCCGCCCTCTCGTGGGTCCGGTCGCACGCAAGCGATCTCGGCATCCGGTCCGATTTCTGGGAGACGTCGGACATACACGTTCACATCCCGGCGGGCGCCATCCCCAAGGACGGACCGTCTGCCGGCGTGACCATGGTGACTGCGCTGGCTTCCCTGATGAGCCAGCGGGCCGTCAAGCCGCGTTTGGCCATGACGGGCGAGGTCACGCTGTCCGGTCGCGTCCTCGCCGTGGGCGGTATCAAGGAGAAGGTGCTCGCCGCCAGGCGCGCAGGGGTCAACACGGTCATCCTGCCGAGGCGGAACGAGAAGAACCTGCTCGAGGACGTCCCCAGCAAGCTCCGGGAGACGATGACCTTCCACCTCGTGGATTCGGTGGCGGAAGTGCTGGACCTGGCTCTCGAAGATGCGCTGCCGCGCGGCGGCAGGATTCGGGATGCCCTGCTGTCGTCCCGAAACTAGAGTCAAATAGCCGTTCTACAAAAGGAAACGGATGCCGGACCCCCGGCATCCGTTTTCAGTTTGCGATTTTGGCCCCTGTTCCGTTATGGTCGTCTTACTGTGCTCGCCCTCGCCGTCCTCGCCTCCCTGACCCTCATCTCGATCCTGGCGCCTCCAGCCTTCGCGTCGGGCCTCTACCGTTTGGTGGATGAGGACGGCGTCGCACATTTCACCAATGCGCCGACGGACCCCCGTTTCAAGCGAATCGGGGCGCTGTCGTCAGGCACGGCGCAGGGCTGGCTCCGGCTGCCCGAGGGAGTCCGGGCGCGCTTCGGCGACGAGATTCGCGAGGTCGCCGCGCGCCACGGCGTGGCCGCCGACCTCGTCGAGGCGGTGATTCGCGTGGAGTCCGCGTTCAACCCGCGAGCCGTATCGAACAAGGGCGCCCAGGGGTTGATGCAGCTCATGCCGCGCACGGCCTCGTCGCTCGGCGTCCGCAACGTTTTCGACCCGCGGGAGAACATCGAGGGCGGCGTGCGCCACCTCCGTTACCTCCTCGACCGGTATCCGGGCAATGTGCCGCTCGCCCTGGCGGCGTACAACGCCGGTGAGAAGGCCGTGGACTTCTACGGCGGCATCCCGCCGTATGCGGAGACGCAGCAGTACGTCCAAAGGATCCTCGGGCCGATCGGGGTGGGGAGCGGCAGAGGCGAGGTTCGAAGCGTCGTCTATCGCTACACGGAAGCCGACGGGACCGTGACCATCACGAACATCCCACGGGGCAAGTCCGGACCGACCATCCGCTAGGCGTTCCGCTTCCAGACCGTATCGAGGAAGCGATCCAGCAGGCCGTCCTTCACGAAGCGCTCCGCCGCCTCCCGCGTCGCGTCCTGGCTCATGCCCCATAGCGCCGCGCGCTTGCCCGGGCCTTCGCTCATCTGGATGAAGACCCGCTCATCCCGCGTGAACGCCACGGGCAGATCCTCGTAGATCTGGGCCGCGAAGGCATTGACGCCGGGTCCTCCCACGGCGATGGCGGGAAACAGCTCGGCCATTTCCTGGTTGACCATCCACATGTCCGTCACGACCACCGCGCTCCGGCTCTCCGCGCCGAGGCCGCGCGAGTCGATCGCGCGCTTCAGGTCATACGCGATCGGGCGATCTTCCTCTTCGGGCAGGATGCCGTAGCCGACGACGATCAGGATGGTGGAGCGGATGTCGAAATAGCGCGGCATCAGCGGACGAGGCGGGCGAGCTCCCGGAAGTCGTCCGTGTCGGCTTGGCCGAGGAGCTGGAAGACGAGAGTTTCGGTGGCGGTGACCACGGTGCCCGCCTGTCTGAGCTGCTCCGTGCCGAGCCGCCAGTTGGCCTGCGTGCGCGAGGTGACCGCGTCGGCGGGCACGTGCACGGCGAGCCCCTCGCCGATCAGATCGAGCGCGGTGATCATGACGCACACGTGCGCCTCGATGCCCGCCAGGATCACGCGGCGCGTGCCGGCCGCTTTGAGCCTGGCGCGCACGTCTTCCGCGGTCCAGCAAGAGAAGCTGACCTTCGGCACCGGCTGGACGTCGGGCCCGAGAGCCTCGCTCAGCTCGCGCAAGGTATGCCCGAGGCCTTTCGGGTACTGCTCGGTCGCCACCACTGGCAGGCGCAGCCGCCGCGCCGTCGCGGCGAGGACCTTGATGTTGCGCATGACCTCCTCGCGGTGGTCGGCGTCCATGGCCGGAAAGAGGCGCTCCTGTACGTCCACGATCAGGAGGGTGGTGCCCTCGCGGGGAAGCGTCATCGGATGCGGCGTTGCCATGCGGATCTCCTTGGAGCCAGGCGCGCGGCCGTGGCCCTGTGCGGAAAGCCCAGACCAAGAGCCTCAAATCCCGCGGTCCAGGCCGCGGTACTGGACGGCCTCGGATACGTGCTCCAGAGCTATCCTCTCACATCCCGACAGGTCGGCGATAGTGCGCGCGACCTTGAGAACCCTGTCGTGCCCGCGCGCGGACAGCCCGAGGCTGCTGACGGCCCGGCCGAGCAATCGCGTGGCGTCCTGGGAGACCGAGCAGAAGCGCCGCACCTGCCGCCCGCTCATCCGCGCGTTGACGCGCGCGCCGGAGCCGGCGAGCCTCTCGGCCTGGCGGCGCCGCGCGGCTTCGACCCGCCCGCGCACAGCCGTCGACGACTCGCCCCCGCCGGCCGCCAGCTCGCCATAGGCGACGGCGGGCACCTCAAGGTGGAGGTCGATACGGTCGAGGAGTGGCCGCGACAGCCTCGCCAGGTACTGGCGCTTTTCCCCCGGCGTGCAGGCGCATGCCTCGATCGACGCGCAGCCGCGCCGGCAGGGATTGGCCGCGCCCACGAGCTGGAAGCGCGCCGGAAAGGCGGCGCTGCCGGCCGCCCGCGAGACGACGACGCTGCCGTCCTCCAGAGGCTGGCGCAGCGACTCCAGGACGCGCCGGGAGAACTCCGGCAGCTCGTCGAGGAAGAGCACGCCCAGGTGCGCCAGGCTCGCCTCGCCCGGGCGCGGGACACTGCCGCCCCCGATCAGCCCTGCGCCAGAAGCCGTGTGATGCGGCGCGCGGAAGGGTCGCTGGCGCACGAGGCCGTGCCCGGCGGGCAGGAGTCCGGCCACGCTCCACACGGCGGTGATCTCGATCGCCTCCTCGAGCGCGAGAGCCGGCAGGATGGTGCCGAGCCGGCGCGCGAGCATCGTCTTGCCCGAGCCCGGCGGCCCAAGCATCAGGACGTTGTGGCCGCCCGCCGCGGCGATCTCGAGCGCGCGCTTGGCCCAGGCGTGGCCGCGCACGTCGTCCAGGTCGAGCCCGTCAGTTTCAGGACCCGCGCCCCAGCCGGCTTCGTCGTGGCGGTGAGCCGGAATGTCGCGCTCGCCGTTCAGGTACTCGAGCGCGTCGTGGAGCGTGGAGAGCGGGATGACGTCGACGCCGTCGATCACGGCAGCCTCGGCCGCGTTCCCCGCGGGCACGAGGAGGCGCGGGACGCCGCGTCGCCGGCAGTGGAGCGCCACGGGAAGCGCGCCGCGGACCGGGCGGAT
>WNFE01000541.1_pt1 | contig 27732 bp, 25 predicted proteins | sample 5400451 | NCBI WGS metagenome assembly WNFE01 (sample SAMN13153344, study PRJNA577476) | soil metagenome | isolation source: 200 cm saprolite under Douglas fir tree site 2 hole 2 | place: USA:California | collected 2015-04-18
TCGCGACTATCGAGAGGGAACACATTTCTGCCCCACCTTCGACGACGCGGTCACGCGCCATCGCATGCTGAACGCGATCGAGACGGCTGCGGCAACCGGTCAGCGTCAAACGCTCGGTTGATCCGGCAAAGGAGGAGGCGTCAATGTCAGGGGTTTTCAAGAGTTATACATCGCGTCTCGCTTCTCGTTTGTCTCGTAGGCTAGGATGCCGCGACTAAACTCCTCCCTGTCAAGCATCAACCTCACTAGTAGATCCTCGAATCCCGACGCCGTCGCTTGGTACGATCTTTAGGTAGTTTAGAGCCGCGATCTCTCAGAGTATCTCTCAGGGACACTAGTGGCCCTCCAACAGCGGGTGTCGGAAGCACATGCACCACCCTGAGCGCTTCCCGGTTGAGCCCGCGAGGGCACAGAGGACAAAATCACTGAACGTCTAGGCGGACAGAATCACTGGTCATCGACAGGGTGCCGCCTGCGACTACAATAGGGGTAGTCGCCGAGTAGCGCCGCTTGGCTTAGCGCGCAACGTTCGGGACGCTGAGGCCGCGGGTTCAAATCCTGCCTGCCCGACCAGCTGGAACACAAGCAGGACGGGGGGTTTCAAACACGGGCAGGAATTTTGTCACCGAATTGTCAGCATCAGGCGCGGTTTGGAGTCAAAGAGGTCGATGGCCAACTTCAAGGCTTGGTCGGCAAGGCCAGCACCAAAGATCGTCTGCTAAGGGGGGCGTGTGCTATGTCTGCGAGGTCTTTCCGCCATATGAGCAGAGAGATGCATAGAGTTGGGCTGTCATTGGGTTGTCATAAGATGGGTGTTGAGTTGGGTCGACGGCCGTGAGCCCCGAGGAGATCAAGGCGGCGATCAACGGTGTTGAGGCGCGTCGGCATCAAGCGTGGCAGTCGGGCAACGCTAAAGCGGCAGCAGATCTTACGGCGGAGGTCGACGCGCTTTGGGAAGGGTGGCGCTGGGCGCGCTGTCCACACTACACCGCCAGCGCCCACAGACAGTCCAGACCGAAGCTACCTGCCTCCAAGACTGTTGCTCAACGGAGCGAGGAGAGGCGCGCAAAATGGCCAGGACCTGTACCATCTGCACGCATCGCGACCGTGCCACGATCGACGAGGCTATCTTGGCGGGGACCTCGTTCCGGAACATAGCGGAACGTTAAGGAACGTCAGCTTGCTCATCACATGAGCCACCCTTTCGTGTATGCCAGACGCACCGGCCACTCCGCAAAGGGTGCCACGGGCGGCTGAGGGCGCCCCGTACTACTACCCTCTCAACCGTTTGACCCTGGCTGGTACCGCCTCCTATTCAGGCAGTGTGGTCGCTGCGCCACCGGAGCGCAAGCCCGTTTGCTACCGTTTGCTATTTTGGAGTTTTTGGGGATGTGCTCCTTAGGGAGGGTCTTCCAAAGCCCGCTCTAGACACGCCCGGGTTAAAAGCCCGGCGCTCTACCCGCTGAGCTAAGCCCTGTTGTAATGCGGCATCTGGAGGGGTGGGCACCGGTCTTCTGCCTCGCCTCGCCTTTGCTTCATACGTCCTTTCATCGCCTCCTGCCATGTCCCTCGCCTCCCCTTCGCTTGGATTTTGTGTAGCCTGTTCTGTTGAGCCGTCCCTGGGAAAGATAGAGAGTCAGGAGACGCTGGTAGGCGGGATGGATTCGCCGAGCCCCGTGTCTCCAGCGGCTAACTGACACCTGGCTTATGCCTAGAAGCTTGGCAACGGTCCTCCCCGTGATGCCTTTCTCCTTCAGTAGCCGGTTGAGTTCCCTGGCATCCATCAGGCTATGCCCAATCCAGCTTCCATGAGATTAACCTTGGGTTAATTTAACCTCCGTCCAATTAATCTGTCAATGCTTCCCTCCCGGCAAAGCACAATAAAAACGCGCGCGCGAGAGACTGCATTCGTCGGCCTGCTGGTCCCTCAGACGCCCCCCTTGGATTTGACCCCTCATTCTGGGCCGAAAGCCCCGCCAATCTGAGAAAACTGCCTGCAAGCCCTCCTGGGAGCCCCCAGGAGTCTTTGACCCCCCAGGGTCGGTCCCGGGCACCGCCTGCCCTTCCAAAGCCTCTGTTTAAGAAGTGCCCCCCTGAAAACCCGGCTACAGGTGCAATCTCAAAACAGAAAATTGACCCCTTACGGGAGGTCACGGCTCTGGATACTCCCGGAAGGTCAGCCTATTTTGGACCCCCTCAGAATCCCAGGAAAATGAGGGGGTTCTAAACGCTAGAATTTCGTAGAATCACTCCTGGTAGTGTTCCGTGGTCCTGGAGAGAATCGTATGGGGAGACCAATCTACAGAGCCGCTAACACGGGAAGGTGGGGTCTTGGTGCTACTGGGTGTTAGTGCTATAGCAAGTATTAAAGGCCAACCATATATAATATACAGTCTTCCCTAACCAAACATTTCGGCTCTTGCTTCCCGAAGAGGTCATGTCAGCCCATACAGAACCTGGCACACCAGCCAGTAAGGTCCTCTCTCGTGCCCTGGAAGTATGGGGCAAAGGCTACCAGGCTATCCCCCTGTCCAATCCTGATAGCGGTTATGAACCCGATGCCCTGGAGAGCATCTGGCTAACCAAACGACAAGAACGAGACGATGTGGAACAGCTCTTCAAAGCCCACCCAGAAGCCAATGGGGTCGGCATCTTACAGGTTTCTTCAGCCTGGTCCCCGTTCATCGTTAGCGTAAGCTGGCCAGGCGTCAAAGACCTCCTGACTGAGAATATCCATCGTGTCCGTGTACAAATATACGACGGGTCCGTGGAGTGGCAATTCACCGGCAAGTTCGAATTCTTTGAGCAACTGGAGAGCCTGAGGAAAGCCGGGGAAGCCAAGAGGCGAGAGGCGCAGGCCACCGAGGAGAAGCCAAAGCTTCCAGTCGGCCTCCCGGTAACTAGAGTCGGGAAGGGTGACTTGGATATTCTCTTTGCCGATGTCGATGCGGTACGAATGATTCTCCGAGTCCTGGACATTCCAGAATTGAAAATCGAAGCAGGTAACTTCTTGTGTGTCCTGCCAGGGCACGAAGAGCAACACCCATCCGCACGTCTCTTTCAGGACCGGAAAGGCCATTTTACCTACGCTTGCTTTCACCTCCGCGATGGGTACACCGTCCGCACCTTGCCCGATGTTTATTACGCTCGAAAACGCAGCAAGGCAGACAAGTTGCTCGGTCAGGAGGAAGGAGTTAGCGTCGAGAAACGCAGGGGAGGTTCAACCTTCGTCGTTTGGGCACTACGACTTTTGGCCGAGGCAGGCGTCCTGCAACCACTCGATGATGTCGGACTCCCAGAACTCAAGGCCGCGTCAGACGGAGAGCGGAAGGTCTATGAAGGACTCAAGTTGTTGTTTAGCGTCCGGTGGACGTACACCCCGGGCGACCCGACGCCATTCTCCTGGCGCTTCGCGGAGGACTGGTGCGGTGTGGCGCAAGTAACGGCAGGAAAGGCCATACGGAAGTTCCTCAAAGTCGGGATTATTCATGCTGCTGATAAGCATAAGAACACGATGCTGTTTTTGCCAGGGAGAGGCAGGCGCGGAATACACATACGGTTTGTTGGACAGAGAGGGAAACGGACGTCAAAACCTGTATCGCACGATAGGAAACAATACCCTTGAGAGGGCGAGGACCTAATGGTGAGGTTCAATTGCAGGAGTGGGATTTCCCCGACGTGAACATCTGCCGTTAACCGGCTTGAATTCATCCTTTGCTGCTCTGGCTCAAACACTTTCTGCTGCTTACTGTTGAAGATGGACAGCGTTCTCGTCTGCTGTTGCCTGCCCAAGCCCGCCTTTGAATTCCTGCCCACCAAGGAAAGCAAACCGAATATAGCCGTTGGTGAACGTACCCGTCGTCTTGAACTGTATTGAAGAAATCTGTGACACGAGAATTTCTCTATCGCCTTGTAGACCCAGAGGCATGATGCTGAGCAGCCCTTGACGCTTGATACGGACCCTATCTGACAAGAGTTCTGATTTGCCCATTGACACCCTTCGCTTCGAATAGGACCTCAGCCATGTCAGGTTCCTCCGTCCTATTTAAGAAACAAATGCACAAGCAGAATTCTTCAAGTACTTAAGTAATCCTTATTTGAATCGCCTTGGCAGGCGTTTCTCTTACCTGGTAACTCTACTAATCTAGATGGATGGAGAAGCAGTGGGAGGACTTCTTGACGTTCATCGTAAGCACTTTGCCTTCACCGGAGAGGTTGAAGGAGATTCCGATTTGGGCGTAGTTCAGAACGACAGAGACTGCACCAGTGGAAGAATCGAGGAAAACATTAGTGATGACGCATTGTCGTGCGCTTGCGCCGGAAAACTGAGGCATCGAGTCACCGAAGATGCGGATGACTTCAGTTAGCGATGAGCCAACCCCAACGTTTCCACGGGTCCTGAGAGCAGGCCCCCAAACCGCAAATTCTGTGACACTCCTGAAGTCCGTGTTGCTTATGTTTTGACTGCTCGTGTCAATGTCGAACTTAACGTCAATGCCGAGTTGGTCGTAACGCCAGTGTTTCCCAACGAGATACTCACCTATGGTCGCGTCAATCTCTTTCGACGGTTTCCCAACAGTCGCTAAGACATCGTCCTGGGTCATACCAATGCGTAAAGGACCGACGCCGCGCCCTGGGTCAACAATCCATATATCTTGCGCCCACGCGCCACCGACGGGAGTAAGAAGCAGCAAGACCAGAATTGAGATGCGGATGACACTCGGCACGGCCTGCCCTTTCATCAGGGAAGCCGAAAACGCAGGACGGGGTTTCGTTATCTCTTCCTTTCCTACCTGCGAACCAAGCAGCAAGCCCCATGCTGGCCCTCCTCCTCTGATGAGTCGCTCTGGTTTCTGGTCTTCCTAGTGTCGTTCTCCGTGTAGTTCTCCTGGCCTTCTACCGGGACTCCAGGCTCCACAAGACCGACGAGACCGGTGCTCACCCCTCCACAGACTGCACACAGCGTAGGCGTCAAGGCACTGGCAGAGCACAGGTCTAGCAAGCCGGTCGGGTCCTCTTGGCGGGACGTTGGGAGGTCTGGAGGCCTCTGGGGGATGGCCAGGGGCAACCCGCATCCCCGGGGGTATCTAGCAAATTTCGGATGGTCAGAAAGTTTTTCTGGGCCCCATCGCGAGACAGAACCAAGGACAAAGAAATTGAAAAATGTTCATATTGCTTGAATAGTATTCTTGATTCTAAAAAGTTTTACTATCACCAAAATAAACGAGACAAATGTAACCACCTTTGCCATGTTCATCAAAATAATAACCGGACTTCCGTTCGGCGAAGAAGTCACTACCTGAAGAATGGTGAATATGAAAAGGGAAAGTGCTGAGGAAGCATAAATAATCGTCAAGCCTTTTGCCGCTTTCCACAACCGAGTTGTTGCCAAAATAATAAATACCAACGTTGCAATTCCAGATACCGCAATTAAAGCAGTCGGCGCAACAGAACTTCCTCCCAAATTTTCAGCAGACGATAAAACAGATAAAATGTATGTTCCTACGCCAAAAATTGCGAGGGTTTTGTTTTTCATATTAGTCATATTATTTTATTAAATCCGCGACGCCGTCATCGCTGGCCACAACTAGCGTTCTGGACGATGCGCCGGACCTCCCCTTTTCCTTTCGACCCCGTACCGGCAGGACCGTGGTTCCCCACCCCAGCCTTATTTTCGGAAATAGTGGCAAATCGTTGGCATTTTGAAGACTGGAAATTTCACCTGTCGCGGCGTTTAGAGAAGGCTGTGTAGGAGCCTCTAGGAGCCTTTCCGGGGTGGAAATTGAGAAAGGATTGAGGAGGGATGCCTTCCCCACCCCTCACGCTGCCAGAGGAACCGTCAGCGAACTCCGCCGAAATATCAACTCTGGTGAACCGGCATGTACAAGGGTTGGCCACTCGACGGTTTTCTAGCCCTGGCTGGCGTCGCCCTCGGCTATTGGCTCACAGTCCTCCGCGATAAACGGGTCGAGAATCAAGAGCGGAGAAGGCTCGCGGCGTCACTGCGCGCCGAAATGAAAACTTTGCTCGACCGGTATGACAAGGTCTTTGGGCAATATATTCGCAATTTGCCTCCTGGCCAGCCACTGAGCATGATAGGAGCCGCCGTGCAGTCTCAGGATTTCTTCGCCGTGTTTGACCACAACGCGGATAAACTCGGCCTGTTCAACCCGGTCGACGCCGAAACTGTGATACGAGCGTACGTGTTGGGGAAGGCGCATGCGGAATCGCTCAGCCAGACCATGCGGCAGATGGAGCTGTTGAGCAACAGAATCTTCATGGTCGCTGGCACGCCTATGGCCGCGCAACTCAACCAGCAACTCCAACAGCTCTCGGTCTATGCAGCCAACCTGCTGAGGACTGAATCTGCCGATGTGGTTGCAGCGGGCGAAAAGGCGATAACTGTGCTCCGGACCTACATCTGACTTCTCCTCACCTCCCTGCTCGTAGATTGTCCAACGGACTCGCCCTCCTGAACTTTGCACTGACGTCTGGCTTGGTCAGGTGTGCGTAGCGGAGGGCCATCGTCAGACTCTCGTGGCGCAGTACCTGACGCACTAACTCCAGGTCTCCTGTCTGCTTAAGGATGGACGTGGCCGCGTAGTGGCGCACGCGAGGGGACGGTACGTCCAACGAGAATAAATCCCCTAGTATGCTTCGCTCTTTCGCCCAATGGTTAGGGGAACTCCCGATAGCCGAATGGGTAGCGACTGCTTGGAGCACTCTAAGGCAACTCGGTCTCATATTCGCGCTCCTCGCGGTCGCGTTCTTCCTGGTTTACCTATATCCCTCCGGTTTCACTTCGGAGCAGCGCTTAAGCATCATCAAAGGCGTGGGAATACTTGCGTTGATTGCGATTGTAATTCTGGCACTCCTAACGATGTTACCTGGTAATCTCCTGTACGCGCCCCACGAGAGAGCCATGAACAAGGGCAGGCGCTACGGAACACGCGAACGCCCGCTGAGAAGAAAGAGAGCGTTTGTAGAGCCAAAGGAAACAGAACCAAGCCTAGCGACTGAAGCGAAACCGAAGGAATTACCTCCAGGAGACGCTCAATAGAGATGGCGGTCTACCTAGTTACATACCAACTTAGACCCCTTAGAAACCCGGCACCCATCGTTGAAGAACTTCAGCGCTCTCCGAGTTGGTGGCACTATTTGGACTACACTTGGCTAATTTCAACCTCCGAAACAATCGAGCAATTTTGGAGTCGACTAGCACCAAGATTCATTACGACCGACCATATTCTGATTCTCGAAATCGGTCCTTACGCGAGATACCAGGGATGGCTACCAAAGGACGCCTGGGAATGGATGCGCAATCATTAGACCGCACTCGCAAGGGGGTCGAACTCGCTTGCCATTCAGTGGAACCGCTAAGATGAGTCCACGCTACCGTCAGGGTGTCATACGGTCACGTCACGCTGCCGTCTCCGCGCGGTCTGTCACAGGCGTTGCGCCGGTTCCTCTCCGAACGAAGGATGAAGATACAGGAGGGCAAAATGTCAGACGCAAGAGACATTCATGAGTTTATAGGCCGGGCGACACTGGCTCGCATCGACTACATTAAACACATAACGACGCTCGCTACCGGGGCTATTCTGATTCTCTCGGCGTTTTTGGAACGGCTATTTGCTCAACCGGAATGGAAGCCTCTCATCGGTGTCGCCTTGGTCAGTTTCCTCTCGTCAGTGGTCTTTGCGGTTCCTGCTCATGCGGGGGCGGTGAACAGTCTCTCAACACCACTCGGACTGAGCAGGCGAGCAGCGCATCAAAACTGGATTGCACTCACACTTCAATATGCAACATTCCTTCTCGGCATGATTGCGCTGACGGCCTTCGCTCTCAAGAATCTCTACTGACGGGCAAAGGTCACAGCGTCACAGGTTGGGCGTTTCATCCTTCCTTCCGTCGTCGCCATAAGGAAGGGAATGAACTCACGGGGCTTCCGGTTACTCAACTCACCTTCTATGATACTCTGCCAGGCTTCCGTAAGTTCGAATTCATATTGGTTCGTAGCGCTTATGAATCTTTTCATCTTTACGTCGAAATCATCGGCGCTCCTCGGCCCTGAGAACCAACCAAAGAACTCTTCGCATGCGTCGTATAGTTCCAACCGCTTCTCCTTCAACCCAGGAAGGCCAAGTATTACGCGCGCATCTTCGATGCGGAGGGTCAAGTCAGCCGCGAACTCATGGATTTCGGCAGGTGGGGCCAATCTGAATGCCATCTTGCGTGCCCGGTCAATTGCACCCATTGCTGCCTTGTAGGCCTCTCGCCCAACATCAAACCGCCGCTCCTCTCGTGCCATCATCAGTTGAGTATCTGTCGCACGTCGGCCAACGAAGTCCCCTGACAAACCCGACAGTAGCGCACCGAAAGTTATCAGAATCAGGTCCTTTACTACGCCCGCCCAGTCAATTGGCACGGTTTGGTGACGCCCCCCCCGGATGCCCAGAGACTTCCATTCCTCTTAAATTCGCCATTCCGTTTCAACTAGCCCCTCGTGAATCCATACCCTGATTGCGGGCGGACCTTGTTCGGACACTCGTATCACTTCGGCCAGTTCCTCTGCCGTGCGCACCTTGCGATGCCCAAAACGTGGGTTGGCGAACAGGTCCACAACGGCTTCATCCTGAAGGGACAGCCCTGTGTCCTCCCAGTACAGTCGTCCCCCCAATGCAGTCGCTGGAAAGTAGCGGTCCATAAGCACTACCGGATTCAGCCTAGCGGTGTTCGGCGCGAACGGGTCAAGAACGCGGAGGGTTCAGCAGGGCTATACGGAAGGACGTTGGAGGCAAAACGCGGCTGCCTGGTGGGCGCCCACGAAATGGGCAAGTGAATCTATCGTGATTTCCCGCATTTCTTTGAGCGAGGGTTAAGAACGTGATTTGGCGAGCAGTTATCGTAGGACTTGCCGTCATGCTGGCGGGCCAGGCGCACGCAGTTGGGCAAGAGCCCCGCATGGATGAGCCCACACTCGCTGTTGGTGATATGTGGACGTATGCAATTGAGATGTCTGGAAAACCCCGTCAGTTCACGACGATTATTGTTACAGAAGTTAAGGAAAACACCTATACGATGCGCACGATAACACCTGAGGGGCGCTACGAAACAGCCGCCTATCCACGTCAGACTACAGCGGTTGGCAACGTTGGAATGAACTGGCCGCTGAGTGTGGGGCAACACTGGACTCTGTCAGACACTGTTGGCACCAATCCGCGCCTGCCAATCAAATCTGACATCACGGTAGACGCCTTCGAACTGCTCACTATCCCTGCGGGTACGCTTGGAGCCTTTCGCGTCGCGATACGCATTTGTACAGATGTTCCTGAAGGCCAATGCGGCACGATGCGGCTATGGATTGCTCCGCAGGCAAAGACCGTGGCCAAATGGGAAGTCGGGCGCGAAGATATCTGGCGGAATGCGGGCGGGACCGATATTCGCGGCAACTCGTTTACGCTGGTTGCGTATGCTGTGGCCCCTTCGCAGTCCCCAAACCCCGTTCGCTTCTCGGTCGTGTTGGCTTCTCGCACATCGCCTGTGAGCCCCGGAAGTATGGCAAGCATCACGGTCAAAACAGCCCCGGGTGCGGTGTGCGCGATTACAGTCACTTACATGTCGGGTCCTAGTCGAGCCCAAGGGCTAGAGCCGAAAGAGGCCGACACAGACGGTGTCGTCAGTTGGACATGGCGTGTTGGGACACAGACAACACCGGGCGAATGGCCCATTACGGTGGTCTGTTCAACGCAAGATAGTCACGCCACTTTGGAGACTTCCTTCATCGTGCGGTAGCGGATTGGATGCAGGAATCCATGCAGTTTCTGGGCGTCGCTTCTGGCAAATCCCACAAACAAGCCAAATTGTCCGGACAGTGGGGTCGAAACTTGATGACCTCATCCTCGACCTCCAGCCATGCTTTGCGCTCGGGGAGCAGACCTCAGTCCTTCAGGTTCTCAATCAATCATTATCAGTCTCGACTACGGGTGAGTCGTGGAATCGGTTGGTGGAGACACTGAGCGTGCTGACGGCTTGGTTCCAGGCATGGGACGACAGTCGGCAGGCCATCGGCAATCGTCGAACTCCCGAGATTCTGGTCTCCCAACTCAAGTCCCTGAATGTGATGCTCAGTTATATGGGCTTCTTTGTCTCCGAGGTCTTGCGCAGGCGTTTTGAGGGCGCGCCAGATTACATGCGGGCAACGTACAAGGCAATGACTGACCGTTACAATCACTTCCTGACGGAGTACGAGGGCCTACTGAGGAGGTTGCCTCAGGAGGTAGGAATCGACCCTCCGCCTTTTGGCGGTCAGCACTTCTTCATCCGGCTCTAGACCTATTCGTCCGCGCGTCGTCCACCGGAAGGCACGAACCGAGGCGGAACTGTTCGCGGTCGTTAGGGAATCGGACCGGCCTCCCGGCCATCCGGGTGTGGGTACATGAGGGGCTAGAAGAGGCGGCCCGGAAATTGAGGGAGAAGGCTCCAACTCCGCCTCAAAGGAAATAGTCAGCAAACCGAACCGACGGGAACGCACCCCGCTCTGTCTTGGCGGGGTTTCCATTTCGCAGCGAGTTTTCTGCGATGCTCACACAAGAATTCCTTGGGTATCAATTCTAGGGCAAACCCATGTCCCATATGCCTGCCAGATAAGGTCACAGAGCCGTTTTGCAGTTAATCCGGGCGCTTCCTCGGGAAACCCGGGCCCTTGAGCAAGCAGCGTCGCCTCTTTCCACAGCCTTCCAGGGTCCTCGACCACAGGTCCCTCCTCGTGGAGTGTGGTGTTGCCAGGGAGCAGGGTGTTCATCGCGTTCACCAAAGCCAACGTCACGACATGTGGTCCGAACAGACCCGACAGTTCGTAGACTTGTTTCGCTCGTCGGACAATCTCAACAACGCTGCGGGCAAGCAGGTTGCCGTTCAAATTTGTCGAGAGTTCTATCCGCTCGCCTCGGGGTGGGGGTCCCCAGACAAATCTTTGAGGGGACGCTGCTATATGCTCATGCGCGTTCGGCAACCAGACCTCCACGTGACCATTCCGGAATATCTCGAAGCGGTATCCTGGACGTAAGTCGCGACGGTATCCTTCGAGTCCGTTCAGAGAGGGTCTCGGGGAGAGGTCTTCAATAAGCGTATTGGGGATTTGGCTCGGGCCTCTCATTACCCTTTGGATGTTGGCATCTTGAATGGAGACCGCCTCGGAATCCCCAAGTGTATCAGGCGTGACTGCCAGTAGGATGCCTAACGTGCCGCCAAACCCGTTGCAAACTGTGCGGAAAAGCCCAATCCGTTCTTGGATGAATTTGGCGCGCTCCAGGGTATCGGTCAGCCCTTCCCGGACCCTGCTGACGATTCCCGTGTGAGTCATCCGCACCCGTTGTCGGTCTCGTCGCTCCCAGAAGTCAGTCTGATTGTTAAGGTGCACCATCGCCGGTATCCTCGCGCGGTTTACTCGAACGACAACGATATCGCCGCCTTGACCTGAAGCCACCTGTGTGCCAATGGACAGTCTTGGGCTCACGCCAGCGAGGACAATCTGAACCACCCTATTCCCTTCATCTTCCCCCTTGGGAAATGGTGCTACGGCCCGCGCGATACCGTTCGCTTCTTCCAGCCCGAGGATGATATCGCCGCCGCCGCCGTTAGCCATAGCAACAACGTCGCGGGCGACTTCTTCGTTGTCAGCAATGGGCTGCCGCTTGAATTCGAGGTTTGTACTTTCGGAAATCCCATTTGCAACTAAGGTATCGATGTCCGCGCGATTTATCTGGTCCAGTGGCTTGGGTAACATTGCCGCCCTCCGGGATGGTTTTAGAGAGCCCGGTCCCTCTTAGTAAGCGAGGTCGCAAGGGACAAGGCTAACCCGCGACGTTACTCATGGGCACCCACGAGTTATAATCAGCGTCGCGGCAAGTGCGTCACTCCCCATCCACTGAGACTCTGCCCAACGAGTAAATTGAGGGATTGTCATTGCATTTGCCAGCGTATTGAGACAGTCAAGGGCCCTTTGGAGAAATCCTGCAGCAGCCGCAGGATTCCCGGTTGTCCGATGAGCAATCACCACGGCTTGCAACATGTCATGTGCGCCAACAGCGTATCCCATCCGAAAGGACGAATCAGCTTGCATAACGGCTGCGCCAGAATAGCCTATCACTTGTCCAAGAGTCAGAGACGCAAGCGTGACATTTGAACCGATGATTACCCCAAATGCGAGTGCCCATCTCCAGTGCTTGAATCTTGGTGGGAATTTCATCGCTCAGTTCACCTCCCTGCCCGCAGGTTGTCTAGCGGGCTCGCTCTCCTGAACTTGGCGCTCACGTCCGGCTTCGTCAGATGCGCGTACCGGAGGGCCATCGCCAGGCTCTCGTGCCGGAGCACTTGGCGGACGAGTTCCAGGTCTCCTGTCTGCCGGAGAATGGACGTGGCCGCGTAGTGGCGCAGGGCATGAGGCCCAATCTTTCGCGGGAGGTTGACCTTCACAGAGAGACGGTGGAGGATGTGGACTGCATGACTCCTGGTCAGGCTCCTTCCGTTGCGGTCAAGGAAAAGGTAGTCCTCAGGGTGAGCGTCACGACGCTTTGAAAGCCAGGACCGGAGGTATTGCGCTGTCTCCGCTCCAAAGAACCCCACCCCATCCTTCTGGTCCTTGCCACCTTTCACCGAGAGCGTCCGCGTAGCAAAGTTCACGTCCTCGATTCGCAACCTCAGAGCCTCAGAGATTCGTAGACCACTGTCAGCCAGCAGCGCGATAAGAGCCCGGTTCCGCCGACCTTCGAAGGTGTCCGGGCAGGCCGCAAGCAGTTTGCGGACCTCCTCATCCTCGGGAACACGCGGGAGCGTTTTGGGGGCTTTCGAATGAAGGCTCCGCATTGGACTGGTCTCTAGCAGGCCAGCCTCTACAGACCAGGAGAAGAACGCTCGAAGGCAACTGAAGTGCTGGTGGGCTGTGATTGGCTTGACCTTCTCTCGCAACGCAGCGAGGTAGTGCTGTACGTCCAGCGACGTGCACGCGGCCAGTTCCTTGTCTACGGCCTGCGCGAAGCGTCCCAAGTCTGCCTCGTAGGTCTGGATGGTGCGAGTGGTGCAGTTGGCTACCCTTCGATTGAGCAGGAACGCTTCAACCGCCGAAGACAGGAGAGCACCGGTCTTGAGGGAGCCTTCTGGAAGGGGTGAGGACTCTAAAAGCCTTGTCCTGACTGTAGTGGTGGGCCCTGAGGGACTCGAACCCCCGACGCCCGGGTTAAAAGCCCGGCGCTCTACCCGCTGAGCTAAGGGCCCACGAATGCCATTCTAGCCCCCGGTGTGCAGGGGCGCTATCGTTTGTCCGTCTACCGGAGGCCTGAGACCCCCGTGGGTTTGATGCGGACGCTCACACGGTCGGCGGGCGTGCTGCCTTGGTAGTTGTACTTCTCCCCGCGGTAGCGCAGCGAGAGGCGGTCGATGTCGCGGGCCCCATTCTTCTCGTCGAACCCCGTCACGGTTCCCTGAATCTGAACGTACGCATACGGGTTTTCGCGATCGACAATGGCGAGGGAGACCCGAGGGTTCGCATGGAGGTTACGCAGTTTAACGCGGCCCTTGGCGGTGTTGATGAGAATGTCCTCCCCATCGAGCATGAACCACACCGGTGTTGCCTGCGGCCGGCCCGAAGGGCTCACCGTGGCCACCACAGCGACGTTCGGCTTGGCCAAGAACTTCTTCACGTTCTCCGGCAATGCCATCGTTAGTTTCCTCCTGTGTACTGTCCATGTTACCGAGAGGTCCTGACCCTGCCAACCCCCAATGACGGGGACAAACCCTGCTCACCGGAGAACAACGAAGGAGAGGTACCCAGCTCGTCGGGGTCCAAAGTTCCGTCGTCTGAGGCGAAGAGGTTGTGTGATGGCTAGACGATCCGTGCGTCGAGTGCGTCGCCCCGTGCGTGTCGAGAAGGTCCCCGCCCCCCGCACCTGGCGAGGAGTCATCGAGGAGTACCGGTCCTATCTTCCCGTCACCGCTGCTACGCCGATCATCACGCTGCGGGAAGGTGGTACGCCGCTTTTGGAGTCCCGTCTGGGCGAGCGGTACGGCATCCGTCTGCTCGTCAAGTACGAGGCTACCAACCCCACCGCCTCGTTTAAGGACCGTGGGATGACCCTTGCGGTGTCGAAGGCGGTGGAAGCCGGCGCCCGTGGGGTGATCTGTGGGTCAACTGGGAATACGGCGGCCTCGGCCGCCGCCTATGCGGCACGCGCGGGCCTGTCGTGCGTCCTCCTCATTCCCGCAGACGGCGTCGCGTTGGGCAAATTGGTCCAGGCGATTGCCTGCGGTGCGACTCTCATCCCCGTGCAGGCGACCTTCGACGGCGCATTGGACCTAGCGCGGGAGGGAGCGGCTCGGTTTGGGCTCACGTTGGTTAACTCCACGAATCCACACCGCATCGCCGGGCAGAGAACGGCGGCGTTTGAGGTCTGCGACGCCTTGGGGCGCGCTCCACAAGCGCTGGCCCTGCCCGTTGGGAATGCAGGGAACATTACGGCCTACTGGGCAGGATTCTCGGACTACCAGAAGGCCAAGCGCATTCGGTCGCGGCCCCAGATGATCGGCGTCCAAGCCGAGGGCGCGTCCCCGCTTGTGCACGGCCATCCCATTGAGCGGCCTCGCACCGTAGCGTCTGCCATTCGCATCGGCCGCCCTGCCAGCTGGGACGGCGCGGTCGCCGCAGTGCGGGACTCCGGGGGGCAGTTCATGAGCGTGTCCGACGACGAGATCCTTGCGGCGCAGGACGAGCTGGCGCGCGAAGGGTTGTTCGTGGAGCCGGCGTCCGCGGCGTCGGTGGCTGGGGTGCTGAAGCTGGTCCGCGCGGGGAAGGGTCCCCACGAAGTGGTGTGTGTTTTGACAGGACACGGCCTGAAGGACCCCGAGGTCGTGCAATCGCGGGCGAAGCTTCCGCCTCCTGTCTTGGCCACGCTGGAGGCGATTCAGACCCGCATGGCTCCCCGGTCACCCTAGCGCGGGGGTGGCAGCGGGAGCTGCAAGGCAGCGAACGTCTCGCGGAGCCGGCGAGGGTAGTTGGTCATGACCGCATCTACCCCCATGGCGATTACACGAGATTGATCCGCCGGCTCGTCGACGACCCAAGTCTCGACGCGCAGCCCGGCGGCGTGAGCGCTTGTCACGACATCCGGCGTGAGCCAGAACCAGTAGGGCTGCAAGCTCCCAGCCCCTGCATCCTGCGCCAGGCGTACGGCGTTTATCGGCCGCGCCGTGTACAGCGCCGCGGTGTCGAGCTCCGGCAACGCCGCCTTGACTTCGACGAGCAAAGGATGGTCAAACGAGGAAACGGTGACCTCGCGATGAGCCGATGCACGGATGACGTCGGCCACCCGAGCCGCAATGCCGGGAGTGCGCCCGAGCCCGGCTTTGATCTCGACGATCACCCGTACGGCGCGCAGGACGTCCAATGCTTCCGCGAGCGTCAGTAGGCGTTCTCCGGCAAAGCCCTCGCCAAACCATCGGCCCGCATCGAGCTGGCGCAACTCGAGGAAGGTGCGCGCGCCCACCGGGCCGTGCCCGTCGGTGGTGCGGTCCAGCACGTGGTCGTGAATCACCATGGGTTCTCCGTCGGCGCTGAGATTCACGTCCAATTCCACCCCGTGCACCCCGATCGCCAGGGCACGGCGATACGCCGCCAGCGTGTTCTCCGGCGCCTCGGCTGAGGCGCCTCGGTGCGCGATGATCTGCGGTGCGGTCCTCATTTTTCGGTTTCCGTCAGGCCCCTCACGAACCAGCGCTGCATGAGGATCACCACCAAGATGGGCGGCAGCATGGCCAGCACCGCTGTGGCCATAATGATCGGCCAGTCCACCAGCGCCTCGCCCGTCCCGATCATCTTCGTGATGCCGATGACCACCGTGTCCATCTGCTGGCTGGTCGTGATCAACAACGGCCACAGGTATTGGTTCCAGCCGTAGATGAACAGAATCACAAACAACGCTGCCACCGTCGTTGTCGACAGCGGCAGCAAGACACTCCAGAAAAACCGCAGGGGCCCCGCGCCGTCCACCTTCGCGGCGTCGACCAGTTCGTCCGGGACGCTAAGGAAGAACTGGCGGAAAATCAGCGTGGCAGTGGCGGACGCGATGAGCGGCACCGTCAGCCCCGGGAACGTGTTCACCAGGCCGAGGTCGGAGATCACCTTGAACGTCGGGATGATGCGCACCTCCACCGGAAGCATCAAGGTGACGAAGATCATCCAGAAAAAGAACATGCGCAGCGGGAACTCGAAGAAGACCACGGCAAAGGCTGACAGCAAGGAGATACTGATCTTCCCGATGGCGATTGTCACGGCCATGATCAAGCTGTTGGTCATCATCCGCCGGACCGGCGTCCCACTGATCCGTTCGCCGCTCCCCGTCGACCAAGTCTGTCCATAGTTGCGCACGAGATACGGGCCCGGCGTCAGCCCCAATTCCCCGCGGCTCACGGTTCCCAGGTCGGATGTGGATCCGATGACCGCGAGGTACACGGGGAAGGCGAAGATGGCGACGCCGGTGAGAAGAATGAGGTGCGTGGCCCAGCTGCCGGACCGCCAGCGCGGGGCCATCAGTAGTGTACCTTGCGTTCGATATACCGAAACTGGACGGAGGTCAGAACGATCACGACCAGCAGCAGCACCACGGACTGCACCGCAGACCCGCCCAGGTCCAGATTGATGACGCCATCCGTGTACACTTTGTAGATCAAGGTTTCCGTCGCCTTCCCCGGTCCCCCGCGGGTCAGGGCGTGGATGACCCCGAAGGTGTCGAAAAACGCGTAGATGATGTTCACGATCAGGAGGAAGAATGTCGTCGGGGACAGGAGGGGGAAGATGATCTTCCAGAAGCGCTGCCGGGAGCCCGCGCCGTCCACGGCCGCCGCCTCCACGAGGGAGGGCGGGATGGACTGCAACCCCGCCAGGAAGAAGAGGAAGTTGTAAGAGACCTGCCGCCAGGCCGAGGCGATGATGACCAGCAGCAGAGCGTGGTTATTGTTGAGCGTGTAGTCCCAGGCGATGCCGCTGCGCACCAGCGCGCGCCCCAGCATCCCGATGGTCGGGTGGAAGATGAACAGCCACAACGCGGCCGCGACCGCCGGCGCGATCGCATACGGCCAGATGAGCAGCGTCTTGTAGATGGTCGCCCCGCGGACCTGCCGATCCGCCTGGATCGCCAGCCCGAGCCCGACCGACATCGCGAGGGCGATGACCGCGACAGCAAACACGAGCGTCACACGCAGCGAGCCCAGATAGAACGGGTTGCTGAGGACCCGGCTGAAGTTCTCGAACCAGACGAACTGGGAGTGGAGCCCGAAGGGATCCTGACGAAGGGTCGCCTGCACGACGGCCTGCGCCGCCGGCCAGTAGAAGAAGACGAGGACGACGGCCATCTGCGGGGCCACAAGCAAGTACGGCAGCAGGCGGTTCGGGAAGATGGCCCGGCGGCTCACCGCTTAGCTGACTCCGCTGCAGGCATCGGTGAGTTCACGATTGGTGCGGCCCCGCTCGGGGAAACACCGCGAGCGAGGCCGCACGTACCCGTCAGGTCGTCGCGGTGTCTATCACGGGGCGACGGTCTGCTGGAAGCGGTGCAGGATATCGTTGCCGCGCCGCACGGCATTATCCAGCGCCTGCTGGGCTGTCTGCTGCCCCTGGAACGCTTTCTCCAGCTCTTCGTAAATGACCACCCGGATCTCCGGCATGTTGCCCAGCCGGACGCCTTTGGAGTTCTTCGTGGGGATGGTGCGCGTCAACTGCTTGATGGGGAGTTCGGCCCACGGGAATCGCTGGTAGTAGCCCGACGCCGACGTCAGCTGCATGCCGGTGTAAGTGATCGGCACATACCCTGTTTCCTGGTGCCACTTGGCGGCTTCCTCTGCGGACCCGATGAAGCGGAAGAACTCCGCGATCCCGCGGTACTCGTCAGAGGTGCGCCGGGGCGTCGTCATCACCCAAAACGCCGCTCCGCCGATGATGGAATTCTTGGGCGCGCCCTTCACATCATCGTAGTAGGGCAGGTAGGCGATGCCCCAGTCGAACTTGGCCTCGCGCGCCACCCGTCCATATAGCGCCGAAGAGCCCGTGATCATGGCGCATTCTCCGGACGGAAAGAGGGCGTCCGCCGCCCCGTCGCGTCCTCCGTATTTGAACGCGCCTTCCTTAAGCATGTCCATTAGGAACTGCACGTGGCGGACGTACAGCGGTTGGTTGATCGTGAGCTCGGCGTCAAACCCCTCAAAGCCATTCGCGCGGGTGGCCAGCGGGATGTCATGGAGCGCACCGAAAGTCTCGAACTGCACCCAGGTGGGCCACGCCGTGGTGAAGCCGCACGGTGAGGCGTTCGTGGCGCGAATCCGGAGGGCCGCCTCTCGGAGCTGGGCCCAGGTCTTGGGCGGGGCGGCGGGGTCCAGTCCTGCCTTGCGGAAGGCATCCTTGTTGTACCAGAGGACTGGGGTGGAGCTATTGAACGGCATCCCCACCATCTTGCCGTCGGCACTGCTGTAGTAACCACGGACGGCGGGCAGGTAGACCGCGGGGTCGAACGGAACCCCGGCGTCCTTCATGAGTTCATGCACCGGTTTGATGGCGCCCGTGGCCGCCATCATTGTCGCCGTCCCGACCTCAAACATCTGCACGATGTGCGGCGCCTTCCCCGCCCGGAAAGCGGCGATGGCCGCCACCATCGTATCGGGATATTCTCCTTTGAACGTGGCGTTCACCGTGTAGCGAGGCTGTGAGGTGTTGAATCGAGCGGCAATTCCCTCCAGCAATGGTCCCAGCGGCGCCTTCATTGCGTGCCAGAACTCAAGCTGGGTCCGCGCCGGGGCCTGCGCCCACGCGTGCGGGCCGAGCGGGATAAATGTGGTCACTGCAAGCACGAGCGTGATTAGAGCGATCACAAGTGTGCGGGACTTCATGATTCACCCCTTTTGGGATCGGACTCGAATGGATGGGAACGGCACAGGTACCGCCACGAGTGTAGCCTGGGCGAGGAGATGGCTTCAAGACCCCGAACGACCGAGGTGGCTTCACGACACAACAGTGCCCATTCCGGGGTGCTGACGCAGGGGCATGTGGGAGGAAGCGCACTGTGGCTCAGCCGGTGTACGCCGCGGCCCTGGATCAGGGCACAACGGGAACCCGCTGTCTCATCTTTACCCACAGCGGAGAGGTCCGCGGCAGCGCCTATCAGGAGCACCAGCAGCACTACCCGCAGCCGGGATGGGTGGAGCACGATCCCCTGGAGATTTGGACGAAAAGCCAGCAGGTCATCCGGGCGGCGTGTGAGGCGGGCGGGGTGCGATGGGACGAGCTCGCCGGGGTGGGGATCACCAATCAACGCGAGACCACGATTGTGTGGGACCGGCGCACGGGAACTCCGGTCTATAACGCGATCGTCTGGCAGGACACCCGCACCCGCGACATCTGCCAGCGGATTATCGACGACGGGTTCGAGTCGTATGTAAAACGCTACACGGGTCTCGTCAGCGCCACCTACTTCTCTGGACCAAAACTGAAGTGGATGCTAGACAACATCCCGGGTGTGCGGCGGCATGCGCAGCGGGGGGAGGTCCTCTTCGGCACGGTCGACACGTGGGTGATCTGGTGGCTCACCGGTGGGCCGCAGGGCGGCGTGCACATCACAGACTGCTCCAACGCCTCGCGCACGATGCTGATGAACCTGGAGACGCTGGAGTGGGACGAGGAAATCCTGCGCTATCTGGAGATTCCCCGAGCCTGTCTCCCGGCCATCCGGCCTTCCAGTGACAATACATACTACGGGACGACGCGTCGGGATGGGCCACTCGCAGGCGAGGTGCCGGTGTGCGCGGCTCTCGGCGACCAGCAGGCCGCGCTGGTCGGGCAGATTTGCTACGACCCCGGGGATACCAAGAACACCTACGGCACCGGGAACTTCTTGCTGATGAATACCGGCGGGAAGGTTGTCCACTCCGCAAACGGATTGCTGGCCACCGTGGCGTATGGTCTGGCGCCCAGACACCGGGTCTATGCACTGGAGGGGTCGATCGCGGTGACCGGCGCGGCGGTGCAGTGGCTGCGGGACAACTTGGGCCTCATTGCCGATGCGAGTGAGACGGAAGCCGCCGCGCAGTCGGTGCCGGATACCGGCGGGGTGTACTTCGTGCCGGCGTTTTCGGGCCTATTCGCGCCGCATTGGGATATGGACGCGCGGGGGGTGATCGTCGGCCTGACCCGTTTCACCGACCGCCGCCACCTCATCCGGGCCACGCTTGAGGCGATCTGCTATCAGACGCGTGAGGTGGTCGAGGCGATGCGAGGGGACGCGGCGAGTGCACTCGACGCCCTCAAGGTCGACGGTGGCGCTGTCCGGAACAATTTCCTGATGCAGTTACAGGCGGACATCCTCGGTGTGCCGGTGGTGCGGCCGACGGTGCACGAGACGACAGCTCTAGGCGCTGCGTATCTGGCGGGCTTGGCGACCGGATTCTGGTCGAGCCTGGATGACCTGCGGGCAAATTGGCGCGTGGAGCGGGTCTTCGAACCGCAGTGGCCAGAGGCCATACGTGAGGCGGGGTATCAAGGCTGGCGCCGCGCAGTGGATCGGAGCCGGGCCTGGGTGGTGCGGGAAGGGTGATCTCCGTCCAGGAAATCGACTCAAGGCTTCGTGGGAGTGATCTTTCCCCATCAGCACAAACGTCCCTATGACTGTGTCCCGCAGCCATCAGCTCGACCAGCTGCGACGTGGTGTGGAGGTCTTGGTGATCGGCGGGGGGATCACCGGCGCCGGCGTCGCACTGGATGCGGCGAGCCGCGGGTACCGGGTAGGGCTCGTCGAGCAAGCTGACTTCGCTAGCGCCACCAGCAGCCGATCTACCAAACTCGTGCACGGGGGTGTCCGCTACCTCCCGCAGGGCCACCTGGGGTTGGTGTACCAGGCGTTGCGCGAACGCCGTCGCCTGCTACGGCTCGCCCCGCATCTGGTGCGCCCCCTCCCCTTTCTTCTTCCTCTTTATGCTGGGGCACGCCGCCCGCTGGGGCTGCGCCTGCCGTCCTTAGCGCTTCCTTTGGCGCCGCTAGGGGTGCGTGCCGGGCTGATCGTCTACGATCTGTTCGCCCGCGACCCGGGACTGCACCATCGGTCGATCTCCCTCATACAGGTGGCACAACAGGCGGCGGATCTGCGTACCGACCATCTGCGGGCCGCGTTCGTGTACTACGATGCCCGCACGGACGACGTCCGCCTCACACACGCGGTGCTGAGCGCCGCTCGTTCGTACGGCGCGGGGACGGTCAACAATTGTCGCGTGGTGGATCTGGTGCGTCGCGGCGGGCGGGTCGCCGGCGCGCGGGTCGAAGATCGGCTCACCGGCGGCCTCTTCGAGGTGGAGGCCAAACATGTGGTCAACGCGACTGGTGTGTGGGCACAGCGCGTTGCTGCTCTCGACGGACCCGCACCCTTTCAGCTGCGCCACAGCCTCGGGACACACGTCGTGTTGCAGCCGGGTGCTGTACAGACCTCACTGGCGCTGGTAATTCCGGAGACAGATGACGGGCGCATCGCTTTCCTCATCCCTTGGGCCGATCGGTTCGTGCTCGGGACGACCGATGTGCCCTACGGCGGCGACCTGGACGCCCCGGTCGCAAGCGCCGAGGAGGTCACCTATCTGCTCCATCACGCCAACCGCTACCTGCGCCGCCCGCTGGGTCCGGCCGATATCACCTCAGCCTACGCAGGCATCCGGCCACTCGTAGCCGCATCTGACGCCTCTACAGCAGCACTGGCTCGTGACCACCGCGTGGTGGTATCGCGTGGAGGATTAATCAGTATTGTCGGAGGGAAGCTGACGACATATCGCGCCATGGCCGAGGCCACCGTCGATGCGATCGACACGCGCGAGGGAGCGCGCCGGCGATGCGTGACGGCGACGCTGCCGCTGTGGGGCGCCGCCGGCGTGTCGGACATCGAATCGGCTCTGATACACACCGCCCTTGCGGCCGACCAGCGGACGCATCTCTTAGAGAATTACGGTGGCGCGGCGGGTGATCTGCTGGCCCTGATCCACAGCGAGCCTGCTCTTGGCGCAAGGCTCATAGACAGCCTCCCCGTGAGTGGCGCCGAGATCGTCTACGCCTGCCGGGCTGAGATGGCGGTCACGTTGACCGACTGCCTCTTCTTGCGCACGCGGTTAGCCGTGCTCGATCCGGTGGCCACAGACATGGTCGCGCCCACCGTGGCGCAGCTCATGGCCCGAGAACTGGGATGGGACGTGAGCGCCACGGCGCATCAACTAGAGCAGTATGCCAAGCGGCGCGAGCACGAAAGGGCGTGGACGTCTCGCTCAGTTGCCTCCGCCGGATAGGGTTCTAGCTGACGCGCACCGGGAGCGCGGGGTCTAGAACCGCGGTGGAACCGGCTGGAACCCAGGGACCTGAGGCCCCGGGAGTGGGGATGGGCCGAACGGGAGCCCCGGAATCTGCGGGCCTTGATAGGGTCGGAGCGGGTAGTACTCGGGCGGACTGCTCGGGGGACCGAACTGGTTATCCGGTCCCGGCATCAACTGATAGAGCTTGCCATTGTAATAGAACAGGATCACGGGCTGGCAGTCCTGGCTTTGACCCGGAGTCTGCCCCGGGCGGGCGGGTGTGGGGACGGGGATGACTTCTGGTGGCATGGTGAACTGCGCGGGGACGGCGGCCTGAGGAGCTGCGTGTGCAGAGGCCCCGGATAATTGGCCGGCCCGGTACGCGATGCTTCCGAATGCGACGAGCAATACGAATGCTGCAGTCCACCGCCCCATCGGAGTTCCCTCCATGAAATTGAGTCGCGTCCCCTTTCCACTATATCACCGCAGCATTTGCCGCACGCCCCGTGCGCGGGAGGGAGCGTTGACGGTCCCCCGGTCCGTTCATACAATACAAGCATGGCACTCGTATTCTCATTTCCCTGCGGTGGCTGCGGTCGCACCTACAGCGTGTACTATCCAAAGACCCTACTCTATGAGCTGAGCGGGTCCGCCCCGCGCGAGATGGGACGACAGGAAGACGAGGACGACCTCCGCTCCGGAGCCGTCGAGACCGCACGCAAACGAGCGGAGGAGTCAGGGAAGATTTTTGTGGACGCGAGCGAACAGTTAGAGCGCGTCTGCGCGTGCGGCAAGCGGCTTGACTTCAACCTAACCCATCATCCGCGTGTCCCGCAGTCCAAAGAGCTGCAGCAGCGCCGCCAGACGGGGCTGATCCCCTTTCCCACCCCGACCAAAAAGACGTAAGCTCGCGAGAACAGTTGTTCCGAATTGACCGTCGTCTCATCCCGGGTCTACGCCCGAACTGCTAGCGGGGATGCTTCCATGATGGGAGGACGGTAGCCCTCCCAGGTCAACCCCGGCCTAACTGGGTACGACCCGCTGGTTTGCGTTTGCCGTCTTCTTCCTCACGCCCTTCTCTCCGTCAGCACGGCCCCTCAAGCGATCAGAGGACCTCACCGCCAGCGCGAGAACCTTGTCAGTGCAGCCGGCACGCCCACACCGTAACCCCGTGGAGGTTCTCCCCGTGAGTCAGCACGATCAGCGTAACCGCTACCGCCTGTCCGCCGACCAGCTCAGGTGGGTGTGTGACCCTCGGACCCTCTCTTTCCAGACCACGGCCGATCTCGCGGGAACCGAGGCAGTCATCGTCGGTCAGGATCGCGCGGTGCGGGCGCTGGACCTGGGGCTCACATTGCGCCAGCCCGGCTACAACATGTACATCGCGGGTCCCGTGGGCACCGGGCGGACGACATACGCACGCAAGAAGGTGTCTGCCGCGGCCGCGACCCGACCTGTACCGCCGGACTGGTGTTACGTCTACAATTTCCAGCAGCCCGACCAGCCGTCTGCCCTGTCGCTGCCATCCGGGTCCGGCGCGAAATTCCGCAAGGACATGGAAGAGTTGATCGACGAGCTCAAGGACGCCATTCGGAAGGTCTTTGCCAGTGACACCTTTGAGACGCGCCGCCGTGAGCTCGTCGCCTCTTTCGAACAGAAGACCACGGAGATCTGGCGTGAGCTGGAGGCCAAAGCGCGGCAACTGGGGTTTGCCATTCAGCGTCTGCCGACCGGGATCGCCACCGTGCCGGTGGGACCGTCCGGGGAGCCCATCAGTGCGGAGCAGTTCAATGTCCTCCCCCCCGAGCAGCAGGAGGAGATTAACCGCCGCGGGCGGACCCTCCAGGAAGAAGTCGCGGAGGCGTTGCGACGAGTTCGGGTCGTGGAACGCGATGCCCGCGATGGACTACGCGAGCTGGAGCAGCGCGTGGTCCGGTCGGCGGCCAGCCATCCTATCGCACGGCTGAAAGACCGCTATGCGGACGACCCCAAAGTGATCGCCTACCTGGACCAAGTCCTCGCCGACGTCGTCGAGCACCTGGACGACTTTAAAGAGCAAGAAGAAACTGCGCCGGCGCCGTTTCCTCTGGCGGCGTTCATGCGGCGCGGGGACGTCTTCACCCGGTATCGGGTGAACCTCGTGGTCGACCACAGCACCCTCCACGGCGCGCCCGTCCTGGAGGAGACGAATCCCACCTACTACAACCTCGTGGGCAAAGTGGAGTACCGGGGAGAATTCGGCGCGCTGACGACCGATTTCACCATGATCAAAGCCGGGGCCTTGCCCCAGGCCAACGGGGGATTTTTGATCCTGCAGGTCCGAGACGTGCTGACCAACCCCCTCACGTGGGAGGCTCTCAAGCGGGCGCTCAAGAGCGGAGAGGTGCGCATTGAGAATATTGGCGAACAGCTCGGCTTAGTGCCCACCGCGACATTGCGCCCCGAGCCGATTCCCCTCGACGTGAAGGTCATCCTCATCGGGGCTCCCATGATCTTTCAGCTCTTGTATGGGTTGGATGAAGACTTCCGCAAGCTCTTCAAGATCAAGGCGGAGTTCGACGTGGAAGTCGACCGCACGGAAGATGCCACTCAGGCATACACGGCGGCGATCGCGGCGTTGTGTCACCGGCAACACCTGCGGCCATTTGACCGGACGGGCGTGGCCCGCGTGCTGGAACACAGCGCCCGGCTCGCAGAACATCAGCGGCGACTCTCCACCCGATTCACCGATGTGACCGAGATCGTCTACGAAGCGACGGCCTGGGCCGAGCGCGCCGGGCACGACGTGGTGACCGCTGCCGACGTCGACAAGGCGGTGGAAGAGAAAGTCTACCGCAGCAACCGCATTGAAGAGCGCCTCCGCCAGATGATTGCCGAAGGGCAGCTTCTGGTTGATCTCGCCGGGATGACGGCCGGCCAGGTGAACGCACTGTCGGTCCTGCAACTCGGCGACTACAGCTTTGGGCATCCCAGCCGGATCACGGCGCGGACGTTTGTGGGCAACCGGGGGGTCGTGAATATCGAACGCGAGACGGAGATGTCTGGGCGCATTCACAGCAAGGGCGTCGCCATCCTGTCCGCGTACCTCGGGGGCAAGTACGCGCAGGACTGGCCGTTGAGCCTGAACGCGTCGCTGACCTTCGAACAAACATACGGCGAGGTGGATGGGGACAGTGCCAGTTCCACGGAGCTGTACGCGCTGTTGTCCGAGTTGGCGGGGGTACCGGTCGATCAAAGCATCGCCGTCACCGGGTCCGTCAACCAAAAAGGTGAGATCCAACCCATCGGCGGTGTCAACGAGAAGATTGAAGGCTACTACGCGGTGTGCAAATCCCTAGGCCTCACGGGACGACAGGGTGTGATGATCCCGGCCCAAAACATCGTCAACACCATGCTGAAGACGGAAGTGGTCGAGGCCGTGCGCGCGGGCAAGTTCCACATCTACGCCGTGCACACGGTGGACGAAGGGGTGGAAATTCTCACCGGGCTCGCGGCGGGGGCCGCTGGTCCCGACGGTGCCTATCCCGAGGGCACGATGAATTTCCTTGTCCGGCGCCGTCTGCGGGAGCTCGCCGAACGACTGCGGCGCTTTGCCCCCAGTGGATCTGCTCGAGCCTCGGAGAGCAAGAACGGCGAGTCCAAGAAAAAGTAGCACACAGGAGGAACCACAGACGAAATGGACCTCGGCCTGCGGGGCCAGACGGCGCTCGTCGCAGCGGCCAGCCGTGGATTGGGCAAAGCGGTCGCGGCGGCATTTGTCGCCGAGGGCGCCCATGTGGCGATCTGCGGGCGAAAGCGCGACACGGTCGAGGCAGCGGCGGCGGAGCTCGGAAGCGACGTACTCGCTATCCTTGCGGATGTCACCAAGGCCGGGGACGTCCAAAATTTTGTCCGTGCGGCTGCCGATCGGTTCGGGCGCATCGATATCTTGGTGAATAATGCGGGAGGCCCGCCGGTCGGGGCGTTTGTGGAACTGACCGACGAGCAGTGGTGGCAGGCAATCGGTCTGAATCTGATGAGTGCCGTCCGGTTAACGCGGGAGGTCATCCCCCACATGCGCCGGCAGGGCGGGGGCCGCATTCTCAACATCACCTCGTATGTAGTTAAGCAGCCTCTGCCTAACCTCGTGCTGTCCAATGCCGTCCGCTTGGCCGTCGTCGGATTGGGGAAGACGCTGGCCACGGAACTGGGTCCTGATAACATCCAAGTGAACACCGTCTGTCCGGGGCCCATTGGGACTGAGCGGCTGCACGAGCTGACCCAGACGTTTGCGTCGCGTCAGCACATCTCAGTCCAGGACGCCGAGCGGCGGATGTGGACCGACCAAGTCCCGCTGGGTCGCCTCGGTCGGCCCGAGGAATTCGCGAGCGCCGTTGTCTTCTTAGCTTCCCCCCGCGCCAGCTTCATCACAGGCACCGCTATCCAGATTGATGGAGGACTGGTCAAAGCGGTCCTGTGACCGTCGAGCCTTCGCATCCCTCACCGCGAACGACACCCGTCAACACGACGGATGGGCCAGGACGGTCCTTTCCGACCCGATCGCCCCACGTCGTCCCCGGACCGGATGCGATCTGGCAGCCGGCGAGGACGATTCCCACCTCCGCGTAGGGGGGCCCCAGCCGCGCCAACAACGCCGGACAGTCGACCGGATCCGCGTGGCGGGTTCCCGGGTGAAGCGCCGACTCATTGATGCAGATCAGGATCTGCGCGCCAGGCTTTCCGAGCAACGCGATCGGGCGAATCACGGCGGGGTCGGGTGTCAGAATGCCGTCCAGCAGGCGCCGCCACGGGTAGAAGATCGTGATGTGATCCGCCAAATGCTCCAATCCGGCCGGGAGCGTTTCCGCAGCGGCACGGATGAACCACATATTGCTGACGCCTCCCCGGGAGGGCTTGCGGCCCGCACGAAATGAGACGTCGCGCAATCCGGCGGCGTTGGCATCAATGCCCAGACAGAACCGCTCCGGATGCGCCCGCGCCATGCGGTATGCCCACCGGCCGTCTCCCGTTCCCACATCGATACCGACTTCCCGAAATTTCGATGCCACCTCACGCACTTGCGTTGCGGGGACCGGCGTGCGCATCTTTCCCCGCACCAACTCCACCATGGCCTCCATGACTCCACCTCCCTGCGGAATGGTCGGACCCGCAGAGAGGCGCGGAGGTGCGCGCGCCGCGTACAGAGCGCCTCGAACAACCTCAGTTGGTGGGGAAGAAAGGGAGACTCGCTCCCGAGCAAACCGGGAGCGCGGGGCTAACTTACGAGGATATGATCAACGTCAACCAAAGCGATTCATGTCCATTCCAGTATACAGCAGGAGGGCGGTTTCTCAAGAAACAGGACCCGGCCATACCAGAGCGCTCTTGCGACTG
>WNFE01000499.1_pt1 | contig 27539 bp, 23 predicted proteins | sample 5400451 | NCBI WGS metagenome assembly WNFE01 (sample SAMN13153344, study PRJNA577476) | soil metagenome | isolation source: 200 cm saprolite under Douglas fir tree site 2 hole 2 | place: USA:California | collected 2015-04-18
TACGGGCCCATTGCTCTCGTTCGGGCATGGTCGCCCTCCGGAGCTGGGGTGATGAGCGGACAACGAAGACACGACGGGCGCCCTGGTAGTGTGGCGCAGGACGCTGCAGTGCGGCTGTCGCCTGCATCACACTTTCCCCGGTTGGCCGACCAGAAGTTTGGCAGCGATCGAGAACTCGACAGCCCGCACCGCTCAGGCTCGTCCGGAGGGCCGATCCCTATCGCTTGCACCGCTTGGTCTTAGCGACGTGCCCCGCGCCGGCTGGGAGCGGTACGTAAGTTGCCGACCTACGGCCAGCAGTGTGGTATGCGTTGTCTTCATTTCCCCGGGAGTCTGGATGAACCGCAAAGGCTTTACGCTCATTGAGCTCCTGATCGTGGTCGTGATCATCGGCATCTTGGCCGCGATCGCGATCCCGAAGTTCGCGAACACCAAGGCGAAGGCGTACATCGCCTCCATGAAGTCGGACCTGCGCAACCTGGTCACGGCCGAAGAGGCCTACTTCGCCGACTCGGTGAAGTACTCGACCAGCATCGCGTGCACCACCCCGCCGACCGCGGGCTCGGTGAACTTCTGCACCACCCAGGGCAACACGCTGGGTGGGCCGACCCTCTCCGGTGGTGGCTGGAGCGCGACCGAGACGAACGCGAACATCTCGACCGTCACGTGCGCGATTTTCGTGAACCAGGGCGTCTTGGCGCCGGCGACAACCGAAGGCGCGCCCGCCTGTCAGTAAGTAACAGCCAGAGCTGGCGTAGTACGGCGGCGGGGACTTCCCCGCCGCTTCGTTTTTGTGCCTATTGTGAGCGCCATGCCGGCCAAGCCAGCGCTCCGCACCGAGCTGCTCTTCTACCTCTCGTTCCTCGCCGCCGCCGCGCTGCTCGTGGGCGTGGTGACGATCCTCGTGGCGGGGACCGTCGCTCCACAGCGCACCTTCGCCCTGGTCATCCTCCTGGTGGTGCTGGAGGTTGGCGTGTTCGTCGTCTTCGGGCGCCAGCTCGTGAACCGGCTGGTGCTGTGGCCGCTCGACCGCGTGGTGGCGACGGCGGACGCGGTCGCCGCCGGGGATCTGGCGCGCCGCGCGCCCGACGAGGAGACGCGTGACTTCGCCACGCTCGCTGCCCGCTTGAATCGTATGACTGACTACTTGCTCGACGCGCAAGGCCAACTGGTGCGCTCCGAGAAGCTCGCGAGCGTGGGGCGGCTCGCGGCCGGCATCGCCCACGAGGTGGGCAACCCGCTCGGCGCGATCGGGACGTACGTCGAGGTGCTGCGACGGCGCGGGGTGGACCCCGACGTGATTGCCGGGCTGGGCCGCGAGCTCGAGCGCATCGACCGCATCGTGCGCGGCCTGCTCGACTACGCCCGCCCCCAGGAGGAAGCGCTCGCCCCGCTCGACCCGGGGGCGGTGGTGCGCGGCGCCTACGACCTGCTCGATGGTCAGGGGGCCTTGAAGGGCGTGCGCCCGAGCCTCGATCTCGCGTCCGGCGTTCCCCCGATTCTCGCGCGGGCCCATCTCCTCGAGCAGGCGATCGTGAATCTGGTGCTGAACGCCGTGGATGCCGCTGTCGGTGGCGTCGTGATCTTGGGCGCGCGCCGCTGGGCGTACGAGCCCCGGAGCCCGGTCCCGAAACGCGCCACGGACCCCGTGCCGGCGACGTTTCCCCGTACTGCGGAGCGGCGTCCCAGTCGCGCCGAGTTCTCTGCCGGCCAGCCCGGCGCACTGGTGTTCGTCGCCGACTCGGGCCCCGGTGTGCCACCCGAAGACCGCGACAAGATCTTCGATCCGTTCTACACAACCAAGGAGCCCGGCCGCGGCACCGGTCTCGGGCTCGCTATCGTGGCGCGCGCCGTGCACGACATGGCGGGCGTTGTGTGGGTCGATACCGCCCGCGAGGGTGGGGCGGCGTTCAAGATGTTCTTCCCCGCGGCCGAGCCCCGGTGAGTCGCGTCCTGGTGGTGGACGACGAGCCTGGCCTGCGCCAGTCGCTCGGTCTCTTGCTCGCCGACGCGGGCTACCACGTCGCGGCGGAAGCGAGCGGCGCCCGGGCGCTCGAGCGCGCCCAAGCCGAGCCCTTCGACCTCGTGCTCTGCGACGTGCGGATGCCGGACATGGATGGGCTCGCGTTCCTGCGCGCCTACAAGAGCCGCGGTGGCCGGGCGCTGGTGATCATGATGAGCGCCTACGGCGGCGAGGAGGCGGCCCTCGCGGCCATGAAGGAAGGGGCGTACGACTACATCCCCAAACCGTTCCGCCCGGACGAAGTCGTGCTCGCGCTACGCAAGGCGGAGGAACGGGAACGGCTCGCCCACACCGTCGCGACACTAAGAGCACAGCTTGACACCACTCCAACTGCCCGGGCCCTGATCGCCGAGAGCCCCGCGATGCAGCAGGCCCTCGACATCGTCGCCCGAGTGGCCGCGCACGCGACCACGGTGCTCATCACCGGGGAGCGCGGCACGGGGAAAGAGGTGATCGCCCAGGCGATCCACCGCGCCAGTCCGCGCGCGGATGGCCCCTTCGTCGCGGTGAACTGCGCCGCGATCCCCGACGCGCTGCTCGAGTCGGAATTGTTCGGTCACGTGAAGGGTGCGTTCACCGGGGCGGCGGGCGATCGCCCCGGCCTGTTCGCGCAGGGCGATGGCGGCACCCTGCTGTTGGACGAGATCGGAGAGCTGCCGCTGCCGCTCCAGGCAAAGCTGCTGCGCGTACTGCAAGAAGGGGAGATTCGGCGCGTGGGGGATCAAAAGACCCAACGGGTCGATGTGCGGGTCCTGGCTGCGACGGCGAAGGACCTGGCTGCGGAAGCGGCGGCGGGTCGGTTCCGGCACGACCTGTTCGATCGCCTGAACGTGGTGACGATCCACCTGCCGCCCCTGGCCGAACGGCGTGAGGACATCGCCCCCTTGGCCCGACACTTCGCCGCACACCTGACGCGGCGCCTGGGGCGGCGCGTCGCCCTGAGCGAGACCGCGCTTGCGTGGCTCGTGGAGCAGACCTGGCCGGGGAACGTGCGGGCGCTGGAGCACGCCATCGAGCGGGCGGCCGTACTGTCGGACAAGGAGACCCTCGAGCCAGCCGACCTCCGCACCGATGCGCGCCCTCCGAGCTCCCCGAACCCCTCCCCTGACGATCCGGGGGCCGGGAGCGCCACTCTGCATGACGCGGTGGCGGCGGCTGAGCGTCAGGCAATCGCGCGCGCGCTCGCGGCCGCCGGTGGCAATCGGCGGGCGGCGGCGCAGCGGCTCGGCGTAAGCCTCCGGACCCTGTTCTACAAGATGGAGCGGCACGGCCTTACATAGTGCAATAATCTGCACGCGTGCCGGCCTGCACCCCCGCCAGGGCGGGTCACCCGCAGGTCGTCTCCTACCGGCGTCACGTCGCCCCGCCGTCTCAACACGCTAGAGCACTGGCGCCACGCACCCAGCTCGGCCAGCACCGCGCAGAACTGCTGGGGCCAGGTGAGACTGTGTCACAGAAACCAGGGCGCGGTAGGCGCTAACTTAGCCCGCCGGTCCCTGTGCGAAAGCTCGTGTGGCCCCCCGGCCCCTCATTAGCGGACCAGCGGCGTCGGTCGCAATAGCCCGGCGGTCGCCCGGGCGCGGGTTAGTAGGCGCAAGCTGCCATCTGACAATGTGTTAGCGACTGCCGTAACGCTCGGACGGCTGGGGATTCCGGAGCGGATGTGGGCCGCTGACACGATCTAACTGTAGGCCAGCAAAGCGGTTGTTGGTTCGGCCTAAAGTAGGTTCGAGGCTTGACAGGATAAGGGGCGAGTCTTACTGTAGTTTGCCCTCGACCCCTCTTTTCTCTAACCCCTAGGCTACTATGGCCCTCTTCGGGCTCCTGGGCGGCAAAAAAACCTCAGTCGGCTTGGACATCGGCTCCGGCATCATCAAGCTGGTGGTGATCGACCATTCCGGTAGCGAGCCCGAGCTCGTCAAGGTGGCCACCACGGAGGTCGCTGCTGATGCCATCGTGGAGGGCGAGGTCATGGACCCCGGGCTCGTGGCCGAAGGGATCCGGGGGCTCTTTTCGACGGCGGACGTGAAGCAGCGCTCGGTAGTGACGGCGGTGGGCGGCCGCGACGTGATCGTCAAAAAGATCCAGATGGACCGGATGAAGGAGGTGGACGCCCGCGAGGTGATCCGCTGGGAGGCCGAGCAGCACGTGCCATTCGACATGGCGAACGTGGAGCTGGACTTCCAGATCCTCGACCCGGGTGCCGAAGGGTTGCAGATGAACGTGCTGCTGGTGGCCGCCAAGCGGGAGCTGGTGGAGGGCCGGACCTTGCTCTTGGGCGAGGCGGGCCTCGAGCCGGCGATCATCGACGTTGACGCCTTCGCGATCCACAACGCGTTCGAGCTGAACCACCCCGACGCGATGCAAGGGGTGGTCGGGCTCGTGAACATCGGCCACGAAGTGACGAACGTGAACATCCTGGAGGACGGGGTGCCGGTGCTGACGCGGGACCTGTCGGTCGGCACGCGGCGGTTCCGCGAGGACCTGCAGCGCGAGAAGGGGCTCTCGGCCGAAGACTCGGAGCGGGTCATTCAGGGCCAGACGCAGAGCGCGGACTTGGCGCAATACGTCGACGCCCGAGCTGAGGAGATTGCGGTGGGCGTGGAGCGCGCGGCGGCGTTCCTCGCCACGGCATCGCGCTCGGCGGGGGGCCTCGGTCGCGTGTACACGATCGGCGGCGGGGCGCGCGTCCCCGGCCTCAACGACGCGCTCGCGAGCCGCCTGCGGGTACCGGTGGAGATCGCGAGCTCGTTGCAGCGCCTCAAGGTGCGCGACGCGGTGTTCGAAACGGTGTCGGTCGACGAAGTGGCGCCGCTCTTGATGCTGGCGATCGGTCTGGCGCTGAGGCGCGCCGCATGATCGAAATCAACCTCCTCCCCGGCAAGAAGAAGCGAGCGGCGGGCGGCCCGGGCTTCAAGCTCAGGCTGCCCGACATCCAGGGGCTGCTCTCGAGCATCAAGAACCCCTGGCTCCTGGCCGCGAGCGCCGCGTCCGTGATCGTGGTAGGCGGCGGGCTGCTCCTGTTCATTACCCAAAGCACGCGGCTCAAGGTGCTCGAGTCGAAGCTCGAGGGCGTGCGGGCCGAGAAGCAGCGGTTCGACGCCGTCATCGCCCAGAAGCGGCAGTCGGAGCGGATCCGGGATTCGCTCGTGTATCAGATCAACATCATCCGCGGCATCGACGCCGACCGCTACATCTGGCCTCACATCTTGGACCAGCTCACGAAGGCCTTGCCGCCCTACACCTGGCTCACGAACATCGCGCCCCAGCCTGGCGCTGGCCAGGCCGTCGTCGGGGCGGCCTCGGCGTCGAGCGACTCCTTGGGGCGGCCTCCGGTGGTCGTCTGGATCATGGGCAGCACCGTGGACATTCAGGCATACACGACCTTCCTGCGCCAGCTCACCGCCTCGCCCTGGCTGACCGACGTGACGCCCGCGACGACGTCGACCATCATCGAAGCCGACCGGCCGGTGACGGCTTTCAACGTCTCGGTGCGGTTCCGTGTCGCGGACTCGGTCTATATCCGGACCGTCCCCCTCACTCAGGCGGCGAGGTAGCGCTATGGCCTTGCTGCCGCAGGACCGCCAGAGCCAGGTGATGCTGCTCATCATCATCCTCATGGCGGCGTTGGGTTGGTCCTTCTGGAACTACTGGGCACAACCCACTGGCCAGCGGATCGAGGCGACGCGGGTCGAGATTGACAGCCTGCAGCGCGTGATCGACCGGGCCAAGCAGGATCTGGCGAGCGGTACGGTGGAGGACCTGCGCCGCAAGGTGGAGGAGTATACGGCGCTCCTGGCGGTGATGCGGCAGCTCGTGCCCGAGAAGGCCGAGGTGCCGGCGCTCATCGATGACATCTCGACCAAGGCCAAGGTGCGGGGCGTCGCGATCGGCCGGCTCGAGCCCCTCGCGGTCGAGTCGGGCTCGCCGTTCGACACCTACAAGTACCGCCTGGAGCTGATCGGGCACTACGACCAGCTGGGGGAGTTCCTGTCCGATATCGCGAGCCTGCGGCGCATCATCGTGCCGCAGGACCTGACCTTGAGACCCGCCCAGCAGCAGGCGCAGAAGCTCATCGGCGACACGCTGGGCGCGCTGCTCGAGGCGCAATTCGCAATCCGCACGTTCGTCAAGTCGGTCGCGCCCGCGGCCGGGAGGAAGGGCGCGCGGCCCGCGCCGGGGGCGCCGCGGTGAGCGCGGGCATCACGGTGGTGCTCGTGGCGCTACTCGCCGCAGGCCCGCTTGCGGCGCAGGCGAAGCCGAAGCCCGCAGCGGCGGCCCGGCCCGACAGCGCCAAGCCGGATGCGGCCAAGGCCGACAGCGCTGCGGCACCAGTGCTGGTGCGCGAGGTCTACTCCTACGAGGGCGGCGGGCGCGATCCGTTCCTGTCGCTCCTCAAGTCGGGCGACATCCGGCCGCTGTTATCAGACCTGCGGCTCGTCGGCATCTACTATGACGCGCGCTATGGGGCGCGCAGCGTCGCGGTGCTGCGCGACGTGACCAACAACAAGATCTATCGGGTCAAACCGGGCCAAATCGTCGGGCGGCTCAAGGTCACTACCATTCGCCCGCGGGAAATCGTGTTTACCGTGCAGGAGTTCGGGTTCGAGCGGCAGGAGAGTCTGCAGCTCGCCAAGCAGGAGGTAACGCCATGAAGCGCATCGCAGCCCTCGCCGCGTGGTTGGTTGTCGCGGCGGCACCCCGAGCCCTTGCGGGGTCAGGGCGGGACGGCGAGGTCAGGGCCGTCAGCGTGCTCCCGGCGGCGGGCAGCGTGGAGATCGTGATCGATCTCCAAGGTGCCGTCGAGTTGCAGGATTTCACGCTGGCCAGTCCGGCCCGCGTAGTGATCGACCTCGAAGGCGCGCGCCTGGTCGTCCCGGCGGTGCTGTATGACGGGCGCAACCGCGGCGGCGTCAAGAACATCCGCTACGCGCAGTTCCGACCCGGCGTGGTCCGGGTCGTGATCGACTTGGACGTCCTGAAGGATTATCAAATCGAGCGCAAGAGCGATCAAGTGCGCGTCAAGATCGGGACCGAGCGCACCGCGTTCGAAGCGTGGTCCAGCCGGGCCGCGGCCGCCGTACCCGCGGTGGCGTCCGGGTTCGTGCCGGCGGCGAGCCGCGGCGGTGCGGCGGCGCGGGTTGCGGCGCCCGCCCCATCGGGCGACGAGGAGACCATCGACGCCTACCTCGCGGCCCACGCGAAGGAGAGCGAGCAGTCGCAGGCGCCGCGCATCACGGTGACCTGGGACAACGCGGACTTTCGCGAGGTGGTGGCCGGGTTCGCGGCGTTCAGCGGTCGCACGATCATCATCTCCAAGGACGTCAAGGGCAACGTCAGCGCCGAGATCAAGAATCAGCCGTGGGACTTGGCCTTCGCCGCGGTCCTGGAAGCGCAGGGCCTCGCCTACAACGTGCTCGACGGCGGGATCATCCAGGTGATCGACAAGAAGGACCTCGCCCGGGCCGACTCGACCGTGCCGGTCGAAACGCGGCTGGTGCGCGTGAACTACGCGAGGGCGTCGGCCCTGGTAACGTCGGTGCAGTCGCTCCTCACCAAGCGGGGCGCGGTGGTCGCCGACTCGACCAGCAACGCGCTCGTGATCACCGAGATCTCGAGCCGTATCAATCGCGTCGAAGACTTCGTGAAGGGCATGGACATCCGCACGCCGCAGGTCTCGATCCAGGCGAAGATCATTTTCGTCGACCGCACCGACGTGGAGGAGCTGGGCGTCAAGTACGATCTCGGCTCGCAGACCCAGTTCTTCAACAAGCTGATCCAGCGGCCCGATCCGCGCACCGCCATCCCGGTCGCCACGAACGGGAGCGCGGTGCCGAACGCGCTCGTGCCGCAGGGGAACTTCACGCCCGACCAGGTGATCGTCGACCTGGGCGGCAACTCGCTCTCGGCCCTGGGCAACGCCGATCAGCAGATCATCAATCCCGCGCTCAACCTGATCTTCTCGACGGCGATCGGGAACTTCAACCTGACCACGTTCCTCCAGGCGCTGCAGCGCGTCGAGCTCGCCGACCTCCAGGCCGAGCCCACGATCACCACGCTCGACAACCGCGCGGCCGAGATCCTCGTGGGCGACCGCGTGCCTCTCCGCGCCATCGACGTGGGCACCGTGACGACCGGGGGGCAACCGCCGCGGGCGACGATCAAATTCGAGCAGACCGGCATCAACCTCAAGGTGACGCCGCACGTGACGGCGAATCGGCAGGTGCTGATGGAGGTGCACGCCGAGAACTCGAGCGTCAAACCCGCCTCGGTGGACATCGGGTTCACGATCCAGACGCAGCAGGCCGACAACCAGCTCCTCGTCAACGACGGCGAAACGGCCGTGATTGGCGGCCTCACGGTGACCTCGGTCACGGTAACGAAGTCCGGAATCCCGTTCCTTGTAGACCTACCGCTCCTCGGGAAGCTGTTCGGCTTCACGTCGCAGTCCGAGCAGCGGCGGGATTTGTTGATTCTCATCACGCCACACATCATCGACGACCTGGCGCCGCCCAACGCCGGGAAGTAGGGCGGGAGCTCATATGCGGCAGGTGCGCGGACTACGGGGCTGGTGCGGGATCGTTGCGCTCGCGGGGAGCGTGTGGGCGTGCGAGACGGCCCGCAACCCCGGCGGCGTTCAGCTCGACTTGATCCCGCCGGCGATCAAGCTGAAGGCGACGGCCGACACCGAGCAGATCGCGAGCGGTCTGTCGTTCAGCATCACTGCGAGCGACAACCTCAGTCTCGCCGACATCCAGCTCACCTACACCGGCGGCTACATCGCGCAAACCGACACGGCCTTCACGTCGCAGACGAAGAGCTTTGGGCCGCTGACCCAGGTGGTCACGTTCCCGGCCAATTCGGGGGCGGGGGGCCTCATCAAGATCGTCGGGAAGGCGACCGACGGCGCCGGCAACTTTGCGGTCGATTCGATCTTCATCTTCCTCTCGAACGTACAAGCGCTCAAGGTGTTCCTGAACGCCCCGTCCGTCGGTGCCGTCGCGTCGCAAGGGAAGCGCATCGTGGTACAGGTCCACGCATCGCAGCTGGGCGGCATCCAGCGTATCGGCTTCCTGGTTCAGCTGCGCAACGCCCTCTCCGCGGCGACCCTCACGGCGCCGGACTCCCTCATCTTCGTGGGGAATCTGCCGCCGGACACGACCTTCACGGACACGCTCACCGTGCTCGCCGCCAGCGGCACGTTCACGGTTACCGGCTTCGCGATGGACGCGGGAGGGCGGCGCGGCTACTCGAACACCGTCACGGTGATTATCCAGTCGGCCGTCAACGACGTCTTGCCGCCGGTCGTGTCGCACACGATCGCGTCCCGGGTCGAGGTGAACGATAGCATCACGGTGCACGCGACCGATCCGAGCGCGATCTCGCTCATCGGGTTCCAGATCGACACCTCGCTCACGCTCACCGCGCCGCCGCTGAAGTTCGTCACGGTCAACGTGAGCGCCGCCAACTTGACGGACGTGACGCGCACGTTCAGCCTCGGTCTCGCGTCATTGCTCTCCAAGTTCCCCAAGCTCGTGGTCGCGCGAGGCTACGCCTGCGACTTGGATGTCCCGGTCAACCACTGCGCGTATTCGACGACGAGCACGGTGTTCACGGCCGCCGCCCCGCTGCGCACCATCGGCTTCGCCACCATTACGGGTACCGGCACGGATACCGTGACCGTGGTGGCGGGCTTCACGCGGCCGCTGCCGCTCGGCGGCTCGATCGCCGACGCGATCTACGACTCCACCCGGCGCGAGCTGTACCTCACGAACCCCTCGCTCTCGCGGGTCGAGGTGTTCCAGGTCGCGAACTCGACGTTCGTCGCCGCGGGGATCCCCTCGGCCGGATCGCGGCCCTGGGGCATCGCGCTCTGGCCCAAGGACACGCTGGGCCACTACGCCGACACGATCGTCGTCGCGAACTCGGGCGGTACGCAGCTCTCGATCGTGAACGTCGGCCCTGGTGCGCCGCGCCAGCTGGTGTGGCGCCAGGACCTCCCCGACTTCCTGATCGAGACCTATCACGTCATTACGACGCCGGGCGGATTCAGCCAGAACATCTTCGCCTACAACATCTCGGACCGGCCGCAGTACGTGGGCACGGTCTGCCGGGTGGGCGCGGCTCCGCCCAACTGCGACGCGGACTCGGTGTTCGCGCTGTATTCGACCGTACCGACGATCGCGGATCCCCAGCCCTTCACGAATCGCGCCACGCTCCGGATGGAGAAGCTCAAGAACACCCAGGACACGACGCAGCTGTTCGCGCACTTCTTCTGGGAGCTCGCGCAGGGGTTCGTCAACACCACCACGGACACGCTGCGGATCGAGATGCGGCGCTCGCTTCCCTACAATCAGACGCACGTCATTCTGTCCGCCTGCGCGGGCGTCTCCGTGGACTTGCAGCGCTTCGCGCTTGGCGACTCGACGTTCGCGCGCAACTCGGGGAACTTCACGCACGGCTTCTTCGGCGAAGGGGGTGCCTTGGCGGGCGGGTCTGCGTTCGGGCGCGTGATGGGCTACACGACGAAAGCGCGGCTCGCGCACGGCGTCCCGACAACCTGCCAGACGCCGAGTGGGAGGGCCACGGGCATTTTCGATACTGGGGACAACGACCAAGACTTCGGCATGACGCCGGCGGTGGACGTGGTCGACTTCGTCACCAACACCGCGACGCTGGTGAAGTCGATCGCGACGAACTTCAACGGCTTGACGAACGTCGTGCGGGCGGACTCGATCTACTACCTGGACGAAGGGCTGCGGCTCAAGGCCCTCTCGCCGGACTCGGGCGGCCGCGGCATGGACATGAATGTGGACCACAACTTCACCCCGGGCGGCGCGTGCAACCCCACCTGCGGCGGGACGGGACCCATCAGCAACCGCATCCTGTTCGCCGCGGGCATCAAGCCGACGGTCCACATCTGGGACACCTTCTACGGCGCGCTCATCGACTCGTTCCCGGTGCGCGACCCGATCATCGGGCCGCTACGGGTGGCCAAGGACGCCGGTGGCCAGCAGCTGCTCTTCGGGATCACGGCGCGCGGGCTCGTCGTCGTCGCCATCCCAGCCGTCACGAATCCGTTTGTACCGGCCCCGCCGCCGCCGCGGTGACCGAACGGCGTAGCACGCTTGAGCGCGGCAGCCACGCGAGCCCGGCCCAGAGTCGGGCTCGCGTGTTATTATCGTGCCGGCCGGGCCACTGAGGCGCAGACGATGTTCCGGTTCACGACGGCGGGCGAATCGCACGGACGCGGCTTGGTGGCGGTGCTCGAAGGGATCCCCGCCGGGCTGGCCGTGTCGGCCGAGCGGATCAACGTCGAGCTCAAGCGGCGCATGGGCGGCTACGGGCGCGGTGCCCGCATGAAGATCGAATCCGACCAGATCGAATGGCTCGCGGGCGTGCGCGCGGGCGAAACCCTCGGCTCGCCGATCGCGATGCTCGTCTGGAACCGCGACTGGGAGCACTGGCGGGACGTGATGGCCCCTGAGGCGGACGCGCCCGGCACCGAGCGCCGCCGCCAGGTCACGCGTCCCCGCCCCGGACACGCGGACCTGGTCGGGGCCCTGAAGTACGATCGCCAGGACGCCCGCGATATTCTCGAGCGGGCGAGCGCCCGCGAGACGGTGGCGCGGGTCGCCTGCGGCGCGGTGTGCAAGCTGCTGCTCGAGCAGTTCGGCGTCGAGATCGGCAGCCACGTGGCGGAGCTGGGGGGAGTCGTCGCCCGCCCCCCCTCGCCGCTCCCCCTCCCCTTGAACGCCGCCGCCGACGCGAGCCCGGTGCGCTGCCTCGACCCCGCCGCCGAGCGCGAGATGATCGCGCGGATCGACGCGGCGAAGGCAGCGGGCGACACCCTCGGCGGCGTGGTGGAGGTGATCGCGCTCGGCGTCCCGATCGGCCTGGGCGCGCACGTCTCGTGGGACGCGAAGCTCGACGGCCGGCTCGCCCAGGCGCTCATGTCGATTCCCGCCGTGAAAGGCGTGGAGCTCGGGCTCGGCTTCGAGGCCGCCCGGCGCAAGGGCTCCGAGGTGCACGATGAGATCCTCCCGGGGCTCGCGCGCGCCACGAACCGGGCGGGCGGCACCGAAGGGGGCATGACGACCGGCGAGCCGCTCGTGGCGCGCGTCGCGATGAAGCCGATCTCGACGCTCATGGCGCCGCTGCGCACCGTGGATCTCGAGACGGGCGGCCCGGCCCAGGCGCAATCGGAGCGCTCCGACGTGACCGCCGTGCCCGCGATGGGCGTCATCGCGGAAGCGATGCTGTCCCTGGTGCTGGCGCAGGCGCTGCTGGAGAAGTTCGGCGGTGACGCCCTCGGCGAGACCAAGCGGAACTTCGCGGGGTATGTCGCCCAGCTGCGCGCGCGCACCCCGAAGGGAGCGGCATCATGAAGCGGCACATCGTCCTGATCGGGCTCCCGGGATCGGGGAAGACGACGGTGGGCCGGCTGGTGGCGGAGCAACTGCACGCGGGGTTCGTGGACGTGGACGCGATCGTCGAGCGGCGCGAAGGGAGACCGATTGCGCTGATCTTCGCGGAGAAGGGTGAGGCGGCATTCCGCGAGATGGAGCGCAAGGAGATGGAGACGGCGCTCGCGAGCGAGCCGGCGGTGATTGCCCCGGGTGGTGGCTGGGCCGCGCAGCCCGGCGCGGTCGACGCCGCCCGCGCGGACAGCTTGATGATTTACCTGCGGACGCGGCCTGAGACGGCGGCAGAGCGCGCCGCGCCCGGGGGAACCCGTCCGGTGTTATTGGGTGAGGACCCGGTGGCGCGGATGCGGCAGTTGCTCACGGAGCGCGAGCCGTTTTACCGCACCGCACACGCCGCGGTGGACAGCGATCGACAAACGCCGCCGCAGGTGGCATCAGAGGTCGTCAGGCTTGCGCAATCGAGTGCGGGATGGTAAAGATGCCCTTCCGCGTTTGCAACATGAAGGATTGAAGCGTGGCAGCTAAGAAGCGGAACGTGGAACCCACAGCCCCCGAGACGGCAGTGGCGGCGACGGGCGTGGCGCCGGCGCCCTCGAAGCGCCGCGCGCGTGCGCCGAAATTATCCTCGGCCGTGCCCGGGACGGCGGCGGCAGCGAGGGCCGTCGTACCCGCGCCTCCGAAGCGCCGGGCGCGTGCGCCGCAATCCCCTGCGGCAGCGCCCGAGCCGGCGACCGCAGCGACGGCCGTGGCCCCCGCGCCGCCCAAGCGGCGGTCGCGCAAGCCAGCCGCGCCTGCCGAGACGGGCGGGAAGGGTGCGCTCGTCATCGTCGAGTCGCCCACCAAGGCCAAGACGATCGGCAAGTACTTGGGCTCGGGCTACACGGTGAAGGCGACGGTCGGGCACCTGCGCGACCTGCCCCAGCGCGAGCTGGGCGTCGACGTCGAGCATGGCTTCACACCCAAGTACGTCACCATCAAGGAGAAGGCGAAGACCCTCGCCGAGATCAAGAAGGCCGCGAAAGCCGCGGCGCGGGTGTTGCTCGCGACCGACCCGGACCGCGAAGGCGAGGCGATCGCGTGGCACGTCGCGAGCCAGCTCGGCAACGGCGGCAAGGTGCGGCGGGTCCTGTTTCACGAGATCACGAAAGACGCGGTGGCCCACGCGCTCGCCCATCCGCTCGACATCGACCAGCGCAAGGTGGACGCGCAGCAGGCGCGCCGCGTGCTGGACCGCCTGGTGGGCTACAAGACCTCACCGCTGCTCTGGAAGAGCATCAAGACCGGGCTGTCGGCCGGCCGGGTGCAGACCGTGGCGCTGCGCCTGATCTGCGAGCGCGAGGAGGAGATCCGCAAGTTCGTCCCGCAGGAGTACTGGACCATCGAGGCCGATCTCGAGAACGACGGCCAGGCGTTCCAGGCGCGGCTGCACAAGCTCGACGGCAAGAAGCCCGAGATCAAAGACGAGGCGACCGCCCGGGCCATCGTCGCGGACGCGCTCCGCATCCCGTTCAAGGTCACGACGGTGGAGAAAGGCGAGCGCCGGCGGCCCGCCCCACCGCCGTTCCGCACGGCCACGCTGCAGCAGGAAGCCGCGAAACAGCTCTCGTTCTCCGCGGCGGTCACGATGCGAATCGCGCAGCAGCTCTACGAAGGCGTGGAGGTGGGCGCCGAGGGTCCGGTCGGCCTGATCACCTACATGCGCACGGACTCGGTCCGGGTCGCCGACTCCGCCGTGGCGCAAGCGCGTGAGTTCATCGGCCAAGAATTCGGGAAACGCTACCTGCCAGACGCGCCCGTGGTCCACAAGGGTGGCAAGAGCAACTCCCGCGTCCAGGACGCCCACGAGGCGATCCGGCCCACCGACGTGCTGCGACGTCCGGAAGGGTTGAAGGAGCATCTCGACGCGCGGCAGTTCAAGCTGTACCAGCTGATCTGGCGGCGGTTCGTCGCGTCCCAGATGACCCCCGCGGTGTTCGAGACGACCAAGGTCGACTTCGACCTCGGCCGCTACGTGTTCCGCGCCACGGGGTCGCGGGTCCTGTTCGATGGCTATCACGTGCTGTACCACGAAGCGCACGAGCCCGAGGACGCCAAGACGCTGGAAGACCTGCCGCCGATCCCGCCGCTCGCGCAGGGCGACGTCGTCACGGTCAAGCAGATCACGCCCAACCAGCACTTCACCGAGCCGCCGCCGCGCTTCAGCGAGGCGAGCCTGGTGAAAGAACTCGAGCGCCTGGGGATCGGTCGCCCGTCGACCTACGCCGCGATCATCTCCACCTTGAAGACGCGCTGGTACGCCACGGCGAAGGACCGCCGCTTCGCACCCACGCCGCTCGGCGAGACCGTGTGGCAGGTGATGAAGCGGTCCTTCCCGGCGGTGTTCGAGGTCGGCTTCACGGCGCAGATGGAAGACGAGCTCGACAAGGTCGAGGAAGGCGACCTGGGCTGGCAGACGGTGCTCGGGGACTTCTGGGGGCCCTTCTCGCGGGCGCTCGACGCCGTGGACGTGCAGAAGTTGATCCACGACGTCCACGATCTCTCGGGCCTGCACAAGGAGAAGTGCCCGACCTGCGAGAGCGGCCTCGTGGTGCGGAGCGGACGGTTCGGGCCGTTCATCGCCTGCGCCCGCTACCCCGAGTGCCGGTTCACCCGCCCGCTGCGCCGTGACAAGGTGCCCGACAAGCCCACCAACGAGGTGTGCCAGGAGTGCGGCGCGCCGATGGTCATCAAGACGGGGCGCTATGGGGAGTTCCTCGCGTGTACGCGCTTCCCGGCCTGCAAGCACACGCGACCGGTGCCCTTGGGCGTCAAGTGCCCGAAGTGCGGGGTTGGGGACTTGGCGGAGCGCCGTACCAAGAAGGGACGCAATTTCTTCGGGTGCCTGCGCTATCCCGAGTGTGACTACTCGACGTGGACCCGACCGGTGCCAGTCGCTTGCCCGAGCTGTGGGTTCGTCGGCATGGAAGAGAAGCAAACCAAGGCGAGGGGAGTCTCACGCAAGTGCCTGAAGTGCGGACACGAGATCCAGGTCGAGGAAGCGGTGACGCCGGCGGAGACGGTCGCGGGCTGAGGGCAGTGGTAGTGGGGGGCGGGCTCGCGGGGAGCGAGGCCGCTTGGGCGCTGGCGGAGCGCGGGATCGCAGTCACGCTGCACGAGATGCGCCCGCTGCGCATGACCGCCGCCCACCAGACCGACCGCCTCGCCGAGCTCGTCTGCAGTAACTCCTTCAAATCAGTCGAGCTCACGAACGCTCACGGCCTCCTCAAGGCCGAGATGCGGCGGCTCGGCAGCGTCGTGCTGGACGCCGCCGACCAGGCCCGGGTGCCGGGCGGCGCGGCGCTCGCCGTGGACCGCACGGTGTTCGCCCAGGCGGTGCACGCGCGCGTCGAAGGCCACCCCGGCATCACGCTCCGCCGGGGCGAGGTGACCGAGCTGCCCGCCCCAGGCATCGTGGCCACGGGCCCGCTGACTTCTGATGCGCTCGCCGCCGCGATCGCGACGCGGCTCGACGCCCGCTCCCTGGCGTTCTTCGACGCCATCGCACCCATCGTGGCCGGGGAGTCGCTCGAGCTCGAGCGACTGTTCCGCGCATCGCGCTACGGCAAGGGGGGCGGGGACGACTATTGGAACGCCCCGCTCACCGAGGCCGAGTACGCCGCCTTCGTGGCAGCGCTCGCGAGTGCGGAGCAGTACCAGCCGCAGCACGAGTTCGACCGCACGCCCTATTTCGAAGGGTGCCTGCCGGTCGAGGAGATGGCCGCCCGGGGCCGGGACGTCCTGCGCTTCGGGCCGATGAAGCCGGTGGGGCTCGTCGACCCGCGCACCGGCCGCGAGCCGTTCGCCGTGGTCCAGCTGCGTCAGGAGGACCGAGCGGGGCAGATGTGGAACTTGGTGGGGTTTCAGACGCGCCTCAAGATCCCGGAGCAGCAGCGCGTACTGCGCACGATTCCGGGACTCGGGCGCGCCGACTTCTTACGGTTCGGCAGCATCCATCGCAACGCCTACATCAACTCGCCGCGGGCGCTCACGGCGTGGCTCGGCGCGAAGGACATCCCGACGCTCTTGTTCGCAGGCCAGATCACCGGCGTCGAGGGCTACACGGAATCGGCGGCGACGGGCATTCTCGCGGGGATCAACTTGGCGCGCCTGCTCGGCGACGAAGAGCCGGTCGTGCCGCCGCCGACCACGATGCTCGGGGCGCTGTACCGGTACGTACATACGGCAGACGCCGAGCGGTTCCAGCCAATGAACGCCAACTTCGGACTGCTCGAGCCGCTCGAACGGCCGGTGCGGGACCGGCCGCGGCGTACGGCGCAACTCGTCGAGCGGGCCCTGGCGGCGATGGATCGCTTCGCCGAGCGCGTGGGCAGGGGTGTCGCGGTGTGACGAGCGCGTCGGCCATAGCGGAGTTCGTCACGTTTCTCGAAAAGGAGCGGAACGACTCACCGCACACCGTGAAGGCCTATGCCCGCGACGTCCGCGATTTCGCGGCGTTCTGCGGCCGCTACTACGGCGGGGCCTGGAGCTGGGCGGGAGTGGACCGCGTGGCGATCCGGGGCTGGCTCGGCGCGATGCAGCAGCGCGGCCTCGCCAAGCGCTCCGCGGCGCGAGCGCTCTCGGCGCTGCGCACGTTCTACCGGTTCTTGGACGCGGCGCGCGGGCTCGGCGTGAATCCGGCCAAAGCGGCGCGCACGCCCAAGCTCGAGCGCACCCTCCCTGCGCACCTGGACCGCGCGGAAGTGGAACTGCTGTTCGGCGAAGCGGAGCGTCGTGCCACCGCCGGGGGCTTCGCGGAAGCGCGGGATCTCGCGATGCTCGAGCTGTTCTACTCGACGGGGATGCGCCTCGCGGAGCTGGCGGGGCTGAACGACCAGGACATCGATTTGATCTCGGACCAAGTCAAGCTGCGGGGCAAGGGGAAGAAGGAACGACTCGTACCGGTCGGGGCGCACGCTGAGGCAGCGCTGCGACGCTACTACCGCTACCGCGACCGCGGCGAGGGGGCGGGAACACCCGAGCGGCGCGCGGTGTTCGTGAGCCGGCGCGGCCGGCGGCTGACGCCACGCAGTGTGCAGCTCGCGGTCAAGCGGTTGCTGGGCGTCCTGGCGCGCGGCCGGGACCTGCACGTCCATTCGCTGCGCCACTCGTTCGCCACGCACCTGCTCGACGCGGGAGCGGACCTGCGGGCGGTGCAGGAGCTCTTGGGGCACGCGTCGCTCTCGACCACGCAGGTGTATACTCATACGTCGGTGGAACGCTTGAAGCGGGTATACCATCAGGCTCATCCCCGGGCGTGAGGGACATGCAGCGCATACACAGCACGACCATTCTCGCGGTGCGCCGGAACGGCCACGTCGCTTTGGGCGGCGATGGTCAGGTCACGCTCGGCGACACCGTGATGAAGGCCAACGCCAACAAGGTGCGGGCGATCAAGGGCGGCAAGATCCTCGCCGGATTTGCGGGGGCCTCGGCCGACGCGTTCACGTTGTTCGAGAAGTTCGAGGAGAAGCTCGAGCGCTACCCCGGGAACATGCCGCGCGCGGCGGTCGAGCTCGCCAAAGACTGGCGCTCGGACCGCGTGCTGCGCCGGCTCGAGGCGCTGCTGGTCGTGGCGGATAAGGAGCACGGCTATGTGATCTCCGGCGCAGGCGAGCTCATCGAGCCCGACGACGGCGTCCTGGCGATCGGGTCCGGCGGCAACTACGCGCTCGCGGCGGCCCGGGCCCTCTTGAAGCAGACGGAGCTGCCGGCGCGAGACATCGTGCAACGCTCACTCGAGATCGCGGCCGAGATCTGCGTGTATACCAACACGCACATCAGCATCCTGGAGCTCTGATGGCCGAGCCGACCCGCGTCCCCCCCGAGGGGACCTCCCCCGCCGGGCCGAATCAGGAAGAGCAGCTTCCCTGGCTGGAAGAGTTGCCGCCGCGCAAGATCGTGGCGGAGCTGGACCGCTACATCGTGGGCCAGGACGTGGCGAAGAAGGCGGTTGCCATCGCGGTGCGGAACCGCTGGCGCCGCACTCAGGCGCCCGACGACATCCGCGATGAGATCCTGCCGAACAACATCATCATGATCGGGCCCACCGGTGTCGGCAAAACCGAGATCGCGCGCCGGCTCGCCCGGCTCGCCGGGGCGCCGTTCTTGAAGGTTGAGGCCTCCAAGTTCACCGAGGTCGGCTACGTCGGGCGAGACGTCGAGTCGATGGTGCGTGAGCTCGTCGACGTGTCGATCAACATGGTACGCACGGAACGCGAGGACGACGTCTACCCTCAGGCCGAAGCGCGCGCGGAGGAACGCCTGCTCGATCTCCTCCTCCCCTCAACGCCGGTGGCGCCGGCCACTCCCCTTGCCCCGGGGGAGAAAGGAGAGGGGAGAGCGGAGAGTCGGCCGCTGTTCGTCGTGTCCTCCAAGGGTGACGTGACGCCGGCGGCTTCCGAGGCTGACACCGAGGCGCAGGAGCGCCGTCGCCGCACCCGCGAGAAGCTGCGCCAGCAGCTCAAGGAAGGAAAGCTGGAAGAACGCGAGGTGGAGATCGAGGTGCAGCAGCAGGGCTTCCCGATGCTCGAGATGATGCAGCCGCCGCAGGGCATGGAGGGCCCGGATTTCAACTTCACCGAGTGGCTCCAGGACATGCTGCCGAAGAAGAAGAAGCGGCGCACCGTGCATCTCCACGAGGCGCGGCGTATCGTCATCGACGAGGAGCTCAAGAAGCTCGTCGACATGGACGACGTCGTGAATGAAGCGCTCGACCGCGTGGAGAACCACGGCGTGATCTTCATCGACGAGATCGACAAGATCGCCGGCGAGCGCGGCACCGTCGGCCCGGATGTGTCGCGCGAAGGTGTGCAGCGCGACCTGCTGCCGATCGTCGAGGGCTCCACGGTCCAGACCCGGTACGGCTACGTGCGCACCGACCACGTCCTGTTCATCGCCGCCGGCGCGTTCCACATTTCCAAACCCTCGGACTTGATCCCCGAGCTGCAGGGGCGCTTCCCAATCCGCGTGGAGCTGCAACCGCTGACCGAACAAGACTTCGTCCGCATCATGACGGAGCCCGAGAACGCCCTCACGAAGCAATACGCCGCGCTGTGCGCGGCCGACGGGGCCACCCTCGAATTCACGCCCGACGGCATCAACGAGATCGCCCGCATCGCCGCCAAGGCGAACGAGCGGATGGAGAACATCGGTGCCCGCCGGCTCCACACCGTAATGACCACGCTGCTCGAGGACGTGCTGTTCGACCTGCCCGACTTGCCCGAGAAACGCATCCGGTTCGACGCCGAGCGGGTGCGCGAACGGCTCGCCAAGATCGTGGACGACGAGGACCTGCGCCGCTACATCCTCTAGCAGCCGCTTGGGGCCGCCGCTTGTCTCGTCATTCCCGCGCGGGTAGAATTTAGCAGTCGCACCCTGTCATTTTGACTTACCTCGCCAGGGATTGCATGACCAAGCGTGACTTCCTCGCCGTCACCGACCTCGCGCGCACCGAGATCCTGAGCCTATTCGAGCTCGCGCGTCGGATGAAGAGCGGCACGTACCGGGAGACTCCCCTCGCGGGCAAGACGCTCGCGATGATCTTCGCCAAGTCGAGCACGCGGACCCGCGTGTCCTTCGAGGTGGGGACCTATCAGCTTGGCGGCCAGGCGCTGTTCCTCTCCTCGCGTGACATCCAGCTCGGGCGGGGGGAGCCGATCCCGGACACGGCGCGCGTGCTATCGCGCTACGTCAACGGGATCATGATTCGCACGTTCGACCATGGGGAGGTGGAAGAGCTGGCGCGCCACGCCACCATCCCCGTGATCAACGGCCTGACCGATCTCTCCCATCCGTGCCAGGTGCTTGCCGACCTGTTCACGGTGCGCGAAGCCCTGGGGGGGTGGGATGGCAAGCGGATCGCCTGGGTGGGGGACGGCAACAACATGGCGAACAGCTGGATCGAGGCGGCTCAAGTCCTGGGTTTCGAGCTGCGGCTCGCCTGCCCGGAGGGCTACGAGCCGGACCGCCGGATTTTCGACCGGGCCAAGGCCGCGGGGGCCTGCATCTCGATCACCGAAGTTCCGGAGGAGGCGGTGGAAGGCGCGCAGGTCGTGAATACGGACGTCTGGGCCTCAATGGGTCAGGAGGCGGAGGCCGAGGCCCGCCGCAACTCGTTCCGGGGCTATACGGTGGACCGCGCGCTCATGAAGCTTGCCGACCCCACGGCGATCTTCCTGCACTGTCTCCCGGCGCACCGCGGCGAGGAGGTCGCGACTGAAGTGATTGAAGGCCCGCAGTCGCGGGTTTGGGACGAGGCCGAGAACCGGCTGCACGTTCAGAAGGCGCTGCTCGGGACGCTGCTCGGGTAGGGAGGGGGAGGGTGGAGGGGATGCGACCGCCGGGCCACGCCCCCGGGGTGGGTATGGAGGAGAGCGATGGCCGAAGAGATCGCGCGCCGCACGCCGCTGTACGCCACCCACGTCTTGCTCGGGGCGAAGATGGTGTCGTTCGGCGGCTACGAAATGCCCCTCAGCTATCCGGCTGGTATCGCCGCCGAGCACCGGGCAGTACGGGAGCGCGTCGGCGTGTTCGATGTGTCGCACATGGGCGAGTTCGAGGTCTCGGGCCCTGACCGCAACGCCTTCGTGCAACGGGTCACCCCGAACGACGTGGGCGCGCTCAAACCCGGTCAAGCCCAATACTCTGCGATCCTCACCCCGCAGGGCACCTTCGTGGACGACTGCCTCGTGTACCGCTTCGAGGACCGCGTGATGTTGGTCGTCAACGCCGCGAATCTCGCCAAGGACTGGGACTACATCGTGGCGCAGAAGCGCGGCGCGAACGTGCGGCTGCGCGACATCTCCGCGGAGACGGGACTCCTCGCCGTCCAGGGTCCGGGGGCCGAGTCGCTCCTCGCGCCGCTCACCCCGCTCGGCGTCGCGATGGTGCCCTACTACCACTTCGTGCAGGGAAAGGTCGCAGGCGTGCAGTGCTTTGTGTCCCGCACCGGCTACACGGGGGAAGACGGATTCGAGCTGTACTGTCGCGCGGGGGCCCTCGAGACGCTGTGGCACGCGCTCGTGGGCGCGGGCCGAGCGGAGCCGTGCGGGCTCGGCGCCCGCGACACCCTGCGGCTCGAGGCCGGGTATCCGCTGTACGGCAGCGACATCGACGACACCGTGACGCCGTACGAGGCGGGGCTCGGGTGGATCGTGAAACTCGACAAAGGGGTCGATTTCACCGGCCTCGCCGCGCTCAAGCGACAGAAGCTCGACGGCGTGACGCGGCGGCTGGTGGGCTTCAAGGTGACCGAGCCCAAGCTCGTGGCACGGCACGGCTATGGCGTGTATCTCGATGGTACCGCGGTGGACGTCGTGCGCAGCGGCACCGTGACGCCGACCGTCAACTGCGCGATCGGGATCACCTACCTCCCCGTCGCCCATGCGAAGGCGGGCAGTCACTTCGCGATCGACGTGCGTGGCAAACGCGCCCCGGCCGAGGTGGTGCGGTTGCCGTTCGTGCCGCGACGCACCCGGACCGACTCGGGCGGTGCCGCCCGGTAGCGGGTGCATGCGGATCGGGATACTGACGGTGAGCGATCTGGGCGCGGTGGGGCAGCGGGCCGACAGCTCGGGGGATGCGATCCTCGCCTGGGCCGACGCGCGCGGCTACGAGGTGGCGGTGCGCAGTGTGGTGCCCGACGAGACCGACCGCATCGCGGGGAAGCTGGTGCGTTGGGCCGATTCGGGAGAAGTGGACGTGATCCTTACGACCGGTGGCACCGGGCTCACCTGGCGTGACGTAACGCCGGAGGCGACGGCGGCGGTGCTCGATCGCAGCGCCCCCGGCATCGCCGAAGCGCTGCGCAGCCGGGCGGCGGCGGCGTTCCCGCGGGCCTGGCTGTCGCGCGGGGTGGCGGGCACGCGGGGCCGCACGCTGATCGTGAACCTCCCTGGGTCGCCCGGGGGCGTGCGTGACGGGCTCGGGGTCCTCGAGGACCTCCTCACCCACGCGGTCGAGCTGTTGACGGGGGAGCACACGGAGCACTGATGGCAGACCGCATTCTGGTCACGACCGACGATCTCGAACACGCCGTCCGCATCAACGCGGCGCTCGAGCAGGCCGGGTTCCGTACCACGATGGCGTCCTCGCTCGACGAGGCGCGCCAGGCCATCCGGCGCGACCCGGCGCCCGACTGCCTTGTCGTGACGGGCGGGCTCCACGAAACCGGTGCGGCGCAGCTCCTGACGCTGGCACGCGACCGCTCCATCTCGACCCTCGGGCTGGTCGAAGAGACCGAGCCCGACGCCAAGGGCCTCGCCCGCCGGCTCGGGCTCACCGGCTATCTCGGGAAGCCCGCCGACCCCGCCGAGGTGACGGCGACCGTCCGTCGGCTGATCGAGCGCCGCAAGCTCCAACAGCGCACCGGCATCATCGGCGAGTCGCCCGCCATTCAGGAAGTGCTCGTCAAGATCGAGCTAATGGCGCCCGTCACGTCGACCGTACTGATCGAGGGGGAGTCGGGGACGGGGAAGGAGCTCGTGGCCCGTGCGATCCACGACTTGTCGCCGCGGCGCGGGAAGGCGTTCATCGCGGTGAATTGCGCGGCGCTCCCCGAGGCACTGCTCGAGAGCGAGCTGTTCGGCCACGAGAAGGGGGCCTTCACGGGCGCGGCCGAGCGTCGCCTGGGGCGCTTCGAGCTCGCTGACGGCGGGACCATCTTCCTCGACGAGGTGGGCGAGTGCCCCCCCGCCACGCAGGTGAAGCTGTTGCGCGTGCTCGAGGACCGCACGTTCTTCCGCGTCGGCGGGACGCAGGCGATCAAGGTGGACGTGCGGGTCGTGGCCGCGAGTAACCGGCCGCTCAAGGAGGGGGTCGCGCTCGGCCGGTTCCGCGACGACCTGTTCTACCGACTCAATGTCCTGCACATCTATCTGCCGCCGCTGCGGGAGCGGAAGGCGGACATCCCCCTGTTGGTCCGCCGCTTCATCGCCGAGTTCGCCGCGCAGCACGATCGCACCTTCCGCGGCATCACGCCGGAAGCCCTGCAGATCCTCGTCGACGCCGACTGGCCCGGCAACATCCGCCAGCTGCGCAATCTCATCGAATCGATGGTCGTGCTTGCGCCCGAGGGAGAGATCGGCGCGAGCGACATCCCGCGCGACATCCGCGAGCGTGGCCGGGGCCTGCCGATGCGCGTGGCCGGTGCGACCCGCGACGTCGCCGGGCAGGAACTGGAGTTCATCTTCCGCAGCCTTGTGGAGCTGAAGCTACAGGTCGAAGAACTGCGGCGACGGCTCGATGAACCCCCGCAGCGCGTCGAGGTGATTGAGGTGGGCCCGGGCTCTCAGGCCACGCCAGTCGCGACGGTCGAGGCGGAGCCGGCGGCTGAGGGTGAAGTGCTATATCGGCCTGGCATGACAATGGCGGACGTGGAGCGAGCGACCATCGAAGCGGCGCTGCGTGAAACGAAGGGCAACCGACGCAAGGCGGCCGAGATCCTCGGCATCGGCGAGCGCACGCTGTATCGCAAGCTCAAGGAATACGCGCTCGCCTAAGTCACATTCCGCCAAACGGTTGTGCTGCAGGGCGCTATTGACAGCTTGGTGTACCCGGTCCATGTTACGGCGCCCTTTCTATCACCCTTCACCGAGCCGCAACGCGCCGTCCGGATGCCGCGTGGACTTTAGGATCGATCCGGACCGGTGTGTGACCTGCATGGCGTGCGTCCGGGTATGCCCCGTCGACGCCGTCGCCGTGGAGGGCACGCAGGTCCGCATCGTCGACGAGACATGCACGCGCTGCGGGCTGTGCTTCCCGGCCTGCCCCCACGACGCGATCAAGGTGCAGGGCGATGCGCCCCGCGCGCTCGAGCTGGTGCGCGGCGGCCGCGCGGCCCTCATCCTGTCGGTCGAGTGCGCCGTGTACTTCTATCCGGCGACGCCCGAGCAGGTGGTCAACGCCTGCTACGCCGCGGGGTTCCGCATGGTGCATCGCGGCGTGCTGGGCGACGAGCTCGTGGCCAAGGAATACCTCTCGCTCTGGGCCGATGAGGGGTGGGGCACGATGGTCCGCTCCACCTGCCCCGTGATCGTCGAGACAGTGCGGACGCAGTATCCCGAACTCATCCCTTACCTCGCCCCGGTGGCGACGCCGATCGCGGCCGAGGCGCGCTACCTGAGGCGCCTGTATGGGCCGGATACCCCCGTCGTATACGCCGGCGTCTGTCTCACCGAGGGTGGCGGGGACGTGGCGGCGGCGATCACCTTCGAGGAGCTCGCCGACCTGTTGCGGCGGCGCGGTGTACGGGTGGCGGATCAAGCCCCCTACTTCACCCGGGTCCCCGAAGAGCGGCGCCGGCACTTGAGCACCGCCGGGGGCCTGCCGCTGGAGCTCCTGCGCGAGGAAAGTCACGCGAGCCGGCGGTTCCGCAAGGTGCGCGGCCTCGGGGGCTTGGGGGCGATCGCCCACGCCGTGGCGGTCGACCACATCGACCTCGGGTTCGTGGACATCCTGCCGTGCGAGGGCTGTCTCGACCATCCCCTGCTCGGGCCTGGGGAGGAGTTGTTCCGACGGCGGCAGATCGTGGGGGCCACGGAGCCCGCGCGGGCGCGCGCCCCGGTGATCGAAGAGACGGTGGCTGAGGGCGTGCGGATCGGCGAGGCGTTCGTGATCCACCGTAACGGCGTGCGGCCGTCGGTGGAGGCGGTCGACGGTGTGCTCACCGAGATCGGCCTCGCCCCCAACGGTAAGCCGTGGGATTGTGGCGCGTGTGGCTACGCGACCTGCCGCGCGTTCGCGGAGGCGGCGGTGTCAGGACGGACGACCCTCAAGTCCTGTCCCCCCTATCTCGACAAGCAGGCGCGACAAGCGCAGCTTCAAGCGGCCGTGGATGGCCTGACGGGGCTTGCCACCTACCGGGTGTTGCGCGACCGCCTCGCAAGCGAGGTGGCGCGGAGCGACCGGACGGGTGATCCGTTCGCGACGCTGTTTGTGGACTTGGACAATTTCAAGCAGGTGAACGACCGCTTCGGCCACGAGGCGGGCAACGCCGTCCTGCGCAGCGCGGCGCGAGAATGCGGCGCGCACATCCGCACAACGGACCTGGCGGCGCGCTACGGGGGCGACGAGTTCGTCCTAGTGCTGGTGCGGACCGGGGTGCAGGGGGCGCTGGTCGTCGCCGACAAGGTGCGGCTCGGCGTGGAAGTGATGGGGCGGGACCTCGGGTATCCGTCGGGGCTCGTGACGGTGAGCATCGGGGTCGCGGAGTTCGTGGCCGAGCGGGGCCCGGAAACAGAGGATGTGTTGGTGGCGGCTGATCGCGCGTTGTACCGCGCCAAGGCCTCGGGTCGAAACCAGGTGGCGACGGGAGAGCGGTCAACGTGACACTTACTAATCCTGCTGAGGCCCCGGAAGGCAGCGACCGGGACGCGTTGCCGCTGACACCCCCCGGGCAGACGCCCGATCCGTGGGGGGTGAAACGTGCCGAGAACCTGATCTCGAGCCTTACCGGCGTGCTGTCGGCGCGCATGATCGTGACGCCGCTGGGTGAGGTAAGTGAGATCCACGTACTGACCTCCAGCGACGTGCAAGCCAAGCAGGTCGTGCGCAACATCGAGTCGGCGCTGATGGCGCAGCTCGGCGTCAAGATCGACCACCGCAAGATCAGCGTGGCCCAGACCGCCGACGTGCGCCCGATCGAGCAACTCCAGGAGGAAGCCATTCGCTCGCGCGCCAACAAGCGCGTGGTGATCTTCCAGAGCCTCGAAGTGCGGCCGTCCGAGCGGCCGCAGCGGGTAATCATTCGGGTCCGGCTGGCGTTCGAGGGGCGGGAGGCGGAGGCGGAGGAGCAAGGGACCGACACGACGCGGAACCGCGTCGAAGCCGCGGCGCGGGCGGCGTCGCTGTGTCTCGATGAATTGTTGCCGGACAACTCGGTGGCGCTCGAGGGGGCGCAGATCATCGACGTTTTCGACCGCAAGTTCGTGCTGGTCGCGGTGCACGGGTTGGGGGGCCGCGAGGCCCAGTTGCTTACTGGGACGTGCGAAATCCGTGAGAGCCCGGAGCGGAGCTCAGTGTTGGCGGTGTTGGACGCAACCAACAGGTGGGCCGACGCGCGCCGGTGACGGGATGCCCGCACGCCCATTGTAGCAACTGTAAGTTGTTTTACTACACTGTTTTATGTACGCTCCTTCCGCTTGTGTTGCGCCCGCACCGCAGCCCTCTTGCGCACTTCCCATTCTGGTGGTATTTGGTGTTCTGTGAGTTTACCAAGACACAAGCGGTATTGGGGTACGCAGCGCGTCGCGCGCGTGTGTCAGGTGTCCCCGGCGACGGTAGTGAACTGGATTGACCAGGGGCTACTGAAGGGGCACAAGACACCGACGGGGCGTCGGCGTGTGGAGGCAGCGGATCTCAGTGCGTTCTTGCGGGCGCACGAGATGGCGGTGCCGCCGGAGCTTGAGCAGTCCAACGGTGAGGATGTGGTCGTGCTGGTGGAGGACGACCCTGGCTACCGGCAGGCGCTAGTGCTGACGATCGAGCGGTCCGACCTGGACGTCGAGGTGGTGCAAGCAGCGACTGGCGTGGACGGGCTGCTTGAGATCGGGCGGGCGCAGCCGTCGCTGATTGTGCTCGACTACCGGCTGCCGGACCTGAACGCCCCGCAAGTGATCGAGCGGCTGCTCGAGCCCGGACGCCAGTTGGATGCCGAGATCATCGTGGTCACAGGCGGGATGCCGGACGAGGCCACGGAGGCTCTCCGCCGGATGGGCGTCAAAGTGATCATCAACAAAGCAGATGGAATGCCGGCCGTCGTGGATGCGATGCGACAGGCGTTGCGGCGGCGGGAGGCGGCGTAGTGGGCGCTTGCACTCAAAGGATACACGTGGCGCTGAAAAGATTGTGCTTTTTTCGCCCGCGCCGGCGGTATTGGTTGCCGGTCGGGTACATACGGACACTCAAGACTAAGGGGCCCCTAGTCACCGCTACCTGAGCGGAGCTGAGCGAAAAGTCGACGAGCGGAGCGTCGGGTGCGCCATAGCGAGGCGTGCCACTCCTGGTGGGTCGTTAAGACTCGCAGTCTCCAGAAGGGGGTGACGCTCAATGTT